>Ga0114129_10011051_pt1 | contig 12860 bp, 11 predicted proteins | sample RhiMetdeltSRZDD1_FD_80071 | JGI IMG/M metagenome (GOLD analysis project Ga0114129, IMG submission 80071) | Populus rhizosphere microbial communities from Tennessee, USA - Rhizosphere MetaG P. deltoides SRZDD1 (version 2) (version 2) | ecosystem: Host-associated > Plants > Roots > Rhizosphere >...
AACGCGCTCCAGGAGGACGTCGGTCGGCGTGTCGTTGTGATTCGCGTCGTGCGTTCTGCGGTTCGCGACGTCGGCGGCCGAGAGCACGTCGGCGCCCGAGAGGAAATCCTGCAGGCGCCGCATGTCGAGGTCGTGCAGATCGTCGAGATGGCCGATGTGCTGGTGCGCCGACCACGATGAGGCGGCCGTCCAGCGGCGCAGCGGGGCAGGATACTCGTTGAGCAGCGCGGCCGCGCGCGCGGGCATCCCGCGCAGCCGCTCCAGCACTGCGGGATACAGTCCGGCCGGCAGCTCGTGGTCGAACGTGCGGGTGAACCATCGTGCGAGTGGAATCATGGCGACACTGTATCGATCGCCGTGGCGATCGCACAGCTCCAACTCGCCGATGGCTCGGTTCGGCGGTTATTTCTCGCGCTTCGCGAGCGCCATCGTCGATTTTTTCGCCGGCAGCCGGCCGCGCGGCCCTTCGCCGAGCTCGCCGGCGGCGCGGATCTCAGCGTTGGCGGGCGCGTTCGGCGCATCGATCGGATAGATTCGCGATCCGCGGACGTCGTCGGTCCGGCCCTTGCCGCCCCTCATGTATTCGTTCGAGCGGTCGTCGTGCTGTTTTTTTGCCGCTGGCCGTTTTTTTGCCATAGAAAGACCCTGACTTAGCGACTCCGGGATCCCTATCGTGCAATCGATGCGCCGACTCCTCACCGGTCCCGATTGGTCCAGTTGGATCCTCATTCTCCTGGTCGTGCTGCTGGTGTGCGGACTGGTCGTGTACTGGCTGTCGCTGGGGAGCGCCTGACGTCGCTGGCGACGCCTGTCCACGATGAACGCAAACGCCGCAACGGGCTTGGCGGTCTCTGCGTTCTTCCGCTACGGACTCATTCGCTGCGGTAAACGCACGATGAAGGTGGATCCGGCGCCGGGCTGGCTGCGCACCGACAGTCCGCCGCCGAACTCTTCCACGATGCGGCTCGTGATCCACAGCCCGAGGCCGAATCCCGCGTAGCGACGGTCGGCGACGACGCGCTCGAAGCGTTCGAAGATTCGCTCCTGATGCTCGGCGGCGATGCCGATGCCGCGGTCGGACACCTCGAGCAGCGCGTATCCGCCGTGGGCGCGCACGGTGACGTCGATCGGCTTGCCCTCGCCGTATTTCAGCGCGTTCGACACGAGATTGGTGACGATCTGATCGAGCCGGAGCCGGTCCCACTGACCCATCGACGGCTCGAGCGTCCGCGTGATTTGCGCCTGCTCCGTCGAATCGAGGCGATCGAGCGCCTCCGCCACCACCGCGGCGAGATCCACCGGCTCGAGCTCGAGGTGCAGGCGGCCGCTGGCGATGCGCGACACGTCGAGCAGATTGTCGACGAGCCGTACGAGGCGCGACACCTGGTGCGCCGCCTTCCCGACGCGGCCTCGAACCCAGTCCACCTGCAGCGGCGCTTCGGCTCCATGCTCCGCCGCGTGAAGCACGCTGAGCAGTTGAAGCTGCAGCGCGTTGATCGGATTGCGCAGCTCGTGCGCCGCCGCGGCGAAGAAGGTGTCGCGAGTCTGGATGCTCTCTTCGATCTTGCGGCGGATGATCACCTGTTCCGTCACGTCGACCGCGAACACCACGATGCCGTCGACTTCGCCGTCGGGTCCCCGCATCGCCTGATACACGAAGTTGAAGAAGAACTCCTCGGGCCGTTCTGTTCCGCCATCCTTCGGCGCCAGACGGATCGGGACCTCGATGCCCCAGAATGTCTCGCCTGTGCGGAAGACGCGCTCGAGCGCGTCGAAGAGGCCCTGTCCGGCGATTTCGGGCAGCCCTTCGTGCACCGTCCGGCCGAGGAGATCGCGATTGCCGAACAGGTGCATGTACGGCGGGTTGACGAACTCGTAGCGCAGCTCCGGACCGCGGAGGATGCAGATCGGCACCGGGGCGTTGTTGAACAACGATCGGAGCCGTGCGCGCTCCTGGTCGGCCTGCCGCCGGAGCCACAACCGCTCGACCTGACCCTGGATCTTGGCGACGAGCTCGCGGGCCGAGAACGGCTTGACGAGATAATCGGCCGCGCCGGCGTTCAGCCCTTCGACTTTCGACTCTTCGCTCGCGCGTCCCGAGAGCAGCAGCACCGGGATGCCGGCCGTGTCCACGTTGGTGCGAAGCTCGCGGAGCAGCGCGACGCCGTCCAGGCCCGGCATCATCACGTCGGCGACGATGAGATCGGGACGCCGATCGCGAACCGCTTCGAGCACGGCCGGACCGTCACCCACCGATTCGACGTTCCAGCGGCGGCGGAGGAGACGGGTGAGGTACTGACGCATGTCCGCATGGTCGTCGGCGATGAGCACGCGCGCCGATCGCGCCGCGTCCGACACCGGCACGCCGCTCATCCCGATGGCGCCGACCGTCGCATCGTCGACGCGCACCGGCTCGCGGGCCGGCTCGTCGACGCCGCCGTCGATCCACCGCAGCGCCTCTTCGACGAACGGCGCGGCGCCCGCCGGGGCCGAGGTGAGCGGCCGCGAGCGCCTGATGCGATCGACGGGCAGATGCGCGTGGCCCTTGCGCAGGCACACGCTGAACGTGCTGCCCATGGCGGGCTCGCTCACGACGTTGACGCTGCCGCCGTGGAGGCGCACGAGCTCGTGCACGAGCGCGAGACCCACGCCCGAGCCCTCGTGCGATCGGGCGTGCGCGCCGCGCACCCGGTGGAAGTGGGTGAAGAGATGCGGGAGATCGGCGGGCGCGATGCCGGAGCCCGTATCGCTGACCAGCAGCTCGACATAGTCGTGGGTCGCGCGCAACGACACGTGAATCCGTCCTTCGAACGTGAACTTGAGCGCGTTCGACACCAGATTGAGCACGATCGTTTCCCACATCGCGCGGTCGACGTACACCGGCTCGTCGAGCGGCGGACAGTCGATGGTCATCGTCAGCCCGGCGCGCTCGATCGCGGAACGGAACACGATCGCGAGATCGTTGGTGAACGCCGCGAGATCCGTCGGCTCGAAGCTCGCGTCGACGCGATCGGCTTCGATCTGCGAGAACTCGAGCAGCGAGTTGACCATCTTCAGCAGCCGCGCCGAGTTCCGGCGGAGCAGACGAATCTGGTCGCGCTGCGCCGGCGAGAGCGGGCCGTGATCGCCGGCCAGCAGATCGGCGGCGGGACCGAGCATCAGCGTCAGCGGCGTGCGCAGCTCGTGGCTGACGTTGCCGAAGAACGCGGTCTTCACGCGGTTGGATTCGACCAGCGCGTCGGCGCGGCGCCGCTCGGTCTCGAGCGCGCACGCGGTCGAGAGCGTGGCGGAGACGTGCGCGGCGACCTGATCGAGGAAGCTGCGATAGGCCTCGTCCAGCGCGCGCCGCGGGCTCACGCCGGCGACGAGCACGCCGCTGGGCGGGCCTTCGCTGCCGGTATGTCTGAACGGCAGCGCCACCGCCGTGTCCGCGCTTTCGGGCCACGGGCCGGCGGGCAGCGGGCCGGCCGACGCCGGCAGATTCGAGACGACCTCGCCCAGACCGCTTTTCACGACGCGCGCGATCGGCCAGACGACGTCGTCTCCTGCGCGCTCGTCACCACGTGCGAGATTGACGCTGTCGGGGCTCGCGGCCGTGCCCGGCGCGACGTGCGAAGCGGCGCCCAGGCGCGCACGAACGCCGTCCTTGTCGACGAAGTACAGCAGCGAGAACGGCAGATCGTTCGGATTGGCGGCAAGCGTCGCCGCGATCAACTGAGCGGCGTCGCTCACGGTTGCCGATCGGGAGGCGTGTGTCGCGAGATCGTGAAGCGTCCGCAGCCGCCGCTCGCGAAGCACACGCTCGGTCGTCTCGAGGCACGTGACCAGCACGCCGCCCGGACGGCCGCGCTCGTCGCGAATCGCGCTGTACGAGAAGGTGAAGTAGGTCTCCTCGACGTAGCCGTTTCGATCCACCACGAAGAGCCGGTCTTCGCTCGTGAACGGATCGCCGCTCGACATGACCTGCCGGAACATCGGGGAGAGCATCGTGTCCCAGATTTCAGGCCACGTGTCGGACGCGCGCCGCCCGAGCGCGGCGGGATGTTTCGCGCCGGCGATCAGCCGGTACGCATCGTTGTACAGCTGAATGTGCTCCGGCCCCCACACGATGAGCATCGGAAAGCTCGAGCCGAGCATCAGGTTGACCGCGGTGCCGAGCGCCGGCGGCCAGCCGGCGGCGGAGCCCAGCGCGGTCTGCGACCAGTCGAACGATCGCATCAGGGTGCCCATCTCGCCGCCGCCCGCGAACCAGGTGCCGGAGGCCTCGGACACCTGACGCGGCCTGGCCACGTCTGCCACGATCTGATCCGAGGTCTCCGATATCACCTCTTCGAGCGACGGGACGGGGATCTCAGTACAGGGCGGGAGATCGGCGCCTGGGACGAGCAGCTCGTTGGGATCGGTGCCGAACAGGGCTTCAGCCGGAATCGGCTGGGCGAGCGCGTGATCGGTGGGAACGGTCCGCGCCAGCGCTTCGACCGGAATAGCGGGGAACAGCGCTTCGGCCGCGGCCGGGGAGAAATCCGGCGCAGCCGCCGCTGCGACCTCGGTCGTCGCCGGTGGCGCTATCTCTTGCGTGTCGTCTTTGCTGGATTCGGCGTCGGGCGGCTTGTCGCCCGGATTATCTGCCGGTTGCTCCGGCTTCATGGCGTCTCGTGGCGAAACAAACGTTCGTAGAGCAAGTCGCATTCCATTCTACGCTCGCGCCGGCACAAGGGGCGCCGCACCGGTCATTAACGTCGTTTGTGACGCGAGAGCGCTCAAGCATCGTACTTCAGTGGATGAGGTTAGGCATTGGGGGCGCCGCGGACTGTCTAGGAATATGGCAGAGACGCGCCGGTGAACGGCAATTCGATGCGACGAGCTGGCGGCCGTCTCGAGCGGGACCACGGCGTGGACCGCCCCCCCGCGCCGGGCCCGCATCCGCGGGCGCGTGTTGACACGCGGCGCCGCCGTGTGTTATTTCTCTCGCACACGTGCTATAAAAATAACATGTCTGAAATGCTGTTCGGCCTGACGCCGCTCGATCCACTGACATTCGTCGCGGTGTCTCTCGTGTTTGCCGCCGTGGCGGCGGGCGCGTCGTACGTGCCGGCGCGGCACGCGGCCGATGTGAGTCCGCAGGTCGCGCTCCGCTCCGAATAGGAAGAAACGCATGGCCAAATCGCTGCACACCCTTTTGTCCCGCCGCGAGCGGCAGATCATGGACATCCTCTTCCGGCGCGGCCGCGCCACCGCGGCCGAGGTGATGGAGGAGCTCCCGGGAAATTCCAGCTACTCGACGGTGCGCACTCAGTTGCGCGTGCTGGAAGAGAAGGGGCACGTGCGCCATGAAGAGGAAGGCCTCCGCTACGTCTACGTCGCGGCGGTGCCGAGGCACGCGGCGCGCAAGTCGGCGTTGAAGCATCTCGTCGAGACGTTCTTCGACGGCTCCGCCGAAAAAACCGTCGCGGCGCTCCTCGGCGGCGAGGGCGCGCGGCTGACCGAAGACGAGCTCGAGCGGATTGCCGGACTGATTGCCAAGGCACGGAAGACTTCGTCGGACAAACCCGGAGGAGCGCGATGAAAACCTCGCTCGTCGTCCTCGTCGCGCTTGCCGCGACCGCGCTGATGCGGCACCGCTCGGCCGCCGTTCGCCATTGGGTGCTGTCGGCCGCGATCGTCTGCGCGGCTGCCACGCCGGCGCTCGAATTGCTCGTGCCCTCGTGGCACGTGGCGTTCACTCGATCGTCGGCGGCGACAGCCGAAGCACCGATGAATGAATCGGCCGCGCCCGCGCCGGCGTTGCCGCGCGAGCCTGCGCCGTCGGCTTCGAGGCAGCCGTCCGTCGATCATCGGCAATCGTCGCCGGACGGCACGATGACGATCACCGTGGCGGGCGCGCTCGCGGCGATCTGGATCGCGGGAATCGCGGTCAGCGTTTCACTCCTCGTCATCGGTCTGGGCCGGCTCGCGTGGCTCGCGTCGCGGGCGCGGCGCATCACGGCCGGTCCGTGGATCGCGGTGCTGGACGACATCGCGCGGCGCTACGGGATCGCTCGCACGGTCAGGCTTCTGCAGAGCGATCATCCGACGCTGCTCGTCACGTGGGGCCTGCTGCAGCCGAAGGTGATTCTGCCGCGCGCCGCGCGCGCGTGGCCGGAGGATCGCATTCGCGTCGTGCTCGCGCACGAGCTCGCCCACATCGAACGGCGCGACTGGCTCACGCAGATGATCGCCGAGCTGCTGCGATCGGTGTACTGGTTCAACCCGTTTCTGTGGATGGCGTGCCGGCGCCTGCGCCAGGAAAGCGAGCAGGCGTGCGACGATGCCGTGTTGAATCTCGGCGTCGACGGACCCGACTACGCCGGACATCTCCTCGATCTCGCCCGCGACGTCACCCGCTATCGCGCCCGATGGTCGCCGGGCTTTCCGGCACCCGCCATCGCGCGTCCGTCCAGTCTCGAACGGAGGGTCACCGCCATGTTGAACGCCCGTCTCAACCGCACCCCGCTCACACGATCGGCTCGCGTCGCCGCCGCCGCGGCGCTCCTGGCCGTGACGATTCCCATCGCCGGATTCGGACAATCGTTCGTGACGCTGTCGGGATCGGTGGTCGACCCCACCGGCCGCATCGTGCCCGGCGTGACGCTCGTTCTCTCGAACGATCAACGCCAGGAGAAGCGCGAGGTGCGCAGCGACGCGGCCGGTCACTACGAGTTCGCGGGCGTGCCCGCGGGCGAGTACGTGCTCGCGACGACCTTCATGGGATTCAAACCGCTGCGCGAGAATCTGAAGCTCGCCGGGAAAAACGTGGAGCGGAACTTGTCGATGGCGATCGGGTCTCTGCAGGAAACCATCACCGTCGTCGGCGGCGGAAGCGCGTCGAACGAAAACCGCGCGTCGACGGCACGCCGCGCGGCGCCGCTGCCGAGGGCGCCCGAGTACGATCCGTGCAGCGCGTCGCCGGTTGGCGGATGCCTCAAGCCGCCGACGAAGCTCGTCGACGTCAAGCCGGTGTATCCGCAGCCATTGAGCGACGCGAAGGTCGGCGGGATTGTCGTGATGATGGCCCGGCTCGGCACCGATGGATCGATCGTCGGCGTCGAGCTCGCCGACCCGAACGACCCGATCGATCCCGCGCTGGTCCACGCGGCCAGGACCGCGATCAGCCAATGGCAGTTCACGCCCACGCAGCTCGGCGGCGTGCCGGTCGAGACGGACATGAAGGTCACCGTGAACTTCGTCATCCGGTAATTGCGGGTGGCGCGGGCCGCCCTACAATCGTGGCGTGCACGAGAGAACGGTCCGCGCGCTCGGCCTCGTCGGCGCGCTGGCCTACGCGGCGTTCATCGGCTGGTTGTACATCCGGCAGCCGCAATCGGTCGCCGAAGTCACGGGCGGGCTCACGGCGAGCATCGGCGCCTATCGCATCGACCCGCAGGCCTTCGACGACGGCCTGCGGTTCTTCCGGCGCGATCAATTCCCCGAAGCGCGAGGCGCGCTGGAGCGCGCCGATCCCGCGGAGCAGGACGCGCGCACGCAGTTCTACATCGCCTACAGCTACTATCGACAGGGCTGGGGACGCCTCTATCAGGACGATGCGCTGTTCGCGCGCGGCCTCGAGCGCGTGACGAAGGCGATCGCGCTCGCGCCGAACGGCCGGCTGGTCGTCGACGATGCCGAGCTCCAGATGCGGAGCGCGGACGAGTTGAAGGCGGAGCTCGAGGCGGGGCTGCGCACCGATGTCAGCGATCTGAACCCGCTGCGGGTTTTCGGACACCGCAAATGAACGCGACGCGCGAAGCGGGCTACCTGCCCGCGCTGCTGCTGACGGTCGCGTGGCTCGGCGGCGTCCGCATCGCCGGGCGCATCGCGCTGGTGCCGCCGCCGCTGTTCGCGCTCGTGCTCGGACTGCTCCTCCTCGGCGTGCTCGTCAAGTCCGGCGCGCTCGCGCCCGACCGCCTGATGCATCCGTCGCGTCCCGCGCTCGCCAACGTGAACGGGCTCGTGGTCATCGTCGCGACGTTCTTCGCGTCGGCGCAGGTCTTCAACCTGATCACGCCCGAAGCCGGTCTGCCGCGTCTCGTGTGCAATCTCTTCCTGCTCGTCCTGCTGTTCAACACGCAGGCCGCGTCGCCCGATCGCGTCCGAGTGCTGCGGAGTCTGATGGTGATCGTCGGCTTCGCGTTCGTGATGAAATTCATCGTACTCGCGGCGCTGTCGGATCCGGCCGGCGGCACGTTGAAGCGCGTGCTGCTCGTGATGCTCGAAGGGTTGACGCTGGGGACGCTCACACAGGCTCCGTTTCATCCCGCGACCGGTTATGTCGCCTTCTTCACGATCGTGATGTTCCTGATCGCGCTCGCATTGCTGCCGTCGCGAGACAGATTTTCTGCGGGTGACATTCGTTCCACGACTCCAGCGATCACGAACGGACGATGACGACGTAAGCCGTTGAATCTGTGAATCGTCGGCTTGACGCCAGCCGATTCCCGCCTAGATCTTCCTCACTCTTCTCTTCGCACGCTTTTATACACATCCACGACATCGGACCAATCCGACAAACCCGACAACCGAGGAGGAGTGTGTATGAGACGTGTGACTGGGATAGTGCCGCTGCTGTTCGCCGCAGCGACGGCGGGATTTCTCGCATCGTTCACGCATGCCATCGAAGGGCAGGCCGCGACGGAAGCACCGGCGGGGTTCGATGGCCTCACCAACGGGTTCATCAGTCAAACGGATTTCGACGCGGCTCGCTTGACATTTGTGGAGCAGGAGGGCATCGACGAGGGCCTTGGACCGGTCTACAACGCGCAGAGCTGCGGTGAATGTCATCAGAATCCGGTGACCGGGGCGATCAGCCAGATCACGGAGCTGCGAGCCGGGCATCTTTTCGCAGGCAACTTCGTGGACGCGCCTGGTGGATCGTTGATCAACGATCGCGCGACCGATGCCGGCATCCAGGAACGCGTGCCCGGCGGCGAGAACGTCCGCACGTTCCGCACGTCGCTCAACACGGTCGGCGACGGCTTCGTCGAAGCGATCAACTCGAACACGCTCGTCGCGATTGCTAACGGGCAGCCGCTGTCGATGCGCGGCCAGGTGATTCAGGTGCAGGTCCTGGAAGCCGGCACCGCCGTGCGGGTCGGCCGTTTCGGGTGGAAGAACCAGCACGCGAGCCTGCTCTCGTTCTCGTCCGACGCGTATCTGAACGAGATGGGAATCACCAACCGGTTCAACAGGGTCGAGAATACCTCTCTCGGAAGATTTGTCGGCTTTGGCAGCGGGTTCGACCCCGTGCCAGACAACCAGCCCTGCGCCTCCGCCCCCGCCGTCAACTGCGGTGAGGACGGGACCGAAGACATCAACGCCTTCACCGCTTTCATGCGCGCGACGAAGGCGCCGCCGCGTGACGAGGAGCTCGCGGCGACGGCCGACGCCAGGGCCGGCGAGGGCCTATTCAACGCGATTGGCTGCGACAACTGTCATGTGCCGTCGATCACGACCGCGGCCGTGGGGACCGTGATCAACGGTGGAGCCTTTACCGTGCCGGCTGCGCTCGGCAATAAGATCATCCATCCGTTCGGTGACTTCCTCCTGCACGACATCGGCACCGGAGACGGCATCGTCCAGAATGGCGGGCAGTCGACCCGGAACAAGGTGCGCACGATGCCGCTGTGGGGCGTGCGGACGAGGGCTCGACACATGCACGATGGAGAAACGTTGACGTTCAACGAATCGATCCTGCGGCACGCCGGCGAAGCCACCGGCGTCATCAACAGCTACCGCGGGCTGACGTCGACGCAGCAGAATCAGCTCATCACCTTCCTGAAATCCCTCTGACCGATCGCGCAGGCATCACACGCGCGTGTGATGCCTGCGCCTTTCGAGTGGGCTGTCGCGACAGGATTTGCGCCGGTCGACCTCGCCGCGCCATTCACTGCGAGTCTCGACGCTTCACCGCAGATAAAGAATCCGGGAAGCCGCGTCCTTGACGGCGTCGGATTCCCGCCTACATCTTTCAGCAGCCTCGTTCTACGCAAGTATTCATCGACTGACACACCCGACAACTCAAAAAACCCGACAACCGAGGAGGAGTGTGTACATGAAACGTCTTCTTACCTTCCGAATCCTGGCGTCAATCGGGGTCACGATGCTGGCCCTGGCCGTCACCGCGCCGAGAATGCAGTCAATCACGCCGCCCGATGCGCCGACAGGGCTCGCAGCCGTGTCGAATGGATTTGCGGAAGAATTCTGCGCGAATCAGGCGAGTATGACGAACGCCGTCAATTCACCGCAGATTCCGGCCGATGAATGCAATTTCGACGCGGCGGCCGAGGAGTTCCTCGGCCCGGAAACCGAGGCCGACGGTCTCGGGCCCATCTTCAACATGGCGGGTTGCGGCGAGTGCCATTTCACGCCGGCCCTCGGCGGCTCCAGCCACATCAGCGAGAAGCGCGCCGGTTTCTTCAACGGGAATGTCTTCATTGACCATCCGGGCGGCTCCCTCATCCAGGATCGCGCGACCAATCCAAACATCCAGGAGACGGTCATCCCGTCGAAGGCGAACGTGACCACGCTGCGCATGAGCCTCGGCATCTTCGGCGACGGATTCGTCGAGGCGATCGCCAACCAGACGCTGCAGGACATCGCGAAGGCGCAACCGTTCTCGATGCGCGGCGACGCGATCAACGTGCCGGTGCTGGAGAAGCCCCGCCAGAACCGCGTCGGACGCTTCGGATGGAAAGCGCAGCAGGCCAGCCTGCTCTCGTTCTCCGCCGACGCCTACGTCAACGAGATGGGCATCACGAGCCCGCTTCAACCGGACGAGAACACGTCCAATGGCAACTCGGTCGCGGCGCACGACAAAGTGCCGGCGGGCCATCCAAACGATCCGGACGACCTGGGTGTGGACGTCGAGCTGTTCGCGCTGTTCATGCGCTCGCTCCCCGCGCCGGCGCAGGACGCGAAGCGCGCGGCGACGGTGAATGCGCAAATCGGCGCCAGCCTGTTCAACTCCATCGGCTGCGACACGTGCCACACGCCTCAGATGGTCACGGCCGCACCGGGCACGTGGATCAACGGAGGAGCCCTCAAAGTCGCGAACGCGCTCGGCAACAAGACAATTCGACCGTTCGGCGATTTCCTCCTCCACGACATCGGCACGGGCGACGGCATCGTCCAGAACGGCGGACAGGGGACGCGAAACAAAGTGAGGACGGCGCCCCTCTGGGGTCTCCGGACCCGCGGACGGTTGATGCACGACGGCGCGAGCCTCAACGTGACCGACGCGATTCAGCGCCACGGCAACCAGGCCGACAAGGCGCGCGACGCGTTCAACCTGCTCAGCTCGTCGAGCAAAGCCAAGCTGATCGAGTTCCTCATGTCGCTGTAATCGACCGCGTGGGCACCGCAGCCTCGGTGGTGCCCACGCCTTCTCGCGTCAGACGCCGCGCAGAAAATCCCACGCCGATTGCTCGATCGGAATCCCGTCGGCGAGATGTTGCCGCCGCCGTTCGAGCGTGCGCTCGCCCGGGTATCGCACGCGTTCGCCGTCGCGCGCCGGGATTCGCAGGTGCTCGACGATCGCGTCCGCCGTGCGCGCGGCCTCGGCGCCGGGAAGCGACGCGACGTCGATCGCGATGAAGACTTGCGAGAGCGCGGTTTCCTCTTCGGGGCCGACGGCAATCTGGTGGGTCGCGCGGCCGCCGGACAGGATCGCGGCGACCAGGTCGAGCATGATCGACAGGCCCGAGCCCTTCCAGAATCCGATCGGCAGCGGTCTTCGCGTCGCCTCGATCTCCGCCGGATCCCGCGTCAGCTCGCCGCGCGTGTCGAAGCCGCCGACGACGGGCAGAAGTTCGCCGCGCATCCGGTACTGCGCGAGCGCGCCGTACGAGAACTGCGACAGCGCCATGTCCAGCACGACATGTCCGGCGGCGCGCGGCACGCCGATGACGAGCGGGTTGTTCCCGATGCGCGGATCGCTGGCGCCCCACGGCGGGAGATTCGGCAGCGTGTTGGTCCAGCAGATCCCGATCACGCCCGCGTCGGCCGCCTGCCAGCCGTACGTGCCGCCGCGCATCCAGTGATTCGTGTTCGCGAGCGCCACGCAGCCGATGCCGTGCGTGCGCGCGAGCGCGATGGCGGCCGACATGCTGTCGGATGCGTTCAGCGCGCCGACGCCGCGCTGCCCATCCCAGCGCTCGACGGGACCGTGCGCGGCCACTCGCACGCATCGCGCCGCGACGTCGACGACGCCTTTGCGCATCATGGCGATCAGGCGCGGAACGAGGTTCACGCCGTGCGACGGGACGCCGTCGCACGTCGAGTCGGTGATGATCCGCGCGCAGGCATCCGCGCGATCGGCGTCCAGCCCTGTCTTTTCCAGCGCACGGCGCACGGTGTCGTGGAGCTCCGCATACGGCACACGCATGCGGTGATAATATCCGCGCCGTGGAAATCCACGCGCCCCACCGGCCGATCCACAGCTACACGGAGATGCTCGTTCACCTCGCCCTCATCACGCTGGGCGTGTTGATTGCGCTCTCGTTCGAGGGCGTCGCGAGCTGGCGCGAGCACCGCGCGCTGGTGCGGGAGGCGAGAGCAAACCTGACGAGTGAGATGCGCGACAACATGAAGAAGTTGAAGGAGCGGCTGGAGAACGTGCCGACGGAGGCACAGAATCTCGACCATGCCGTCGATGTCGTGCAGGCGCTCGTCGATCGCAAGAAATTCGAAGACAAATCGGAGTCGGTGCAGCTCTCATTCTCGAGCGCGGATCTTCAGAACGCCAGCCACACGACGGCCGAAGTGACCGGCGCGTTCGGGCTGATGGACTACGACGAGGTGAAGAAATACGCAACCGTGTACTGGCA
>Ga0114129_10011052_pt1 | contig 12860 bp, 8 predicted proteins | sample RhiMetdeltSRZDD1_FD_80071 | JGI IMG/M metagenome (GOLD analysis project Ga0114129, IMG submission 80071) | Populus rhizosphere microbial communities from Tennessee, USA - Rhizosphere MetaG P. deltoides SRZDD1 (version 2) (version 2) | ecosystem: Host-associated > Plants > Roots > Rhizosphere >...
GATGCGCGATCGCTTCGTCCGGCTGCTTCAGGTCGAGGAGCGCGAGCGCCAGGTAGTACCGGGCCTGCGTGAGATACGCGTCGGCGAGCAGCGCTTCCTCGAGCACCTCCTTCGCCCGCTTCGCATTGCCCAGGCGTCGCCCGACGTCTCCCAGCAGCGTCAGAACCTGCGGATGAGCAGGGACCCGCACGAGCGCCGCCCCGATCTCTTCACGCGCGCGTTCGTAGCGGCCGAGGTCGATATAGATGTGCGCCAGGTAAAGGCGCGCCGGCACGTGCGACGGATCGATCTCAAGGGCCTGCCGAAGCTCGGCGACAGCCTCGCCGATGAAATCCGCGGAGCCCAGTGTCCGGTAGGCAATCCCGAGAAGGATGTGGGCGTCCGCCAGATCAGGATCGACAGCCAGGATCGCTTTGAGCTCTCGGATGGCCTCTTCCGGCTGGCTGGTCCCGGAAAGGACGCCAGATCTGATGCGGCCCAGCGCCGCTTCGATTTCTGGCTTGCCCACGACGGTCTGAGACGAAGCCGGCCATGGAAACCACAAGCTGGCAAGCAGGGCGAAAAGTGCGGGCCAAATCAACATTCGGCAGTCCAAACTGCCGGGAGAATTTTATTCTCCCGGCTGTCTGCATCCGATTTACGTCGTGCCGACCTCGGTCTAGAACCGGAACCGGAACTGCAACTGCGTGCTCCGCATTGCGAGGGCGTTGGTGGCCGCACCGAAGCCCGCCGTTCTCGGCGTCAATCGCGCCGGATCGACCTGGCCGTTGGCGAGCGTCTGTGAATTGCGGATCGTGAGGTCCGTCGGGCTCACGAACTGGAGTTCGTTCTGCCGATTGGTGATCACGACCGTGTTGAAGGCGTTGAACAGATCGAGCCGCAACTCCAGCAGACGGTTGCTGCCGAGGCCAATCGTGCGCGACAACGCCAGGTCGACAATCTTGTTCGGGCACGACCGCATGATGTTGCGTCCCGATTCCAGACCAACACTGCCGTACCTGGGACCCGTGACTGCTGCGGCGTTGAATTGCGCGTACTGATCGTCTGAACATCCGCTCCCCGGGTCGCCGATGTAGACGATCCTGGCGCCGTAGTCGGGTGAGCCTGTCATGTTCACGTTCGCGCCGTTGTTCTGATAGTTGTAATTCAAGTCGTAGGTCTGGCCGGACCCCGCGGTCAGGATGCCCGCGATCTGCCAGCCGTTGAGGATATGGCCGGCGACCCTGCCAAGCGCCGCCGGTACGTTCGGCGTGGCCCAGATCGCATTGGCTTTGAGGAAGTGTGGCCGCATGTCGAGGTTCTTGTTCAGTTCCTCGTACTCCGCCTGATCGGCGCGGATGGAGAACGAGCCGTCAGGGTTGTGCTGCAGGCGTTTCACCAACCCGGTGTTGCCGGTGAACGACAGCCCCAACGTGTAGTTGGCGCCGAATGAGAATCCGCTCCGGAAACGCCGCGTGACCGAGAACTGCATCGAGTGATAGGTGTCGTAGAACTCAGTCGTGTTCTGCTCGACTGTGCCGAGGCCGCGGTACGGCCGCAGCAGGTTGCTCGTGTACGCGGTGGCGCCGGGAACGGTGCTCGTTCCGAGCGTCGGGTCCTGGTTTTGCGGAAGATACGCCGCGCCCAGATCGACCGCATTCAGATTCACGCGCGTGCCGCCCTGGAACGATCCGAGCCGGTTGGATCCGTGGTTGCCGACATACGAGACGTCGACCGACGTGTACCACGGAAGCGCGCGCTGCACCCCCACCTGCCATTGCCATGACGCCGGCACTTGTGCGTCGTACTGGAACGTGATCAACGCTGGAACTGGAACAGGCGCCAGGCCCTGGCCCAGCGTCTGCAACTGCCCGTTGCGAAGATCGCGCGCCGTAGCGAGCGGCGGGTTGCCGGGAATCGAGAACACGGTGTTGCCGTCCGGACGGTCGAAATACAACCCACCGCCGGCGCGGATGATGGTGTCCTGGTTTCCGGTGACGTCGTAGGCCATGCCGAAGCGCGGCCCGACGACCAGCGTCGGCCAGGTGTACCCGGTGTCGGCGATGCCGTCTCCCGCACGTTTGATGCCATTGAGCAAGTTGCCCGTGCCCGGAATCGGCGTGCCGATCGCAGCCTGCGTGTTGGCCGCGCCTGGTGCGGTCAGGATCTGTCCCGTGCGCGGATCCATCGCGTTGCGAAGGTTCCCGGTGCAGGTCGCTGCGCCGTTGCTGCAGCCCGCGATGTACAGCACGGGGGCCTGCGACGCCGACCACTGGTCGGGGAAGAAATTCGACATCTGCTGGAACTTATCGTGCTGCGGCTGCTGGCGCGTAAACCGGATGCCGTAGTCCACGGTCAACTTGTTATTCATCTTCCAGTTGTCCTGGAGGTAGAACTCCGTGTTGTTGTAGATCATGTGGCCTTCGATAAAGTCGGAGGCCTGCAGGTACTGCGTGAACACGCCGGTCGCGGCGTTCGCAAATCCGAAGCCGGTATCGAGGCCGTTGTTGGTGTCGTTGCCGAAGTTCACGTAGCCCTGGAATGTCAGGTTGGCGATGCCGCCGGCGCCCGTGTTCTGCGCCTTGAAGCTGTGGTTGTTGTAGAAGCCGGCCTTGATCGTGTGCGGGCCCATGACCTTGGTCACGCTGATGGACACGTCATTGGTGCGATTGATGTTCAGCCAGCCCGGATAACGCTGACAGGTCGGGTTGGGAGCCGCACAGGCACCGGCAGTCCCCGCAATTCTGTTGCCCCATCCGAAGACTGGCGGCAAATTGATCATCCTGTTTTGTGAGTCCCACCACGGCGCCCCGACGGCGTTCATGACTTCCAACACGTAGTAGTTGTCGTTGTTGACCTTGCCGGCGTTCGGATACAGCATCGGGAAGGCCGCCAGACCCTGCAATCGGTTCGACGAGTCATTGACGAGGACGCCGCCTTCGTTGCCGCCCGTCAGCTCGTTGCGGATGAAACCCCAGGTGCCCTCGATGAACGTCGTCGAGTTCATGGTGTAGTTGACGTTGGCCGCGTAACTGGTGATGTACGGATACGGCGTCAGGACGTCGCTGAATCCTTCGATCATGCCGGGCGTGACGATTTTCCTGGCGCGCTGACCGGCGTACTTCCAGTTCAGGCGCAACTTCGGGCTGACCTGATAGTCGAGGCGCAGCGCCGGCTGCTGAGTCAGATTCTCGACTCGTGGCGGCATGACTTCGTAGTTGTAATTGGTGGCGGGCGCCTGCGCCTTGTTCGGCATTGGATACCGGTTCAGGACGGCGAGGCCGACCTGGTACAGCCGATCCGCCGGAATCCGGTTTCCCGGGAACGGCTGGCGCGTGATCGGATCGAGCAGCTGCGGAATCGGGGCGCCGTTGTTGTCCAGGCTCTGCGAGAAGTCGCCCGCGCGCTCGAGCGCGGTCGGCACGCGCAGACGGATGGGATTACCGTTGTTGATCGGAGTGTTCCGCGGACGGTATTCGTGGCTGTAGAAGAAGAACAGTTTGTTGTCGCCGCCGGGCCGTCCAACCGGTCCGCCGACTGAGTAGCCCCAGTCTTTCTCCCGCTGGTACGGTTTGGGGTCGCCGTTCTTGGCGTTGACCCAGCTGTTCGCGTTCCAGTCGGAGTTCCGCTCGACGTCGTAGAACGATCCGCGGAACTGGTTGCTGCCACTCTTGGTCACCGCCGTGATCTGCAAGCCGCTCGATCGTCCGAATTCCGCCTGGTAGCCCTGCGCGAGGATCTTCACTTCGCCGATCGACTCGGTGTTCAGCGCCAGCATCTGTCCGTTGTTGCCGGTGTCCATCGACGAGATGCCGTCCATCATGATGTTGTTCTGGCCGGCGCCGCCCAGCCGCGTCGCGCCGGCGCCACCGAAGCCACCCGTCGTGTCGCCGGTGATGACGCCCGGCGTGAACGCGACGACGTTGATGAAGTTGCCGCGCACGATCGGAAGGTTCTCGATTTGCGCCGTTTCGATGGCGAACGATCGCTCGGCGCTCTGACTCTGCACCATGACGGTTTGCGCCGTGACGCTGATGGTTTCGGCGACGCCGCCGGCTTCCATCATGATGGTCGGCACGCCGATGCGGTCGGCGCCGCTGACACGGATGCCGGTGCGGCGTACGGTCTTGAAGCTGTCGAGAGTGACTTCGACGGTGTAGAGGTCAGCAGTGACGTTGGGAAACACGTAGTCGCCGGTTTCGTTCGTCAGCGCCGGCGCAGAACGCGTTCCCCGCGTTTCGCTGATCAGCACCACCGTGGCGCCGGGAATGACGGCGCCTTGCTGGTCGCGCACATTGCCTATGATGTTTCCGGTCGTGATTTGTGCAAATGCGGGCGGTGCCAGCATGCATGCAATCAAGACGGCCGCCGCCGTGATCCAGGTCCTCCGCAGCATAGTCCCTCCCCCCAAAGACGCGCAGTCCGACACGCCAGTAATCGATTACACGCGCGTATTCTTACCCGATTTCATCGGCTGTTTACATATCTTTTGCAACCCTGATTCCTTCGCAACCCTGTGAACTGTTACGGTAAAGGTCCGTTCGAGCAGTTCAGACGCTGGGCTACACGATCGGCGGACCGATCGGCAAGTTGGGCCTTGACCTTGGGATCGCCGTTCTTCTCGTTGACCCAACTGGTCGCATCCCAGTCCGAATTGGTCTGGAGGGCACACCGTTACTCGCGGTCCCGCGTGAAGCCGATGATTCCTGCGCGGCACTTGCATGGGCGACAACTTAACCGGTAAAGGGACTGTAAAAGTCGTCAAGACCGAGCGATCGCGGCGCTAGGCCACCCAACTGGTGAGGGGGATCGACAGCAGCACGTACCGCTTGCGCAGTTCGACGACGCGAGGCGCGAGCTCAGTCATCGGGAACTCGCCGGCGCGGCAGCGGTCGCGCAGCTTGCGTATCTCAATGCGATAGAGATCGTTGATCTGCTCGCGCAGCAGCGCCGCCGGCGTGTCGGGGTTGGGCCGCAGTCCGTGCGCGGCCAGGGCCTCGAGGATCTCCGGCTTCAGTACTTGCACTTCAACACGTACAGCGAGATCTCGAGCTCGACCTGCGGTGCCAGTCCCGGCATGCCGCGCACGCGCGTATAAGCCGCGCAGGCTCCGATCACGTCGCCAAGCCGATCGCTGGCGCGTGCGAGGCCGACCAACGCGTTGGGGGTCGGATTGGTTTTGGCGGCGCGCGCGTACGCATCGCGGGCTTCGGTGTAGCGGTCGACCTCGAGCCACAACTCGCCTTCCAGCTCGTCGATCGGCAGCGGCCACCGCGGCGCCGAGCCCGCCAGTTCCAGCTGCCGCGACAGATCGCGCAGGTGCTCGAGGAACAACTGCATCTCGTCGCGCTCGTCCTGGGCCGCGCTCACCGCGGCGCGGATCGCCACTTCCGCATAGCGCGCCGAGGTGTTGGCCATCCGATCCAGCTCGCGCAATCTGGCGTTGACCGGACCGAGCAGCTCCACCGCGCCGCCTTTCGGCGCCAGGGCGCGGGCCGCCGTCCACCCTTCCATCGCGACACGCTGCACGTCCCGTTCGGGAACGGTGATGGTCTGTTGAACGAGCAAGGCGGCAATCAGGATGATGCGCACAACTCCACCGTGACACGCGTGGACTCATCCAGGATTTCCTCGGATCCGAGCGACGGCGATTCGATCGTGAACGATCGCAGCCCCACCGCCTGTTCGGGTGGCGGCGGCGCGCCGATGCCGGTCCACGTATTCAATCCGAGATGATGATGATAGCCTCCCGCGGCCACGAACAGCGCGCCCGGGTAGCCGCGCACCGTCGGCGCGAAGCCGATGCGGCCGCAATAGAGCGCCTCCGCGGTATCGAGATGCGGCACGTGCAGGTGGACATGGCCGATCACCGTGCCGGCGTCGAGACCGGTCCAGGGCGCTTCGGCGCCGGGCTCGTCGTGCACGCCCCTTAAATCCAGCGGATCGGTGGCCATCGCCAGTTGCCCGTTCGGCCGCGGCCACTCGGGGCGCGGCCGATCGCGATAGATCTCGATGCCGAGACCATCCGGATCATCCAGGTACAAGGCTTCGCTGACCAGGTGATCGGACGCGCCGGTGAGCGGCCAGTTCATGGCTGACAGCCGGCGCAGCGATCGGCCGAGCGCGGCGCGTGAGGGGACCAGAATCGCAAAGTGATAGAGCCCGGCGCTGCGCCGCGGCTTGGGAATCGCGTTCGGATTCTCGACCAGCTCCACCAGCGTGCGGCCGGCTGGAGCGCGAAAGCGCGCGGTCCGGCCCTGGCGATCCGTTTCCTCGAACCCGAGCACGTCCTCGTAGAACGTCTTCGATCGATCCAGATCGCGAATGGCGAGGCTGACTTCACCGATATGTGCGTCGTTCGGTAGCATGGTTGCCGGCAGCCTAAAGGCTGCCTCTATTTCTCGGGAAAACGCTGAGTCGTTTTCCCGTCGGCGTCGAGAAACTCGATGCTCGACGTGCCATCTTCGTTCACTCGCAACACCAGGCGCGGCCGTCCCTGTCCATCGGCGAGGGCCACCGTTGCCGACTTGTCGCTGTTCTTGCCGGCGAACAACCGGCGCGGGCCGGCAGGCGCCCTGGCGCGCACGGCCTTTACCGCGGCGTCACGCTCGGCGCCTTCGGGCCGCGCATTCGCTTCGTTCAACGCTCGAATCAGCTCGCTGAGCGGCTGCTCGGATCGATCCCACACCTGCAGACCGGCCGATCGCTGGCCGTTGTTCTCGCTGTAGCTGATGCCGATGGTCTGATCCTGCTTGAGCTGATCGAACATGATGCCGGCGTTGGCGCGCCGGCCGTTGTCATCGGTCCCCGTGTAGGTAAGGCCGCCGACCTCGTCGCCCTCGTCGTTGAAGAACAGCATGCCGGCCACCGGCCGCGGGCGGTTGATCGTGACGCCGTCCATGACCCCGGGATGCATCTTGTCTTTGTTTGACAGCACAAACCGCAGCGTGCCGTTGGCGTCGACCACGTTGAGACGCTGCACGGTCAGCTCATCGATGCGTTGCGGCCCGGGTTGTTGCGTGAAGGCGGAGATCGAAAGAAACGCCGCGATGACGAACGTCACCGCGGCGTAAGCTTGCAGGACTCTAAGCTGGCGGCCCAATGAAATTTCCATTGCGCCAGCTTAAAGTGTTATTCGTCAGAATCCAACGACGACGCCAAGCCTAGCAATGCGCGGGCTCAGGTTCTGGGCCAGCGCGTTGAACCGCGTCGAGGTGAGGTCGTTCACGCGCACCAGCGGCGTATTCGCGTTCATGATGTTGAACACGTCGAAGATGGCACGCAGGTTGACCTTGTCGCCGGCGCGGAACGACCGCGCGACGCGAACGTCCGTATTCCACAGGTTCGGGTAGCGGAACGTATCGATCTCCGGCGACAGCAGCACGGTGATGCCCGAGTCGGCGCCCAGCGCGGCGGTGGTGCCGGTGCGGACGATCGGCATCGGGTAGCCCTGGCGGCCGAACACGTTGGCGCTGACCTCGAGGCCATACGGCGCCTGGTACATCGCGTTGGCGTTGAACTGCCACTTGCCGTTGATGTAGATGGTGCCCGATCCGCTGCCGCCGCTCTGCGGCGCGAACTGGCCGCCGTTCTTCAGCGGCTCGGTCACGGTCGGTGTCGGGTTGCCGTTGGTGTCGTACATCCCGTTCGGATCGTCGAAGTGCTCGCGGGCGTTGTTCCACGAGAAGCCGACGCGGGCCATCCACTTGTTCGAGAGCCGCTTGTTGAGGCCGACCTCGATGCCGCTGTAATCGGTGAAGTAGCCCGGCACGTTGGTGGTGACGAAGCCGTTGCCGCCCGCCGCGATCGCCGCCGCATCCGGGATCCACGTCGCCACGCTGTAGGGCGTGCCGTCCTGGAGCGTCCCCGAGAAGCCGGCGCCCGGCGTGTAGTGCTGCCGCCCGACGCCCACCCGCGGCGTGATCGTGCCGGTGAAGTTACCGAACAGATCCGTCGTCTTGGTGTAGCTGTAGTTCGTCACGAACGCGAGATTCGGCACCAGCTCGCGGTCGAAGCCAATGACGACGCTCGTGGTGCGCGGCGCCTTCAGGTTCGGATCGAGCACGTTCGCCGACGTCACCGCCGTGGGGTTGGCCGGATTGAAGCCGCCCGCCGCGGTGATGCGCTCGTTGAGATTGATCTCGCTCGGCTGCGCGAAGTGATCGCCGTTGCTGTCGACCCAGCGATACGTCGCCGACCCCGCCACCGAGCTCGGGTTCAGCACGCCCACTGTGCCGGTGTTGAGCTGTCCGGCGTAGCGGCTGAAGCTGGCGCGCGCCACCATCTTGCGGTCCTCGTCGAGCGCGTAGGTGATGCCGGCGCGCGGCGAGAAATCGTTCCACGTGAACGGCGTCTTGTAGCCCGCGAACACGATGCCGGGGATCACCGTCGGGAACGCCGGGTTCGGCGTGGTCTCGCTCGGCAGCGCCTCGCCGTCCTGGCGATCGAAGCGCAGGCCCAGATCGATGGTCATCCGGTTCAGCGCAATCGTGTCGCCGACGTAGAGATTCAGGTAGTTGGCGCGATTGCCGCCGAAGCCCTGGCGGAACACCTGCGCCTGCAGGTTGCCGGCGCGCTCGAGCGCGAGAATGCCGTTGCCCGGCCAGTTGGTGCCGGCGACGGCGTCCGTCGTCCGCCAGCCAAGTCCGAACTTGAGGTCGTGCGAGCCGCCCCACCGCGAGGTGAACGACTGCGCGTTCACGTTCAGGACCTTCTGCGGGCGGATGTTGATGCTCTGGTTCACCGAGCCGCGCGACACCGCGCTGATAAAGTCGCGCGCGGCGTCCTGATCCATTCCGCCCATCGGGTCGAGAATGAAACCGGTGTTGTAGTAGCCGTAGTTCGCCGACACGAACAGATTGGTGCCGAACGTGCGGTCGTCGCCGACCTTCCACAGGCCGTGCAGCGGGAAATCGGTGTAGGTGTTGTCCTGGTGGTAGGTCGCGGTCGGCGCGTCGAACAGGATGCCCGTAATGCCAGGGCTGCGGCCGTCCTTGATCTTGAAGCCGTCGAAGTAGAGGAAGCTGACCATGTCGGTCTTGGTCGCTCGCCAGTTGACCTTCACCGTCGGATTCTTCAATTGCGTGCGATCGACGAGGGCGCCGGCGCGGCGGACCAGGCGGACGTCCTGCACTGAGTACGAACCGTAGAACCACGCCCGGTCGCGCAGGATTGGACCGCCGACATCGAACCCGTAGTCGGAGATCTGCTTGTTGTGATCCGCGGTGTCATGCGTGACGCCGGTGGAGCGGAGCTCGTCGGGCACGTTGTCGGCTTCCATGCTCTCGTCGTCGTAGTAGCCGCGGAACATGCCGCTGAACGAGTTGGTGCCGCGCTTGACCACCAGGTTGAGGCCCATGCCGCCGGTGCGCGACTTGATGTCGTTGCCCGCGGTCGAGACCTGGATTTCCTCGAAGTTGTCGAAGTTGAAATAGGTCGGCGACGCGCCGGTCGCGGCCATGTCGGTGATCTCGATGCCGTCCATCGTCCACGACGCGTCCTGCGGGCGGGTGCCCTTCGACGCGAAGTTCGACTGCTGGCCGGTCTCGTTGCCGCCGATGTTGACGCGATCGACCAGCACGCCCGGCACGCTGCGCATCAGCGCGAACGGGTCGCGTGAGGTCGGGATCTTCGTCAATTCATCGGTGGTGAAATTGGTCGCCGTTCCGGTGATCTTGGTGTCGATGATCGGCGAATCACCCGTCACCACGATCGATTCGGCCACCGTGGCCAGCCGCAGCGTCAGCGACAGATCCGCGTCGCGACCCACGACCACCACCACGCCTTCGCGCTTCACGCCGGCAAAGCCGGCGAGCTCGAACGACACGGTGTAGTTGCCGGGCGGCTGATTGAGGAACCGGAATTTCCCGGTTTCATCTGTGACTGCCGTCAGCGTGCGATCCGAACCCTGAATGGTGACGGTCACACCCGGGAGCACGGCCTTCTGCTCGTCGGTGACGGTACCTGAAATGCTGCCGCCGGCGATCTGCGCGTAAGCAGGCAGGACGGCGATGAGCGCGAATGACGCAGCCGTCAAGAATCTCTTTATCACGTAGTTCCCTCCTGCACCGAGGAGGAGCAACCGAGGTACCGATGAGGCGCGATTCGTCACTCGCTGAGTACGCTTCGTCACACAGTGCTGCAATCGCCGCAACCATCGTCATCGCAACGGGATAGTCGATACGCCCACCATGCAACTCAGCCCATCCCACTCGTTCGTCACTGACGAACGGCGAGACTGGGACGAACGCATCCAACAACACGGATCGCGACGTGGGTTTCGTTGAAGCTAGTGAATCTTCGAGCGTAAGGCGGCGCGATCGATCTCGGCGCCTCCGAGCACGATCCGGGCGATGCGCCGGGTGTTGGTGATGTCGTCGAGCGGGTTGGCGTCGAGGACGAGGAAGTCCGCGTCGAGGCCGCGGCGCAACGCGCCTTTCGTTCGCAGCTGCAGGAATTCCGCCGAGCGGCTGGTCACGGCAACGATCCCCTGCATCGGCGTCAGGCCGGCATCGACCATGGCCTCGAGCTCAAGCTGTTCCGCCATGCCGAACAAATGGTCTTCAAGGCCGGTGTCGGCCCCGAGCACCACCCTGGCGCCGGCCTTCCCCAGCTTCGCCATGCTCTGCTCGAGAATGCGGTAGCGCTCGCGCGCGGCTTCCACGGCCCTGGGATCGCGTTTCGCGAAATACGCGCGCATGCGATCCAGCACCGCCGCGCTGGTCGATTCGGTCAGCAGCTGCGCCAACGCATCACCGGGCATCAGCCACGGCGGCATCGACGCGTACGTGCCACGGCGGGGAAACGACAGGTTGCCATTGACGTAGACGCCGCGTCCGACGATGGCGGCGATCAATGCATCATCCATCACCTTGTCTCGCACGAGATGGGCGAATCCGTCGACCCCCGCGGCCACGAGATCAACCGCATCGTCGTGATAGAACACGTGCGCGTTCACCCGCAGTCCACGCCGGTGCGCCTCATCGATGATGGCGCGATAGAGCGGCGGCGGGAGCTTGGGCGCGCGGCCGTTGCGATCGTCCACCCAGATCTTGACCATGTCCACCTGACGAGCCGCGAGCTCCTGGACGGCCTGGCGTGATTGCGCCTCGGTGGTCACCTCATAGGCAATGCCCGCGTAGGTTGCACCGCCGGGACCGGCGTTTGGCGATCCGATACCGCGGCCGGCGACGAACAACCGGGCGGTCGTGACCGGCCCTTTCTGCTGGCTGGCGCGAATGTCGGAGAGCGTGTCGCCGGCCTCGATGCCCTGGGACTGGACGACGGACACGCCGAAGTACAATGCGCGATTGAGATCGTTCATCACCGTCTCGCGCGTGAAGTTCTCTCGCACATAGGTGGTGCCGCGCTGGAAGCCGGGATGCACATGCGTGGCAATCAGCATCGGCATCACGGTTTTCTTGGAGAGATCGATACGGCGGACGCCGGCCGGCGGCTTCACTGAATCGAGCCGTCCCACCTGCGAAATGACACCGCGCTCGACGAGGATCGCGCCTTGCTCAATTGCCGGCGCACCGTCGCCGATGATCAGCCGCGCGCCCTCGTAGAGCGTGGCTTGCGGCTGCGCCTGCAGCGACACCGCCAAAAGCGCCACGGAGACACAGAGGCACAGAGACTTCACGGAGGTCATCCTGACACAGTTCGGCGGTTCGCACGCGGCGCTTCGCGCCGCTAGTCGAATGGCATACCGCGAAAAATGAGTCGTGCGCCACATTTCAAAGACGACTCATTTTGTCGCGGCGTGCCATTCGCCGGCGGGCCGGCCGAAGGCCGGCCCCTGCGAACCGCCGGAGCCTCCGTGTCTCTGTGTCTCCGTGGCTGTCTTTTATTTATTAGCGGTCCAACGGATGGCGGCTACTAACTGGCCTCGAAATCGCGCATCGCGCCAGGTTGCTGGAAAGTGGCCGAGCGCGTTGTAGTAGGACCTGCCGCTACCGAATGACTGCGCCCAGGCGAGCGGATAGTCGCCGGTCGTGTTCACGGACGCAGGGTCCAGTCGCAACAACACCTGGACACGGCCCCGCGGGTTGTCGCGGAACGTGTAGAACTCCTCTTCCAACGTGAAGGCATCACGAATCAGTCCCGTCGCCGGGTGCAAGGGATCTTCGGGAATCACGCGGGCCTGCTGCGTCCACGGATGTTCCTTGAAATACGCGCCGACGAGCCGGCCGTAGTCGGGGAACTCATACAGCGTATCGGTGGCGCTGTGAATGCCGACGAATCCTTTGCCGCCATTCACGGCAGCGATCAGCGCGCTGCGCTGAGTCGGAGTAAACGCCAGTTCCCCGCTGGTCAGCGCGAACATGATCACGTCCACGTTCGCCAGCTGGTCGGCGCTGATACTCCCGAGGTCTTCGGTCATCGTCACCGAGAAGCCGTTTGGCCCGGCCAGGGTGTTCATGACCTCCCGTGCCGTAGCAATGGAATCGTGCCGGAATCCAGCCGTGGCCGTCAGCATCAGCACGCGGAATGGCGCCACGTTGGGCTGCGACGGCCGCGGCGTCGGCGTGGTGGGACTGTTGCAGCCGACCGCGAGCGCGACGATCGCAATTACGCAGGCTTGACGCATACGAAAATCTCGTAGGTGCCGGGCTCGAGTTCCGAGTGATTGAACGGCACCACTCGAGGCTCGAATCCGGCCTGCCGGAACAATCGCAGCCACGTTTCGCGCGGAAACATGCCCTCAATGTGACGATCGTGGACGACTCTTATGGAGCCATCTCCGCCGCGAAACACGTAGGTGTAGTCCGTGGTACAGACCGAGTCGTTTGGATCGGGGTCCCAGGACCATTCGAGATAGCGCATCGCGCGCGTCTCGCCATCGTGTCCGCCGCAGTCGGTGCCCGGCTTGAAATTCTCGC
>Ga0114129_10011053_pt1 | contig 12860 bp, 11 predicted proteins | sample RhiMetdeltSRZDD1_FD_80071 | JGI IMG/M metagenome (GOLD analysis project Ga0114129, IMG submission 80071) | Populus rhizosphere microbial communities from Tennessee, USA - Rhizosphere MetaG P. deltoides SRZDD1 (version 2) (version 2) | ecosystem: Host-associated > Plants > Roots > Rhizosphere >...
CAGCGAATGGTCGTCACGTGGCATCATGCGAAGAAGCCACGCCATCTCGTTCGCGTTGACGTACAGCAACCCGCTCTCCGGATCGAACGCCGGACCACCCCACTCGCCGCCACCATCGTAGCCCGGGAACACGATCGATCCATCCAGACTCGGCGGCTTGAACATTCCCGCGTACTTGTGCGCGCGGAACGTCTTGAGCGCGGCGGCGTGGGCTTCCGGCGTGCGATTCGTCAGCATGTCCTCGGTGAGGCTCGGACGCACGAACGGCGGCGGCTTTAGCGGGATGGGCTGCGTGGCGCTCGCGCGCTCGCCGTCGAGACCGGACGCCGGGAACTTGCGGTACTCGACCGGGAACAGCGGTTTGCCAGTCTTGCGATCGAGCACGAACACGAAGCCGGTCTTCGTTATCTGCGCGACGGCATCGACCATCGTGCCGGCACGCCTAACGGTAACGAGCGCCGGTGGCGATGGGAGATCCATGTCCCACAGGTCGTGCTTCACGGTCTGGAAATGCCAGATCCGCTTGCCCGTGCGGGCATCGAGTGCAACGACGCTGTTCGCGAACAGGTTGTCGCCGATACGATTGGCGCCGTAGAAGTCGAACGCCGCGGAGCCCGTGCCGCCGAAGACGATCCCCAGCTTATGGTCCACCGTTAGGCCGGACCACGCATTCGCGCCACCCGAAACCTTGTACGCGTCAGGCGGCCAGGTCTCGTAGCCATACTCACCCGGCCGGGGAATCGTGTGGAAGATCCATCGCATCTCGCCCGTCATCGCGTCGTACGCGCGAATGTCGCCTGGCGACGATGGCAGACTCTCGCTCACACTGCTCCCAATGATGTACAGCCCTTCGAAGATCACGCCCGGCGTGCTCGCGCTCACCGATTGCGATTCGAACGGCCTGCCCAGTCCCTTGCGGAGATCGACGCGACCACTGTCGCCGAACGTCGGAATCGGCTGGCCGGTGCGCTTGTCGAGCGCCCAGAGGTTGTTGCGCTGCGTGACGAACACGCGGTCCTGATAGACCGTCACGCCACGATGGCGATATCGACCTGCCCGCTTGTCGATCAGATTTGGATCAAAGGTCCATATCTCGCGACCAGTTGCGGCATCGAGCGCGATCACGCGCAGCTTCGGTGTCGTCGCGTAGAGAACGCCGTCGACCACGATCGGGTTCGACTGCATCTCCGAACCCGGAAATTCGTCGTGTGTCTCGTACGTCCACGCCACCTTGAGCTGCTTCACGTTCGCGGGCGTGATCTGGTCGAGCGTCGAGTATCGTGTGTTGTCCGTCGTGCCGCCGTAGATCGGCCAGTCGACGGTCTTCGCCTGCGCGTGAAGCGCGGCGGGAATGATCGCGGCAAGAGCGACGAAGCGGCGCATCACTACTTCTTCGACACCAGCGTCTTCTTGACCCAACCTTCAGCTGCGGACCCTTGGACTTTCACATATCCGTTCTTCTCATCGCCGAGGAACACGAGCTCGTCGGTCTTGTGCAGCGTCGCGACGGTGCGTGAGCCTTCCACCGGATCGGCGAGCTGCTTCACGTTGTCGATCTTGGGCACGAGCACGTCGCCTTCGCCAAACGATGCGCCAGCCTTCACGTCCGAGCCGGAGAGACCCGCCGGCTTGAACTTGTCGGCGCGCGCGCTCAGGTCAGGGTCGGCCTTCATCTTCACGATTAGCGCGTTGAAGTTGTCGAGATACGACGCCGCGATCACCTTCCCTTCCGCCGTGCTCGTGTAGCCACCGGCGCCTACTGCTCCCCCTCCGGCCGCTCCGATGGCAGCCAGCCCGAAGTTCGTCTTCTTTGCCTTGCCCTCGGCCGACGCGACCTGCACGGTCGTGCGAGCATCAGCGACGAGAAGACTCGTCTGCGCCTCCTTGAACTTCAACCCGCCGCCAACACCAGCGAGCGCGGGATTCTTCCGGCCCAGCATCCCGCCGACGGCGCCGCCCACGCCACCCGCGTTGTTGTCGCTCACCTGGACTGCAGCGGTCATCACGAAGTCAGCGGCCTTCATCTGACCGCCGCCCATGTTGGCGTCCTGTTGCATCTCGCCGGCGCGCGCAAGCTCTCGCTCTTGCTGAATGTTCTGCATCGCCTGGCCGCGCTCGACGACGACGAAACACTTCGAGTTCTGCGCCATCGTCCGCAGCAGGGCAGCAGGTGATCCGAGCTGATAGCGCCGGAATACCTGCATGTACTCCTGTTGCGGTTCGTTGACAGCGAGGATGCCGAACGGCTTTGCACACTTCGTGAGATCGTCGTTCTGGGCGACCACGGGCGAGGCAACGGCGACCAAGGCAGCAGCGGCGAAGCGGCTCGAGGCCAACATGGGGGACATGACACTCTCCGGTTAGTCCGTGGGGCATTGCGTAAACAACCGGACGAATCCGTCATCCAAGCGCTATCAGGCGGCCTCGCCAATCGAGCGCGCATGACGTTGTGGGGATGGGCGCTCGGCGTCAATTGCGTGGCCGCCGCGCCCCACGCACCTTTGGCGACCGCGCTCCGCCCAGGTCTGAGCCCACGTCGTGAGATCCGTTACCCGATTTCTCCTCGTTGCGATTGCTGTCGTTCCGCTGCGGGCGGGCCAGCCACCGCAGTCAGCAGAATTTGCGCGATTCGTGGATCGTTACCTCGACGAATTCGCGGCGCGGCATCCGTCGATCGCCGCCGGAAACGGCATCCACGACCACGACGATCGACTCGACGACTACACGGCGACCGGGATCGCGAACGAGATCGCCGCGCTCGAGCGCGAGAGGGCGCAGCTCCGCGCCTTCGACTCGAGGCGCCTGACGCCTGACGAGCGCGTCGACCAGAGGATCCTGCTCGGCATCATCGACGGCTGGCTGCTCGAGCAGGAGACGGTCGAGAACTGGCGGCGAAACCCGATGCTCTACGCGTCGGCGCTCGCGGATGGCATCCACAACCTGATGACGATGGCGAGCGATCCGGCGCCAGTACGGATGCGCCGCATCATCGCAAAGCTCGGCCAGGTTTCAACGCTGCTCGCTGCAGCTCGGACGAACATCGTGAACCCACCGCGACTCTTCGCGGAGCGAGGCGCCGCGATGATGCGTGGCGCACGCGACATGCTCGGCCACGACCTCGACCTGGCATTCGCGTCGGAGCCTAACGCCGCGCTGCGCGATTCCCTGAGAAAGGCTGCCGACGCCGCCATTCCGCGGATCGACGCCTACGTTGGATACCTCGAGCGTGAGGTCGTCCCCAACGCGACGGGAGACTTCACGATCGGTGCGGCGAACCTCTCACGGCGTTATCTGGCCGAGGAACTGATCGACACGCCGCTCGCAACCATGGTGGCGATCGGTGAGCGGGAGCTTGCGCGATCGCAGGCCGAGTTCCGCGCTGCTGCTGCCAAGCTTGCGCCGGGACGCGACCCAGGAGAGGTGTGGCAGGAGGTACGCCGCGATCATCCGAAGGTGGGCGGCGTCGTCGCCGCAACACAGGCGATCGTCGATTCGCTTTCGGCGTTCGTGCAGTCGCGCGCAATCGCGAGCCTTCCCCGGAACGAACGGGTGATCGTCGCGCCGGCCCTGCCGTTCGATCTCGGCTTCGCGTCGATGCACGCATCGCCTCCGCTCGAGAAGACGCCGGTCAAGAGCATCTACTACATCAGCGACGCACAGCCCGGGCTTTCGCCAGCGGAGCAAGAGGCCTGGCTCGAACGGTACAATTACGCGTCGTTGTCGAACACGTCGGCACACGAGGCGATGCCCGGCCATTGGCTGCACTCGACCTACATGCGGCGCACGCCCGGCAAGGTACGTCGCATCTGGATCGGGCTGAACCCGTTTCCGCAGCCGTCGTCCGGCCAGGATGGCTGGGCCCACTACGCCGAACAGATGGTGCTCGACGAAGGGTATCGGAACGGGGATCCGAAGCTGCGTCTCGCACAGGTGAGTGACGCGTTGACGCGCATCTGTCGCCTGCTCGCCGGTATCAAGGTGCACACGAGGCAATGGTCGCTCGAGGACGCACAGCGCTGCTTCGAGAAGGAGGCGTACGTTGGCGCGCCTGCCGCTCGTCGCGAAGCCGAGCGTGCCACCTACGACCCGACGTACGGCGGATACTTCCTCGGCAAACGTGGCATTCTCAAGCTGCGCGCGGATTACGGGAAGCGTATGGGCGCGAAGTTCTCATTGCGGGAGTTCCACGAGCGCTTCATGACGAACGGCATCGCGCCGATCTGGGCACACCGGCAGCTCCTCTTACCCGGCGACACCGGGGCGGTGATCGAGTGATGGCGCGTCGGATTGCGCCAGGTGCGCGCGTGCGCGTCGGCGTGCTCGGAGCCGGCGCGTGGGCGGAGTTTGCGCATTTGCCGGGTTACAAGCGAGACACTCGTTGCGAGCTCGTCGCCATCGCGGATCCCGTCGTGGAACGAGCAAGGGCGTTCGCGGAGAAATTCGGCATACCTGACGTCTACGACTCGCACAGGGGCCTCATCGGGCGCGACGACATCGATCTGGTCGACGTCTGCACACCCAGCGCGACGCACTTCGAGCTGGCGTGGGCCGCACTCGAGTCAGGGAAGCACGTGCTGTGCGAGAAGCCGGTGGCGTACGACTATCGCGACACGTTGCGCGCCGCCGCACTCGCGAAGCAGAAGGGAGTGAAGACGAAGCTCGGCTTCACATTTCGCTACAGCCCGGCGATGCAGTACATGAAAGAGCTCATCGACCAGGGCTTCGTCGGCACGCCGTTCATCTTCAATGGCTACGAGCAGAACTCGCAGTGGCTCGACCCGAAGACGCCGCTGCGACAGGTCGACCACGAAGCAGATCAGTCGGCGATTCAGGTGTCGTCGCTCGAAGGCTACGGCGCGCCGATCATGGACCTCGGGCACCTGTTCATGGGCAGCCGCTTCACGCAGGTCGTCGGGACGATGAAGAACTTCATCCCCGAGCGCGTCGTGCGTGCGACCGGCCGGCTGATGCGGATGAACATCGACGACGGTGACATCTTCATCGGCGAATACGCGAGTGGGGCGTTAGGCTCGATCCAGACGAGCTTCGTGACGGTCGGCAACTACCCGGGGCTCGAGGCGCGCGTGTACGGCAGCAAAGGCGCGCTGATTTGCCGGCTCGTCGAGGAGAACGGGATCTGCGAGTCGCTCAAGGCCGCGACCGCGGATCAGGTGGAGTTTCGCGAGATCGATGTGCCGGAACGCTTCTATCCGCCGGGCGGTACCAAGCGCGAATCGTGGCGGTCGCTCTTCTACGCGAACCTGATCCATTCCTTCATTTCCGAGATCCTGAGCGACGGTCCCGAGAACGAGGGAAACTTCGAGGACGGTGCTCATGTGCAGGAGCTGATCAACGCCGTAGAGCTGTCGTTCCGGGAGCGACGCTGGGTGTCCATTCCACTCGCCGATGCTCGCCCGGCATGACTGCGCTCGACGAGTTCTTCAGCCACTACTACGCGCGGCGTCCGGTGAACGCGACGTTCACCGGCGTCCATGCCTACGATCATCAGCTGCCGGACTGGTCGCTCGATGGTCTCGCATCGATGGACGACGAGATGAAGTCGTTAGGCGATGCACTGGCCACCGAGTTCCCGGCACCCGCTTCGGTCGCCACGTTTCGAACGAGCCCGGACTTGCTCGATGCTGAGCTCGCACGCGGGTTTCTGGAAATCCAGCGGGCAGAGAACGCAAGTCTCCATGGTCCGCGCGGCAACCCGTCTCTTTGGGTTGGCGAGGCGGTTTTCTCGATCATCGCGCTCATGATTCGCGATTTCGCGCCGGTCGAGGATCGGTTCGAGGCCGCGGCCGCGAGACTGAACCAGTTCACTCGATTCCTCAGCCGCTCGCAAAAGCCGGCGTGGACCGTGGAGAGCGACGGGTTCGCCATGGCCGCGTTTGTCGTAGCGGCCCCCGACGAACCGATTGCGACATTCGATGTGCGCACACCTGTGCCGCGTGCGTGGACAGAAAAGGCGCTGCGCGAATGTGAGGGTGCGCGGATTCTGCTCACCACCGGGTTCCAGCGCTGGCTCGAATCCGCGAGGCTCTCTGACGGCGTTGCGCGTCGCTTGCGATCCGCTGCCGGCGACGCCTCGGGGTACATGAGAGCGTTCGCCGCAGGGCTCGAGCGCCAACCGGCGGCTCCCGAATCGGCAATGGCCTGCGGCCCGGATCTCTTCGATCTGCTGCTCACACGAGGGCATTTTTGCCTGCGCGCTCGCGCCGAGCTGCTTGCCGAGGCACGCGAACGGTTCGCGGCCGAACGCGCTCGACTCGACGGCATGGCCAAGGATGTTGGCAGCTCCCTGGCAGACGCACAGGCACAGCTGGCTGCAGACCACCCGTTGCCCGACGAGTACTATGCCGCGTTCGAACGAGGCTGGCACGAATGTCAGGCACGCGCCGAGCAAGCAAACGTGGTGAGCTGGCCGGACTGGCCCATTCGTTACGTACCGTACCCGGAGTGGACCGCTGAAGCGGCGCCGTACCTCTACTATCTCTTTTATCGATCCCCTGCCCCGTTCGACCCGTATAGCACGTACGACTATGTCGTGCCCCCACTTCCCACCAACGCAGCGGCGGCCGACCAGCATCTGCGTTCCTGGAATCACAGCACGATCAAGCTGAATCACGTCGTGCACCACGGAGCCATCGGCCACCACCTGCAGAACTGGTTCGCCTACAATCAGCGGCGCTCTCGAATCGGCGCCGTCGCGGCGGTCGATTGCGCGAATCGGATCGGAATGTTCTGCGGCGGGACGATGGCCGAAGGATGGGCGTGCTACGCGACGGACCTCATGGAGGAGCTCGGATTCCTCACACCCCTCGAACGGGTCGCGCAGCAGCACACACGCGTACGGATGCTTGCGCGGGCGATCGTCGACATCGAGCTCCACCAGGGCACGATGTCGTTCACGGACTGCGTGGCCTTCTACACGGATCGAGTCGGCATGAGCGCCGATGCGGCGCGGGCCGAAGCCGTGAAGAACTCGATGTTCCCGTGCACGGCGCTCATGTACTGGTTAGGCACTCAGGGAATCCACGACCTCCGTGACGAAATGAAGCGGCGCGAGGGGCCGCGCTTCTCGCTGCGACGGTTCCACGGCGAGCTCCTCGGCTACGGATCCATCCCGGTTCCATTGATCTCGCGAATGATGAGCGAAGGCGTACGATGAGGCTCGCCCTGGCAGCCCTGACGGCGCTCGTTCTCGCGTCATGTGCGAAGGATGCCGGGCGAACCGGACCATCCAACGCGTTGCTCATCGTCGGCTACGACCGGGAGCCCGACACCATGAACCGCTACGCGACGCACATCCTCGAGGACATCCAGTCGTGCGTCGTCGAGGGGCTCGTCACGAGCGACGAGAAGATGAACATCGTTCCCGTGCTCGCGGCCGAGATCCCGACGATCCAGAACGGTGGCGTCGTCATGCGCGAGGACGGTGGCATGGACGTCACGTGGAAGCTCCGCCCGGGCGTGAAGTGGCACGACGGTCGCCCGCACACGTCCGCCGACCTGAAGTTCACAGTGGATGCCATCAACAAAGGCGATTGGAAGCCGGAAAGCACGGATGGCTTCGATCGCATTGCGTCCGTCGACACACCAGACTCGCTCACGGCGGTCGTGCATTACAAGGAAGTGTACGCGCCATACCAGATGCAGTTCTTTCGCGGCACGCTGCCGAAGCACGTGCTCGAAGGGCGCGACATCGACAAGGCGAACGACTACAACCGCAATCCGTTAGGCACCGGCCCGTACCGCATAGCCGAGTGGAAGACCGGCGAGTACGTCTTGCTGGAGAAGGTGCGGGATTACTGGCGTGGCCCCGACTACCCGAAGATCGACCGGATTCTCTTCCGCTTCCTCGCCAATACGACGACGCGGGTCAATCAGCTCAAGTCGGGTGAGGTGCACCTCGTCGCGCTCGTGCCCTGGGACAAGGTTCGCGAGCTCCGAGCGTTGGCATCCATTCGACTCAATCAGGTGCTCGGGAATGGCTACGAGCACGTCACGTTGAACGAACGGCATTTTCCGCCGTTCGGTGACCTGCGCGTCCGTCAGGCGCTCGCGCATGCGATCGACCGCGAGCTGCTCGTGCGAACCATTCTCGACAGTCTCGTGACGACGGTGAACGGGCCGATTCAGCCGCTTTCGTGGGCATACGAGCCGAACGTTCGACGATACGAGTACGACACCGCGAGGTCGAATCGACTACTGGACGAAGCCGGCTGGACGCGCGGTGTCGACGGTGTGCGTGCAAAGTACGGCAAGCCGCTCGCGTTCACGCTCATCACGCAGGCCGGTTTCGCGATTCGCGAAAACGTGGCGCAGGCGCTCCAGCGCCAGTTCCGCGACGTCGGCGTGAACGCGTCGGTCAAGCTGATCGATGGGACGACGATCAGTACCATCTGGTTCAGCGGTCAGTTCGACGCGATGCTGCACTGGTGGCAGTCGGGCGCGGACCCTGAGATCACCCTGTTTTTCGCGAGTGATCGGACACCGCCGGCGGGACGCAACATCAACTACTTCGCCGATGACTCGCTCACACGCATCCTGTACGCGTCCGATCGCACGGTCGATCAGGCGAAGCGCGGCGAGTTGCTGCGGGCGGCGCAGCGGCGCGTCGCGGAGCTCGTTCCCGAGCTCGTGCTCTACAACACGGCGAAGATCGACGCGGTCCCGGCGGCGCTCCACAACTTCAAGGGCAACCCGACGAATGCGGGGCCCTTTTGGAACGTGTACGAGTGGGAATTGGAGTCGACTCTGACCCCACGTCCCTGACTCCCGATGGCGTTCGCCGCCCGACGACTCGCGCAGGCCGTGCCGCTGCTCCTCATCATCTCGCTCCTGGTATTCGGGCTCATCCACGCGGCACCGGGTGGGCCGCTCAGTCTCTACCTCGACAACCCCAACGTGCGTCCGGAAGACATCGCTCGGCTCCGGCGCGCGATGGGACTCGATCGACCGTTAGGCGCGCAGTATGTCTCGTGGCTCGTGGCGTTCATCCGCGGTGACTGGGGCTACAGTTACGCCGACGGTCGTCCGGTCATCCAGCGCATGCTGGAGCGCGTGCCAGCTACGCTGCAGCTCGTGGGCGTCTCGACGCTCGTTGCCGTTCTCGTGTCGCTCGTGGTGGGAATCGCAGCCGCACTGCGGCGCGGCGCCGATCAGGCGGTGAGCCTGCGCGCCGTGGCGGGGCTGTCCATCCCAGTGTTCTGGTTCGGTCTCGTTCTCCAGCTGATCTTCAGCAACACGTTAGGCTGGCTGCCATCGTCGGGGCGCTCGTCGTTCGCCGGCGGTGGTTTGAGCGATCGACTCGCCCATCTCGTTCTCCCGGTCATGGTCCTCGCCGTCGCTCATGCGGCCGGGTGGTCGCGTTACCTGCGCGGATCCATTCGCGTGGCGCTCGCACAGCCGTTCGCGAACGCCGCGCGGGCACGCGGCGTCACCGAGCTGCGCATCGTCCTGCGCCATGCGCTGCGTCTCGCCCTGCTGCCATTCGCGACCGTCGTGCTCCTCGACGCGTCGATCATGGCGTCCGGTGCGGTCGTGACCGAAAGCGTGTTCGCGTGGCCGGGAATCGGAAGCCTGTTCACCGAAGCGCTCGCGAAGCGCGACTACACGGTGCTGATGGCGTTTCTCATGTGCGCGTCCGTCGCGGTGGTGACGCTGAGCTTCCTGGCCGACGTCGCCGTACACGCGCTCGATCCGCGGACAAAGGGGGAGCACTGAGCTCGAGACTCCGAGCGGCTCCGCGTCAGGCACTCGTTGCGGGCGGGGTTCTCACTGCGCTCGTGGTGCTGGCCGCGGCTGCGCCGCTCATTGCGCCATTCACCGTGGACGCCCTCGACCTCGCGCATCGCCGCGGTGCCCCGTCAGCGATGCACTGGTTCGGGACCGACGAGCTGGGGCGCGACCTCTTGACGCGCGTGCTGTTCGGGGCGCGCGTGTCGCTTGCCGTCGGACTCGTGTCGGCGGCCGTGAGCGTCGCGATTGGCGTTACGATCGGGGCGACAGCCGGCTGGGCGGGACGATGGCTCGACGCGCTGCTCATGCGCATCACCGACGCCATGCTCGCCGTCCCACGCCTCCCGCTACTCATGATCGCCGCCGCCGTGCTCGCCCCTAACGTGGCACTGCTCATCGTGATGGTCGGTGGCGCTGGTTGGATGGAAACGGCTCGCGTCGTACGCGCAGAGATACAATCCATCAAGACGAACGACTTCGTCACGGCCGCACGCGCGGTCGGTGCGACGTCGCCTCGCGTCGTGGTGCGACACGTGCTGCCTGGCGTTCTTCCGACGGCCGCGGTGGCGACGACGCTCGCAGTGGGTCGGGGCATCCTGCTCGAGAGCGCGCTCAGCTTCTTCGGCGTAGGCGTGCAGCCTCCGACCGCAAGCTGGGGCAACATGCTGTATCAGGCGCAGACGACGATGAGCTCCGAGCCATGGCTCGGGATCTTTCCCGGTGCGTTCATCTTCCTGACCGTGCTGTGCTGCAACGCGCTGGGCACCGCACTCACGGATGAACGTCGTGAGGCGGTGACCAGCCGTTAGGTTCGACTTAGGCTCGGGATGCCGGCGGCACGACACCGTTCAGCCGAGCGTACACGACGAGCTGGCCGTAGTGCTCGCCGCTGTGCTCGATGAACGAGACCATCGTGTCCGCGTCGGCGGTGCTCGCGTTGCCGTTCATCGCGCCGAGCTCCTTCGCAACCTCATCGAACGTCGATCGAAGCACCTTCACGATCTTCGTCTTCGAGGCATAGCTCGCGCGCGGCAGCTCGTTGGCCTGCCCGTCGGCCTCCTCTCGCCGCAGCGTCTTCTGTACGTAGCGATTCCAGAACGCCACGTGACGGCACTGGTCAGCGAACGAGCGGACGTCCGGCACAGGACGAGCGTCGTATCGATCCTCGGGGAACTCCTCGGCGAGCTTCACCATCTTGTCGCCGATCTCTGACCATCGGGTCACCAGCATATCACGCATCACAGTGGACTCCATCGGAGAGTAGTTGGATCGCCTAACGCTGCGCCAGACGAGGAACAACCTATCCGCCGGAGTCCGAAAATACTTTCGCGTTCTTGCTCAAGCCGTCCCGTTCAGGTCGTCCACGACGGAGCAGAAAGTCCCGCCCGCAATGCGTGGATGTGCGCCCCGCGTCTCGCAGCGGACGGCACCACACCGAATCGTTTCCGGAACGCGGTGACGAAATGGCTCAGCGACCCGAACCCGACCTCGTAGCACGTGTAGGTCACTCCGGCGCCCTCATCGAGCAAGCGCGCCGCATGCCGGAGTCGCACGCCCGTGAGATAGCGATGCGGTGGCACGCCAACGAAGCGCTGGAACGCACGCGCGAAATAGAACGTGCTGAGTCCCGCGGCCGACGCCAGCTCGCCCAACGTGAGCTCGCGCGCGTAGTCCGTCTCGATGAGCTGCACCGCGCGATCAATGCGCCGCATGAGCGGCGTCACGCAGCCGTCGAGACGTGCAGGAGCCGACGGACGATTCGCCGCCAGCGACTCGAACAGGGCACCCGCCAGCAACTCGAGCCGGATCTGCTCGCCTGGCACGCACGAGCGGAGTCGATGACGGAGATACTGTCGTCGCGCGGACATGCGCGCGATCGGGGGACGCAGCGCTGGCAGGTCGGCTCGCATCAGGTCTTCGACCGCCCGTTCCGTGTACGACACAGTGAGACATCGATCCGTCGGCATTTCGTCGACGTGCCGGCAAGAGAACGGCATGCCGCGTCGGGTGAGAAACAGCGTCCCCGGCTTGAGCTCCCAGTGCTCATCGTCGACGTGGGCGTCGAACGTGCCGTCCTCGACGAAGCTGATGGAATCGTAACGCGAGACCTCGTGGTCCGGATCGCAATGCACCGTTCCCGCTGGATGATCGAACTCCAGCAGCGCGACGGCAGGCGTCTCGAGCAACACCGCGACTCGGTTCATGCCTCACGCTAACCGCCTTCGCGCACCGGAGCAACGAGCAAGAAATCGAAACCTGGACCTGGCTGCTTACCGTTGTCCGAACAGGGTGTCACCGGCTTTCTTTCGTCGACGGTGGCTTGCAGCCAGAGGTGCCAGCTGCCTCGAAAACCGGGGGACGGATGTCCGCTCCACACCTAACGGTCCGCATCAAGAAGAACACCGACGGTTCGGCCGCGTTGAGCTGTACTCGCGCGGACGGGACCGTGACCTGGCAGCGCCAGCAGGGCGCGCAGGGCATGTTCTTTCCTCGCCACGACCTTACGCACTTTGCCGTCGAGACGGTGCTTGGGCATCGCCGCGGTTTCTTCGGCATGGTCGCCGACGGCTGGAACATTTCGGACTTCGGCCCGCCATGGCCGCGCGGCCCCATCCCCCACGACATGGACCCGTCGGAATTGATCGTCGGATTCCTCGATGCGGAGCGAGCGTCGGGCACGCGTTGGGAGGCAGCCGACTTCAATGACAAGGCAGCGATCTACTACCGCGACCACAGGCTCGAGGCGACTCCGCCCACGCTCACCGACCATGACCTCGCGCGCATTCGTCAGCGACGCGCCGAATTGTTCGCGGAGTGGGAGGCGGTGGCGCCTGGCGGAACGCTCGAGCTGACCTTTGACCGCGTGGCGACGCGCAGGCAGAACAAGGAAACGTGACGCCCGCGCCGGGCTCGCGCCGCAAGACTCGCACACGTTAGGCTGGAGATCCCATGACGACGCTCTCTACGACCGACTACATTCGCGACCTCGAAACGACCGTCGACGACGCGGCGGCCTGGTTGTCGACGCTCCCGGAGTCGACGGTGACGTGGCGACCCAGGCCAACGGCCTGGTGCGCGAAGGAGATCATCGGGCACCTGATCGACTCCGCCGC
>Ga0114129_10011054_pt1 | contig 12860 bp, 16 predicted proteins | sample RhiMetdeltSRZDD1_FD_80071 | JGI IMG/M metagenome (GOLD analysis project Ga0114129, IMG submission 80071) | Populus rhizosphere microbial communities from Tennessee, USA - Rhizosphere MetaG P. deltoides SRZDD1 (version 2) (version 2) | ecosystem: Host-associated > Plants > Roots > Rhizosphere >...
CCAACCTCCAACTCCCAACGTAAGTCTGCCTTTCTCCTTGGGAGCTCTGTCTTTCTCCTTGGGAGTTGGGGAATTGGGAGTTGGGGATTGTACCGCTGCCAATTCGTCCGACTTTGGATGTACAACGTCCCCATGACCGCTGACTTGCGTTACCCGATCGGCGAGTTCAAGCCGCCATCCACGATAACGCCCGACATGCGTGACGCCGCGATCAGCGCGATCGCGACGCTGCCATCGTGTATGCGCGATGCGGTGCGCGGCCTTTCCGAGTCGCAGCTCGATACACCCTATCGCCCCGGCGGATGGACCGTCCGCCAGGTCGTGCACCACGTGCCCGACAGTCATCTGAACGCGTACGTCCGCTTGAAGCTCGCACTCACGGAAGACAATCCGACGATCAAGCCGTACGACGAGAAGGCGTTTGCGAAGCTCGCTGACCATCTGTTGCCAATCGAGACGTCGCTGTCGTTGCTCGACGCGCTGCACGCGCGATGGATGGCCGTCTGGACGTCGATCACACCGGCCCAGTTCCGGCGGTCGCTCTACCATCCCGAGATCGGGCCGATCACCATCGACTATCTGCTGCAGTTGTACGGCTGGCACTCGCGCCACCATGTGGCGCACATTACGCGGCTGCGTGAACGGGAAGGATGGTAGACTCACCGCCACACATGGCCGCGCAGAAAAACGACCCTCAACCCAGCGAGAAACCGGAAATCGGCGATGCGCTCGGCATGATTGAGACGCGCGGCCTGATCGGCATGATCGAGGCCGCGGACGCGATGCTCAAAACGGCGAATGTCGTTCTCGTGAGCTGGCAGAAGGTTGATGCCGGTCTCGTCACGGCGCTCATTCGCGGTGATGTCGGCTCCGTGAAGGCGGCGACCGATGCCGGTGCCGCCGCCGCCCGCCGCGTGGGCGAACTGATCGGCGTGCACGTCATCGCCCGGCCCGCCGATGGCCTCGAGAAAATCTTCCCAATCACCTGAGGGCTTCCTCCGCTCACGTGCACGACGTCGGAATTGCTCACGAAGCAATCACGTGTCGTCGTGTCCTGTCTGCTTCGTGGCCTTCGCGCCCTTCGTGGTTGAGATCGTCTTGGTGCCCTCCGTGGCTTGCCTCAGCACGGGGCGGCGCCGTCTCCGCTCGCGCGCCGCGAGCGGGCGCATCGGTAACTCCTCCCCCACCATCATCAACGCCTGCGTCGGCCGATCGAGATTGAAAAGCTGCCCGTCGAGCGTGCGCGCGTAGAGCTGATCGCCTCCGATGAACAGCGTGAGCGCCCCGCCATCGCCGATCGCCTCATACAGCCTGACACTGAAGACCTCACGCAGCGTCGATAGCAACCGGCGGAGTCGTGGAATCGAAAAGCCGCGGCGGCGCAGGTCCGCCAGCACCTGCAACTCGAGCACGTCAAGCGTCGTGTAGCGGCGCTCGGTGAAACCGCCGGCCTCGGTCCGCTGGGGCGCGATCGCCGGCGTGAACAGCCGCCGCGTATCCCACCACTGGAGCTGCCGCGCGGTCAGCCCGGTGAGTGACGCAACCTCGCGCGAGGAGTAGAACTTCTTGAGCTTCACGCCTGTTCTTGCGCGTGGCGGTCGGCCATCTTTGCGCCCGCAATGTCTTTTGCCGTGAGACCGCCTTCATCGTGGGTTGACCAGGACAGCGTGACGCGGCGGTAGTTGATCGTAATGTCGGGGTGATGATCGGCGCGCTCGGCGTCGGGCACGAGGCGATTGACGAAGGCGACCGCCTCGGGAAATCCCTTGAAGGTGAACTGCTTCCGAATCGCCTTGCCATCGAGCGTCCACCCGTTCAGTGTCTTGAGCTGTTCGTCAATCTCCGCCTTCGACAGAAGCGCCATAACCCCTCACAATCCAAATCGATCCGGCCTCACGAGCTCAAGCTCCGGCGAGCGCCGGCCATCCATCACCAGGTCCGCCACCATCGTGGCCGTCAGCGGTGACAGCAGGACGCCATTCCGATAGTGGCCCGCCGCGTAGTAGACGCCGCGCATTGTTGACGAAGGGCCAATCAGAGGCAACTCGTCGGGGGTGCCGGGGCGCAGTCCAACCCGTACTGCATCGAACCGCGCTGTAGGCGTTGTCGTGAGCAAATCCCCGCTGGCCCTCAGGAGATGCGTCACGCCGGCGGCAGTCGCGCTCTCATCGAAACCTGCGTCTTCAACCGTAGCGCCCACCAGCAGCGAGCCGTCGTGCCACGGCACGAGGTAGCAGTCCGCCCCCCAGACAACGCGCGACAAGGGCCGCTGCTTGAAATGAAGGTGCAGGAGCTGGCCGCGGACCGGACGGACTGGCGGCGGCGTCACCAGCGGCTGCGCGAGCCCGCTCGTCCAGCTTCCGGCGGCAAGAATCACGGCGTCGCTCTCAATCGCTCCTGCGGACGTCGTGACGATGACGACGCCACCGCGTGGCTCGACGTGCCGCACTACTGCCGTGGTCGTAGACGTACCACAACTCGCTGCGGCGACGGCAAGCGCGGACGTCAGCTGGGCGACCCGTACGTAGCCGTGCTGCGGCAACAGCAACGCCGTACGAATCCGTGGTGAGAGCGATGGCTCGAGACGTCGCGCCTCATTGCCGTCCATCAAGCTGTGCGCGACGCCGCTCCGCGCGAGTCGCTGGGCGGCAGTTTCGAGCTCCGCGACTTCATCCTCATCGACGGCCACCTGCAGGGTGCCTGTCCGCTCGTACTCGATCGGCTGCGCCGCCTCCTCGGAGGCCCGCGTCACGAAGGCATCGTAAAGCGAGAGGCTGCAGATGCCAATCCGGAGCAACGCATCGATGTGGCCTTCGACGTACGGCGCCAGGATGCCGGCTGATGCCTGGGTCGCGCCCAAACCGGTACCGCGCATGTCGACGACATGCACGCGCGCCCCACGCGAGGCGAGTTCGTGGGCCACCGAGCATCCGACGATGCCGGCCCCCACGACGGTGATCTTCACGTGGTGATTGTAGCGGTCACTCACCTTAGAGACCTTTGTGTTCTTGGTGGCTAGTCCGTCTTCGTGGCGGCCTGCCTCGAACGTGACGAAAGTAAGGCATAGCCCCACGGTGGACGCGCTATTCTTCGAGCCCATGAGTTTCCCGTCGCGCATCTGTGTCTTCTGCGGCTCGAGCATCGGCATTCGGCCGGAGTATGCCCGCGCTGCTGAACAGCTCGCGCACGAGATGGCGCGGCGCCGCATCGGTCTCGTGTTCGGCGGCGGCAACGTCGGGCTGATGGGCGTTGTCGCCGACGCCATGCTCGCGGCTGGCGGTCACGCAATCGGCGTCATTCCGCACGCGCTCGTGGCGCGCGAGCTCGCGCATCGCTCGCTCCCGGATCTGCGCATCGTCAACTCGATGCACGAGCGCAAAGCGATGATGGCCGGGCTCGCCGATGCGTTCATCGCTATGCCGGGCGGCTTCGGCACCTTCGAGGAGTTCTGCGAGGTCGTGACCTGGACGCAGCTGGGGGTTCACGCCAAGGCCTGCGGTCTCCTCAACGTGAAAGGTTTCTACGACCCGCTGATCGCGCTCGTCGACCGCGCGGTCGACGAAGGATTCATCAAGGCCGCCAACCGGCGGATCGTCGTTGCCCACGCCGACCCCGCGGCGCTCCTGGACGAACTCTCGAAGCCGCAGGCGGCCCCGGAAGCCCGGTGGATCAGCAGTCCGGACGAGACCTGACTGGCCTCAGCCGATGACCGCGGGGGGTGACAGCATCCTCGCTGGGGCACACCGGAATTCGGCGAAACAGGCGATAATCCGCGCCAAATTGGCTGGCGAACCGGGGCATAGCCCTTGCTCTGGCCCCGGCGAGGAGTTTCTACGCACATGGAGATCAGCAGGACAACGGTTGGAATCGTGGCGGCGGCGTGCATTACCGCCGGGGCGGCTGGCGCGTTCCTGGTAAGTGGCCCCGCGTCACGCGCGTCAGATGCGCAAACCGCTCCCGCAACAGCGGATGCCTCGTCCGTCGCTGGTGTCGAGCAATCCGAAGGGGTGATTTCGGATGCCCCCGCGGCTCCTGTGGTCGTGGTCCCGCCCGCCCAGGCTTCGCCCGCGCGTAGCGTCGCGGCGGCACGCACGCCGGCTCGCACGACGGCACGCGCGGAAAGCCCGCGACCGGCGGCTTCAACCGCGGCCGTCGAACGTCCGCGCCCTGCACCGATCGTCAATGCGCCCGCGCGCGCGACTGAGGAAGCTCGAACGGTGACGCCGGAGCCTCGGACCCCGGTGTCTGCCCCCCTGGAACCTGTTCAACCGTACACGCCGGCGCCGGTGCTGGCGACGGAGCCGCCCGCGCCGCGCTTCGAGGATCTGGTTGTCTCTACCGACTCGGTGCTCGGACTGCAGATGGAAACGTCGTTGACGAGCGAGCGGGCCCGTGTCGAGGATGAAGTGGTCGCGCGCGTCACACGCGACGTGCGCGTCGGCGATCGGGTCGCGATTCCAGCTGGCGCCAAGGCGCATGGCGAGGTGACGCTCGTCGAACGGGGCGGCAAGGTACGCGACAAGGCCCGGCTCGGCATCCGCTTCACGTCGGTGGTGCTTGCGGACGGCACGCGCGTGCCGCTCGAGACCGACACAATCTATCGTGAAGGTGATGGCCCCGGCGGCGAGAGCGCAGCCAAGATCGGCGGCGGCGCGATTGGCGGGGCGATTCTCGGCGGTATCTTTGGCGGCGCGAAAGGCGCGGTCCTTGGCGCCACGGCCGGAGGCGGCGCGGGTACGGCGGCTGTCATGGCCGGCGGCCGAAACCCGGCGACCCTCCCCTCGGGGACTCCGGTCACTGTCCGGCTCGTGAAGCCCGCAACGGTTACGGTCGAAGAACAATAGCTCCCGGCTGCGCACGTGGAAGGCCGATCTTCGGATCGGCCTACCTCTTCAGTGTCCACTTCCCCCGCCTCGCGGTAATATCTGCCCCGAGGAGATCCACCATGATTGGTTACCGACTGGCCGCGGCGCTTGCCGTGGCGGCAATGGCTGTGCCTGCGTTCGCGCAGGTCAAGAAGGTTGACGTCCAGGGTATACAGAACTTCAACCAGATCGACGCGGTGTTCGCCTGCGGAGGCGCCACGGACGCCGCCGGCGTTGCGAATCTCAAGAAGCAGGGATTCGCATCGATCATCAGCTTCCGGCTTCCGACCGAACAAGGAGTCGCCGAAGAAGAGGCGGCGATCAAGACGACGGGCATCAAGTACGTCCACCTGCCGCTGAACGGCGCGATGCCGGATCCGACGGTCGCGGATCAATTTCTCGTTGCCGTCTCGGACAAGGCCAATCAACCGGCGTACATTCACTGCGGCGGCGGCGGGCGCGCGGCGGCGATGTGGATGATCAAGCGCGCGCTGAAAGACGGTTGGACGCCGGAGCGCGCGGTGGAAGAGGCGAACTTGATCGCGCCGCTCAATCCCGGGTTGAAGACGTTCGCGACCAACTACATCGCGGCCCACAAGTAGCGAGATTGCCGGATTTGCGAATTGATGAATTGACGGATTTGGATTGCGCCAATTCAATTCGTAGATTCGTCAATTCGTAGATTCGTCAATTCATGGATCCTTCTGAGTTCCGGCGCCACGGGCACGCGCTCGTGGAATGGATTGCGGACTATCTGAGCGGGGCGGGGCGCTATCCGATCCTGCCGCACGTCGCCCCAGGTGACGTGCGCGACGCGCTTCCCGACCGGGCACCGGAAGAAGGCGAGCCCTTCGAAGAGATCTTTGCCGACTTCGAGCGCGTCCTGTTTCCGGCTCTGACCCACTGGAACCATCCAGGGTTTTTCGCGTACTTTCCGATCACCGCGAGCGCGTCCGGCGTGCTCGCGGAATTTCTGTCCGCCGCCCTCAATCAGCAGGCAATGCTCTGGCGGACGTCACCCGCCGCGACGGAGCTCGAAGAGGTGTCGCTCGCGTGGCTGCGGCGCCTGATGGCATTGCCGGACGCGTTCGAGGGCGTCATCTACGACACCGCCTCAATCTCGAGCCTGCATGCGCTGGCCGCGGCTCGGGAGGCGGCAGTGCCCGGCGTACGCGACCGAGGGCTCGCCGGCCGCGATGATGTCGGTCCGCTGCGCGTCTATTGCTCCGAGCACGCACACTCTTCGATTGATAAAGCTGTCCTCCTGCTCGGACTCGGTCAGTCGTCTTTACGGCGCATTGCCGCCGACGACGCGTTCAGCATGCGCGTCGACGCGCTACGCGCCGCGGTGGACGAAGATCGCAGGGTCGGGATCACGCCGCTCGCAGTGGTCGCCACGATTGGAACCACATCGACCACGAGCGTTGACCCGGTCGGCGACATCGCTGATGTCTGCCGCGATCGACACCTCTGGCTGCACGTCGACGCGGCATATGCCGGTGTGACGGCGATGCTCCCTGAATGCCACGTTCATTTCACAGGATGGGAGCGCGCCGACTCGATCGTGGTCAATCCGCACAAGTGGCTCTTCACCCCGTTCGACTTGAGCGCGTTCTACTGCCGTCGGATGGATGTCGTGCGACAGGCTTTCTCAATCGTGCCGGAATACCTCCGCACCCCGGAAGGGTCGCGCGGAGTCAACAATCTCATGGACACGGGCATCCAACTCGGGCGACGTTTCCGATCCCTCAAGTTGTGGATGATCCTGAGACACTTCGGCGCCGCGCGTATTCGCGAAGTACTGCGCGATCACATGCGACTGGCTCGCGAATTCGCCGATCAGGTTGATGAGCATCCGGACTTCGAACGTGTGGCGCCGGTGCCTTTCAGTGTCGTCTGCTTCCGAGCAAAGCCGCGCGGCATCACGCTGAGCGCGCCCGAGCTCGACACTTTCAACGAGCGGCTCCTCGACGCCGTGAACGCGGGTGGCGATGTGTTTCTCTCGCACACCCGGCTTGGTGACATGTTTGTAATTCGCATGGCGATCGGTCACTTGCGCACCACCCCCGCGCACACGGCGCGAGCGTGGCAGTTGCTCTGCGAGCATACGGCCGCGCTTGGCCGTTCGGCGTAAAAACGGGGTCTCCGAGGCAAATATCAATGCCTTCAATCATTTGGCTCAGCTCGCGGGGTCACGTGGGCACTTCGCTTGCAGCAGGCCGAGCGGAGAAAACGGAGGAACGCATGCTCAAGAAGTGCGCACTGATAGCGGCGGTGCTGCTGGTCGTCGGACCGGCAAGCGCACGCGCCGACTGGCTATTCACCCCGAACATCGGAATGGGCTTCGGCGGTGATACCCCTGACAACGACAAGCTGACGTACGGCGCCTCGATCGGATGGATGGGCGCTGGCGTTCTGGGGTGGGAAGCGGATCTCGCGTACACGCCGCAGTTCTTTGAAAACAACACCGGCGACGTCGACCTCGTCGACACCGACAACGTGACGACGGCGATGTTCAACATGATCCTCGGCCTGCCGGTGGGCGGCCAGACCGGACGGGGGGTTCGTCCGTACGCATCAGGTGGCTTCGGCGTGTTGAAGACTCACGTGTCGAGCAACGACCAGCTGTTCAACGTGACCAACAACGACTTCGGCTTCGACGTGGGCGCCGGTCTGATCGGCTTTGCGACCGACCATGTCGGCTTCCGCGGCGACGTGCGGTACTACCGCAGCCTCCAGGATCCGCAGCCGGACAACGAGTTCGATTTCGGTGTCGGCAAATTCGACTTCTGGCGCGGCACGGTCGGACTCGCGTTCCGCTGGTAGAACCTACGGAATGCTGAATGCTGAATGACGAATGCTGAATTCTGAATTTTGAATTCAGCATTCGCAATTCGCTATTCAGCATTGTTACGGCTCAAGTCTCCAGACTTCCTTCCAGAGATCCCCATCCGGTTCCAACGCGACGCATCCGTGCAGCGGGAATACGACTGCCACAGATGCGTCCCGCTCGCCGAGAAGGCTCGCCAGCAGTCGCGACAGCGACGGCATGTGGCCGGCAATGAGGATGGAGCGGGTTTCGCCGGTAAGCTGATCGTGCATCCAGCGGGGCGGGTCATCGGGCTGCAGCCCTCGCTCGGCGGAAAACTTCGCAAGCGGGTTACAGGCCTGCCAGAACAATTCGGCAGTCTGGCGCGCACGCAGCTTGCCGCTGTGCCAGATTGCATCAGGCTGAACACCCCGGCGGGCCGCGGCGGCCGCCAGCCGCTCGGTGGCCGCACGCCCGACCGAGGACAGCGGCCGCATCGGGTCGATCTCCGGTCCGACGGCCGGTCCGTGGTGCACGAGAAGAATCATTGTCAGCCTATGGCGCAGGTCGGCAGCGGGTGCTATACTGCCCCGTTTCGTGGGCGCGGCGATTTCACCGACTTGATGGGCCGCGCTGCATATGGTCGCCCAGGCTTACGCCTGCGCGCTACTGTCTAAGTCGCGAAAGATGGCCCGCGACGTAGTCGTGGGCTTTTTTATTGCTGGATTCGAAGAGATTTTCCCCGAAGGAGCATCATGTCGCGTTTCATCTTCACGTCCGAATCGGTGTCCGAGGGACACCCCGACAAGGTCTGCGATTACATTTCTGACTCGGTTCTCGATGCGTGTTTCGAGCAGGACCCGACGAGCCGCGTCGCCTGTGAGACCTTGTGCAAGAGCGACACAGTGGTCATCGCCGGGGAGATCACGACCAGCGCCAACCTCGATTACGACAAGATCGTGCGCGCGGCGGTCAAGGAGATCGGCTACACCGACACGTCGGAACCCTTCTGCGACACGACGCTGAAGCTGATTCCCATCATCACGCGGCAGTCATCGCAGATTTCCCAGGGCGTCACTGCGACCACCAGCCAGAGCGGAGACCAGGGCGCGGGCGACCAGGGGATCATGTTCGGCTACGCGACCGACGAATCGGCCGAAATGATGCCGCTCCCGATTCTGCTCGCGCACAAGCTCACGAAGGGTCTCTCCGACGATCGCAAGGAGCGCAAGGTCGACTTCCTGCGTCCCGACAGCAAGTCACAGGTTTCCGTCCTCTACGAGAACAACGAGCCGAAGGAAGTCACCGCGGTCGTCATCTCGACACAGCACACGCCGGACGCCGACCAGAAGAAGATCACCGAGTACGTGCGTGAGCAGCTCGGGCCGCGCATGCTCGGCAACTGGTGGCGGAAGGACGTGACGCTCTTTGTGAACCCGACCGGCGACTTCAGTCACGGCGGGCCTTCCGCTGACGCCGGCGTCACGGGCCGCAAGATCATCGTCGACAGCTACGGCGGCTGGGGCCGTCACGGCGGTGGCGCGTTCAGCGGCAAGGATCCGTCGAAGGTCGATCGCAGCAGCGCGTATTTCTGCCGCTACGTTGCCAAGCAGATCGTGGCGGCCGGCCTCGCGAAGCGCGCCGAGCTGCAGGTCGGCTACGCGATCGGTATGGCGAAGCCGGTGTCGGTGAAGGTCGACACGTTTGGAACGGGTGACGAGCGCGCGGCCGCGGATTTCGTGATGAGCGCGTTCGATTTCCGTCCGCGCGCCATCATCGATAAGCTGAACCTGCTGCGGCCGATTTACCGCAGCACGACGAACTACGGTCACTTTGGCCGACCCGGGCTTCCATGGGAAGCCCTCGAAAAGGCCGTCGCCGTCGCGAAATAGCTCGGTGTAGGGGCGGGTCTTCAGACCTGCCCCCGCTTACAACAGTTCGTACCAGCGGCGGTGGCGTGCCGTCACTGCCTGCTGGACGACGCCCACCTGCGCGGCCACTTCCTGCGCCTGCTGTTCGCTCACACCCATTGTCGTCAGCTGCAACTTCATCTCGTTCTGAAGATTCTCGATTTGCTTTTCGCTCAACTGGCGGCCAGCTACGGCGAGCCAGCACGTGTGCGCGAGCGGCATCGCGTCTGCCAGCTTGAACGTCTTGCCGGTCAGCGCCTGCCCGAGTCGCCGCGAGAGCTCCTCCGCAGCAGCCAGGCCACCGTTGGTTCCTTCAGCGTAATGACTCAGGTCGTCGCTGAGATCCCTGGGGCCTTCAGGGTTTCCGCTCGCCAGGTTCTGAAGGTCGCGACTGATGTCCCCGAGTTCGTTCGGAACCGTGCCGGTCGTCGCCGGAAGCGCACCGTCGGCCTGTCGGCAGCCGACGAATGAAAGCGCAAAAAACACAACGAGCGCGCAGGCGGAGTGTCGTTTCACGCGGATCAGCATAACATCGGGCGATGCAGCGGCAGAACATCTCGAGCGGCAGGCTATGGGAGCCGATTGTTGGCTATTCGCGCGCGGTCCGGGTCGGCGGGCACGTGCACATTTCGGGGACGACGGCAACCGACGCGGAGGGACAGATCGTCGGCAAGGGCGATCTTCATGCACAGGCGATGCAGACGCTCCGAAACATCGAATGGGCCCTGCAACAGGCCGGCGCGCAACTCAGCGATGTGGTGCGAACGCGCATTTATCTGATGGACATCACGAAGTGGGAAGAGGTCGGCCGCGCGCACGGCGAGTTCTTCGGCGCCGTCAGACCGGCGACGTCAATGGTGCAGGTCGCGAAGCTGATCGACCCGGACATGCTGGTCGAGATCGAGGCGGATGCCTACATCATCGATTCATCGACGGCATGACGTCGGATGGCGGCCCGGATGTGACAACCCGGCCGTTGTCGATCAGTACTGCCCAGTCCGCCACGCTGAGCGCTTCCTCGGGCAGGTGCGTGACGTAAATCAGCGGCACGGACAATTCATCGCGGATGCCGAGCAGCGCATCGACAATCCGGCGGCGTCTCGGAAGATCCACGGCCGCCAGCGGCTCGTCCAGGAGCAGCACGTCTGGCCGGGAATACAGTGCGCGAGCCATGGCCACCCGTTGGCGCTCGCCGCCTGAGAGCGAAGCGACGCGGCGGTCCATCAGCGCGGCCAGTTCCAGCAGATCGACGAGGACGCGAAGATCGGGACGTGTGCCCTCACGGACGCCGTACGTGACGTTGTCCCGCACGTTGAGGTGCGGAAACAGCAGGATGTCCTGCGGGACGTAGCCGGTTCGCCGCTGGCGAACGGGCATGTTGATGTGGCGCTCCGAATCGAACAGCACGTGCCCGTTCACGATGACGTGCCCGCGCCGCGGAGCGCGCAGCCCTGCAATCACCTCGAGCACCGAGGTCTTACCCGACCCGGACGGTCCGAACAGCGCGACGGCCCTGCCCTCCACGCGGACCTGGAAGTCGAGGGTGAAATCGCCCTGGTGCAGCTCGAAATCGAGATCGAACGCCGCCACTACCGCTCCCTGGCGAGGCGGTTGGAGGCGAGCACGGCAACAAATGCGATGGCAATCGAGATTGCGAGCAGGATTGCCGCCTGTCGATCCTGACCCGTTTCGGTGAAGCTGTAGATCCCGACCGCGAGCGTGCGAGTGCGTCCGGGAATGCTGCCGGCCACGACGATCGTCGCCCCGAATTCTCCGAGCGCGCGTGAGAACCCGAGCATGGCGCCGGCGAGAATGTTGCGGGAGGCGAGCGGCAGCGTGATGGTCGAGAACACCCGCCATGGCCCCGCGCCGAGTGTTTCCGCGATCTGCTCGTAGCGTCGGGTCACCTGCTCGAAGCCGGCGCGCGCCGTCCGCACAAGCAGCGGCAGTCCCATGACCGCCATCGCCATCACGACCGCCGCAGGTGTGAACACAATCTCTATTCCGGCGCGGGCGAGCAGCGCCCCGAGCGGTCCACGCCGTCCAAACAGCCAGAGCAGAATCAACCCTGTTGCCACCGGTGGCATCACAAGTGGCAGCGACACGGCCGTTTCAACAAGCGACTTGCCGGGAAACTGCCGGCGGGCGAGTAGCCACGCGATCGCGACGCCCGGCACGAGCATCACCGCCGTCGCTGCGAGCGCGGCCAGCGTGGTGAAAATAGTGATGGCGCGGATGTCGGCGTTCATGCAGCAGGTTACTTTTCGCGCACGGGGGGCGCGAGAAACCCGGCGCGCGTGAAGACAGCCATGGCGTCGCGACCCTGGAGGAACGCGAGCAGTCGCTTCGCACCGTCCGGGTTCGCGCCGGTGCGCACCACGGCTGCGGGATACGCGATGGGAGGACCCGCTGCAACGGGGACCACAAACGCTTCGCGCGCGTGCGAGGCCGTCGCGACGTCCGTGTGGTAGACGATGGCGGCATCCGCCGCGCCGTTCTCGACCGCGGCCAGCGCGAGCCGGACGCTGCCGGCCGGAATGAGCTTCCTCTCGACCGCGGGCCATATGCCGATCATTTGCAGATACTGCTTCGCGTAGACGCCGGCGGGGACCGCTGCGGGATCGCCAATCGCGATGCGGGCGAACGCCGGATCGGCGAGATCGCGCGGCGAAGCAAGGCGTCGAGGCCGATCGTCGGGCACGGCGATGGCAAGCTGGTTCGAAAGAAGGTTCACCCGGGTTCCTGGTACCAGATCGGCCGCGGCGACATCCATCTGGGCTTCATCTGCGCTGATAAACAGATCGACCCTCGCGCCGGCGGCGACCTGCCGCGCGAGCGTATTCGACGACCCGAGATTCAGGACCACGCGCTCCCCCGTCCGCGCTTGGTACGTTTGTGCGAGCTGCTGAAGAACGTCGGTGAGGCTGACGGCCGCCGACACGACCACCTCCCGGCTCGCCGCCGCCGGAGGCTTCTGCGAAGGCGCCTGCGCGTCCACGCCTTCCGCGAGCATGACCACTCCTGCAGCGGCCATGGCGAACCGTAAATATCGGGAAGCCATAATCAACCATAATTTAGTATGATTCGAGCCGATATGAGATACGGTTTTGCCCTATTCGCTTTCTTGACGTGTTTCGGCGTGGATCGGGCGCGCGAACAGGCACCCGAACAAGGTTAGATGGCGCTGCTCGCCGTTCGCGCCGCGGCGGACCGGCTTGGGTTCAGTTACTCGGCCCTCAAGCAGTGGATCTACAAAGGCACCGTGCGGACCGTCCG
>Ga0114129_10011056_pt1 | contig 12858 bp, 13 predicted proteins | sample RhiMetdeltSRZDD1_FD_80071 | JGI IMG/M metagenome (GOLD analysis project Ga0114129, IMG submission 80071) | Populus rhizosphere microbial communities from Tennessee, USA - Rhizosphere MetaG P. deltoides SRZDD1 (version 2) (version 2) | ecosystem: Host-associated > Plants > Roots > Rhizosphere >...
CTCAAGAATAACGCCTGCATTAGTATGGATTTTGTCTTGCATTCCGTGAATGGCTCGTATCCTCCATCGCCTGGTTTTGCTAAAGGCGCTGAGTCCGCTGTGTTCACGCAAGTGATGTCAACTTTTACATGGAATGCCCCCCCGCCGCCTACGGTCACACCGACCGCAACAGGCACGGCAGCCCCACCAACCGTTGCGCCACCACCAGTGGTTTCATCGCCGAATATCGGCGGGTTATCCATGATCGATTCGATTAATGGCTGGGCAACCGGTGACTCCTCTGTGTTGATTACTCGCGATGGCGGCGCGACGTGGTACAACGTTACTCCGCCGGGTGCCGCGGGAAGGATAACAGGCAGTTTCTTTCCGAACATCAATACAGGCTGGGTGTTGATCAGTGTCTCTCCACCCGGTCCTGCCGGTCCTGGTTCGTTATATCGCACAACAGATGGCGGACTCAATTGGATGCGTTTTGATGTCCCATTCAACAGCGGCTACATCCAATTCTTAGATAACACTCATGGTTTCGTCATGCTCATCACGGGCGCAGCAACGAGTAAGCAATCCATTGAGCTATATCAGACATCCGATGGAGGCGCCACCTGGGTACGCAACTATACCAATGATCCCACCGTCCCAGGCGCTGGCAATAGTCTTCCACTTGGGGGACATAAGAACGGCATGGCGTTCCGCGATACAACGACTGGTTGGGTTGGCGGTGGTACTCCGGCAAATGGTTTTGTTTATCTCTACAAAACAACCAATAGTGGCGTGACATGGTCACAACAGGCGCTAGCCTTGCCTGCCGGTTACGAATCTGCCTTCATCAACATAAGCGCGCCAAAATTCTTCGGCACGAACGATGCTGTTTTGCCGGTCTGGATGTCCACGACTACAGGTATAGGTATAGACTTATTCATTTATGTCAGCCACAACGGTGGCGCAACATGGGCACGCTCATCTGCTCTTGTTCACCAGGGCAACAACCCTGACTTCATTTCCATCAATAATGGGTTCACCTGGGATCCAACGGGATTATTCCACTTCACGAATAATGCTGGAACCAGTTGGAGCAATATCACACCCAACGTTAACTTCGGTGATAGCATCGGCCCGATGGATTTTGTTTCAACAACTACCGGCTGGGTGCTGGATACGGATTCAAATGGGAACACAAATCTCTATCGCACAAACGATGGCGGTCACACATGGACTTTGCTCTTCGGCAATGTACCAGCCAATACACCGGTGCCTCCTCCAACTGCTACGCCAGTTCCATCTCCCGCCGAATTTGTGCAAACGATTGTAAATCAGTTGAACACGCGAAACTTTTATGCAGTGAGAGTCTCGATGGACCAAACGTTTGGGTTTGCCTACTGGCAATCGGAAGGGACATCCTACCCGGCTGATCAAGCCATCGAGAGCTTGCGGTCGTATAACCTCACTACACCTCTTATCCCTGATGCGAGCAAAGATTTGATTGCCCTGCTGGGTGGTTCCAATCCATATTCGATTATGGGGCTTGACCCCGCCAAATCTCAGGCATTATTTGTCTCAGGCTGGGGCCTGGACGGCAAGGATGAAGCCATACTGTACGTTACGCAGCGTGCGGATGGAAGCCTGTATTGGCACAGCGTCCTCATCGCACCCGGAGGGTTCGCGCGCTTCGCAACCAGTACTCCCGCGCCGCTTCAGGGTCCCTATGCTGTGGTACGCGTTGCACCAAATGATGTGTTGAACATTCGCGCGGGAGCGGGATCCTCCTTTCAGGTAGTTGGATCGTTCCCTGCAGACGCCACGAATGTGATGAGAACAGGAGAAACTGGGATTGCAGCTGGAGCCGAATGGGTGGAAGTCCAAAGACCGGATGGAGGATTAGGCTGGGTTAATTCCTCTTATTTGACGGAATACGTTTCGACCTCGACCTTTTGTGCGGACGCGCGCATTCCGCAGTTGATTGAACAGTTGAAACAATCCATGATCCAATCCAATGGAGATCAATTTGCCTTACTGGTCGGATCGAAGCATGGTGCGGCAATGAATTTCTGGCGCGATGTCCCGCCCATCAATTACACAACGGCCACCGCTCGAAGTATTTTTACTGATACTACCGTATACAACTGGGGAGCCGGGCCAGTTGCAGGTCCGGGCGTATCGGGTACCTTTGCACAGATCGTCCAGCCGGATATGGTGGATGTGTTCAATTCCAGCTATCAGCTGGGCTGCGACAACCCCTCCTATGCAAGTATGTTTGTGAACCCCTGGCCGCACACGAACATCCATTACTACTCGATCCTGAAACCACCATCGAGCAACCTGTTTGACTGGAAGGTTTGGCTCATCGGCTTCGAATACGTGGGTGGCCAGCCATACTTGTATGGTACGGTGCACTACGTCTGGGAGCCATGACATTCAATCAAGGCCTCGAACAATCGGGCCAAAAGGAGGGCAGGGTTTCCCTGCCCTCTTTTTTGAATCGAAATCTTCCGCTTGTCTTATTAACAAGTTAACTTTTTACATGGATTTGTAGGTTGTAATTCATATATCAAGTTAAGCAAATTATCCGTAGGAGGTACTCTGTAACTACATAGCACTTCTAATGAACTTCACCAAATCTGCTTTCATTTTTTTCAACGATGGCGTATGGATATACATCATATGCCCTGCTTCGTAATATCCCATGCTAACATTCTTTTGTAGACTCTGATTCAGCCCCAGGTGGTTGAATGTGTATTCCGTCGCGAAATAAGGCGTGCCAAGGTCGTAATATCCATTGGCAACGAAAACCTTTAAATGCGGGTTGTACGTCATTGCCTTTCGCATGGTTTCTGCGACGTTGAGATATTGATTTTCAAACGCCGAATAAGACCAGGGCCAAACTTTCTCACTCAAAATTTCATAAGGGAGATCTGATTCAAATTTCAATTCTGCCCGCGCATAATCATAGAAACCTGCTGTGTATGGTCCCATCACGTTCGTGAGCAACGGATCATATTCTGCGGCTTCTGTCACACCGAGACGATCAATGCCCAAAAAGCGACTGTCGAGACGTCCCACTGTACGTCCGCTCTCACGCAAGAGTTCCTTGAAAAAGTGCTGGTCAATGACTCGCAGATTCGTGCGTTCAATAAAATCCGTCGAAAGCCCGGTAAAGCGCGCCAATTCCTGCACAACTTTCAGGCGTTCTTCCACGGGCAACAAATCACCTTTCATCAGCGCGGAGGCATATTCGCCTCGTGCAAAGTCTTCCGCTTCCTTTAGAAATTTTCGAAGCGGCTGACCCGTCCCAGCCTTTTTGTGATACCAGGCGGTCGCGGCATAGCCGGGCAGGAACAAGGTAAATGGCAATTCATTGTTGGGGTTGAAAAGGATCGTCGTGAAATCCAGCACTGCCGAGATCAGCATCAAACCATTGAGATAGAGTCCATGACGCTCCTGCAAATATCCCGAAAGACCGGCGGCACGCGTCGTGCCATAACTCTCGCCAATCAGAAATTTCGGTGAGAGCCAGCGGTTATAACGTGTCGTATAGAGCCGAATAAAATCGCCTACCGACTCAATGTCCTTGCGGAACTCATGCCAGTCTTTCGGCTTCTGTCCATCCACGGCGCGGCTATAGCCGGTGCTCACCGGGTCGATAAAAACGAGATCCGTTTCATCGAGGAGCGAATATTGGTTATCCGTTAGCTTGAACGGAGGTGGAGGCAATTCTCCATCATCGGTCAGCACGACTCGACGCGGCCCCAACACGCCTAAATGCAGCCAAACGGATGACGAACCGGGTCCGCCATTGAACGAAAACGTTAGGGGGCGTTTTGCTTTGGAAGCATTCCCATCCTTGGTGTACGCGACAAAAAAAACCTGCGCCCGCGGCTTCTCCCCCTCCGCCTCTTTCTCACGATCAGGTGTTTCCTCTTTAAGGATCATCGTCCCCGCTGTAACTGTGTACTTGATCTCCTTGCCGCCAATCCGCACGGTGTGCTGTGTGACAACGAGGTTATCTTTTGGAGCTGGTTTTTCTTCCTTCTTCTCTTCTGGTTTCTTTTCTTCTTTCTCAGCCATAATTAGCCTCTCCTATTCCTCGCTGTCTTCCGGTTGAAGTTCATAATAAATATCAAGACCCAAATTCAACCCCTGTACTACACCCTGCAAAACCAGGAAATAAAATAATCCAATCGCAGGCGCAAAAAATAAGTTGGCGATTGTGATCGGCCACTGTGACAGTTGCGTAGGCCAATTCGTTTGCCCCTGAATGATGCCACTGATATCGCCTGCAAAACTGATTAGATAGAAAATCAGTATGATCCACGATACGATCTTTGCAATTGAAACGATCCGAAAAATGTTGTTTTCATTGGCAAACAAAAGCGAGCCGTCCTTAGTCGTGTTCATTGTTCTCCTGGTTGTCTTTTGATTTTTTTGAAATTGATTACTCGTTTTCAAGGAAAGAAAATGGCAATGCAACCACTTTGGCTTCTCGATACCCAATCATCGTCTCTGCCATACATAATGAATTATAAATCGCTTCTTCGGTCGCTTCGATAGCAGCTTGAAATAGTGGTGACATCAAATCATTCGGCACCTCAGGGTATGCCCAGACTTTGCTTCTTCGTTCAGCTGTTCGACGGACTTCTTCTGCCGTGGAAAACGCAATGACATAATCTCCCGACCCATTGCTCATGGACGCGCCTGTGCGTGCCAGACCTGCCAAGGCGCGTTTTGCGAGTCGTTTGAGATTGCGGTCTGATAACGGCGCGTCGGTCGCAATGACGATCATGATTGAGCCATCAGCGGAATCGTTATCAAGGTTTTCTCTCAAATAATATTGATCGAGTTTTTTGCCAACAGGGATTCCATCCATTTGCAGAACGCCGCCAAAATTCGTCTGCACCAACGCCCCGACAGTGTATCCGCCAAGTTTCCCGACCAGGGGCAGGAGGCGCGAGCTTGTGCCGATGCCACCTTTCCATCCAAAGCAGATTGTCCCTGTGCCGGCGCCGACGCATCCCTCCGCGACCAAACCGGATGAAGACAATTCAATTGCTTGAATAACATGCTCTTTTGTAACTGCCATTTTGCGAATATTATTCAAGACTCCATCGTTTGTCTCGCCAACAACTGGATTCACACTTCGCACCTCTTCATTACCTTTTTGAGTCAATGTCCAATCGATGACGGCTTCCGCGGCGCGCGGAACGGCTAATGTATTCGTCAGCAGGATGGGAGTTTCGATTTCGCCAAGTTCTTCCACTTGCGAGAACCCCATTAATTTTCCAAACCCATTCCCCACGACGATTCCTGCGGGAACCTTATCCTGAAACAAGTTTTCAGCGTGTGGGAGAATGGCTGTTACTCCTGTGCGAACATCATCTTCGATCAATGTAAACTGTCCAACTCTTACTTCGGGCACATCGGTAATCGCGTTCCGTTTTCCAACAGGAAGAATCCCTGGAGTGATCCCTAATTCACGAACGCGTTTGCGAGGAGATGCCATTATTTGTTTTGACTGATGAGGGCATAAATTTCTTTTTTATTCCAACCGCTTTGTTTCGCCAACTCTGCAGAAATCTCTTTCGCAGACTTTTCATTTTTCAATTCATTCTCAATGGCCAGTTGCAATTGTGCTTCTGTCCATTTTTCATTTCGATCCACCTTCTTTCCATCGACGACCAGCGTAAACTCTCCTCGCGGAGATTGAGACTTGAAATACTGCACTGCACCGCTCGCATTCCCACGCCAGTATTCTTCGAACATCTTGGTCATTTCGCGCGCGACACAAATTTTCCGATCGCCAAGGATCGAAAAAATATCTTCGAGAGATTCGACAATACGATAGGGTGACTCAAGAAAGACTAAGGTGAATGGCTGGCTTTCGACTTCTTCCAATCTCTTGTGGCGCTCACTGGTCTTATGAGGCAGATAACCAAGATAGAGAAACGAGTCGGTCGGCAGGCCGGAAACGGTCAGGGCTGTGATGGGAGCCGAGGGCCCGGGCACAGGCCTCACATCGTGGTTGGAAGCGAGCGCCGCTTTCACCAATTCGTAGCCCGGGTCGTTGATCGCCGGAGTCCCGGCATCCGAGACCAATGCCACATCCCCGGTTGTAAGTTTATCGAGAATAAAATCCAGTTTGTTAAGTTTGTTGTGTTCGAAATAACTGGTAAGCGGCGTTTCAATTTCAAAATGCTTGAGCAGTTTACCGGTGTGGCGCGTATCTTCAGCCGCGATCAAAACTGCTTCACGCAAGATCCGCACTGCGCGCGGCGACATATCTTCAAGGTTTCCAATCGGAGTCGCCACCAGATAAAGAGTGCCCATAAAATGATTTTATCACTGCCAGTGCTATAATCATTTTATCCAATAAGGAGGCGATATGTCTCAACTCTATCCAGGCGAATACGACGTCATACTCAACGGAGTCAATATTCATTACACAGTTCGCGGCTCAGGGCCTGTGATGATCGCGCATTCCGGAGGCCCCGGCATGGACGCGCGCTTCTGGGATGATTTCGCCAAAATAGACGAGTTCCTGACCATCGTGATGATTCATCCGCGCGGCTCGGGTCTTTCTGGACCTGCGGCTGGGGACGCGTACCTGTTGCCTGATTACGCCTCGGACGTGGAAGCCCTGCGAGTCCATTTGGGGTTGGAGAAACCAATCGTCATGGGCTGGTCGCATGGAGGCATGGTAGCCATGCAGTTTGCATTCAGTTATCCTGGTTCGTTGTCGAAATTAATTCTGGTTGATACCTCCGCATACGTCGGCGAATTTCTCAGCGACATCGAAGCAGCGGTTCAGGAATTCAAAAATGAACCGTGGTTTGAAAAATCCTTTGCGGCATTAAAAGCAGAATGGGCCGGTGAGTACAAAACAGATGAAGACATGGCGAACTTGTGGGCGGAAGAGATGAAATTTTATTTCAAACAATTCGATACTCGTGCAGAGGCTTATCATGGGCGCACCAAAGACTTGCCTGTGCGCATCCCACCATTGAAAACCTTCAACGACAAAGAGGCCGCCACTATGGACCTGCGTCCGTACTTGAAGAAAATCACGGTGCCAACCCTCATTATTGTTGGAAGGCATGACTTCATCACCAACGTTGCCATGGCCGAGGAAATGCTCAAGCACATTCCCAACGCGCGCCTGGAAATCTTTGAAGACTCCGGGCATTTTGCACTGGTGGAGGAGCCAGAAAAGTTTTATCGAGTCATCAAGGAATTTGTTGAGAGTAATTAACCTTTATAGAAATCAATTAAGTTATGTCATTCTGAGTGAGCCTCAGCGAACGAAGAGTCTCATATATTCGATAGAGATTCTTCGCTACGCTCAGAATGACATGCAGCGGAGAATTTATGATCGTCGTCTCAGACATGATGGGCACACTCACGACAGGCTCGCCTGTGATTGGCCTGGTGGATTGGGTCCGGAATAATCAAAGCAAAACGCAGGCGCAGCTTTACATGTTGTCCATCGCGCCGGCGTATTTCATTGCCAAACGAGGTTGGATTGACTGGCAGAAATGGGGTCAGGATTTAATGGTCAAAAGTTTGAAAATGGTTAGGAATGCCACGCCTGAAAAAATGAAACTCGTCGGTGAGTGGGCGGTGGAACACAACCTGTGGCAGAAACGCCGTGAGGATGTGATCGCCCGCCTCACGAATCACAAGTCCCAGGGCGCGCAGGTTTACATTGCAAGCAGTGTTGTCGAGCCATTGATCGAGCCCTTTGCAATACGGATCGGTGTACAAACCATCGGCACGCCCGTCGAATATAAAAATGGACATGTGCAACTTGCTGGTGATCTGGTTGCGAGCGAAAAGAAGATCGAGCAGGTACTGAGTCGTCTTGGTGTTGATCGCGTCGATTTTGCGTATGGCGATACCGAGCAGGATATCCCTCTGCTTGAACATGCCGATCATCCGGTGGCAGTCTATCCCGATGAAACGTTGAAGAAGTATGCACTCGCCCGTGGCTGGGAAATTTTAGGTGATACTCCCTCCTATGGATGAAAACTTAATCTGGGAAATCCGCGCATTTGTCTATCGTCATTTTGCGGAGACAACCCATCCTCCGCATGTGGATGAGACTGTTACGCATTTCGCTCTGACTCACGAGCAGGCTGTTTCAGCATACGAGGCGCTTCATCAACGTCACGCGTTTTTCCTCAAGCCAAGCACGCATGACATTCTGATGGCGAATCCGTTTTCGGGCGTTGAGACTCCGTTCAAGGTTTACGCAAACGATAAAATGTATTTCGCCAACTGTGCCTGGGACTCACTTGGAATCCCTGCCGCCTTGCATGTGACTGCAGAGGTCGAAACGGTTTGTGCTCAAAGTGGTGAACCGATTCGATTAAGTGTGACGGATCAACAGGTCCAGGATTCAGACGCGCTGGTGCATTTCCTCCTCCCATTTCGGGATTGGTACAACGATCTCACGTTCACCTGAGCGAACATGCTCTTCTTCCAGTCGGAAGAAACTTTGCATGAATGGCTGGTCGCGCAAAGGGCTCCCCGCGGCGCTGTATTGTCGATCCCGCAATTATGGGAATTTTCGCAACGCTGGTACGTGGATCGCATGTCGCCTCAATATCATGGTCGAACAATCGAGCAGGCACAGAAAATCTTCAAAGAATTGAGGTTGACTTCCGAATTTTGGCAGACCGTGTAAACAGAAGCACTTCGGATTGAACTGCTTTCCTTCCAGTGCTATACTAACTTTGACACATCAGTAAATCAATCAGAGGAAAAGCGGGAGGCTCCATGGACTACATTCCCCCTGTTATCTTTGTGCCAGGCATCACCGGGACATATTTGCGCGATGAATATCAGTTGCCACCAGACCGTGTTTGGGGTGTGGTCCAGCATGAATTTGCGCGCGTAGCACTTCATCCAGATGATCCTCGTTTTGAAGCGGTGGAACCTGCGCGAGTCCGCCCGGATAGCGTCTTCGAGATCCCCTACAAGGAAATCATTCAGGAACTACGTTATAACTTGTGTACAAATGAAGACCAGCAGGTGCCAGTCTTTCCGTTTGCCTACGATTGGCGTCTGCCGCTTGAGATCATCGAAAAGCAATTCTCTGATTTTGTAGATGAAGTCATTGATCGCACCAAGCTGATAAGTCACTATGTCGAAGCTGGCTATGTTGATAATCCCAAAGTGAATCTCATCGGTCATTCAATGGGCGGATTGATCATCACAGGCTATATCGACAAGAAAGGTATATCTGCCCCGGTATCGAAAGTGGCGACTCTGGCGACGCCGTATAAGGGCTCCTTTGAGGCGGTCATCAAAATCGCCACGGGGACTTCCAATCTCGGTTCAGATACGTCCAACTCGCGCGAGCGTGAGGCAGCCCGTCTGACCTCCTCGCTCTATCACCTATTACCCGCTATCCAGGATGCTCTCGAAGTCGATGATCCAAATCTTCCAACAAATTTGTTCGATCCAGCGTTGTGGCAATCCAGCATCGTGGCCTCCGTTTTAGCCTATGTACAGAAACAAATGGCTTTTATTAAAGAACAGGATGAGCAGACACAGAAAGCGCAAGCTCTGTTCGCCAGATTTCTGGAAGCCGCACAAGCCTATCGGGCTCGCATTGATCAATTCCAATTAGCGAAGACAAATCTCAAACCAGAAGACTGGCTGTGCGTGGCAGGTGTTAATTCTGAAACGCGCGTACGGATGAGGATCACCAGGACAGAGCGCGGCCCCCTATTTGATCTTAGCTCCAAGTATCGCTTGAACCTTTGGAGAAAAACCCCGCAGAATCAAGCGGAATGGAATCTAACCGGCGATGGCACAGTTCCATTTGAAGCAGCGCTGCCCAATTTCCTTAAGCCCGAAAACATTGTCTGTGTGACACCTGAAGATTATGGGTATTGGGAGGTCCAGGATAAAGTTGTCGCGGGCGTGGCAGGGTTCCATGCCATCATCTGTAATATGGATATGCTACATCGGCTCATCGTACGCCATTTCACGGGTCGGCCGGATACGGGTGGCAATACCTGGGGATACCCGGCCCCCGGAGTCACAGCGAAAAAATGGGATCCGGCGGTCAAGCCGCTGCGTGCCAAATAATAAGTAGGAAGAACTTATGAAGATCAAAGGGATTATCTGGCTTGGGACACGCACTGATCGTTTCGATCAGATGGTTGATTTTTGCCGTGACCTGCTGGGACTTAATCAAACATTACTGGAACCCGGGTTTGCAGTCTTTGACTTGCCTAATGGAGACCGGCTGGAAATATTTGGTCCGCAGGAATCCGCGAACCAATTTATGACTCATCCAGTTGCCGGGTTTCTGCTGGATGATATTGTGGCAGCGCGGACTGAAATGGAAGCGAAAGGCATCGAGTTCATCGGGCCCATTGAAGGCGAGACGGATGATTACAAATGGACTCACTTCCGCGCGCCGGATGGATTTGTCTATGAGTTGACGTATTCCACATCACATCCATCTATCGCAGAGTAAAGCTAACCTTCAGCTTTCAAAAACTTCACAACCTGCTCATGGATTGACTTGGATTGCAGTGCGCCTCGGTGGCCCAATCTCTCTGTCTGGATGAGGCGCGCATGTTTCCAATCTCGCGCGATGGATTGGCTATCTTCAACGGGTGTGACATTATCTGCCACATCGTGGAACATCAATGCGGGAATATGAATCTGCGGCGCCAATTTCTCATTGACAATGGTATCCAACACCTCTTTTCCAAAGTTTTCATAGATCATGGCGCGCAAACCCTCCATGATCTCATCCGATAAACCAGCGAGGACTTGAAAACGCGGCAGGGAATCTAAAAGCTGATTGAACGCGCCGAAATATACAAGTCGCGCGGGAGGCGGAAAGTTCCGGTTGACCAGCGTATAGGATGTGATCAGAGTCCCAAAGGAATGGGCAATAACCGCGTGAAAATTTCCTTCCTGCTTTGCGATCAATTCCATGGTTGGCGCGATCTCAAGCAGATTGGTCATCTTACCAGTCGAGTCACCGTGCGCAGGCTGATCGTACGCTACCACTCGATATCCGGCAAACAATAAGGAATCCACGAAGCCTGTCATCTGCGCACGCGCCCCTCCCCAGCCATGCATGAGCAAAACAGCGGGACCGTTGTTTCCCCAGGTTGTGACCGCCAATTCGCCGCCATCGTAGGGGAGGCGATAATTATTTCCCCATTCAATGATTTCGAGATCAGATGATTTCACCTCATACTTGCCTGGGCTGAAAAAAGCACGGTAGACCTTTTTCACAATTACCTGAGACTCATTGGTGAAAATATCAGTTGACATAGGTTCTCCTTTTATAAATACTTACTACCTAGTAAGTTTTGACGATAAAAAAATTTTACGCGAACACGAGCAAGTCCTGTTTATGCTGCTGCACAACCGCGTGGAATTTACTCGTCCCTAACGCTCGAGCCATTTGCAACGCTCCCTGCAAGCTCGAAAGAATCAAAACTGATTTGCTGGAAGGTTCGCCATTAAAGTGAAATACACCTGCATCTCTCCCCTCCTTCAATGTCGCTTGAAGCCAGGTAAGCAATTCCGTATGCAAGGACTCAACTTCTGTTTGTAGCGCGCTAGGGATCGAATTGAACTCAGCCTCCATGGACCCAACCAGACAAACCTTGCCTTTATCGGCACGCATGTCCGTGTAAATACTAAAGAACCAATCCAATTTTTTTTCTGGAGGTAAATCTTTGATACGTGAATTGTTGATCCATAGTTGAAAACGATCGCGATAGCGTTTGACCACCGCGATTCCCAGGGCTTCCTTGGTGGGGAAGTGATAATGAATAGCCGCATTCTTCACACCGAGTTCAGACGCAATATGAGCATAGCTAAAGCCATTGAAGCCTTTATCCTGCAATAAAGCTTCCGCCATGTTCATAATCGTCCGTTTGCTGTTTTCGATCTTAGCCATTGAAAAATTTTACTTACTAGTTAGTAAGTTGTCAAGAGGTCTTCTTTGTGCCGATGTTTCCAAGATTGGATTAATGGGCAGTAACTTTAGAAAACAAGTTGATGATCAGTATACCGAGAAGGATAAGCCCAATTCCTGTTACGCGGGCCCAGTCCAACGCCTCATGCCAGATCATTTTTCCGGCAATTACGGTTAATAGGATGCCTATCCCCGACCAAAGTGCATAAGCAATCCCTATCGGCATGACCTTCAAACTGATGGACAACAGATAGAAAGACAAACCATATCCCAAAACTACGATGATGCTGGGAAGGAACTTGGTGAATCCCTCTGAAAATTTCAAAGATGTGGTGGCGATCACCTCACTGAGGACTGCAAAGAAGAAAATCAACGCGGTTTTCATTTGTTCTTCCTTTTGGCAGGGTGATGAATTTACTGATTTAGAGAATTTACTGGCTGAACAAGATAGTGTCAAGAGCACTCATGCCTTACCTCATATCCAATTTTGGGAATGGCGCTTGCTCCTCATTGGCCGCGTGTGATTATAGATATTTAAATTAGCAGCCCTCGGTTTTGAACCGAGGGCCATCAGACTATCTAATTGATTTACCCACCCGTTTTAGAGGATTGGATTGTTAAGAACTGACTCTGTTGAAGACTGCCATCACATTCGTATTGATATTCGCGTTTTTGACTGGCTCATCAGCACCGGGATATTCAAAGGTTCCAACCTTGCCTGCATCGAGGAGCAGCATGGCAATCATCTTGTTGGTCGCCTTGGCTGAATCAATAGTGACTTTGATATCAGCTGAGGAGCCAGCCGGAACAGCGGTATAACCAAGCAAAACATCGGGCTGGTCATTCTTATCCGTGAAGATCGCAACCCAACCGGGTTTCATTGCATCCACCATATTGACTAAAACACTCCC
>Ga0114129_10011057_pt1 | contig 12857 bp, 7 predicted proteins | sample RhiMetdeltSRZDD1_FD_80071 | JGI IMG/M metagenome (GOLD analysis project Ga0114129, IMG submission 80071) | Populus rhizosphere microbial communities from Tennessee, USA - Rhizosphere MetaG P. deltoides SRZDD1 (version 2) (version 2) | ecosystem: Host-associated > Plants > Roots > Rhizosphere >...
AATGCTGCGCCGCGCACCGTGCGGCGCAGGCCCCGTAACACGTGTCCCAGGGGTTGGGGGCCGCAGCCGTAGCGATCGCCGTCAGCCCTAGCAGCGGCAGCGCCGCGACTGTGATCGTGAGAATGCCACGCCGGATCATGATCATCCCCTCCCTTCCCGCACCGCCGCCTGCTCGCCGCGAATTGCGCTTTCGCCGCACAAGATAAGCGCAGTTCACGCGTCCGACGATCGGTAGCCGCGCCGCATGGGTATTAGATTAGTGGTTCTCTTCGCCATTTTCTGGCCCTTGACGCGTGGCAAACTTCCAGCCGATTCGAGCCGTATGATGTGCCGGTAGCCGCATCTCCGGGCGGCGATGACGGCCCCGACCCTCGCCGGACCGAGGCCGGCGACAAGGGGATCCCTTTGCACGACGCCGACAAATCCAATCGGGGAGCTGGCTGACGTTCGTACCCCTCATGTGTGTTGCCTGGCGGCCACAACTGCGCATGAACCGCGGGCATGCCGGAACCTTGGACATCCGAGCAGGTTTGTTCGTTGGTTCCATGGGGTCAATGGGGAATGGGGGATAGGGCATGATTGGGGGAAAACTGCTGACGTCGACGGTCCTTGCGTTGACTGGGGTCCTCGTCTTCGTGCTGATGGGTCATCTCTGGGAGCGCCACTCCCAAGTCGCCGATGCTTTCGAATTCGGCGGTATTTACAAACGGTACCTGCCGTCACAAGCCGCGGCTCCCGACGACGCAACGGCCTACGGCAATGTGCGGCGGGAAGCGTCGGCGCTGGAAGAGTGACCGGCAAGGCTGCAGGCCGCGCGCCATTAGTTTGGCATTCGGAATAACGCGCGCGCCCGCTTGTGGGGTGAGACGGTCGCTGCGGCGGCCGGGAACGCCAACGCATTAGGCATGCGAGCTATCCGCGGCGCCTCAGTCATCATCATCGTCAGCCCCTCCCATCCAGATCCCCACCCGGGCTGCGCGGGCTTGTTGGTCCAGCGCGCGCAATTCCGCTGATGCGCTCGGTGCCGCTCGACCGCCGCCGTTGAACAGCACCACCCGGGACAGGTCCTGATTGTCGACCCGACAGCGGTACTCGTCGCCGCTGCCAGCCCGTTCGCATGCCACTTCTCGACGTCCGAGATAGCGCCTGAAATCCCGCGCCGCCCGGCCGCGGGTACCCTCGACGCCAAACAAACGGATCACGCGCCCCTGAAGCTCAAGGGTACCGGTATTCTGCACAACGGGGACGCCTCGAATGACGGGCGCACTCGTCGCTGGGGTTGCATTTGATCCTTCGGGGGCGGCAAGCGAGACCATTTGCGCCTGTGTGCGGGCGACCTTTGCCCGGGCGGCCGCGGACTGGGTGACGAACTCATTCCAGATGCGGGCAGGCAGATCGCCGCCGGTGACGTTGCGGGTCGGACTGTTGTCGTCGTTGCCGACCCAAACTCCTACGACGATGCCCGAGCTGAACCCGATGAACCACGCATCCCTGTAACTCTGACTCGTCCCCGTCTTTCCCGCGACCGGACCGTTGATGCGAGCCGCCCTGCCGGTGCCGTCGCGCACGACGCTTGTCAGAACATCACGAATGGCCGCGCGCGCGCCTGGGTCGCTCGCGGGCTGGAGCTCGGATCGGGGCCGGGTGAACAGGGCCTGGTCACCCTTGCGAACGGCGCGGATGGCGTATGGTTCAACGCTTTCCGCGTTGGCGGCGATGGCGGCAAAGGCGCGCGTCATCTCCAGCAGCGTGACTTCACCCGAACCGAGCGCCAGACTGGGAACCGCCGGCAATTCGGATTGCACGCCGAGCTTGCGCGCGGTGTCGATGACGGAGGGGATGCCGACGGCCTCGGCAAGCTGAACGGCAACCGAGTTCACCGAGTTTGCGAAGGCCGTACGCAGTGTGATCTGGCCGCGAAAGCCGCCTCCATAGTTCTCCGGCTCCCAATTTCCAATCTGAACCGGTCGATCAACCATCGTCATCTGGGGAGTGAGGCCGCGCTGGAATGCGGTGAGATAGACAAATAGCTTGAACAGGGAGCCGGGCTGCCGTTTGGCTTGCGTGACGCGATTGAATTGACTTTCGTTGTAATCGCGCCCGCCCACCATCGCGAGGATGGCGCCGTCGGGAGCCATCGCGACGAGCGCCGCCTGGCTGACTTTCTTGGCATGTCCCTCGGCTTTGAGCCGCCGCGAAATGATCGCTTCCGCGATGCTCTGCAGATTGAGATCGAGCGTGGAGCGCAGGGTCAAATCTTCGGATACGGGACCGACCAGCCGCTTCACATCCGCGTTGAGCATATCGACGAAATAGTTGGTGCCCGGCGGGTTGTCCGGCGGCAGCCTTAAAGCGGCGGGTTGCCGGCGAGCGGCATCCGCCTGCTCGCGCGAAATGGCGCCGGTCTCCACCATGGCATCGAGCACCAGCCCGGCGCGCTCCCGCGCTCCGTCCAGATTGCGCGTGGGAGCAAGCGCCGAGGGTGCCCGGACGAGCCCGGCCAGCATCGCTGCCTCGCTGAGCGAAAGCTCCTTGGCGGTCTTGCCGAAGTAGCGTTTCGCGGCCGCATCGACGCCGTAAACGCCCGCGCCGAAATACGCCGTATTCAAATAGCGTGTGAGGATCTCCTGCTTGGAGAGCTGGTGCTCGATCCAGTAGGTAAGGATCGCTTCCTGGACCTTGCGTTTGATCGTGCGCTCTTGGGACAGGTAGGTCATGCGGGCAAGCTGCTGGGTAATCGTGCTGCCTCCCTCGCGCGTGCTTCCGGAAAGAAAATTCCGATACGCGGCCCGCATCAGCGATGGCAGATAGAAGCCGGTGTGCTCGTGAAAGTGACGGTCTTCGATGGCGATGATCGCTTGCGAGAGATTGAGCGGCACATCTTCCGGAGACAGCTTGTCACCTTTGAAGACTCCGCGGGTGGCGAAGACTTGCCCGCCGTCCGCCTCCACCACGAGTGCGCTCGGTGTTGGTTCGATCACCAACCCTCCGTCGGACGGAATCGTCGCCATGCAATAGGCGAGATAGCCGAGGATGAAGAGCAGGCCGGACGCAAGCGTTGCCGCCACCGGGTGTGCACGCACCAAGGCAAGCTTCGACACGCGCAACCAGCCCCGACGGGGCCGAAGTGGAATGCGATGGAGCCTGCGGCCAAGGGCGGCCAGAGCGTCGGGGACTGATTGATTGCGTATTGCGTGAAGCAGAGCGCCGGCAACCTCTGTGCTGGCGACGCGGGCGCTGCGAAGGATATTGGCGCAACGCTCCCGAAATATCGGCAGCAGCGGCATTGCGGCCCTCAGCCAACGCCGCCCCGATCCGGTCGGCTCCAGGCCGCCGTCGACATCGGGGGTGGCAGGGCTGGTCGTCCCCACAACGAGCCAGTCATGTCCGGACTGCGACCCGACCGGAGGCGCTGTGCTCATGTCGGTCACCTATTGAGGGGGAGGGGGATCGACCCATCCGCGGCGACGGCGCCCATCGGGCCGTGCAACCTCAGAAGGCGTGAGACGGTTCGCACCACTGACGCTGAGAGCGAAGTCTCCGGGCTCGTCGCGAGTCCCGCCGCGCCGCCCGCTCCAGGAACGACCCCGATAGGAACGACGACTGAGGTCGGGCCGGACGATTTCAGGAAGGGAAATATCTTCTTGAGCGAGACCGCGCGCCGAGTCACCGGAGGCATCACGATCGGCGTCGCCACGCTCGCCCCAGGAAGAGCCTCGGTGGTGGCGGTAGCGCCACCGCACGGTCTCCACCTCGCGATGCGATGTCAGGGAAACGCCGCTCACCGTCGCGATCAGGGGAGAGGCTATCGCCCCGCCAGCCCATGCCAGAAAAACAACCGCGAGAGCGACTCGGCCCCACCGCATGCGAGCGCCTCCTATGGCAACGCTGACAGAACGCTGAGCCCGGCGCGAAAGTTCCTTTCAGCTTCGTCTGCGCGTACGAGCGGCATCATCCGGCGCATCTCATCGGTGTGCCGGTGATCGATGCGATTCGTCGTGCGACATGGTCGCCGCGACGGAAGCGGGCAGCGCGAAGGAACTTCTCGCGTGCGGTCGGAGTTAAGCGCGGTAACGAGGAGAATGATCGTGGAACGCCGAATTGCGCACGTCGTCGGTCTGATGCTCGGCAGCATCAGCTTTGCAATGTTGATCCTGGGTGCCTTCGCAGGTCAGTGACGCAAGGGAGCGGGAAGCATCTTTCGAAACGTGTTGCTTCCGTTTTCTGATCTCGTTCGAACATCATCCCCGACGCTCCCGCCTGTGCTTGTCGATCATGTTCGCCGCGCGCCGCGCCGACAGAACCGCGCCCTCCTGCCAGGCCCCGAGGTGGCTCAGGTGCTCGCCGGCGAAGTAGAGTGGGCCGTCTGCTTCGTTGAGCAGCGCGTAGGCGCTCTCCTGGCCGGGATGCCAGCGCGCGGCGATGCCGAGGCTGTGCGGCACCTTGCTCCAGGCCACCGCCATCGGCTTTTCGAGCTCGCGGCCGCGGCCGGGATGCAGGCCCTCGATCGCCGCGCGCGCCAGCTCGAATTGCTCCTGCAATGGCCGCGCCGCCAGCTCGTCCGCATCCGCGCGCCCCGCGTAGGCGCCGAGCAGGATCCCCTTGGACGAGAAGAAGCGGTCGCTCGGGTACCACACCAGGTTGGTCGGGCCCGCGGTCCACGAAATCCCGCCGTAGATGTTCGCGTCGGTCTCCCAGAACCGGCGCGACTGCCACGCGATCTTCACGGCGTTGCCGTAGTCGACGTCGGCCATCGCGGCGCGGTGCGCGGATGAAATATCGCAGTCGATGTCGCGCAACACCTTGAGCGGGATGGTCACGATGCAATAGGCGGCTTCGATCGATTGGCGTGAGCCGGTTTTCTTGTCGAAGAACGCGATGCTGGCGCCGTTGCCGGTGCGCCGGATGGCGGTGACCTCGCTGCCGAGGCGCACCGCGGGACCGAGTTTGTCCGCGAAGGCCATCGCGATGCGGTCCATGCCGCCGACCGGCTGGAACATGGTGGCCTGCTGGGTGAAGTTCTCCTCGAACAGCATCTGCGCCCACATGTCGGCGTCGAGCAGCACGCCGAGCGGAACCGGATCGCGCCGTACGCCGGCCTCTCCCGCCGGCCCCGGCAGGACCTGGTAGCCCGCGCGGGTCGAGCCTCGGTAGACGAGGTCGGGCGAGAGGTCGCCGTACTGCCGCAGGAACGCAAGCATCCGCTCCTTGTCGCGCGCGGTCAGCTCCTGGTCGAGCGCGCCGCGGTTGATCGCCTTTCCCAGCAGCTCGGAGATTTCGCCGCGCGCATCGTTGATCGCCTGGCGCAGCTCGATCGGCCTGCCGTCATTGGCCGCGGGATTGTGCAGCAACGCGCCGCGGTTGGCATTGACCTCGACCTCCAACGCCACGCCGAGCTCGCGACAATAGCCGAGCACAGCCTGATGATGGCTGGGGAGCCGCGCCGGCCCGGCATTCCAATAGAGGCCGTCGTCGAATTCGCAGACCTGGCGGGTGCCGTCGGTCATCTCGAGCGTGGTGCCGCGCCGTAGGGTCCAGTTGCGCCCGCCCACGCGATCGCGGACTTCGAGCAGCGTGCAATCGTAGCCGGCCTTGGCGAGCTCGTAGGCGGCCGACAGCCCGGCCATGCCGGCGCCGAGAACGACGACCTTGGTGCCGTGGCGGCTGCCCGGCTCGAGCGCGAGTGGCTCGGCGACGGCGGCGGTGCCAAGGAGGCCCATGGCCTGCATGGTAAGATAGGTGGCGCGATAGCCTCCGGCCTGCGCGACCTTGCGCAGAAAGTCCCGACGGGTGCCACTCATCTCGACCTCGCGTTCTGCCGCCGCCACCGCGCCGATAAGACTATTCGACTTCGACGATCATCTCGACTTCCACCGGCGCGTTGCCGGGAAGTCCGGCCATGCCGACGGCCGAGCGGGCGTGCTTGCCGATCGCCTCGCCGAACACCTCGACCATCAGGTCGGAGAATCCGTTCACGACCTTGGGCTGGTCGGAGAAATCCTCGGCGGAATTGACCATGCCGAGAACCTTGACGATGCGCTTGACGCGATCGAGCGACCCGAGCGCGGTGCGCATTTTGCTCAGCATGATCACGCCGGCTTGCCGCGCCGACTGGTAACCCTGCTCGACGGTGAGGTCCTTGCCCACCTTGCCCTTGAGCGGCCATTGCCCGCCCGGCGTGTTGCCGGAGAGGAACAGCAGCTTGCCCGTCTGCACCGAATTGACGAAGTTCGCCGCCGGGGCCTGGTCCGCCGGCAACGTGATATTCAGCTGCTTCAGCCGCGCTTCCGCTCCGCTTCCCTGTGCCAACGCGATGGCCGGCCCGGCCATCGCCGCGAGCATGGCGACGCCAACGATGCGCGATGCAGTTCTCATGTCATGACTCCGTGTCTCGCCAATATCGACCGGGCGATGCAAGACTGATGCCTGCGGGTGGCTACGGTATGTTCTGCCGGTATGGAGAGCAGACAAGGGCGGGCATTGCGGGCATTCCGCGGTCAGCTCCTGTTCCACGCTATTTCACCCCTTCGCGACGCAACGACGCCGTCGCCGCGGTGTTTGCGGCCCGCCGGAGGCGGCCGCAATGGCCGGATCTCACGGTGTGCGCCGGAGGTAGAGCCGCCAAGCGATGCCATCTTCGTCTCCCGTCTGGTCCAGGCGGTAGCGCGAGGCCAATAGCGCAGCGAATTGCGGCCAATCATCGGCCGCATCGAAGCCGCTGGCGCGCGGCCATTGCGAGTTGGTCAGCAGCACGGCGGCCGGCGGCTCGGCGGTCAGCGCGTCGACGAAGCCTTGCCGAACGGTATCCGGCGCAAGGATCAGAGAAAACCATTGGATGTGGGGCGTAGCCTGTCGCATGCCGGCACGTGCCATCGCGAGAAAGGCGCCATTGTCCGAATCGAGCGCCTGGACGGTGGCGCCGCGCGGCAGTCGGCTCTCGAGCGCCCGTTGCATGGCCGAAGCCGCAGCCAGCGCCGGGTACGTTCGGTCCTGCGTGAGCGCTCGCGGCACCAGCCAGCCGACCATCGCCGCTGTCAGCATGAGGCACAGGACCGCGCGGCGCAGCGGAAGGGCGGCAAGGCCCCACGCGCCCCAGCACGCCAAGCCGATGGCCAACGGGTAGACGTGGTAGAACCAGCCCTTGCGTTGCGCGAGCAAATGGATGAGCCCGAACAGCGTGAGGGCGATGATCACCCGCACCCGCGCCGGTTTGGGCGAGGCGATGGTCAGCGCGGCGGCGAGCGCCATTCCCGCCACCGGCGCGAACCAGACGACGGTATCCCGGAAGATGTCGGACAGCGTGCGCGCATCCAACGCGGCATAGCGCGGCAGCAATCCGGCGATCATCGCAATGAACGGCCACAGCGAGCCGTAGGCCGCCAATATGGCGAGCACCAGAAGACCGGTCGCGCCGGCGCCGCCGGCGATCCACGCCGCCTCGCGCCATCGCAGCCCGCCCAGCGCGACGACCGGCAGTGCCAGAAGCAGGATGCCGCTGGGCTTGATCGCCGCCGCCGCCGCGGCGCACGCACCCGCCAGCAGCAGATCGAGCCAGCGGCGTCGAGGCGCTTCCTCCGCCCCCGCCGATACCAGCGCGGCTGCCAGCGCCAGGATCGACATCAGATAGTCCCGCTGGCCGGCGGCGTAGGGACCGAGCAAGAGATGGATCACCAGCACGATGAGCACGGCCTGGATGGCCAAGGCCCGGCCGGCCGGCCACACCAGTATCAGGATCAGGCCCGACATGAGCGCGGCCGCTGCCAGATCGAATGCGCGCCACGCGACATCGCTCATGCCGCCGATCGCCACGACCGCGGCGTGAATGAAATAGATGAGCGGCATGTTGATATCGATGATGTCGCGATAGGGCGCCGCGCCCATTTGCATCTGGCCGGCAATGAAGTGAAAAATGGCGGCGTCGCCGATCAGCGGCCAGGCCAGCGACTGCCACAGCAACGCGCCGACCGCGACCGCGAGCACCACGTTCAGCAGGGTGACGAGTGTCTGTTTGCGCACCAGCGGCATCGTCCGATTCATCTGATCCGCATGGTATTGAATCGCCATCCTCGATGCACAAGCTTGATCCCCCGACCCGCCGTCACGTGCTGCGCCTATTCGCCACCGTGGTTCGAACGACATCACTCCCGCCCCCGATACAGCGGAGAATTTTTGACTACGCGATCGATACGCTATTGACTACGCAAAGAAGTTATGCTATAGAGATTCCCATCCTCGCTCAGAGGGGGCGTCTCCGGAGACGATCCTGACGATGGAGCGGGGAGTGGCGTCCCGCGATTGCGGCGCGAACCGCAGCGCGGGAGGTCCGGGACCCCGCCCGCCAGGCGTTTAACCTGGTGCGGGCAGGTCGCTGGCCGGCTCCGGTGCCACTGCCGGAGGCGGCAGCGCGGGTCCCCGGCCAAAAATCGCCACGACGGAGCGCCGAGAGGGCGTCCCGGTTGCAACGGGACGGCCCGCGTTTCGCTCACGCGGTCGTCGCGCCTCGCACGCGCGACATAAGAGAGAAGAGTGCGCCTGTCGGCGCTCCGCCACCCCCTCATTGGGGATGGATGCGAAAGAAAGGAGACGAACCCCGACGCACAAACGCGGCGCGGGAACGAAGAAGACTGCGCTGTTTGACATCGTGAGAAGAGACTGAGGCCAACGGTTCGCTTCGCGCGCCGCGACCTCGCACGCTCGTGTCCCGGGCGAGCGCAGCGAGACCACCGATCTCGGGTTTACCCGAGATCGGCACTCATAGTTTGCGCAAGTCGGCTAAAGCCGACTTGCGGTGACCCAGGGGCGACACGACGAGTCGGACTAGCGCGCCTGCGCCACTGGTGCGGGCTGCCGTGCCTGCGCCGTGGCTTCGGCAAATGCCGGCATCACCTCGGCTGCGAACAGCCGCATGGATTTCTGCGCCTCGCGCAGCTCGAGCGCGCCGAAATTGATCTGCAGAGAGGCATGCTCGAACGTGCCGATGGCGCCGGTCACGGCGGATGATGGCCTTAATCTCGTCGGGCGTGCCCACCCAGGCGCCGCCCGCATCGATCTGGCCGTCGAGGGTGAACGAGCGCAGCCGGCGCATCGAGGTATCGTAGTCGCGATAGTCCTTGGAGGTCGTGCCGCGCGACCAGTCGCCGGCGGCCTCGTTGAGGGCGCGGAAATATTCCTCGAACGGCGGGCGAGCGATCTCGCGCGCGAGCCGTGCATCCTCGTGACAGAACATGTGGAACGCGACCATCACTTCCCCGTCGCCGGGATGGCCGGCGTCGCGCCAGGACTTGCGGTAGAGCTCGAGCAGCGGCCCGATCGGACCGATCGGGATCGCCATCAGCGAATAGCCTTTACGCCCGGCGAACTCGAACGATTCAGGGGTCTGCGTCGCCGCGATGTAAAATTTGGGGCGCGGTGCCTGCGTCGGCCGCGGCAGCGACGTCACGTTCTCGAACGAATGGAATTGACCGTGGTGGCTGGCGTTCTCCTGCGTGAGCAGGAGTTCGATCTGCTCGAGACCTTCGCGGAAGCGCGCTTGCGATTCATCGGGAGAAATTCCGAAGCGGCGGAACTCGTGCGGCAGGAACGCGCGCGCGAAACCGACGTCGAGCCGTCCGCGCGAGATGCCGTCGAGCATCGCGATTTCGCCCGCGAGCTTGAACGGGTGATTGAACACCGGCAGCACCGCCCCGGTGACGAGGCGTATCGTCTTCGTGCGCTGCGACATGGCGGTGAGAAAGACGATGGGGTTAGGGCTGTAGCCGCCGTAGCGCGTGAAATAATGCTCGACGGTGCGGAGATGGCGAAAGCCCAGGCTTTCCGCCTCTTCCGCGATCGCCAGCGATTCCGCGTAGTAGTCGGCGGCGCTCTTGTCGGTGTGGTCGATGGCGGGAAAGAACTGCACACCGAACTGCATCTGGCGCCGTGCTCCTCGTGTCCGCTCGCGTGAAGCTTTGTGGTGTTTTGATCTGCGATGACGGGAAGAGCGGCACTATAGGGCCGCGCACTTGCCAGTCAATCGATCGCGCGCGCCGGCGCGGCCGCGATTGACAGCATGCGGACGTGATCTAGACTCCGATGCAGCCGATCGCTGCCGAGACGAGAGAAAGGTTGTCCGCCATGTCCGCCGCTCCGCACGATATCAGCGACGTCCGCAAGGCATGGAAGGAGGCCAATCTCGCGCCGCTGTGGGAAAATGCGAAGGCGCATCGCCCGGCGCCGCCGCCCGATGCCGGCTATCTGTGGTCGTGGGACAAGATCCGGCCGCTGATCGCCGCCGCCATCGAGGTCGCCTCGCCGGAGGCGGTGGAGCGGCGCGTGCTGCAACTCGTGCCGCCGATTCCCGAGTGCCAGGACGAGCAGCAGACCTCGCGCACGCTCGCCGCCAACATCCAGATCCTGCTGCCGGGCGAGAGGGCGCGGCCGCATCGCCACACCATGAATGCGTTGCGGTTCGTGCTCGAAGGATCCGGCGCGTCCACCATCGTCGACGGCAAGCCGTGTCCGATGGAGGAGGGCGACCTGATCCTCACCCCGGCCTGGACCTGGCACGAACACGTGCATCAAGGGAAGGGCCCGATCATCTGGCTCGACGCCCTCGACGTGCCGTTCCAGCAATATATGGGCACCGGCGCATGCCAGCCCGGGCCGGTCGCCGAGATGCCGGAGACCGTCGCCGACGCCGCGTTCGCCGTCGCCAATGTCGTGCCCGACACCAGCTACGCCACCACGGCGTATTCGCCGGTCTTTCGCTACCCCTATGCCAGCACGGCGGCTGCGGTCGCGGCCGCGCCGCCCGCGCGCGACGGCTCGCGGCGCGTGCGCTACGTCAACCCGCTCACCGGCGGTCCCGGCATGGCGATGATGGACTGTTTCCTGGTGCAGCTCGATGCCGGCGCGGCCACGCTGCCGTTCCGCACGACGGCGAACTCGGTCTGCTGCGTGGTGGAGGGCTCCGGCGAGAGCCAGGTCGGCAACCAGACCATCCAATGGCGCAAGCGCGACATCTTCACCTTGCCGCAAGGCAATCGCATCGTTCACCAGGCGCGCGGCGGCACCGCGCGCCTGTTCCAGGTCTCCGACCGCGACATGTACGCCCGGCTCGGGCTGCTCAAGGAAGAGTACGGGAATATCGCGGCCTGACGGTCGGGCGGAATGACGACCGCGCCCGCGGAACTTGTCGTGCCGGAGCATGTTGCTTGCGGGTGAGGGGTGATATAAGCCGCCCCTCTCTTGGCGGCGCGCCGGACTGATCCTGCCAGATGGCTCATGTAGCGAACGAAAAGACCGCCTCCGGCGTGGCCACTCTGGCAAGCCATGGCACGTCGGGGGACAAAGCGGGCCTATGGGCGATGGCCCTGGGCAGCGTCGGCGTCGTCTATGGCGATATCGGCACCAGCCCGCTCTATGCGTTTCGCGTGGCGGTGGTGGCGGCGACCGAATCCGGTCCGGTCACCCGCACCGTCGTCCTCGGCGTGCTCTCGCTGATCCTGTGGGCCCTGATCGTCGTGGTCACGCTCAAATACGTGGTCCTGCTGCTGCGGGCGGACAACAACGGCGAGGGCGGCACGTTGTCGCTTACCGCGCTGGCGACGCGCGCGCTCGGGCGCCGCACCGCACTGGTCTTCCTGCTCGGCGTCGTGGGCGCCTCCATGTTCCTGGGCGACGCCGTCATCACGCCGGCGATCTCGGTGTTGTCGGCGGTCGAAGGCCTGAAGCTGGTCACGCCCCACTTCGATCATTACGTCGTGCCGCTCACCATCGTGGTGCTGATCGCGCTGTTTGCCGCGCAGAGCCGCGGCACGGCGCGGGTGGCGAGCTTCTTCGCCCCGGTGATGGTGGTCTGGTTCGTCGCCATCGCGGCGGCCGGGCTGCTGCACATCCGCGACGATCCGGGGGTGATGGCGGCCATCAATCCGGTCTACGCCGTGACATTTCTCTTCTACCACGGCGATATCGGACTGGTGACGCTGGGCCTCGTTTTCCTCGTCGTCACCGGCGGCGAGGCGCTCTATGCCGATCTCGGCCATTTCGGACGCAAGCCGATTCAAACCGCCTGGTTCGGCCTGGTGCTGCCGTCGCTGCTGATCAACTATTTCGGCCAGGGCGCGAAGGTGCTCGCAGACCCCGGGGCGATCGAGAACCCGTTCTACCGGCTGGTGCCCGACATGCTGCTGTTGCCGATGGTCGTGCTCGCGACCGCCGCGACCGTCATCGCCAGCCAGGCCGTGATCACCGGCGCCTATTCCCTGGTGCATCAGGCCATCCAGCTCGGCCTGCTGCCGCGGCTCGCCATCCTGCACACCTCGGCGTCGCAGGCCGGCCAGATCTACATTCCCCGCGTCACCGGGGCGCTGCTGATCGGGGTGCTGCTGCTGGTCGGCGTGTTCCGCACCTCGGAGGCGCTGGCCTCCGCCTATGGCATCGCCGTCGCCACCACGATGGTGGTCGATGGGGTGCTGGCCTTCATCGTGATCTGGAAGCTGTGGCATTGGCCGCTGTGGCGGGTGATCGCGGTGGTTGCGCCGCTCGTCCTTGTCGACGTCATCTTCTTCTCCGCCAACCTGCTCAAGCTCTTGGAAGGCGCGTGGGTGCCGATCCTGTTCGGTGCATCGATGGTGCTGATCATTTTGACCTGGCGGCGCGGCACCAACATCCTCGCTCAGAAGACCCGGCGCAGCGAAGTGCCGCTCGACACCCTGCTCGGCAGTCTCGAAAAGCATCCGCCGCACACCGTGCCGGGTACGGCGGTATTCCTGACCAGCCAGCCGGAATTCGCGCCGACCGCCTTGCTGCACAACCTCAAGCACAACAAGGTGCTGCACGAGCACAACGTCATTCTGACCATCATCACCACCGACACG
>Ga0114129_10011058_pt1 | contig 12857 bp, 11 predicted proteins | sample RhiMetdeltSRZDD1_FD_80071 | JGI IMG/M metagenome (GOLD analysis project Ga0114129, IMG submission 80071) | Populus rhizosphere microbial communities from Tennessee, USA - Rhizosphere MetaG P. deltoides SRZDD1 (version 2) (version 2) | ecosystem: Host-associated > Plants > Roots > Rhizosphere >...
CTGGATACGGAGTGGCCCGAGGTGAAGAAGAAGTTGGAAGAGATGCTGGAAAGATAAGAGTTAAAGGACGTGTTCCTTTTAAGTCGTTGCTCTCGCAGGCTTCGTCAATCAGGTCCGGAACATCCCTCAACCGGCCGGCCAAACAGAACGTAATGAATATCAGTCAGTGTACCGCTACCTGGCGGTGGAACCGTATTGAGCCCATAGCCATAGGCATTAAAGAGATTGCCAAAATTGTTCCCGGTAGCGGGCTCCTGACGAATCGTTACATAATCTCCAAAGCGGGTCGTGCCTACATTACTTCCCGTGGTGATGTAGGCGATGAAATCTCCCCAAAATCCAACTACATGGTTTTGATAATTGCCGTTGCCACCGTACTCAAACGAAAGGCCGACTTCGCCGGTACACGCGTTCGTCGCCATCGCCGGATAGGCAAACGCATAACTGTTGTTCCAGATTTGTACCTGTTGGATCCGGTTGAAGTTGTTATTGCGGTCGAGCGTTACCAACTCGATATGGGCTTGCTGGAAGAAGTTATCCGTCCCTGCGTTCCAACCGAACCAGAGCTGGTTGCCCGACCGTGTGGCTCCAATGATGGCACTGCCGGGAAAGCCGCCGCTGCCCGTTAGCCAGTTTTGGCCGTCGGGTGTTGTCGATGAGAGGGCGTTATTGGCCCAGCTCGAAATTCCGACGTCGCGCCAAAAGTAGGTGTTGGAGCCTTCCTGCAGGGACCAGACCGTCAAATGACTGTTGTCAACATGTCCGGCCCAGAAGATTTCATCCAGCGTGTTCTGCATGAGGTGTGCCCCCCAGGCATTGCGGCTGTTCGCGGGATCGGTGAACTCGACCGTGACCGTGCTGCCCGCCTGGAGACCCGCCAGCGAGATGCGCGCGACCTGGTGACCCCAATTGCAACCCGTTGGGCATGGGAATCCTGCATTCCAACTCAGATAGAGGAAGTTGCTTCCTACTGAAAGGTCGGGGTAATCGAATCCAGTTCCGGCGATTGCACCGAAAATATTCGGTGTGAGATCCCAGTACGTCCAGGCGGTGCCGCCGCTGCTAATGACATTTGCTGGGCTGGCAGAGGCAACTCGCATCCCGTTTCCCTGCATGAGCCAGATGAACCGATCGATGCTCGGTACATATTGGACGATCTGGTCGCAACAGAACCCAACGCCCGTGCTCGGGAAAATTGTCGTTGGATTCAACCGCGTGAAAGAACTCCCGCCATTGGTCGAATACGCGGCGAACCAGTTCGAAGTGACGAAGACCACACCACCACCCGTGGCGCCACTGGGTTCCGCGATGGTGCTGCCGTTTGTGATCCCCACCGACCGATTGTCGGAGAAGACAACGACCCCGGCAGATTCCTTTGGATGAGCCTTCTGGGCAATCTTGGAAAACGGTAGGGCGGCCGTCATATCGGGTGTGGCGGTGCCAGGAACGAAAGGTCCCGTCGGAACTGTCCAGCCTGGCGGGTTGGTTTCCTCCTCGTCGAATTCAGGCGGCTGCGGGGGGAAAGGCGCGTCAGAGACCTGGTGCGGCGGAACCGTCGCTTTATCGAGCAGATCGGACCCGGGTGACAGAATGGGCAGTTCGATCTTGACGCGAACCGTGAACACATGGCCTTGATCCTGATCTGTGCCCTTGTTTACCGGCCGATAGCTGCCGCGCATGACCAGTTCGTATTGCTTCCCCCGGATCATCTGACCGCTGTCGAAACGAACCTGGATAATCGCGCTTTGCTCGGATCCTATCTTTCCCACTTGTACAGGAAGAGGAGTAAGCAGGGTAGCAGAAGAAAGGCGAATTGAGTTTACTTTCACCTTGAATGCAGTTCTTCTACTGGTGTTTTCCAGTCGCACTGCGACTAACAATGTGTCAGGTTGTTCCAAAGCCACACCAGGCGCGATTAATTCAAAGGTGATCATTGATGATTTAGCAGCTGCCTTCGGCGGAGCAGGTAACAAAAAGGCTCCAAACACAATGATGAGCGCTGAAACAAGTCTGATGAATTTAGTGAACTTCATGGTTGCCTCTGCATCTTCTGATCAATGGTGCTGATATTGGACCTGACTACTGTTGTAGCAAATGTGAATGTGGTTCTCGACAGTTAAACACCGATCGAGCAAACGCACTTTAGTGACTCTCAAAGCACTACCAGGATCGCGTGAAGGTTTGGCCTTCGGCAAGCAATCGGCTGGGAATAACTCCTCAATTTGCATATCACGAAAGATCCCCTCTGAGTTTCAGGGAATTCTTAAGTGGAAGCCGTGCGCGACGATTGAATCCAGCCAGCGTCTCTAACTACACTTTGAAATATGTTGCGCGATGGAAGAAAGTCACTTCATTCTAGCGACTTCCATACATTGCGGCATAGAGGATTCCCTCTATTTAGGTTACATTTTGTGGCGTTGCTCTCGGATTGGGGAGTACTCCAAAGCAATGAAAGCTGGCAAATTCTCGTGAAAGAATATCGAATAGAAAAACACAGCCGCACACGGTGGATGCGGCTGTGTTATCGTGAAGCGACAATTTGCTCCAATCGCTTCCAGTCAGGCGTGCACGGTCACTATTTGGGTGGCGGTGGTACCCGGCAGGACACTGGATCGGCTACGTTGCCAGAGGAATCAACAGCTACCAAAAGCGCATCGCCTTTGAGCTTGATTTTCCAATCAATTACGCCAGCCCCTGGTTTTACATTCGGCCTGGCGCCTGGCGCCTGCACCAGTTTGATCTTCGTGCCGTTGTCAAATGGACCCGCCACAAAGTGACTTTTAGAATCGTGGATGAAGATTTGTGGATTTGGATCGACCTGGTCGGTCACAGTTAATTCGTAGAAACCGTCAGGGTTCTGGCCGCTCTTGGGATTCTTTCCGGCTGGAGGTATTTTCTTACCCGATGGATTCGTGGTCGGGACGCAAGCCGCGACGGGCGGAGTTGCATCCACCCACGTCTTCTCCACCTCTACAGCGCACCATGTCACATTGGCGTTATCGGTGAAACAGGCGCCAATTGTGTCAGTGCCAGGGGTGGTGGTATTCGTGAAGCTGAAGGTCGCGTGCCCAGCACCATCCGTTGTGTCGGTTCCTGTGATGCCGGCATCTGGCCCACTCGTCACTTTGAAAGTGACAACGACATTGGCCTGGGGCACACCATTGATGTCGACAACCGTTGCCGTGACAGTATGGGGCGTGCCGATGGGATTAGTGGCGGTCTTCGGGTCGAGACTGATGCCGGTCACTGGGTTGATACAGGGCAAGCCATCCGGGTCGAAGACTTGTGCCAGAATGTTGTCGAATACGGTCTTCAGATGTGCATTTGCCATATCGTATGTAAACCAGAAATCCTCGCCGGAGTAGATGGCGAGGCCGCCACCCGAGGTGCGCGCATAGGCCTCCACTCGTCCAGTTTCTTCGAGCAGATTGGTGGCGTTAATGGAGGTGCACCATGCCCCAACAGCCGATGTGAAAATATTCGCGTCTGCCACAGCATCGTTCGGTTGGGGGCCCAAGCTGAGGCCCGTGGTTAACGTGCTAGTCTCGATGAACGTGTAGGAGCCACTTCCACCCGTAGGACCAGGGCCATGAGTGGCAAAGGGGAAGAGGAAACTGCTCCAGTCGGCTTCACCGGCAGCCTCGTCCTCGGCACATCGATCGCCATCGAGAATTATCACCTTACCGCCATTGACCAAAAACGTGTTGATAGAGTTCATGGCTGTAGGATGGCTGCCGATACTGCACAGCTGATAAAGCAGTACAGTATCGAACCCGCTGAGGGCGGTGGCGGGATTCGCATCGATTGTGGCAATCGGCACGTTTGTAAATGTAGCACCGTTGTAGGTGCCTCCATTCGGAAGGGGAGTCCCGGTGGTTAGCACGTTTGTGAATATACTTGAACCCGGCAACACTGTTCCATTGGATGATCCCAGAGTATCGTTGACGCCGAAGCGGAAGTCAAACACGTAGGCCACCTTGTGCGTAGTGGCCGCCTGGGCTGGACTCGCCATCATCCCACTTAGCCCTACAAGTAAACACGCAAGCAAAAGCCGGCTGACCCATCGAATGTGATCACCGCGGTACGATGGTCGCGTAACACGGTGACGAAACCAGGTCAACCTGCGCTGCAGACTCCTGTTAGAGTGTACGGTTGGATGGCGATTCATACTCGTTTTCCTTTCTGATGTGATTCGGTTTCGTTACGATCGGCCTTGTGGATCTCTAAATATCGCTGGGTCTTGCTTCACGCAGCCCCGGCCTACCTTCCGTGCTGAACATTATCGAGCCAACGTAAATCATCATGTCATGAAAGGTTCTCCCGTCTTTCCAGGACATCCTCTTGCCAGGCTGTTCTTAAATTGGAGGCTGTACGCGGCTGACGAATTCAGCCGGCGTATCAATCTGCTATTTGGAATCGGTCGTGCGATCTTAGGAAAGTTACTTCATTCTAGCGATTTCTATGCCGTGCAGCATAGAGGATTCCCTCTATTTAGGTTACATTTTGTGGGACTGCCTGCGATTGGAGAAAATACGCTACCGCCTTCGCCCGGTTCGAGATTTCCAGTTTTTCATAGATGTGATGGATATGATTTTCCACCGTCGATTCGCTGATCAGGAGGGTATAAGATATTTCCCGGTTGGTTAGCCCATCAGCAATTAATTTGAGAATCTGATTTTCGCGATTGGTCAATTCAAGATGCATTTGATGACCCTCCTTTATCGGATGGTGGCATCTAGGGTACACAAGGCGCGGTAATGCGATTGAGTAGAGTGATCTAGTCCAAATTATTTAGGTCAGTATAGCACTCTGCATGGCTGATTTCAAGCGTTTTTGATAAATTTTCAGTCGCTGTATCTTTTTGATAGGTCAGTCTTTATCTGATAGCCATATCCCGCTGTTTTCGGCGACTGGTTAGGAAGCGAAAGGAGAAAAACCGGATTGACAGTGCGACGGGCGCGCGAAAGCTATTTTGAAGGATTCGCAAGGGTGATATTGAAGAAATAAATCCGTTCCCCACTAAACCGCCGTCTCTCAGAGTCCCAGGGAAAGACGATTATGACATCAAATTCGATCTGCTCACCCGCAGGCGGAGGCATATCCAGCCATTGATTTTGGTATGTGCCTGTTACGTGCGCCTCTTCAAAGACGCCCTGTGGTCCAATGACAATGTGCTGCAGGTCGAAGTGCACATCCGGGAAGGCGGTAAGTAGTTCCTGGTAAAAGCGCGTCGCGCCTTCCTTGCCGTGCCAGCTCACATTGTGATTGGCGACCGTATAAACGCAGTCGTCGGTGAGCGTTGCCATCAACCCCGGAATATCCCGCGCATCTTCAGCAATCGAATGATCGATCCATAGTTGCCGAATGGCCCGGTGCTCATCCGGGTCTACGTTGCGACGCAATTGTCTGACGATATCAGCGCGAATATCTGCTTTCATAAGTCTTTCGTAGTATACGTCAGTTTTGTTAAACTGTAGTGAAATTACAGACTTTGAAGCCTTTAGCGACAACGCCAGAGGCAGACAAAATCTATCATGGTTTGCACAAAGGCTTGGCCGCAACAGCTTTTTTTTCCGCTAATCCCCGCCAATCTACGCGAAATTAAGGAACAATTCGCGCACGTGCAAGGGTTGGCGAAGATTGGCCGATTTTTCTTCGACTTTGGGAAAGCCATCAAAATCCATCCATTCGCCTTGTACATACCGAAATCCCGTGCTATAATCCGGCGTCGCCCTCCAGAATGGCAGAGGCGCGCAGGCCATTCAAAAGGTCTGAGTAGTGAGACAAACCGGATAAACGATAACTTAAAAGCAAGGAACACAAGAGAATGGCAGACGTAATGAAGGCTCTCGAAGCCAAAACCAACGAAAAAATTCCGCAGCTGGCTGCGGGCGATACCGTAAGCGTTCACGTGAAGATCAAGGAAGGCGAGCGCGAACGCATTCAGGAGTTCAAGGGCACGATCATCCGCTTGCGCAAAGGCGGCAATGATTCCGCCGTGACCGTGCGTCGGGTGGCGAGCAATGGGATCGGCGTCGAGCGCACGTTCCTGCTGCGCTCACCTCGGCTCGATAAAGTAGTGGTCGAACGCCACGGCAAAGTCCGCCGTGCACAGCTGTACTTCATGCGCCAACGCACCGGAAAGTCTGCTCGGCTCAAGCAGAAGTTTGACTGATGCAACGAGACCCTAAAGGTTTTCAAAACCTTTAGGGTCTTTTAGTAAATTCGTCCCGCAGCTGAACTGCGGGACGAATTTTTTTGATTACAATGGGGGATATGAAACCGGTCATAGGCATTACCACGAATCATAGCACGAATAATTTCGGGCAACGGCTCATCCTTTTGCAGCAGTCCTATGTGAAGGCAATCCTTCAGGCGGGCGGTGTGCCTGTATTGATTCCATCCTTAGTTGCTGACGACGGATGGGACGCTTTATACACTCGCCTGGATGGGATTCTCTTCTCGGGTGGTGGGGATATTGGTCTGGAGCATGCCCCTGGCGATCCGCATCCCCGCATCGATGACGTCGACCCGGAGCGGGATTCGGTTGAACTGAAGTTGCTCAACGCTGCGGCCTCAGACGGCAAACCCTTCCTCGGTATTTGTCGAGGCTGCCAGGTGATGAACGTGGCTCTGGGCGGTACGCTATATACACATATCCCTGATCAACTGCCAGGCGCGCTCGATCATTCGTACCCGGGCAACATGCGCAGGGTATTGGTACACCAGGTGAAAATCGAAGAGGGGACGCACATCGCAGAGATTTTTGGTGAGCCCATCATTCGTGTCAATAGTCTGCACCATCAGGGGCTCAAAGATATCGCGCCTTCCCTCCGCGTGGCAGGTTTTGCACCGGATGGGTTGGTGGAAGCGATTGAACTGCCGGAGCATCCGTTCGGTCTCGCGGTGCAGTGGCACCCCGAATGGCTGACCGACCAGGAAGGGACCAGGAATTTATTTGCAAAGTTCGTGAACGCAGCCGGGCATTGATTTTTTGGCGATCCGTTCAACATGGATGACAAAGCGGTCTGCGCAACCACGGCAGTGGGGAGATTACCGTCCAAGCAGGAAGCGAATATGGGCACGTAGAAAATGGTAGATGCTTCCGCCGAACAGGGCGCTGAACACGACCATGGCCACACGTATCAGGCTGGCGCCCGGTCCCCTTTGGAAGCCGGCAAGGAATTCGATCGACAGCGCGATCCCAAATGAATATAGAAATAAACGCGGTAGATCCCGAGCGAGGGGAATCTCAGAGCGGCCTCGCCATTCGGCAAGCAGATATCCCAGGATAGTGGATGCCACCAGATATTCAATTCGCGGATAAAGAACCTGCAGGCTTGTTTCGCTGATCCGGTTTGTGAATCCAAGCGCCGCATGCCAGGTCGTCAGCGGGCGGAGGGGATACCAGAGCGCCAGCAAAAACAGATACAGGCCAAAGAGCGGAATCACCCACCTGAGCGTCGCGCGCTCAAAACGACGTTCGCTGGAGGAACGCGGCAGCAGAGTCAGCATGACGGTGAAGCCGATAATTGCCAGTCCGATGCTCAATGCCAGAAACGGTTGTTTGTAGGCCGGACCTGACCCGATGAGAAACCAGGTTCCTGTTGCAATGGCCGCATACGCGCCAATTTGAAAATTTACGCTTTCCCACCAGTGTCGGAAAATTTCGCTGAGCAGAATGGCCCCGCATAGCCCAATCAGGGCTGTCAGGATCCAGCGATTCGGCGAATTGTCGAGCGTGAGCGCATCCGCCCACAGGAGCGGAATCAACAGATAGACCAGGCCCATCAGCGGAGTTTCAAGTCGAAGCTGCCCTACTGTTCCGTGCGTGATTGCGAAGCGTGTGGCAATTACTGCGTGAATCCATGCGCCCAGCCCGGCCCCCAGCGTGTTGGCCAGTATATCTATTGTGGATGGTGTGCGCGCAGGGATAAAGATCTGCGCGGTCTCAACAATGGAACTGATGACAGCGCCCAACAAAAAAGCGCCGCGTTTCCCGGTAGTAAGACGGTAGAAGAATCCCAGCGGAAGAAATAAAAGAATATTAGAAACGAAATTATATAGATCGCTTTGCGTGGTGAATGCAATCCGCGTGGGTAAGGCAATGTAGAATGGATTCAATGTGAGCAGCAGAATCACAAGGATCATATAACCGAGCAGTGCGGCAGAGAGACGAGTTCCGGTTTTGTTCTGCATAAAAATCCCTTCACATCTATTGTAAACTTGAAATAAATTGGAGTAGTTTGATTGCGTTATACTTCTCGCATGTCTGATCTCTACAATTCTTGTATCGGCGTCTTTGACTCAGGTGTGGGTGGCCTATCGGTGTTGCGCGAGATTCGTGCCCAAATGCCGGAAGAGCCGGTGGTGTACTTCGGCGACCAGGGACACATACCCTACGGGCCGCGCCCGATGGAACAAATTCGCAACTTCTCTGAAGCGATCACAAAATTTCTGCTTGAGAAAAATGCCAGGATTATTGTAGTAGCCTGTAATACCGCATCCGCGGCGTCATTGAAATACTTACGTGAGAAATTCGCGGGGATTCCCTTCGTCGGCATGGAACCAGCTGTCAAGCCTGCCGCAGAGTACACGCAGACGGGCAAAGTGGGTGTCCTTGCGACGCCTGCCACCTTTCAGGGCGCCTTGTATGCTTCTGTAGTGGAACGCTTCGCAAACGGCGCTGAGTTATTCCAGAATACGTGCACAGGGTTGGTGCAGCAGATCGAGCAGGGAAATTTGGATGGTCCGGAAACGCGGCGCATTTTGAGCGATGCGCTTTTACCGATGCTCGAAAAAAATATTGATACGGTCGTGTTGGGATGTACGCACTATCCGTTTGTGATTCCGCTGATTCAAGAGATTGTGGGGGCAAAGATTCGGGTGATCGACCCCGCTCCCGCAGTGGCGAAACAGGTCCAGCGTCTGCTGGAGGCTGGATGGACAAAGAGTCCAGAGAGCACGCGCGCCGATGTCCGGTTTTATACTTCGGGTGACCCGGATGAGCTGAAGTCTCTTTTGCCGAAATTGTTGGGAGAAAGCGGGGATGTGAAACGAGTCGACTGGCTGGATGAGTTGAGAGTTACCCGGCCACAGAGTCACTGAGACGCGGAGAAAAGAGGCTCCGCGGCGAATGAAGGATCACAATGCCCAGGCGAGCATCATTCCGAAGATGGCCACGATTACACCCAGATGCAGGAAGAAATTGCTGAGGGTGAAGAAATTAGGCTGGAGAAAAAAATACGGCAGGATGAAATTGACAATGACCATCAAAATGCCTATCAACGGCAGCAGGCCCTTACGATGCGCGAAATAATTTGAGGCGCGGTCAATGAGCTTCGAAAGCCAGTTCATACTTCTTCCTCCTCTTCGGGTTCGGAGATGTGTCCATTTACCTGCCACGGGTTGAATTGCGCAAGCAGCCGGCCCGGTATGCGTCCCTGCATGTAGACGCCGCCGCGCCCATGTTCAATAAACTCAACCTGACCTGCCTCATGGAAAAGTGAGATCAACGCACCCTGCTGGTACGGGAGCTTGACCCGGATCGGCGCGTACGTTTCGTATAACTCTGCCTGCACGACTGTCAATAAATCTTCAATTCCGCTTCCGTTCAAGCTGGAGATGGTTACGGCCTTCGAGTAACGGCCCGCCGCCTCTTTGGCAGCTTCGGGGTTGCGCAGCCGGTCCACTTTGTTCAAAGCGGTTACGACCGGGATGTGATGCGCGCCGAGTGCATCGAGCGTTTCCTGCACGGCATTGAATTGGTTCAAGGCATTCGGATGTGAAATATCCACGATGTGCAGGAGCAGGTCGGCTTCCAGGATTTCCTCCAGAGTGGCATGGAAGGCCTCAATGAGGGTTGTGGGAAGTTTCTGAATAAATCCGACCGTATCCGTCATGAGCGCTTGATAACCGCCGGGTAATTCCACGCGACGTGTGGTTGGGTCCAACGTGGCAAAGAGTTGATCGGCGACATAGACGCCGGCCTTCGCAAGCCGATTCAACAATGTGGATTTGCCCGCGTTGGTATAACCGACCAGCGCTACCGTGGGAATACGCGAACGTTTGCGTTGGGCGCGATAACGCTGCCGGTGCGCGCTGACCTTTTCGATCTCCTTTTTCAGGTGCGCGATTTCGCGACGGATCGCCCGTTTGTCCACTTCAAGCTGGGTTTCACCCGGTCCACGCAAACCTACACCTCCAGCCGAACCGGTGCGACCTCCGCCGCCGCCGGCCTGGCGCTCGAGATGTGTCCATTGACCGGTGAGGCGCGGCAGATAATATTCATACTGTGCGAGTTTCACCTGCAGCATGCCTTCGCGGGTGTGAGCGTGTTGCGCGAAGATATCCAGAATCAGCGCCGTGCGATCGAGCACACGCACATCCCTGCCGAGCGCCAGCTGCAGTTCGCGCTGGTGACGCGGGGAAAGTTCGTCGTCAAAAATGACAACCTGAGAACGCGTCTCTTCGACGAGAGATTTCAACTCATCCACTTTGCCGGGACCAATATACGTCTTGACGTGCGGACGATCCAATTTTTGGGTCAGTTCGCCAACCACGTCGAGGCCAGCAGTATCTGCCAGCAACGTAAGCTCGCTGAGTGAATCGCCAAGTGCCAGATGAGTCTTTTGTTGATAAAGTTCCACACCCACGAGAAAGGTTTTTTCACGTGGTGGTGTGGTTGGTTGTGGAATTCGTTTGGACATTATGATTTATTCTTCCCTAACGCATCGAACAATTTTGCCATGTTTGGGTCGGGCGCCTCGGTACGTGCCGGAATCAGCATGTGGAAGGTCGAGCCGGGGCAGGCGGTTTCATCGTGCCCGGGAGATTCGACCCAGAGCGATCCACCGTGCGCCTCCAGAATCCCTTTCGCAATCGGAAGCCCGAGGCCCGGCCCGCCACCTTTGAATTTGGTCTTGCCGCTGGAATGCAATTCCACTCTGCCAAGCTGACCAAATTTATCGAAGATAGAGGTCTGGTTCTCAGCCGAGATACCGATGCCTGTATCTTCGACAGTCACCTCGATGAAGCCTGGCAGGGTCCGGCCGTAAATCGTGATCGTGCCGCCATCGGGCGTATATTTTATCGCATTGTTGATGATATTCGCCAGCGCTTGTTGAATGCGAGTCGGGTCAAGATAGATCCAGTCCTTGCTTCCATGGAAATCCTTCCGGACCATCGTCAAATGACGGGTTCGCAGGGCATCCTCCACTTCGAGGGAGAGCGCCTCGATCATCTGATTCACCTGCATGGGCTGGAAGTTAAGCTGGAGCAGATTGTTATCAATCATCGAGACGTCGATCATATCATCCACGATCGAGCGCAGGCGGCCTACGCCTGTGGTCATGCCGGCCAGCAGGCTTTGAAGGTTGGCGCCTTTGTTCTCTTGAATCATGTCATGCATCATGGCGGAATAGCCTTCGATCAGCGTGATGGGTGTCTTGAGCTCATGGGCCGCCACTGAAATAAACGCGGATTTGCTCTTATCCACACGTTCCATCTTCTTCTGGACTTTTGCCATTTCGTTCGAGATGTGTGCCACCCGGGTTTCCATTTCATAGCGTGACACCACGCCCAATCCGTACGTGTAAATAGGGATGACGGCCGCCAGAAAGTCAAGGGCCTCCTGCTTGGTCAACTTTTCGCGCGCCACTTGAATGGTCAAGGCAATGATGTGGTTGATCAAAAACGAGACCTGATAAAGGCCCTGATCGAGATCCGTTTCGGTCGAAGACTTTGCCCAATCGAGCAGAATTGCATCCATCCAGGCTGGGTCGACGGTGGTGACAGATTGGTTTACCAGATCGAAGAAGCGCCCCAGTTGCTCCTGGAAATCCGTGCGTACTTCCATGCCGCGTGCCAACTCAAGCCCCACGCGCTCGATCCACACGGGGCGCACTTTGGCCATCACTATTTGAATGGGAGTTGAGTTTGTTTTCTTTGGCATGGTAGGAGAACAGAGGGCTGCATCGGGCATTGCCCTCCTCACACGGTCCTGAAGCGGCACCCACGCCGACCGGGCGTGCCTCTTCGGGAGCGTGACATTTCACATTTTATCAGTTCTGCTCCCTTTGTTGGGTAATCCATATCCACAAGGTCTTTCCAACGGCTTCCAAACTCGCGGGTGAAACCTTGTTGGCGGTATCCTCTGTGGTATGCCAGTAGCGATAATCAAAATCGATAAGATCCACCGCAGGGATGCCGGCTTCGTTGAACGGCGTATGATCGTCCAGCATGGAATATTTGTAATCCGGGATAAAGATGTTCTCGTAACCCAGACTTTTCGCGACCGCCCAGATTTCATCCGTCAAGGCCGGGTCTGAATTATATTCCTTGTAAATGTTCAAATCAGCGTCGCCGATCATATCTACGACAACGACTGCGTGAGGCTGAAGCGAATTATTCTTGACGAATTCGCGCGAACCGAGAATCCAGTCCCAGCTTTCGATATCGCCATTATCTTCTGCGTCGAAAAACACCAGCCACGTATCCACCATGTTTTCAGGCAGCGTACGTGCGAGCTCGAGCAGGACCGCCACACCGGAAGCGCCATCATTGGCGCCCGGCACAGGCTGAAGGTTGTTTTCGGGAGTGGGGTCCTGATCCGCATGCATCCGCGTATCGTAATGTGCGCCCAGGATAATACGGGGAATGGCATCACTTCTTTTTGCGACGATGTTTTTTATCGGATGCCCCAACGCCTCCGATTCCTGGATTTCGACCTGCCAGCCCGCTTTGACCAATTCTCCCCGAATCCATTCCACCGCTTTAGCGTGTCCATCTGTCCCGACGATGCGCGGCCCGAATGCGACCTGAGTCTGTACATCGGCATAGGCACGTTGACCATCGAA
>Ga0114129_10011059_pt1 | contig 12856 bp, 11 predicted proteins | sample RhiMetdeltSRZDD1_FD_80071 | JGI IMG/M metagenome (GOLD analysis project Ga0114129, IMG submission 80071) | Populus rhizosphere microbial communities from Tennessee, USA - Rhizosphere MetaG P. deltoides SRZDD1 (version 2) (version 2) | ecosystem: Host-associated > Plants > Roots > Rhizosphere >...
GAAGGTGGGACGCGCCCGGTCGCGCGAAAGCGCGGGGACCGTCGGACACTTCGCCGACGCGCGATCCTAGGGCTCAATCCCGAGGCGCTTCAGCAGGTCGGGCCGGTCCGCCAGCAGCCGCGCGGCATCCTTCAGCCGGCGGCCCGTGCCCCCCTGGCGCTGCCGCTCGCGCTCCGCGTCGCCCACGCGGCTCCAGTCGATGGCGCCCTGTGGCGGGTGGGGGTCGTATTCGATCCCGAGCTGGATGCGCCGCGCGGTCGCGGGGTCGGTCAGGCGGGCGGCGAGCGCCAGCGCCATGTCGATCCCCGCCGAGACCCCGCCCGCGGTCAGGAGCCTGCCGTCCTCCACCCACCGCTCGCGCACGTAGCGCGCGCCGAGCTTCTCGATCTCGCGCGAGTAGGCCCAGTGCGTCGTGGCCCGGCGGCCCTCGAGCAGCCCCGCCGCCCCCAGGACCAGCGCCCCCGTGCACACCGAGCCGACGACCTCGGCGCTCGGCGCGGCCGAGCGGAGGTAGGACTGCAGGGCCGGGTCGGCCATGGCCGCGACCGACCCGGGCCCGCCGGGCACGACCACGGCGAACGGCTGCGGGACCTCGGCGAAGGTCCGCTCGGGCGTCACGGTGAGGCCGGTGTCGGTGGCCACGGGCTCCCGGCGCTCGCCGACGACGATGGTGCGATACGGAGCGGGCAGGCCCTTCAGCACCTGCAACGGGCCGACCAGGTCGAGCAGCGTCAGCTCCGGGAAGGCCACGAGCGCGATGACCTTCTCGGCGCCGGCCGTCTCCGCGGGATGGGCGCGCAGCCATTCGATCACCTCGGAGGCGTGCTTGTCGGGGGGGAACACCGGGTAGAAGACCTTCTCGACGCGCCCACCGGCGAGGACGAGCGTGAGCCGCTTCACGAGCGTCATGCCTTCGACGGTGAACGTCGGCAGGCGCATCGCGCGCACGAAGGCCAGGTCGGCGTCGCTCAGCACCTCGAAGGGCACGTGCAGCCGCTCGACCATCTCCTTCTGGTATTCGGTCGTCTGCGTGCTGAAGCCGAACACCTCGGCGCCCAGCTCCTGCAGCTCCTTGTGATGATCGCGGAACCCGCAGGTCTCGGGCGTGCAGCCGCGCGCGCCCGGGATCGCGTCCCATCCCGGCGGCAGCGGCTCGCCCGGCCTCCCCGTCCGCGGGTAGCCGTACACGACGACGCGCCCGGGGCCGGCCGCCGAGAGGTCGACCCAGCGGTCCCGGGTGGAGCGGAGCTTGATCGCGGGGACGGCGAGACCGGGCAGGTGGCGGCACGCCCCGTCGTCGACGGGGACGGGCAGGTTCGCCGGCAGCGGCGCCGACGGATCGAATTTCGGCCGGGCCTGGGCCGGCGAGGGCTTCTTCGTTTTGCCCATCGGCCAGAAGCCTACGCCGGCAACGGCATGGAGGAAAGACCGCCGGGTGGGCTTCGTCATTCGACCTCCTTGGCGAGGCGCCGGCGGGCCGCGGGCAGGAGCACGCTGCGCACGAGCCAGACCAGGCCCGCCACCGTCACCACCACCATGAGGCCGCGAGTCGCGCCGGCCAGCCACGCAGCGTCGAGCGCCGGCCACGGGAAGCGGAACTGGCGCAGGCGCCCCCACCGCTCGGCCATCCAGTGCCAGCCGGTGTGGGCCACCAGCGCCGATAGCACGATCGTCCCGATCCGCTCCGGAACGGCGCGGCGGAAGAGCAGGTCGAGAGCCGGAACCATCAGCGCGAGCACGAAGAGCTGCCCGAGCTCGACGCCGACGTTGAACGAGAGCAGCGACGTGAGCAGGTGCGATCCGGCGAACTGCAGCGTCTGTCGCAGGGCGAACGAGAAGCCGAACCCGTGGACGAGGCCGAAGCCGAAGGCGATCAGCCAGCGGCGCCGCGGCCGGGGGACGACGATGTTCTCGAGCGCCGTGTAGACGATGGAGGCCGCGATCAGCGTCTCCACGAGCGGCGGGAACCAGAGCCCGTCGGGCGCGAGGCCGAAGGCGGACGCGACCAGCGTGATCGAGTGCGCGGCGGTGAACGCGGTGACGACGAGCACGAGCGGGCGCAGCCGCCGGAACGGGATCACCAGGCACAGGAGGAAGAGCAGGTGGTCCGCTCCGTCGAGGATGTGCCGGAAGCCCAGCGCGACGAACCGGAGGGCGGCCTGGTGCCACAGCGGATCGAGCCGGACGAGGCCCGGATCGCCTTCCAGCGCGAAGGCGCGCGCCGGACCGCGAGGCGGCACGAAGCGGAGCGCGGTGACCACGCGCTGCCCGAGCCGTCCGAACGCGGGATCGATCGAGAAGCGGGAGCCTTCCGCCCGGATCTCGTACTCGAAGAGCACGTCGAGCATCGCCTGGCTCCAGTAGATCTCGGTGTCGGCCGGCAGGGGCGGGCCGGTGACGTGGGCCAGCGCGTCCTCGTAGGTGCCGAAGCTCCGGTCGGACGGCAGCGACACGCGCACCGCGGCGATGCGCGGGGAGGGGAGGCGCTCGTCGTCCTCGTACAGCTCGACCGCGCCCGCGATCCAGAGGTCGGCGGCCTGGCGCAGGAACGGATCCGCGCGCGCGAGGTCCAGGTAGACCGGCCCCCGCGTCGGGAAGGCGACGTCGCGCAGGGCGGCGAGCGGCGCGCGGACGAGCAGGCGCAGCCGCGGGCCCTCCGGCTTGAGGAAGGCCTGCACGGCCACGTCCGCGGGGACGTCGTGCGCGGCGGCGGGAGGCGGCGCGAACGCCACCACCGCCGACAGCGCGAGAAGCAGGTGCCGTCTCATGGGTTGCCCGATTCGGCGTGAGTGTATACTGCCGCCCTTCGAGGAATCAGACCATGGCGCGATCCAGGCAGACGCACAACCTCCTCGTCGGAGCGGGCCTCCTCGCGCTGCTCGCCGCGCTCGGGGCCGGGCAGGCGGCGCTGGAGGCCAAGGCCGCCGCTCAGGGCAGCGGCGCCGGGCAGGCGCCGCGGTTCGAGGTGGACCCGCTGTGGCCGAAGCCGCTGCCGAACCACTGGGTCCTGGGCTCCACCGTCGGGGTGACGGTCGACCCGCGCGACCACGTCTTCATCGTCCATCGGGGGGCGGGCACGCTCAACGCGCGGACGGAGATCGGCCTCACCACGACGCCGCCGACCGCGGAGCAGTGCTGCGCGCCCGCGCCGCCCATCCTCGAGTTCGACCCCGCCGGCAACCTCGTCGGGCAGTGGGGAGGGCCGGGGCCGGGATACGAATGGCCGGCCTCCAACCACGGCATCACCGCCGACGACAAAGGTAACGTCTGGATCGGCGGCAACGCCAAGGGGGATGCCCACCTCGTGAAGTTCACGCGGGACGGGAAGTTCCTGATGCAGTTCGGGCACCGGGGGCAGAGCCGGGGCAGCAACGACACCGAGAACTTCGGGCAGGTCGCCAAGATCTTCGTCGATCCGAAGGCCAACGAGGCCTACGTCGCCGACGGCTACGGCAACCGGCGCGTCGCGGTCATCGACGCGGACACCGGGAAGTTCAAGCGCTACTGGGGCGCTTACGGCAACAAGCCGGACGACGCCGACCTCGGGAACTACGATCCCGAGGCGCCCCCCGCCCAGCAGTTCCGCACGCCGGTCCACTGCGCGGAGCTGTCGAACGACGGGCTGGTGTACGTCTGCGACCGCCCGAACGACCGCATCCAGGTGTTCCAGAAGGACGGCCGCTTCGTCAAGGAGACGTTCATCGCGAAGAAGACGCTGGGGGACGGGTCGGTGTGGGACATCGCCTTCTCGAAGGACCCGCAGCAGAAGTACCTCTACCTCGCCGACGGCAAGAACGAGAAGGTCTACATCCTCGACCGCGACACGCTGAAGATCCTGACCGCCTTCGGCGACGGCGGGCGCCAGCCGGGGCAGTTCTTCGGCGTCCACAGCATCGCCACCGACTCCAAGGGGAACATCTACACGACCGAGACCTACGAGGGGAAGCGGCTGCAGAAGTTCGTCTACAAGGGCCTCGGTCCGGTGCTCAAGCCGGACCAGGGCACGCCCTGGCCGGCGTCCCGCAACTAGGCCGCGTGGCTACTTCTTGACGTATTTCTTGAGCGAGCGGGGGCCGACCTCGGCCCCGTAGACGCTGCCCGCGCCGTCGGCCGCCACCCCTTCCGCCGCGCTCGTGACCACCTTCTCCGGATCGGGCTCCGGGTCCGGGATGAACGCCGTGACCTTGCCGTCCCTGGCGCGGCCGATGCGGATGCCCCGCTTCCAGCCCGGGTTGGTCTTGCTGTTCGACTCCGAGTCGGTCACGTAGAGCACGTCGCTCTTGTCGATGTAGATCCCGCTCGGCCGGCTGAACTGCTTCCACTCCTCCAGGAACCGGCCCTCCTGGTCGAAGATCTGGATCCGGTTGTTGCCGCGGTCGGCGACGAACAGCCGCCCGCGGGAGTCGAAGGCGAGGCCGTGCGGCACCTCGAACTCTCCCGGGCCCTGGCCGTGCTTGCCCCAGGTCTTGAGGAACTTCCCGTCCTTCGAGAACTTCACGATGCGCGCGTTGGAGTTGCGCTCATCGTGGCCGTCGGCGACGAAGACGTCTCCCCCCGGAGCGACGGCGACGTCGGAGGGCTGGTTGAAGACGTCGGGACCCTCGCCGCTGACGCCCGCCTTGCCGAGCGTGAGGAGGAGCTTGCCCTCCGGGCTGAATTTGAGCACCTGCTGCCCTTTTCCGTCCCCGCCCCGCGCGTCGGTGACCCAGACGTTGCCGCTTCGGTCCACGTGGATGCCGTGAGGCCAGACGAACATGCCCGCGCCGAAGCTGGCCTTCAGGCGGCCGGACTCGTCGAAGAGCAGGATGGGGGGCAGCGTCGAGCCGGCGCACGTGTTGGCGCCGCACCTCTCCGCGACCCAGATGGAGCGGCCGTCGCGGTCCACCTCGACCGCGCTCGTCGCCCCCCATGTCCGGCCGGCGGGCAGCTTCGCCCAGCCCTCCACCGTCCGGTACGGATTGGGCGGCGGGCTCGCCGGCTGCGCGACCGCCGCGCCGCCCGACAGTGCCGCCGCGGCCACGAGGGCTCCGGCCAGCGTCGGCCACCCGCGGCCGGTCCTATCGCCGTACGTACGGGCCACTCTTGCCTCCCGTCGTTGATTCAAACGCGGACGGACGCCAGCCACTCGACATCGGCGTCCGTCCTGAAATCCGCGTCCTCGGGAGCTCCAACGACGCTGTCCATCACCGGACGAAGTCTCCGCTTTTGCCACCGGTCTTGCGGACGAGCCTGATGTCGGTGATGGTCATCGCCTTGTCCGCGGCCTTGACCATGTCGTAGACGGTGAGGGCGGCCACCGCCACCGCATGCAGCGCCTCCATCTCCGCCCCCGTGCGCGCCTCGGTGCGGATGCGGGCCTCGATCTCGAAGCCGTCCCTCCGCGCCCGCACGTCGACGTCCACGTGGGTGAGGGGCAGAGGATGACACAGCGGGATGGCTTCCGAGGTGCGCTTGGCGGCCAGGATGCCGGCCAGGCGGGCGACCTCGGCGACGCCGCCCTTCGGAAGGCGTCCGCTGAGCGCCAGGCGCAGGGCGGGCGGCGCGATGCGGATGCGGCACCGGGCCACCGCCTCGCGGGCCGTGACCGGCTTGGCCGAGACGTCGACCATGCGCGCCGCCCCGCGGGCGTCCAGGTGGCTCAGCCGCGGGGCCGTACGCCTACGCGGAACCGTCGCGCTCCAGGAAGTTCCCCAGCAGCAGCGCGGGGACCTTCTCTCCGGTCTCGGCCCGGAGCCGGCTCGCCTCGAGGATGACGAGCGCGTTGGCCTGGGCATGGGCGACCAGGTCCGCCGAGCCCTGCGAGGAGACGGGGCGGGCGACCAGCCGTCCGCCGTCGAAAGCGACGCGGGCCGGCGAGTAGGCCTCGCGGCCGGAGCGGTTCCTCACGGCGTCGAGCAGCTCGACCTCGACCCTCGGCCGGGACACGACCGTCGCCCCCTGCATGCGGAGCAGCGCGGCGCGGACGAACAGGTCGAAGGTCACCTGGGCGGAGACGGGGTTGCCGGGCAGGCCGAAGACGAGCTTGTCTCCGCGCCGTCCGAAGACGAGCGGGGCTCCGGGCTTGATGGCCACCCGGGTGAATTGGAGCCCCACGTCGAAGCGGGACAGGACCTCCTCCACCAGGTCGTACGCGCCCTCGGAGACGCCGCCGGAGATCACGAGCACGTCGTCGCGGAACCCGTCTCGAACCGCTTCCGCGATGCGGTCCGACTGGTCCGGCACCACCCCGAGCGAGCGCGCTTCCGCCCCCGCCCACCGCGCCTGCGCCAGCACCGCATACCCGTTGGTGTTGCGGATCCGCCCGCGGGTCGGCGTGTCCCACACGTCGACCAGCTCGTCTCCCGTGACCAGCATGGCCAGGGTCGGGCGCCGGCCCACGCGCAGGCGTCCCTTGCCGGCCGCGGCCAGCACCGCCACCGTGGCGGGATCGATCGTGCGGCCGCGCTCCAGCAGCCGTTCGCCCGCGCGCACCTCCGCGCCCTGGCGCGCGATGTGGGCGCCGGGCTCGACGGGCGCGAGGATCTCCACGCGCCGGCCCCCATCGATCGCCCGCGTCTTCTCCACGGGCTGCACGGCGGTGGCTCCCGCGGGGACGGGGGCCCCGGTCATGATCTGGACCGCCTGCCCCGGCTCCAGCGGCCGCTCGGGCCACTGGCCGGCGCGGACCTGGCCGGCCACGTCGAGGACGACGGGGGCGTGGGCCACGTCGGCGGCCCGCACCGCGTAGCCGTCCATCGCCGAGCGGTCGAAGGGCGGCAGGTCGAGGTCGGCGTGCACGTCCTCGGCGAGGACGCGCCCGACGGCGTTCGGGAGGTCCACCTCGTCGGCGGGCAGCACCGGGGTGTGGCCGAGCACGATCTCCAGCGCCTTGTCGACGGGAAGCACCTTCTGTACCCAACAACCATTCTATCGGTACATGCAAGCAGCAAGAAGCAGGAGCAAGGAGCACGTAGTAGCGAGCGAGCGATTGCGAATGCGCGCGGGGGCGTGCTTTCGTCTGCTCGTCCCCCCCCGACCTGCTACGATGGCCAGGTGATCTCGACCGTGGAATGGCAGGACGGCGAGGTGGTGCTGATCGACCAGCGGCGCCTGCCCGCCGAGCAGGTGATGATCCGCTGCCGGGACCACACGCAGGTGGCCGCCGCGATCAAGGACATGGCCATCCGGGGTGCGCCCGCCATCGGGGTGGCCGCCGCCCTCGGCGTCGCCCTCGGCGTGCGCAACACGGCGGCGGAGGGAGCCGCGCTCCGGGCGGAGTTCGACCGCATCTGCGGGCAGCTCGCGTCCACGCGGCCCACCGCCGTCAACCTCTTCTGGGCGATCGCGAGGATGCGGGGACGGTTCGTGAAGGAGCAGGCGCGGGGCGGCGACGCGCTGAGGCAGGCGCTCGTCGACGAGGCCCGCGCGCTGCAGGCCGAGGACCTGGCCGCGTGCCGCCGCATGGGCGACATCGGGGCGGAGCTGATCCCGGCCGGCGCCCGGCTGCTCACGCACTGCAACGCGGGGGCCCTGGCCACCGCGGGCTACGGCACGGCCCTGGGCGTGATCCGCTCCGCCGCGCGGCAGGGCAAGGTGGCGAACGTCTTCGCCGACGAGACCCGGCCCTACCTGCAAGGAGCGCGGCTGACCGCGTGGGAGCTGGCCCAGGACGGCATCGCGACGACCCTGATCGCCGACAGCATGGCCGGCCACCTGATGGCGCGCGGCGAGGTGGACGCGGTGGTGGTGGGCGCCGACCGCATCGCCGCCAACGGCGACGTCGCGAACAAGATCGGCACCTACACGATCGCGGTGCTCGCCCGCGAGAACGCGGTGCCGTTCTACGTCGCCGCGCCCGTCTCCACGATCGACCTCGCCACGCCTTCGGGCGACGCGATCCCCATCGAGGAGCGCGCGCCCGAGGAGATCACGCATCACGGCGGGCGCCGGATGGCGCCGGAGGGCGTCGCGGTGCGCAACCCCGCCTTCGACATCACGCCCCACCGCTACGTCACCGCCATCATCACGGAGAGAGGAATTGCCCGACCGCCGTACGCGCACAGCCTCGCCCGACTGGTCGCGTTGCCTTTCAACGCCGAGGACGCAGAGAAGGCCAGAAAGGCCTAGCCATGCGCATCCTCGGCATCGAGACCTCCTGCGACGAGACGGCGGCGGCGGTGGTCGAGGACGGCACGCGCATCCTCTCGAGCATCGTGTCCAGCCAGGCGGCGATCCACGCGCCGTTCGGCGGCGTGGTGCCGGAGCTGGCCTCCCGCCACCACCTCGAGAACATCTGCCCGGTGGTCGCGAGCGCGATGGCCACCGCCGGGATCGACTATCCGGCGCTGGACGCGGTGGCGGTGACGCAGGGGCCCGGCCTCGTCGGCTCCCTGCTCGTGGGCGTGCAGGCGGCCAAGGGCCTCGCCTACGTCCACGGCAAGCCGCTCGTCCCCGTCCACCACATCGCGGGACACCTCCAGGCGCCCCTGCTCGCCCAGGCGGGCGCGGTGCCCCTGCCCGCGCTCGCCCTCGTCGTCTCCGGCGGGCACACGAGCCTCTTCGAAGTGCCGGCGGAGGGCGAGTTCCACCTGCTCGGCCGCACGCGCGACGACGCCGCCGGCGAGGCGTTCGACAAGGTGGCCAAGCTGCTCGGCCTGGGCTACCCCGGGGGGCCCGTCATCGACCGGCTGGCCCGGGGCGCCGACGACCGCGCGGTGGAGTTCACGGTGGCCCGGATCAAGGACGGCACGCCGGACTTCTCCTTCAGCGGCCTCAAGACGGCCGTGCTGCACCACGTGCGCCGGAACGCCATCGCGCCGGTGTCCGATCCCGCCCGCGTCCCCGACGAGGTGAGGAACCTGGTGGCCTCGTTCCAGCGCGCGGTGGTCACCGCCCTCGTCCGCCGTCTGCGCCGGGCGGCCGAGGAGCGCTCACCGGCCAGCCTGCTGCTGACCGGCGGGGTCGCCGCCAACAGCCTGCTGCGCCGGGAGGCCGCGCGCGCGGCCGAGGAGCTGGGACTGCCGCTCTTCGCGCCCCCGATCTCGCTGTCCACCGACAACGCGGCGATGATCGCCGCCGCGGGCGAGGTGGCCTTCCGCCGGGGCGTGCGCGGGGGCTGGGACCTCAACGCCGAGCCCCATCTGCCGCTCGGGTGACCCGACCGACACGGAAATTGACAAGCGGCGACTGCGTTGGCTACGATGTTTGCAATTAGACCCGTTTGCGGAGGAGACGTGGCATCAGAGAAAAGCGACCCTGCCGTGCGCCAGGCCCTTTCCGATTTCTACCGCGAGGAGTTCCTGCGCCATCTCGAGCAGCTCGAGCTGAACGGGCTGGTGAACGAGGGCAACCGCGCCGTCATGAAGCGGGCCTGCACCAAGCTGATGGCCGACCTGGATCAAGTGTGCTGCCGCGATGACTTCCCCGCGGTGGCCGAGACCCTGCTCCAGAACTTCGAGCTCCTGACCCGCCTCAGCGAGCTGGATCCGCGCCGGGGACACTGAGCCGGCCCCGGGGCCGCCCCCGCCTGCGCCGCGCCGCCGCGGCCGTCCTCGCCGCCGGCCTTGCCGCCGCCGACCCCGCCCGCCTCGTCCGCCGCCACCTCCTTCTCCGCGGCCGTACGCTGCACGTCGCCGGCCTGCGCCACCGGGTGGACCGCGGGCGCCTCGTGATGATCGCCGCCGGCAAGGCCGCCTCCGCGATGGCGCGGGCGGCCGAGGAGATCCTCGGGCCGGTCCTCTCCGAGGCCCTCGCCGTCGACGTCTCCGATCGCATCCCGCTCGCGCGGACCCGCCGCCGGCTCGCGGGCCATCCCGTGCCCGACGAGGCGGGCCGCCGGGCCGCCGACGAGGTGGAGGCGCTGGCGCGCGGCCTGGGCGCCGACGACCTCCTGCTCCTGCTCGTCTCGGGCGGCGCCTCCGCCCTCCTCCCCGCGCCCGCCCCCGGCCTCACGCTCGACGACAAGGCGCGCACCACCGCCGTCCTCCTCCGCGCCGGGGCCACCATCGGCGAGCTCAACGCCGTGCGCAAGCACCTCTCGCGCCTCAAGGGCGGCGGGCTGGCGCGGACGGCCGCACCCGCGCGCGTGGCCTGCCTCGCCCTGTCCGACGTGGTGGGCGACGATCCATCCACGATCGCGTCCGGCCCGGCCGTCCCCGATCCCACCACCTACGACACGGCGCTCGAGGTCCTCGACCGCAAGGGAGTGAGGGAGATGCTTCCCGCCGTCGTGCGGCGGCACCTCGAGGCCGGGGCTCGCGGGGAGAAGCCGGAGACGCCGAAGCCGGGCGAGGCGCTCTTCCGGCGGGTGTGGTTCGCGGTCGTCGGCAGCAATCGGCTCTCGCTGGCGGCCGCGGAGCGCGAAGCCCGCCGGCAGGGGCTGCGTCCCCTGGTGCTCACCACGCGCCTCGAGGGGGAGGCGCGCGAGGTGGCCCGCGTGCTGACGGCGACGCTGAGGGAGTGCGTGGAGGAGGGCCGGCCGGCCCCGCCCCCGGTGTGCCTGCTCGCGGGCGGGGAGACGACCGTGACCGTCACCGGCGGCGGCCGGGGCGGGCGCAACCAGGAGCTGGTCGTCGCCGCCGCCGAGCCGCTGGCGGCGTTTCCCGTTCCCGCCGTCGTCGCCAGCCTGGCCACCGACGGCATCGACGGCAACAGCGACGCGGCCGGCGGCGTGGCCGACGAGCGCACGCTCGCCCGGGCCGAAGCGCTCGGGCTCGCTCCCCCGGCGGCGTTCCTCGCCGAGAACGACTCGCGGAGCTTCCTCGGCCCGCTGGGCGACCTGATCCTCACCGGGCCGACGGGCACGAACGTCATGGACCTCACCGCGCTCGTCGCGGGCGCGCGCGCGGGCCGCCGGCGGGGGCTATAATCGTCCGGAGCCCAGGGGTTTCCGTCGCGACGCCAGGAGGATTGTGGCCGAAAAGCGGCCCGCCAAAGATCGCGAGCCGGACCCGCTCCCTCCCGAGGAGGCGGCGGGGGGATTGGCCGAGCTGCTCGAGCCGGCCGAGGCCCCTTCCCCCGATCCGGCCGCGCAGCGCGCCCGTCTCGCCGAGGACCGGTTGAACGAGGTCCTCGAGGCCTACCGGCAGCTCAAGACCGAGAACGAGACCTTCCGCGACCGCACCTCCCGCAACATCGAGAGAAGGTTCGAGAGCCGGCACGAGCGGCTGCTCCTGAAGTTCATCGACATCATGGACAACCTGGACCGGGCGCTGGAGGCGGCCCAGGTGAACTTCGCCAGCCCGCCCCTGGTGGAGGGGCTGATCCTCGTCCGCACCCAGCTCCTGCAGACGCTGAAGGAAGAGGGCCTGGAGCGCATCCCCGTGCTCGGCCTCCCCTTCGATCCCCACGTGAGCGAGGCGGTCGCCACCGAGCCGGTGGGCGAAGCCGAGCACCACAACGTCGTCGTCAAGGAGCTGCAGCGGGGCTGGCGCCTCAAGGACCGGATCGCCCGTCCCTCGCGGGTCGTCCTCGGCGAGTACCGGGACGGCTCGACCGAAGGCGGCGGCCGCGCGGCTTCCGGCCTCGCCGCGGAGCCCCCCGCGAAGCCGGTGGTGGAGGGCGAGCCGAGCCTCGAGGACATCATCGCCCGCACGGAGGTGGAGGACCAGGCGGCCAACCCTCCGGCCCCTTCCCCCTCCGAATCGCTGCTGGACCGTCTACTGGACGACGAAGAAAAGTAGGGCGACGATCGCCGCCCCGAAGGCGGTGTTGAGGACGTTCAGCGCGTCGTTGCCCATCCAGCCGCGGCGCTCGGCCACGGTGCCGAGGAGACTCTCGGCCAGGCTGCCGAGGACACCGGCGGCCGCCACGAGCGGCATCAAGGTCCACGCGTAGAGGCGGTCGGCCGATCCCGCCGCCGCCACCAGCGTCGCCGCCGCGCCGCCGGCCAGCGTCCCCGCGAGGCTGACGCCGCCTTCGGTTCCCGGGGGCACGGGCTGCAGGGTCGTGAGGAGGACGGTGGGTCCGCCGACCGCCTTCCCGATCTCGGAGGAGCAGGTGTCGGCGGCGGCGGTGGCGACCGCCGCCGCGTAGGCCAGCGTGAAGACGGCGCTCAGCTCCGAGGGCGCCATCGCGGCCATGAGCGCGAGCAGGGCCGGCACGCCTCCGTTCGCCCACGCGCTGCGCCCGCCGCGGGCGCCGCCACTGCCCTGCGCGATCCCGCGCACGGCCTTGCCGCCGTAGCCGAAGCGCGTGGCCGCGCTGCCGAGCACGAAGAAGACGGCCATGAGCAGCCAGCCGGGCAGGCCGAGCCCGAGCGTGATCGCGGTCCCGATCACGGCCGCCGAGACCGCGCCCGCGGTGTCGAGCGCCGACGCCGCGCGGGCGACCCCGGCGACCACGCTGTTGACGGCGAGGCCGAGCAGCAGGCGGTGGCCTGCCTCGGGGGCTTCGAGCAGGCGGGCCGGCTCGGCCTGCGCGAAGAGGGTGATGGCGGCCGCCCCCACCAGGGGCACCGTGAGGTTGTCGTCGAGTGTCGTGGGCATCGACTCCACGAGCGCGCACGCGAGCGCCACCGGGACCGTGACCGCGAGCACGCGCGGCGAGGCCCACGCCGCCAGCGGCAGCCCCAGCGTCCACACCGCGAGCACGGAGGCGGCGATCGTTCCGAACACGACGAAGGCGAGCAGGCCGGCCCAGCTCTTGGCCCGGTTCCACGGCAGGCGCGGGCCGCCGGCGGCGAGGCCGAGGAAGGCGGCCATGCCGTCCCCGATGGCGAGGATCCCCCAGAGCGCGGCCGCCTTCCACAGCTCGGCGTGGAACGCGAGGACGAGGCCCAGCACCGCGAGCGGGTAGAGGAGGATGCCCACCGGGTAGCCGCGGCCGTGGTCGCCCTCCCGCCACAATGCCCGGCCCCCGAGACGCGGCAGCGCCAGCC
>Ga0114129_10011061_pt1 | contig 12856 bp, 11 predicted proteins | sample RhiMetdeltSRZDD1_FD_80071 | JGI IMG/M metagenome (GOLD analysis project Ga0114129, IMG submission 80071) | Populus rhizosphere microbial communities from Tennessee, USA - Rhizosphere MetaG P. deltoides SRZDD1 (version 2) (version 2) | ecosystem: Host-associated > Plants > Roots > Rhizosphere >...
GACGGTCAACCGGAAGGTCAAGGCGGTGTTCCGCAACGGGATGCGCCCGATCGTCTGCGTGGGCGAGACGCTCGACGAACGCGAGGCCGGCGGCACCGAGACGAAGGTCACCGAGCAGGTCCGGCGGGCGTTCGACGGCGTCGACGGCCAGCAGGCCGTCGACGCCGTGATCGCCTACGAGCCGATCTGGGCGATCGGCACGGGGCGCAACGCCGAGCCCACCGATGCGGGCCAGGTCGTCGAGGTGATCCGGGCCACCCTGGCCTCGGCGGTTTCGCAGGATGTGGCGAACGCGGTCCGCGTTCAGTACGGCGGCAGTGTCAAGCCCGGCAACATCCGGGAGTTCATGGCCCACCCGGAGATCGACGGCGCCCTCGTGGGCGGCTCCAGCCTCGATCCTGAGGAGTTCGCCCTGATCGTGAAGTACCGCTGAGGCTTTCGCATCCTTGCCCCTGAAAGCGCCTGCAGCCCCGGCCGTCCCGGCCGGCCTGGATTGCGGGTCTCCGCCCGGGTCCCTAGTATGCCCTTTCGGGCATGAGTCGTTCCGATACGGACACCGACGTCTCCGAGACCGGGCAGCCGGAGGTCGCGGAAGCGACCGACTTCGAGGCCGGCGAACTCTCCACCGAAGCCCCCGCGTCGATCATCGGGCGGAGCCCGTGGGAGATCTTCTGGCGCCACTTCCGCGAGGACAAGTTCGCGATCGGCGGCATCGTGATCATCATCCTGATGATCGCGATGGCGATCCTCGCGCCGGTGTTCGCCGATCTGTCTGGTCACAAGCCGAACCAGGTGAACCTGTCGGCGCTCGACTCGTTCGGGCTGCCGTCCGCACCGACGTGGTGGCCCGACCAGAAGGACCCCACGACGGGGGAGAAGATCAAGGAGGCCCCGAAGAGCTACCTCCTCGGGGTCGACAAGACCGGCCGCGACCTGTTCGTGCGGATCGCCTACGGCGCGCGGACGTCGCTGATCGTGGCGTTCGGCGCGACCGGGATCGCGCTGGTCATCGGGGTGCTCCTCGGGCTGATGGCCGGGTTCTATCGGGGCAAGATCGACACGGTGATCTCCCGTACCACCGACGTGGTCCTGGCGCTGCCGATCCTCCTCCTGGCCCTGGGGATCGCCTCGGCCTGTAATGCCACGGCCGAGGGATGCCTGGGCGGACTGATCAAACAGGGGTTGCTCCCGGTGATCCTGATCATCGGGTTCTTCAGCTGGCCGTACATCAGCCGCATCGTTCGCGGCCAGGTGCTCTCGATCCGGGAGAAGGAGTTCGTCGAGGCGTCGCGCTCGCTCGGCGCCTCGAACACGCGGATCATCCTGCGGGAGATCCTGCCGAACGTCGCCGCTCCGATCATCGTCTACACGACCCTGATCATCCCGAGCAATGTGCTCTTCGAGGCGGGGCTGTCGTTCCTCGGCGTCGGCGTCCCCGACACGACGCCCTCGTGGGGCGGGCAGCTCGCCTCCGCCGGCACGGCGTTCACCTACGCGCCGTGGCTGATGATCTTCCCCGGGCTGGCCCTCTTCCTGACGACCCTCGCCTTCAACCTCGTGGGCGACGGGCTGCGTGACGCGCTCGATCCCCGGAAGGCGGTCTGAGCGTATCGACAGGGGGAACCCGGGTGCGAAAGGAGGGCCGACCTGCCGGCAGGAGTCAGCTCGTGAACGGAACGGACGCCTCTGGAAGGAGGATGTTTTGAAGCGAACAGTACGAGTGGCCGCCGTGGTCGCGGTCCTCGCGATCGTCGCCGCCGCGTGCGGCGGCGGCGGTGGTGGTGGAGGGGGCTCAGAAACCCCGAGCCAAACCGAGGATCTCTCGGGCGGCACGCTGCGCATGGCGATGCTCGCCGACGTGACCGCGGCGTTCGACCCGCAGAAGGAGTACTACTCGGTCACCTGGGAGTACTTCCGCTGCTGTCTGCTCCGGACGCTGATGTCCTACAAGGGCGTCACGACGGATGAGGGCGGGGCCGACATCTTCCCCGATCTCGCCGCCGCGGAGCCCACGCAGTCGGCAGACGGGCTGACATGGACCTTCACCATCAAGCCGGGGCTGCACTACGCGCCGCCGAAGGACGACACCGAGATCACCGCTCAGGACTTCGTGCGGGCGATCGAGCGGACGGCCAACCCGAAGGCGAACGTCGGCGGGTACTCCTTCTACTACTCGGTGATCAAGGGCTTCGACGACTTCGCCGCCGGCAAGGCCGATTCGATCGAGGGCATGAACGTGGTCGACGACCACACGCTCGAGATCACGACGACGTCTCCGACCGGGGACATCGGCTATCGGTTCGCGATGGGCACCACGGCTCCGATCCCGCCGGACGACCCGGGCGAGGCCATGGGCGTCGCTCAGGGGCACGACCGCAACTACGGTCGGTTCCTGGTCGCATCCGGCCCGTACATGTTCGAGGGCTCGGAGTCGATGGACTTCTCGATCGACCCGAAGGATCAGTCCGAGGCGCCGGGGTACACCCCGGGTCGCGAGATCATCCTCGTCCGCAACCCCTCCTGGAGCGCGGACACGGACGACCTCCGGCTCGCCTACCCGGACCGGATCGAGGTCCGGATCGGCGGTGACAACGACGACCTGTACAACCAGGTCGCCGCCGGGACGCTCGACTTCGTGGTCGACGGCATCGTGCCGCCGGACAAGATCCGCGACTACCAGACCAACCCCGACCTGCAGAACAAGATCAACGCGCATCCGTCGGACGCGGTCCGGTACGTGTCGTTCAACCTCGCGGTTCCACCGTTCGACGACGTCCACGTACGGAAGGCCTTCAACTGGGTGTTCGACAAACAGGGGTTCCGGCAGCTCCGCGGAGGACCGACGGTCGGTGCGATCGCCGGCCACATCTTCGTGGACACGCTGGAGAACAACATCCTGCAGACCTACGACCCCTACGCGACAGCGAACGCGTCCGGCGATCTGCAGAAGGCCAAGGACGAGATGGCCCAGTCCAAGTACGACAAGGACAAGGACGGGGTCTGCGACGCGCCGGAGTGCAAGGACATCCTCACGATCACCGACCGTGAGGACCCGTACCCCGGCCAGGCCAACCTCCTGATCCAGTTCCTGCAGCCGCTGGGGATCACGCTCGACGTGAAGCAGCTCGAGCGAGGGACGATGTACAACAAGTGCAACGACGCCAACTCGCACCACGCGTTGTGCGCCGGTCCCGGCTGGGGCAAGGACTACGCCGACGGCGTCACGTTCGGCCAGCCCCTGTTCGACTCCAGCGGACTCTGGGAGAGCTGCTGCAACTACTCGCTGCTCGGCGCCTCGTCCGAGCAGTTGAAGAGTTGGGGCTACTCCGTGACCTCGGTCCCGTCGGTGGACGACAAGGTCGCAGAGTGCTCGGCGCTCGAACCGGGCGACGCGCGGTTCAACTGCTGGGCTGAGTTGGACCGGCAGCTGATGGAAGATGTCGTGCCGTGGGTTCCGTACCTCTTCGACACGAACGTCGACATCCTGTCGGACAACATCAAGCACTACTCGTTCGACCAGTTCGCCGGTCTCGCCGCGTTCGACCAGCTCGCGGTGCCCGGCAACACGCAGTAAGCACGCCACGATCGAGGGGGCCGCTCCGGCGGCCCCCTCGTCGTTCGAGGAAGGGAGGAACGTGGGCCGCTACCTGATCAGGCGATCGCTGTTCCTGATCATGGTGGTCGTCGTCGTTTCGTTCCTCACCTTCCTGATCTTCGTGAAGCTTCCCGCTGGCGATCCGGCGCGTCGTGCGGTGGGACGCACGACCACGCCGGAGCAGATCGAGAACGCCCGCAAGGCGTTCGGCTTGGACAAGCCGCTGTACGTCCAATATTGGCGGTTCCTCCGAGGCTTCATCCCCTGGCCGCCCAGCCAGCCGCTGGAGATGATCGCCGGCAAGCCGCCGCCCCCCGACGGCCCGTGGCTGGACGCCACCGAGCCCGACGGGCCGTACTACTCCTACGGCAACTTCGTCCCGGTGAAGGAGGAGATCGCCCGGCGGCTGCCGATCACCGGCACGCTGGCGATCGGCGCCGCGATCATCTGGCTCCTGCTGGGGATCCCGATCGGGATCCTCTCCGGCGTTCGGCGACGTTCGGTCGCCGACCGCGCGGCGATGATCTTCGCGATCGTCGGCGTCTCGATGCCGATCTTCTGGCTGGCCCAGCTCCTGCTCTACGCCTTCTGGTTCAAGCTCCGGATCCTGCCGTCGAGCGGGATCCCGATCGGCTACGAGGGCTGGGGCGGGGCGCTCCGGGCCGCGGCGGAGGGGCGATTCATCCTGCCGTGGGTCTCGCTCGCCTACATCAACGCCGCCTTCTACGCCCGGATGGTGCGCGGCAACCTGATCGAGACGATGAACGAGGACTACATCCGGACCGCCAGGGCCAAGGGCCTTTCCGAGCGTCGGGTGATCTACAAGCACGGGCTCCGCGGGGCGCTCACGCCGGTCGTCACGATGCTCGGGCTGGACGTCGGACTCCTCCTCGGCGGCGCGTTCATCACCGAAACCGTCTTCGGGCTTCCGGGGATCGGGCAGCTCGCGGTGTCGGCGATCGGCACCAACGACTTCCCGATGGTGATGGGGGTCACGATCATCGGGGCGTTCATCATCGCCGTCGCTAATCTGGTGGTCGATGTGGCGTACGCGTTCCTGGACCCGCGGGTGAGGTACACCTAGGTGCCCCAGCCGCTCCTCGAGGTCAAGGACCTCAGGGTGCACTTCCCGACCGACGACGGCCTGGTCAAGGCCGTCGACGGCGTCACCTACTCACTGGCGCCTGGCGAGACCCTGGGGATCGTGGGGGAATCGGGCTCCGGCAAGAGCGTCAGCTCGCTCACCGTGATGGGCCTGATCACGCCGAAGCAGGCCAACATCTCCGGCGAGGTGCTCTTCCAGGGGCAGGACCTCCTCAAGCTCCCCAAGGACGAGATGCGCACGATCCGCGGCGCGAAGATCTCGATGATCTTCCAGGATCCGATGACCTCGTTGCATCCCTTCTACAAGGTCGGGTTCCAGATCTCGGAGGCGATCCTGGAGCACCAGGAGATCTCCAAGAAGGAGGCCCTCGACCAGGCGGTCGAGATGCTGGCGCGGGTGAACATCCCGCACCCCAAGGACCGAGCCAACCAGTACCCGCACGAGTTCTCGGGCGGGATGCGTCAGCGGGCGATGATCGCGATGGCGCTCGCGCTGAACCCCGACGTGCTGATCGCCGACGAGCCGACGACCGCCCTCGACGTCACCGTCCAGGCCCAGATCCTCGACCTGATCGACAAGCTGAAATCCGAGTTCAACGCGGCGGTGATCATCATCACCCACGACCTCGGCGTCGTCGCAGAGCACTGCGACAACATCATGGTCATGTACGCGGGCAAGGCCGCGGAGTTCGGCAACACCGAGGACATCTATTACAAGCCGCTCCACCCCTACACCTGGGGGCTCTTGCGGTCGATCCCGCGCCTCGACGAGGACACGCACGAGCGGCTGCACCCGATCCGGGGCCTGCCGCCGTCGCTGATCAACGTTCCGCCCGGCTGCGCGTTCCACCCCCGCTGCCCCTACCGGTTCGAGCCCTGTGACAAGGAGGTCCCGGCGCTGCTCCCCGTCGACGGCCACCACGCCGCGGCGTGCCACCTGAGCCTCGCGGACAAGCAGCGGATCCGAGACGAGGAGGTCATGGCTCGCGGATGAGCGTCCAGGCCGAGGTCGTTCCGGCTCCGCCACCGTCGCCCGCGGGCGAGCCGCTCGTCAAGCTCGAGGGGATCAAGAAGTACTTCCCGATCACCCAGGGGATCCTGTTCCAGCATCACGTCGGCAACGTTCACGCGGTCGACGGGGTCGACCTGGAGATCCACGCCGGACAGACCGTCGGGCTCGTGGGAGAGACGGGCTGCGGCAAGTCGACCCTCGCCCGGGTCGTGATGCGCCTCTACGACCCCACCGAGGGGACGATCTGGTTCGACGGGCGCGACATCACCACGCTGAAGGGGAAGGAGCTGCAGGAGCTCCGCGAGGACATGCAGATGGTCTTCCAGGACCCCTACGCCTCGCTGAACCCGCGGAAGACCGTCGGCTCGATCGTCAGCGAGCCCTTCCGCCTCCACCAGACCGTCCCGAAGAACAAGGTCAAGTCCGAGGTCCAGCAGCTGATGGAGCTGGTCGGCCTCAACCCCGAGCACTACAACCGCTACCCGCACGAGTTCTCGGGCGGCCAGCGCCAGCGGATCGGGGTGGCCCGATCGCTGGCATTGCGCCCGAAGCTGATCGTCTGCGACGAGCCGGTCTCCGCGCTCGACGTCTCGATCCAGGCGCAGATCCTGAACCTCCTCGACGACCTCCAGGACGAGTTCAAGCTGACGTACCTGTTCATCGCGCACGACCTGTCGGTCGTGAAGCACGTCTCGGACCGCGTCGCGGTGATGTACCTCGGCAAGATCGTCGAGGAGGCCGACGGCGCACATCTCTACCGTGAGCCCAAGCACCCCTACACCGGTGCCCTCCTCTCGGCAGTGCCGATGGCCGACCCGGAGCTCGCCAAGCAGAAGCGGCGGATCATCCTCCAGGGCGACGTGCCCTCGCCGATCGACCCGCCGTCCGGCTGCCGGTTCCACCCGCGCTGCCCCCAGTCGCGGGCGATCGCCAAGTCCGAGGGGATCGACGGCCCCCACCCTCGCTGCGTGCAGGAGGAGCCGGAGCTGCTCCCGCAGGGACCCGAGCAGATCGCCGCCTGTCACTTCCCGCTGGAGGGCAGTACCATCGAGGGCGGTGACGCCTCCGAGCGCTTCGACGACGCGATCGTCGAGGTCCAGGAGGAGGCCGAACGGAGCGAGGACGCCTCCGAACCGAGCTAGCCGAGAGGGAACCGGGGCATGCTGAACGCCGTCGTGATCGTGATCAACATCATCGCGTCGCTGTTCCTGATCCTCACGATCCTCCTGCACTCGGGGCGAGGGAGTGGGATGTCGGAGCTCTTCGGGGGGTCCTCGACGCTGGCCGGAGGCACCGCGCTGGAGCGGACGCTCGACCGGATCACCGTGGTCACCGCGATCATCTGGGGACTCTCGACCTTCTGGCTCGCCTGGAAGTGGACGGCATAGCCACTGGTAGCATCCCCCCCGCAGCTCGTCGGAGTGGCGGAACTTGGTAGACGCGCTAGGTTGAGGGCCTAGTCCCCTTCACAGGGGGTGGGGGTTCAAATCCCCCCTCCGACACCCAGTTGACCAGCAGGAATCTGCGCCTGCTCGACGTGGTGCTGACGGACTCCTACCCGCCGACCGTCAGGCTGGTGGAGGGATGAGCGGTGCGAGGACAGGCAACGAGGCCGACCGGATCGGGTCGGTTATCGAAGCAGCTCCCGGGTTACCCAGAGCTCGCTTGAGCTGAGCCAGTTCGCCCGTGCTGCGATCTAGAGGGACGCCAGCGAGCCTGCGGGGGAAGGCTCGAGCGCCTCCCTGGCACGGATGCGACGGATCGCGTCCCCGAACGAGAACTGACCCACCCAAGCTCGCTCTCTCGCCGATTCGACCCTGCGCCGCCACTCGTAGAGGGCGAGTGAGGCGAGCGCGACGATGGCCAGGGAACCCCACGCAAACGGGCCTGACAACAAGACAACGAACCAGACAACGATCGGTGATACGAGAGCGATCACTGCGAGCACGAACACGTTTCCTGAAACGGTCTTCGGCCAGTGGGCCATGAGAGCCTCCTTGGATCTCAAGGAACCGTAGAAGGCAAGGTCGCGAGTTCTTCGCGCGTACGCCCCGTCTCGGGCGGTTCCACCGATGGTGGATGGATCCCACCTAGTGAGGAAGCGACGCAGCGCCTCGACGGTTCCGTTGGAACTTGCCTCTGCCGCGGTCCGTGTAGAGCGTCGACCCCCGTGAGTCGCCGTGAGACTCCCTCAGTGGCTCGGGTCCCAACGGCTGGGGCGGAAGATCTAGCAGGCCGGCTGTCGGATCTCGCAACTTGACGGACATGGTGCCCTCCCTCGATCGGGGGGCTGCCCACGGCCTCTTCGCGAGCGGTCCCGCTGACTTACGTATCCATTCTCTCACTTACGGGTTGCGCCGCGACCGGGACGCCGGTTGTCCTCGAGCGGTCCGACGCCAACCGTGCCGACCCGATGGGACGGCTGAATGCGCGGGACGGTCCGGGCGGCCGACGTACTCACTCGGCTCCCACGATGGACGTCCCGCCAGAACTCCGGCGCGACCTCCCCTCTCGCCCTCGTCATCCGCTGGGGGGCGGGTGGTGAGATGGCCGTGAGAGGAGAGCTTCGACTCCCTTTCGGCTGCTGACGTCCTTGGGTGAGGATGCCGGGATCGAGTTGGGCCGAAGCCCTCCGTTCATCGTGTGCATCGCCCGGCTCTCCGCCCGACGATCGACGAACTCTTCGAGACCGCCAACGATTAGGCTGGGCCGGATCCCACGTCTCAGGAGCTTTCATGGAGCTTGCCCCGCCGTCGGTGCAGTACGCGAACGCCGGCGGCCTCCAGCTCGCGTACCAGGTCCTCGGGGACGGCCCGCGCGACCTGATGTTCCACCTGGGATACCCATCGCACCTAGAGCTCCAATGGGAGCATCCGGCCGTCGCCCGCTTCTACCACCGGTTGGCATCGTTCTCCCGGTTGATCCTGTTCGACCGACGCGGCACCGGGCTGTCGGAGCGCGGGCTCGACGTCCACGGCTTCGACGCCCGGACGGATGACATCAACGCCGTGCTCGACGCGGTCGGGTCGGATCGATGCGGACACGTGGGAGTCGGGATCGGCGGACGCGTGGCCCTCTTGTTCGCCGCGACCTACCCAGAACGGACCGTGGCGGTGGCCACGATCGCCGGCCACCCGGCGACGTTCAAGGACGAACCCGACTATCCCTGGGGAACCACCCAGGAGGACATGGACAACATCACCGGCCAGGTGCTCGAGGGATGGGGCGACGTGAGGAACGTCGAGGGGTTCCTCAGCATCGTTGCACCGAGCATGATCGACGATCCGTTCACGCGGGATTGGTGGCTCCGATTCCTCCGCTCGGCGATGAGCCCCCGGGAGGTCGGCGAAGACCTTCGAGCGATCATCGGCGTCGATATCCGCCACGTGCTCTCCACGATCCGCGTCCCGACCCTGATGCTCCACCGCTCCGGAGACCGTATGGCGGATGTCGAGGCCAGCCAGTACATGGCGGAGCGGATCCCAGGCGCTCGCTTCGTCGAGCTGCCCGGTGCGGACCATCTCCCGTTCTTCGGCGACCAGGAGGCGATGCTCGACGAGTTGGAGGAGTTCTTCACCGGGATCCGGCCAACTCCGCGATCGGATCGGGTGCTGGCGACCGTTCTGTTCACCGACATCGTGGGGTCCACCGAGCGGGCCGCAGAGGTCGGGGATCAACGATGGCGAGACCTCCTCCAGGCGCACCATTCACTGGTCCGCCGTGAACTCGCCCGATTCGGAGGGCGCGAGATCGATACGACCGGCGACGGGTTCCTCGCGACGTTCGACAGCCCGGCCCGCGCGATCCGGTGCGCGGTCACCGCGGCCAGTGCCGTGCGGAGTATGGGGTTGGAGATCCGGGCCGGCGTCCACACCGGGGAGATCGAGGTGACGGGGGACCACGTTCAGGGCATCGCCGTGCACATCGGCGCCCGGGTCGCTGCCCTGGCGGGAACGGGCGACGTCGTGGTCTCGCAGACGGTCAAGGATCTCGTCGCGGGCTCCGGCTTCGCGTTCGACGATCACGGAACCCACATCCTCAAGGGCGTTCCCGACGAGTGGCGGATCTACCGGGTGGTGGCCTGGTGATGACCGCCGAGGTTCGGCACGCCCGTCGCGACACCCGGGCTCAGGCAGCACGGGACGAACGCCGAGGACTCCGCAGAGCGCCGCCGGCGATCCCCTTGACAGCCGTTCCGGCGCGACGCTAGCGTGCCGCCGTCTTGGCCCTCGACGAGGACCTTCGGAGGAAGCGCGAAGCCGCCTGCGTCGGCCACATGACGGCCGAGAACGCCCACGACTTCGAACACGGCATCTCCTTCTTCGCCCGTCCGCAGTACCGCGTCATGGCCACGGGCGAACTCTGGGACGGGGCCGATGGCGTCGCTCGCCTGATGCAGGAGAACGTGACCGCCTTCCCGGACTTCCACTACGAGTTCGAACACCTCCATCATGCGGACGAGGCGATCGTGGTGGAGGGCACGTTCCGCGGCACCCACGAAGGAACATGGCGCGGGCTTCCCGCCACCGGACGCAAGGTCGAGTTCCCCATGCTGATCGTGTTCCCGTTCGAGGGCGAGGCGATGATGGGGGAGCGGATCTACTTCGACCTCAACACCGCGCTCCGCCAGCTCGGGGTGGCGTTCGATCCCAACTCGGCGGCCGGGAAAGTGTCCACGGCCCTCAACCATCCGATCACGATCGCCCGGGCCCTGCTCCGCAACCTGTGGCCGGCCCGGCGCGGATCCTCTTGACGGACCTGCCTCCGGGGCGGACCGGCCTTCCGGGGATCGGCGAGACCCTCCCCTTCGTCCGGAACCCGTACCGCTTCCTCGAGGATCGGCACGCCCGAAACGGCAACGTCTTCCGATCGAACGTGGTCGGCCATCGGACCGTGTTCCTGGCGGGCATCGAGGGGGCCGAGGCCTTCTACCATCCCGGGAACATCAGCCGCGAACGCGCCCATCCCTTCCTGCTGGTCGACATGTTCGGCGGGCGCAACTTCGAGATGTACGACGGGCCGAAGCACCTCGCGCTGAAGACGATCTCGCTGGAGGCGTTCGACGATCGGGCGATCGCCGGGTACCTCCCGGACATGCAGCGGCTGGTCGAAGGGACCTTGGGCCGGCTGGCCGGCGTGGCCGAGTTCTCCGCGATGCGAGAGCTCCGACGGCTGGCGATCGAAGCGATCTGCTGGAACGTCATGGGGATCCCGCCCGGACCCGACACCGAGTCCCTGACCCGCGACTACGGCGTGCTGCTGGCGGGACTGGCCGCTCCGGTCCCGCTCAGGATCCCCGGCACCACCTACGGCCGGGCGATGGCCGCCCGCGACCGGTTGCTGGATGGGATCCGGGAGGTCATCCGTGCGCGGCGGGACGAACCCGGGGTCGACGGACTCTCCCGGATGCTGGCGGGCGAGTTCGAAGGCCGGCGGTACGAGGACGACGACGCCGTGCTCGAGGTCCACCACATCGTGGTCGCCGGCTTCGTGGTCTACGCGCTCCTGGCCGAGGTGTTGCGCCGCCTGGCCGAGCAACCCGAGCTGCGCGAACGGTGCGCCCGGGAGATCGCCACCCACGCGCCGGACGCCGATCTCACGATCGACCGGTTGGAGCGGCTCTCGACCGGGCTCGCCGTGGTGATGGAGACGAAGCGGTTCGTGCCGTTGGTCCCCCTCGCCTTCGGCCGGTCGCGACGCACGTTCGTCTGCGAAGGGCGAACCGTCCCGGCGGGGTGGAACGTCTACCTCGCACTGCACCTCGTGAACCGCGACCCGACGATCTACCGTGATCCCGAACGGTTCGATCCCGACCGGTTCGCTCCTCCACGGGAAGAGCATCGGCGCGACCCGATGGCCTTCATCCCGCAGGGCGGCGGGCCGCCCACCGGCCATCGCTGCCTCGGACTCGACTACTCGACGGCGCTCACGCTCGTGTTCCTGGCGGTCGCGGTGCGGGGGTTCGCGTGGGACCTGCCGCCGCAGGACCTGGAGTACGACTGGAGCCGGCGCCCCCCGGAGCCTCGCGACGGCCTCCGGATCAGGCTGCGGCACCGCTAGATCCGACCGGGTCGAGGACATCCCTCTCCGCTCCCTGGAAGCCGCCCGGTGACCGCGTCGGTCGAGAACGAAGAGCAAGGATGCGGCAGTGGGCCGGAGGTCCCTCGCCTGCCGGCGGTGCCGCGCTGCTACGGTCGTTCCGGCATGCCTGTCCGCAGGAGCCTCGCGATCGTGCTCGCCACCGCGCTGTTCGTCGTCGCCTGCAGCGCAGACCGTCCGGCCGAGCGCGAGCGGCGTGCCGGCTTCGGCATGATGGGGATCGGGCCACCCGGATCGTCGACGTCGCCCGATCTGCTGGGCCCCGACTGGTTCCGGTGTGGGCCCGGCAAGGATGGAGTGGGGTACAACCGATACGGCGTGGGCCGCATGCGCCGCGGCGGCTTGGAGCCGTTACCGCTCGAGCCCGATCACGTGGTGATCCAGGGCAGGGGGGTGAACTTCCACGGGGCCGACCGCGTCGCCGACGGGACGACGGTCGAGATGGAGATGGATGACGACTACTTCTCGCCCACGGTCCTGCGAGGCGCGGCGGGCGCGACGGTCACGATCGAACTCGAGAACGAGGGCGTGCGGACGCACAACTTCAGCGTCCGCGGCCAACGGATCGACGTGGACTGCGGCGTGCGCGCGCGGGGGAAGGTCGAGGTCGTCTTCCCGCGGTCGGGCGTGCTGCTCTTCACGTGCAAGTACGGCGCGACGTCCGGGATGCTGGGCGCTCTCAAGGTCCGCTAGGACGCCGCGGCACCGATCTCACGTGGTTCCGACGTACGAAGGGGTCCGCGATCGGGAGAGGTGGAAGGGCACGCTCGTGACGACGACGCCCGGCTCGAACAGCAGCAGCCTCTTCATGAACAGCGTCGTCTGGTTATGCAGGAGGTGCTCCCACCACCGGGCCACGACCAGCTCCGGCAGGACCACCGTGACGATCGTGCCGGAACGGCTCGTCCGCTTCCGGATCTCCTCGAGGAGCGGCATCGACAGGTCCCGGAAGGGGTCATCGACGATCGCCAAGGGGATCCCCATCTTCCAGTCCATCCAGTTGTTGGCGAGCTCGATCTCCTCGCCCGGCTCTCCTGAGAAGAAGA
>Ga0114129_10011062_pt1 | contig 12855 bp, 10 predicted proteins | sample RhiMetdeltSRZDD1_FD_80071 | JGI IMG/M metagenome (GOLD analysis project Ga0114129, IMG submission 80071) | Populus rhizosphere microbial communities from Tennessee, USA - Rhizosphere MetaG P. deltoides SRZDD1 (version 2) (version 2) | ecosystem: Host-associated > Plants > Roots > Rhizosphere >...
CATGATCTGCAGGTCGATCCCGCGCCGCAGCTGGGACGCCGCGGCATCGGCGAGGAAGGCGAAGAACTTGCTGGCCTCGTCGGGGCAGGCCGCCACCCACAGGGCCTCCATGGTCAGGCAGGCGTCCCGCACCCACGTGTAGCGGTAGTCCCAGTTGCGCTCGCCGCCGATGGTCTCCGGCAGCGAGGTGGTGGGTGCCGCGACGATGGCGCCAGTCGGGGCGAAGGTGAGCGCCTGGAGCACCCGGCCGGAGTGATGGACCAGGTCCCGCCACGGGCCCTCGTAGCTCTGGTGGATCGCCGACCAGGACCGCCATCCCTCCACGGTGTCCGCCAGGCGGGCGGCGATCTCGCCGGCGTCCCAGGCGGCCACCGGCGGCTCCCCCATCCGCCCATGGGCCAGCGCGAAGCTCACCGTCTGACCGGCTACCACGTGCAGGTGTGCCGTAGCGGTCGCTCCGTCGACCCGGAATTTGGCTGGGGCGGATAGCACCAGCCGGTCGGCGCCCCCCCGGGCGGCCAGCCCGCCGGGAACGGCTTCGAGAATCGGGTGGATCAGGCCGTACTCCGGGCGCGGAGCATAGCTGACCTCGACCTCCATCACCCCGTCCGTGCAGGTGAGCTGGCGCAGCAGCACCCCGGGAGACTCCGCACCCAGGTCATGACCCCGCTCGTTGCGGCCGACCGCCATGGCATCGGTCAGCACCGCGGTACCAGCCGCGGTCGCAAATGTGGTCTCCAGCACCATGGCCTGGTCCACGTACGCCCGGCTGGACTGAAAATCGCCGACCGGCCGGATCGCGAAATGCCCGCCGCCGGCATCGAGGATGCGGGCAAACACAGCCGGCGCGTCGAAACGGGGGAAACATAGCCAGTCCACCGAACCCGCCCGGCTGACCAGCACCGCCGAGCGGCAGTCCGACAGCAGGGCATAGTCGCCGATCGGCAAGCTGTTCATCGCGGTTCCCTTCGTTGAGAATCAAAGACCGTACGCCTCGAGCAAGTGGAGCCAGACCTCGCTGACGGTCGGGAATGACGGCACCGCATGCCACAGGCGGTCGACGGTCACGCCCCCGCTGATCGCGACCGTCGCCGAGTGGAGCAGCTCCTGCAGGCCCGGGCCGGTGAACGTGGCGCCGACCACGGTCCTGCGGTCGTCGTCGATCACCAGCTGGCTCGTGCCGCCGATGCCGTTGCCCTGGGTGTACGCACCGGGGACATCGCCGGTCGCGGTGGTGACCACCGTGACGTGCATCCCGGCGGACCGTGCCTCCGCGGCGGTGCGGCCGACCGCGCACACCTGCGGGTCGGTGAAAATCACCCGGGGCACGACGCCCTCGGAGGCCATGTCGGCCACTTCCTTGCCGAGGATCGCCGCGGCGGCGATGCGCCCGTGGTATTTCCCCATGTGGGTGAAGGGCGCGAGCCCGTTGCAGTCGCCGATCGCGTACAGCCACCCCCCGTCCACGCCGACCGCCCGCAGCTGCCCGTCCACCGGCACCGGGCGCCCGGGCTCGAGCCCGGCATGCTCCAGGCCGATGGCGGCGGTGGCAGGCCTGCGGCCCACCGCCACCAGGATCTCATCGCCGGTGAACTCACGCCCATCCGCCAGCGTCGCTGCAACCGGGCCACCGCTGCCCAGGCGGCGGGCAGCGGTCATGCGAACCCCCGTCACGACGGTGATGCCCTCGGCCTCGAAGGCGGCCCGCAGTTCCTCGCCGGCGAACGGCTCCTCCCGCGCGAGCAGCCGCTCCAGGCCCTCCAGGACCACCACCTCCTCGCAGCCCAGGCGCTTGTACGCCTGTGCCATCTCGGCGCCGATGGCGCCGCCGCCCAGGACAAGCAGCCGTCTGGGGAGCTCCTTCGCGCTGGTGGCCATCCGGTTGTCCCACGGGCTAGCCTCACGCAGGCCCGGGATCGGGGGAATGAGCGGGCTGGTGCCGGTGGCCAGCACCACCGCTCGGGCCGCGCTGAGCCGCCGGGTGGTGCCGTCGGCGGCATCGACCTCGACGGCCCCTTCCCCGGCCAGGCGGCCGGTACCTCGGACGAGGTCGATTCCTTTGCCCTCCAGCCAAGACTGCTGTCCGTCGTCCCGCCAGTTCGAGGTCATGTAATCGCGCTGCGCCAAGGCGGCCGCGGTGTCGAGGTGGCCGGTGATCGCCTGTGCGGCTCCCGGCGCACGCCGCGCCGCGGCAAGCACGTCGCCCGGCCGGATGAGCGTCTTGGAGGGAATGCAGCCCCAGTAGGAGCACTCGCCGCCGACCAGCTCTCTTTCCACGACGGCAACGGCGAGGCCGCCGTCAGCCAGGCGGCCAGCGGCATGTTCGCCCGCCGGGCCCGCGCCGACCACCACCACGTCATATGGGCCATTCATCTGGCGACCCTCCTCCGCACCGCAATCGTTGCTACGTCGCTGTTGCTGGTCACTCTGAGGACCATGTGGTCTCGAACGAGGGGTACAGGGTGAGGCCGCCGTCGACGAACAGCGTCTGCCCGGTGATGTACGCCGCCTCATCGGAGCACAGGAAGGCCGTCACCGCGGCCATCTCCTCGGCATCGCCCGCCCGCCGCATCGGGATATGGCTTTCCACCGCGCGCCGCTTGACGGGGTCGTCGATCCACGACCGGTTGATCGGGGTGACGGTCGCACCGGGGCCGATGCTGTTGACCCGTATTCCGCGCGAGGCGTACTCGAGCGCAAGCGACCGGGTGAGGTTCTGCATGCCGCCCTTGGAGACGGAGTAGCCGAGGAACCGTGGCTTCGGGATCACCTGATGCACGCTGGACACGTTGATGATCACGCCGGGCTGCTGGGCCGCCAGGAAGGTGCGCACCGCCGCGCGGGCGCACAGGAAAGCGCCGCGAAGGTTAACCGCGAGGACCTTGTCGAAGTCGGCGGCGGACAGTTCGTGGGAGTCTTCCGCGATCTGGATTCCGGCGTTATTGATCAGGATGTCCAGCCGCCCGTACTCGCTCATCACCCGGTCGGACATCTGGTCGACGGCCTGCTCGTCGGACACGTCGGCGGCGACGAGGATCGGCCGCCCACCAGCCTCCGCCATCTTCTTCATGCAGATCTCCACCCCGTGCTCGATCGCTTCCCTGGTGGAGATCGCACCTTCCGGCCGGCCCACGTAGTTGATGGCGACATTGGCACCCTCCTCGCCTAGGCGGATGGCGATCGCCTGGCCGATTCCCGAGCTGCCGCCGGTGACGAGAGCAACCTTGTCATGTAGTCCCCTCATGGTGTCCTCCTCGTGAGGCTGGCCGCACTGCCGTTCAGAGCCGTCATGCCAGTTCCGTCCCGCCGGACGCCCAGGCGTTACGGCCGGACTTCTCACCCGGGTGAGATGGGGCGAGGGGGGAGGTGGGTCGCCGGCGACCCGAGCAAGGCTGCTGTCAGCCGAGACGGGGAGGCGACCGCGATGTCACAGGTCAGCTACTGCGAAGACGCGCAGGCCGATGAGAACACCTGCACCGACACCGATGCGGAGCTTGTCACGCAGCTGCGGGCGGGTGACGAATCGGCGATTGCTCAGATGGTGGATCGGTGGTCACCGACCATGCTCCGCGTCGCGAGGTCGTTCGTCGACAGCCCGCAGTCCGCGGAGGACGTCGTCCAGGACACCTGGCTCGGGATGCTCAGTGGCCTGGCGAAGTTCGAAGGCCGGTCGTCGCTGCGCACGTGGGCGTTCTCCATTCTGGTCAACCGGGCCAGAACTCGCGGCGCCCGTGAGGCCAGGACGATCACCTGGTCACCGCTGGGCCCGCGGGAGGCGCCGACGGTGGAAGAAAGGCTCACCCGCTCCGGTGACGGGCATCCCCTGCACTGGACCTCCATCGACGTCCCGTCCCGCTGGGACACCATCCCGGAAAACGTCGCGCTGTCCAGGGAAGTCGTGCAGCTGCTTAACCGGGCCCTCTCCGCGCTGCCGACGCGCCAGCGCCGGGTGGTTACCATGCGCGACGTCTGCGGTATGGCAGCCGAGGAAGTCTGCGCCACCCTGGACATCTCACCCCAGAACCAGCGGGTCCTACTGCATCGTGCCCGGGCCGTCCTGCGCACAGCCCTAGCGGACTACTACCGTGGATGACCTGTTCCCCATCGGGGGGCAGGCACGGGGGCATCTTCGAGGGGGGACACATGCCCGCTGACCTGGCTGGGCGGGCCGCGCTGATTACGGGCGCGGCCTCTGGCATCGGCAGGGCCAGCGCCATCGCCTTTGCCGCCGCCGGTGCCTCGGTCGCGCTCCTGGACATCGACGCCGACGGGCTCGCGGGCACCGCGGGGGCCGCCCGGGCGCTGGGGGCACGTGCCGAGATGCTGCTGGCAGACGTCGCGGACCTGAGCGAGGTCACCGAGGCCGTCGGGCGGGCGGTGGAGACCTTCGGACGGCTCGATGCGGCGCACAACAACGCCGGCGTGCCCGGGCCGTACGTTCCCCTTGATGAGTACGAGGAGGAGGACTTCATGCACGTCCTCCAGGTGGACCTCGCCGGAGTCTGGCGGTGCATGCGGTCCGAGATCCGCCACATGCGAACCCAGCGGTCGGGCGCCATCGTCAACACTTCCTCAATGCTCGGTTCCGCCGCGATGCCCGACAACGGCGCCTACGTCGCCGCCAAGCACGCCGTGCACGGCCTGACCCGCGCGGCAGCGCTTGAACTGGGCGGCACGGGCGTCCGCGTTAACGCCATCGCGCCGGGCGTGACCCGGACGCGCATGACCTCTGCGGTCAGCGATGAGCTGCTCAGCCGGGTGCCGCTGGGGCGCATCGCCGAGCCGGAGGAGATTGCCGCCGCCGCCGTGTGGCTGTGCTCCCCCCAGGCCTCCTATATCACCGGGTCCGTGCTGGTCGCCGACGGCGGCTGGCTCGCCGGGTGAAGGTCCCCTTCCCGAACGGAACCTCCCATGACAGGCCAAGGCAGCAGCGCCCAGCCATTGTCGGAAAAGCCAGCACGCCGGCCGACGCTCCGTCGTGAGCTTCGCTTCATGGAAACGGCATCGGTGTCGATCGGGGTCATGGCACCCACGCTGGCCATGTCGGTCACCGGCGTTGCGGCCGCAGAGGCGCTGGGCAGAGCGGCACCGCTGGCCTTCGCCGTGGCCGCCATCGGGGTCGGGCTTGTGGCCTACGGGTTCGTCCGGCTCGCCGGCGAGTTCAGCCACGCCGGGTCGGTCTACGCTTTCGTCGGAAATACCCTCGGTCCGCGGCCGGGGTTTCTCGCCGGATGGGCGCTGCTTGGCACCTACCTGGTGTTCCCGCCGGTATCGATCATGGGTGTCGCCATCTTCGGCCGCGCCTTCCTGAGCACCACCGGGCTGGCCGGCGATGCCGACTGGTACCCGCTCGCGCTCGCCGCGTGGGCGGTCATCTGGGTTCTCGCGGCCCGCGGGGTCCGGCCAACGACGCGGTCGGTTCTCGCGTTCGAGGTCGTGTCGGTCTGCCTGATTCTCGTGCTCATGGGCGCGATCTTCTGGCATCTGATCGCCGGTACGGCACCGGGCGGCCAGACCCTACCCGGTGATGTCTTCGTGCTCCCGCCCGGCGTGGGAGTTTCCGCCCTGGCGCTGGCCGCGACGACGGGCTTCCTCGCGTTCGCAGGCTTTGAGTCGGCGGGGTCATTGGGCGAGGAGTCCCTCGTGCCGACGCGGATGATCCCGCGTGCCATCATCACGGCGGTAGCGTTCGGCGCCGTCTTCTACGTGGCGTGCGTCACCGCCCAGACGCTCGGGTTCGGCACCGGTGCGGCTGGTGTGGCCGCTTTCCGCCACTCCCAGGCACCGCTCGGTGAGCTCGCCGAACGATACGTGGGCATTCCGCTGGCTTCTCTGCTCGATCTCGGGGCGGTGCTCAGCGCCCTTGGCGCCGGGCTTGGCGGAGTGACCGTCGCCGCGCGCATGATGTTCGCCTTCGGGCGGGATGGCCTGGCCTCCCGCCGCCTCAGCGGCGTGTCAGCGGCGACGGGCGTGCCGCAGCGGGCGCTGGCGCTGGAGATGCTCATGGGCCTGGCCCTGCTCACGACCTTCCGGCTGGCCGGAACCCCGGCCCTCAACGTGTTCTTCTATCTGGCGACCATCGGAGTGCTGTCCCTGCTCGTGATGTACGTGCTCACCAACGTGGCCGCGGCCCGCCATCTGGGCCGCCGCTCGCTCGGCCAGATCGTTGCCCCGGCCGGCGGCGTGCTCATCGCCGGATTCGTGCTATATCACAACGTCTGGCCGGTGCCTCCCCCGCCGTACGAGTTCTTCCCCTACCTCGTACTCGGATGGCTTCTCACCGGGCTGATCATCACTACCGTGATCCCCCGCTTCTCCGCGAAGGTGGACGACGGGCTGGAGCGTGCCGCTGAAGCTAAATGAGTCCCCGCTCACGGGCACGGATCACCGCTTCGCCCCGGGACTCCGCGCCAAGCTTGCGGTAGATGGCGCGCAGATGAGTCTTGAGCGTATTGGGAGTGACGAACAACGCTGACGCGAGCTCACGCTGCGGGGTCGGTGCGGGCAGCAGTCGTAGGATCGCGAGCTCTCTGTCCGTCAGTGGCTCGATCAATCCTTCCTGGCGGGTGCGCGCCGCCTCGGCGCGTTGTTCGCCGTCCAGCCAGGTGGTGACCACCGGCCCGGGGTCGGGGCAGTGCCGGAGAATACCGCGCGCCTCCCCCACCAGCGCACCCGGATCACTGCCGTCGTCACCGTCGGCTGTGGGCATGCCGTCGGGTTCGCGCGTGGCAGCGGCTGGCGGCGAGGTCCTGAAGACCGCCGACGCGGTGAGCAGGGCCGCGGCAAGTTCCACGCGGCCAGCGCCGCGGCGGCCCAGTTCCACCGCCACCGCCGCGGCGCGCTCCGCCCTGGCCCAATCCCCGCGCTGGGCAGCGAGGCGCGCCCCGGCCAGAGCCGGGAACATCGCCACGAAGTGCGAGTCGCTGAGTGTCTGGCCGACAGCAGACTCCGCGTCGAGCACAAGCGAGTCCGCGAGAGCGAGGTCGCCGTGGCTGGTCGCCAGGAGCGCCAGGCAGGCCTCGGCGTAGATGTAGGCGAGGCGGTTACCGTCGCCCTCGGCCCGCCGGGCCGCCTCAGCGAGCAGTTCGCGTGCGTGGTCAGCGTCGCCCAGCCACATCGAGGAGATGCCCTGGACGAGCCGGTGGACGGTCGCGATGAAGGGATCATCGGCACTCAGGGAGATCCCCTGCAGCCGGTGCGCGGCACCTCCCACATCCCCCGTCTTGTACATATGCAGCGCGCGCAGGACCCTAAGGTGGGTATCGGGCGGGCCCGACGCCTCGGCGGCGTCAAGCGCGGCTCCTACTTCCTCGAGCCGGCCCGTGTCGAGGGCCACCCAGACCCGCGCCGCCGAGAGGGACGCGTCCACGGCAACGAGTTGGGCGGGAAGGGCGCCGAGCCATCTGCGCACCGTCTCCAGCTGGCCGGCGTTGAAGTGCTGCCGCCAGTGCGCCGCCACCAGCCCTCCGCTGAGCGAATCATCGCCCGAGGCGATCGCGTGGCCGATCGCCTCGGCAGCATCGCCATTGTCCGCATACCACTGCGCCGCCCGCTTGTGCAGCGCGGAAATCTGCTGTGGCGCGGTGCGGGCAAGTTCATGCCGCAGCAGGCCACCGAAGAGATGGTGATACCGGAACCAGTGCCGCTCGTCGTCCAGCGGGATCAGGAACAGGTTGGCGCGATGTACCTCGCTGATCATCTCGGCGCCGTCAGACCGTCCCGTGAGCGCGTTGCACAGCGGTGCACACATACGATTGAGGACCGAGGTCACAAGCAGGAATTCACGTACTCCGGGGGGCTGGCTGGTCAGCACCTCCTCGCCGAGGTAGTTGACGATGTGCCAGTCCGCGCCCGTGAACCGCTCGATGAACGCGGACGGGTCGGTCCGGTCCTTCAGCCGCAGTGCCGCGAGCTGCAAGCCCGCGGCCCATCCCTCAGTCCGCGCCAGAAGCCTGTCCACGTCCCGCTCAGACAATCCCGTCCCAAGCCGGTCGCGGAAGAATTCCAGGGCCTCGTCCAGGCTGAACCGAAGATCTTCGGCCCGCAGCTCGGCGAGTTCCCCGCGCACTCTCAGCCGGCTGAGCGGAAGCGGCGGGTCGGCCCGCGTGATGAGCACGAGATGCAGCTGGGGCGGGCAACGATCCAGCAGGGTGGTGACCAACCCATGGACCCGTGCGCTGGTGACCAGGTGATAGTCGTCCAGCACAAGCACCAAGGGAGCGTCTGACGACGTCATCTCGTTGACGAACGTGGGCAGCACGTCACGCAGGACGTCGGAGCCAGCGGCATCCAGCCGCCGCAGGGCTGCCGTCCCTGCCCCGGGTGAGGCCTGGCCAGCAGCGAGCAGGAGGTACCGCCAGAAGCGTTTAGGGTCGTCATCGCCACCATCAAGCGACACCCAGCCGGCGGCGATCCGGTCCTGCCGGAGCCAGTCAGCGACGAGGGTGCTCTTCCCCCAGCCCGCTGGCGCAACGACGAGGGTCAGCGGCAGAGAGCATCCCAGGCGCAGCAAGTCATGCAGGCGCGGTCGCTCCACGGTCTGATGCCGGGGATCCGGCCTGAACAACTTGGTCGAGATCACGACCTCAGCAGCGCCAGCTGTCACCCCCACCGCCCTGTCGTCGCCAAGGTGCCGCGCCGGCAGCCAGTGAGGAACCGGTCGCATCTTGCCGCGCTACCGGACCACGCTGGCGAGACCCGGCATTTCCCCGACTCTAGCCTGCAGCCGCCCAAAACCGACAGATCCAGCCAACGATCACCTGGCGCAGGTCATCCTCGCTGTGACCTGCGTCCGCGCGCCATCTGCAGGGCGCTGGCGGTCACCATGGCGATCACCTCTGGCCAGCGGTTCCCCCTGGTCGCCCTCGGTCTCCACGTGGCCGGTGCGTCGTGCGGCCGCTGAGTAGTGCCGTGCCTGTGCGCCCGCTCACATCAGGTGCGGTTCCGGTGCCAGTTCGGCCGCCGCCGCGCCAGCCCCCGCGGGTTCAGGCCCGGCGCGTTCAGGCTCGCCGCGGCGCAGCATCGCGAGCGCGAGGAGCGGGGAAATCAGCACCGACAGCAGCCCGGCGCACACCAGGGCGGCGGCCGTCACTGGAGTGATCTTGCCGAGCGCCACGCCGATCTGCGTGGCGGTCACGATGAACGGCAGCGACGTGGCCTGGAGGAACCCAAGCGCCAGCGTCGCCCTGGCGCCGTTCGCGCGCAAGCCGAGCAATGCGGGCAGGCCGCGCACCGCCAGCAACGCCAGCAGGAACACAGGCACCCGCACCAGCGCGGACGGGCTGTGCAGCAGGCCGGTCAGATCGAGCCGGATCCCGCTGCTGACGAAGAACACCGGCACCAGGAACCCGTAGCCGATCGCCTCCAGCTTGGTGCGGAAGCGCGGGTGCGACGACGAGTCACGGTCGACCAGGCCGACGATCGCGCCGGCCAGGAAGGCACCAAGGATGCTCTCCAGGCCGAACCGCTCGGCCAGGACCGTGAACGCCACCAGCAGCAGGACTGCGAAGCGGACCCTGATCTCCGCGGTCGTGTCCTGCAGCCGGACAAGCACCTGGCCTAGCCGCACGGACCGGGCGGCACCGGACACCACCAGGCCGGTCACCGCGACGAGCCCCGCGAACGCGCCGAGCACCACCACCTTCGAGCCGGTGCTCCCGCCCGAGGAGGAGAAGAACAGCGACAGCAAGACGATGGCCGCGAAGTCGGCGATGCTCGCCGCCGCCAGCGCGCTCTGCCCCACTTGGCTGTGGACCTGCCCGGCATCCTTGAGGATAGGCACGACCAGGCCGAGCGAGGTAGCGGACAGCGCGATCGCCAGCAGCAGCGGCTCCGACACCCAGCCGGCTGCGGTGAAGGACGCCCCGGCGCCATATCCCAGGACAAGCGTCACCAGGTAGCCGAAGACGGCGAAGCGGAGCAGTCGCCCCCGCAGGCGGTGCACGTCGATCTCCAGCCCGGCGAGGAACAGCAGGAGCGCCAGGCCGAACAAGGCGAGGATCGCCACCGGCAGGTCGACGTGCACCCAGCCGAGCACGGACGGCCCGATGATGATGCCGCCGATGATCTCCAGCACGACCGCCGGGATATGTAGCCGTGGCAGGTAGCCCACGGCCAGCGGGGCGGCGACAGCAACGGCCACCACCAGCAGCAAGTTGACGAACGAGACGTCAGGCATGACCGCTCACCCCTCCGGCTCAGCCGGGCTCAGATGATCGCTAGTGGCGCGACCCACGCGCCGGTCGCGCCGCGCAGCTTTGCGTGCGAGATGACGAGCAGGAATTCGTGCACGTGGTCGTGTGCGGCCTGGTCAAGACGGAGGTTCTCCACGACCACCATCCCGTGGCGGACGTTGAGCGTCTGCGGGACCACGAACGGCTCATAGTGGCTTTCCGGCGGGTAGGGGCCGAAGCTCCACGTGTCACACCCGGTCAGCGCCACCCTGTGATCGGCAAGCCACTCCCCGAGCGCCATGCCAGGACCTGGTTCACCCGAGGCATACCGTTCGTTGTCGGCTCCCCACAGACCGCCCCAGCCGGTGTGGAAGACCACAGCGTCGCCAGTACGGACGCCGTGGCCCGTGACCGCGAGAGCCTTCTCCACGTCAGCCACCGTGATCACGTCACCGGGCTCGAGCCGCTCGCCGCCACGCGCTTCCGCCACGTCAATCAGCAGGCCGCGGGTCACCACTTGGGGCAGGGTGTCGATGCCGAGCCGGTTCGTCCCGTGATCCTCGACAATGTCTGCGAGGAGGAACCCGTTGTAGGTGCGATCACCCATCTGCAGGTGGTTAAGCCCGTCCATATGGGTGCCCATCTGCTGGGTCGCGGTGACCTGCTCGACGATCCAGTTGACGCTGTTGTGCCCCAGGCCCGCCGGGCCGGCGTCGGGATGGCGCCGGTTGATCTGGTGGTAGTTAGTGGTCAGGTACTGCCGGAACGTACGGCCGGGGAACGCGGGAATGTCCTGGTCCAGCACGTGCGCCAGGTCATAGACCCGTCCCTGACGGACCAGGCGGACCGCCTCCAGAACCTTGGCGGGCGTAATCTCGTTCAGCGCGCCGGCCTGGTCGTCGGCGCCGTACCTCGACGGCCACCACCTGGACGCCCCGCTCTCTGTGGGCGCTGTCTGCGCTTTCGTCACCATGCCGGTTCCGTCCCGCCAGCGCGCAGAACGTTTCACCGTTTGGCTGTGGGCTTCGGAGGCACCGACGATCCTGATGGCCGCCAGTGGCCCATCCCCGCCACCGCTCCGGTCACCGTCTCCCGGCGGGCCAGCAACAGCGGCGTCATCATGGTCGTCGGCCAAAAGATCGCCCTGGGCTGGATCCACGCCCGCCAGCTGGTCTCGGTCCGCGTCATTGCCGACACCCTCACCATCGAGGCCGACGCCGACGACATCCGCAAGGTCCCGCGCACCACCACCCAGCCGATCCGTAACCTCAAAGCGCAACGGTCCCGCAAGGCCGCCAATGTTTCCTAGGCCATCTGTCAAACGCGGAATGGACGCCTAAGAGCGCCCGGCAATAGGGATGTAGCGGGCGTGTCGTGACGGGCACAGGCACGGGTCCTGATGATCATTGGCTTACCACAGTCCATGATCATCGAGGTGTCCCGTGCCTGTTGTGCCATCATCGCTGCTGGAGCCGGCCTGGGTCGAGTTCTGCGTTCTCACCGGCGGAGACCGGCCGGAGTTTCACCCCGGTCATCCGCTGGGCTGCCACCGCCGCCGGGTGTCCGGCCGCTTGGTCTTCGAGCATGTGGTGGCCGCGCTGGTGCACGGCAGCGGGTATGAGCGGATCGCCACGCCGGGCTGCTCGGACCGCACGATCCGGCGCCGGCTGACCGAATGGGCGGAGCTGGGCGCCGCCGAGGCGCTGCATGCTGCCGCGCTGCGCGCCTATGACCAGGTCATCGGGCTGGAGCTGGGCGATGTCGCGGTGGACGGGTGCCTGACCAAGGCGCCCTGCGGGGGTGAGCGGGCCGGGCCCTCGCCGGTGGACCGGCGCAAGGGCGGGCTCAAACGCTCGGTCGCCACCGAGGGCCACGGCATCCCGCTGGGCATCGCCTCGGCGGGCGCGAACCGGCACGACTCCCCGCTGCTGGCCCCCACCCTGCAAGCCGCCAGCAGGCAGCTAGACCAGCTCCTGCCCGCCGGCCGTACCTGCCATCTGGATGCCGGCTACGACAGCACCATCACCCGGCAGCGGCTCGATGCGCTGGGCTTTGACGGCCAGATCGCCCGCAAGGGCATCCCCGCCCCCATCCAGGCCGGCACCCGCTGGGTGGTCGAGCGCACGCACTCGTGGATGAACGGCTACGGCAAGCTCCGCCGCTGCACCGAGCGCAACGCCAAGATCGTGGACTTCTACCTCTACCACGCCGCTGCGCTGGTCGTCATCCGCCAGCTCATCCAGCGAGCCCGCAACCGCTACCGGTGGGACACCCGACCGACCACCAACGGCTCAAGTGACACGCCTATTGCCGGCGCTCTAAGTCAAGCCGTCGGTGGGACTCGACAAGCGCCTACGCCGTCTGTGCTGCCCGCCATCGCGGTGAACGCCATGCGCCGCTCAGCGCCGCCCGCGCAGAACCGGGTAATCTGCGTACGCTCACGCAGTGATTGCGCGCTGACCCTGCGGGCCGAGTCGGCAGGCGCGCCCGATCACTGCGGGCTGGCCACGTTCCCGGCATGAGCCCGAGGCGGTGAGGTCAGTAATCGTGCTCTACTTCGAATCTCGGCAACTCCACTCCCGCGCGGACGTTCACGAGTCTCCGCGTCGACATCTGCGCTCGCCTCGCGGAGTGCCTGCCCACTTGTGTACCGCTCCGGGCGCGCAGCAGATGGCCCGCGAGC
>Ga0114129_10011063_pt1 | contig 12855 bp, 11 predicted proteins | sample RhiMetdeltSRZDD1_FD_80071 | JGI IMG/M metagenome (GOLD analysis project Ga0114129, IMG submission 80071) | Populus rhizosphere microbial communities from Tennessee, USA - Rhizosphere MetaG P. deltoides SRZDD1 (version 2) (version 2) | ecosystem: Host-associated > Plants > Roots > Rhizosphere >...
ACGTTCCTCACGGCGCGCGGCAGCGCGCCCGGCGCCGCGCTCGCGTACACGGCCGTCTTTTTCGCCGCCTCGGTCGTGCCGGTCTACTTCATCTGGCTGACGCCGGAGCTGTTCAACTTCTCGCTCGCGCTCTACGCGATGTTCGTGTGGAGTTACAAAGAGGTGTGGGCTGACGCCGCGCGGGCGCGCTGGCTCGGCGGCGAACGATCCGATTACACCGCCGGCGCGCTCGTGGGCGTGCTGATCTTCTCGAAGCCCACACACGGCTTCATCCTGCTCCCGATGCTCGCGCTCGCCGCCGCGCGGCGGCAATGGCGTCGCGCGATTGGCATCGCGGCCGTATGCGGCGTCGTCGCGAGTGGACTCTTTCTCGTGAACTTCGCGGTGACGGGCGAGCTCAACTACCAGGGCGGGTACCGCAAGACGTTCTACGGCCGACAGGGCTTCCCGCTGGCGAACGATCGCGAGACGTTCGACAACATCGGCGGCGTCCACGGACGCGAGGGACTGATGGTCGGCGACGTGCTCGTCAATCGACATACGCTGACGGTGCTGCGCCACAACCTGGTGTACTTCCTCGTCGGCCGGTCGGCGGGGGTGCTGCCGTATTTCTTCCCGGGCCTCGTCAGCGTCGCGCTGTTTCTCCTGTCCCGACGGAAGCCGCTGTGGCAATGGCTCGTCCTCGCGACGATGCCGATCGCCGTCGTCGCGATGCTGCTGCTCTGGCCGTTCACGTATTCGGGCGGCGGCGGGCCGGTCGGCAACCGATACTTTCTGCCGTTCTACCCGCTGTTGTTCTTCCTGACGCCGGCGCTGACGGGATACGCGAGCGCGCTCGCGGCGCTCGCGGTCGGGACGCTGTTCATCGGGAGAGTCGTCCTCAATCCGTTCTACTCGTCGATGCACGCCGGCGAGCATCTCAAGTCGGGTCCGATCAGATGGCTGCCGACGGAGCTGACGCTCATCAACGATCTGCCGGTCGCGGCGATCGCCGAGCGCACGAAACGGCCGCTCGGCGGGTCGCCGCCGGTCCTGGCGTACTTGCCCGACGACAACGCGTACCTGCCCGAAGGCGAGTGGCTCTGGATAAAGGGAAAGTCGGCCGCCGAGATCATCCTGCGCGCGCCTGTCGTCGACGCCGGAGGCGGCCGCTTCATCAGCAAGGCGATCGCGCGGCTCGGCGTCGAGATCCAGAAGGGCGGCCGCGACGGCCGGGTGGTCGTCTCGACGGGCCGCGATCGCCGCGTGCTCGACATGAAGGCCGGCGAAGTCGCGCGCTTCACGATGGCGGTGCCCGCCGGCGTGCCGTATCGCCGCGACGAGCAGCCGACCAGCTACGTCTACGTCGTCTGGGTCTCGACGACGAGCGGGTTCGTGCCGTTCCTCGAAGCGCCGCCGGAGACGACGACCGACGCGCGGTTCCTTGGCGCGAAGGTGCATCTCGTCCCTGAATACACCGACGCCGACTCGTCCACATGGACCGTCCAGCCGTCGAAGCAGTGACCGTGCGCGGCGCGCGCGAGCTCGCGGCGGTCGTCGCTCTCGGAATCCTGTTGACGATTGTCCTGACCTATCCGCTGGCATTCCGGATGGGGAGCGTCGGGCGCGTGCAGACCGGCGACGGCCAGTTCTCGATCTGGAACGTCGCCTGGGTGGCGCGGACCCTCGTCGCCGATCCGGGGCACCTGTTCGACGCGAACATCTTCTATCCGCACACCGGCACGCTCGCGTACTCGGAGGCAAACCTGGGCGCCGGGTTCCTCGGCGTTCCCGGGTACTGGCTGACGCGCAACGCGTACGTCGCCCACAACAGCGCGGTGCTCATCGCCTTCGTCCTGTGCTTCGCGGGCGCCTATTACCTCGCGCGCTACCTGACGCGCGACCGGCGCGCCGCCGTGGTGTCGGCCGTCTGCTACACGTTCTGCCCGTACGTCTTCGCGCGCACGGCGCACGTCCAGTTGATGATGACGCTCGGGCTGCCGTACACGATGCTCGCGTTCCATCGGCTGGCCGATCGTCCGACGATGGGCCGCGGCGCCGCGCTCGGCGCCGCGATGGCGGCGACGACGTACTTCTGCGCGTACTACGGCGTGTTCGCGCTGCTGACGATCGGCTTCGCGGTCCTGACGACGGCGGCGCTGCGGCGCCTCTGGCGCGACGCGGCGTACTGGACGGCCGTCGGCGTCGCGGCGGTGACGGCCGTCTTCCTCATCCTGCCGCTGTTCGAGCCGTACGCGGCGCTGCAGGGCAGGGGCTTCGGCCGATCGATCGAGGAGGCCGCCGGCTATGCCGCCGACTGGCGCACGTACCTGACTTCCTCAGCGCGCCTGCATACGTGGATCTACCAGCTCCGCTGGATTGGCAAGGGCGTGGAGGTTGCGTTTCCCGGATTCGTGGCGGTGGCCTTCGCGGTCGTCGGCATCGCCGCGGCGCGGTCGATGGAGCGGCCCTCACGCAACTGGATTGTGATGTACGCCGCGCTCGCGGGGCTCGCGCTGTGGGTGTCGCTCGGTCCCGACGCGGGGCTGTACGCGATCCTCTATCGGACGGTGCCGGGCTTCACGCTCATGCGCGCGCCCGGTCGATTCGGGCTCATCGTGACATTCGCGCTGTCGGTCCTGGCCGCGTTCGGCGTCAGAGCGCTGCTCGCGACGACACGGCGCGCGGCGGCGGCCGCCGCCGTCCTCACGGTCCTGACCGTCGCGGAGCTCAGCGAGCCGCTGCCGTTTGTCGACGTGCCGCGGCTCCCTTCGTCGTATGCAACGCTCGCGTCGCTGCCGGCCGGACCGGTGATCGAGATGCCGTTCTTCTCGCGCGAGACCGGCGGCCTCTTCAAGCACACCGAGTGGATGCTGTACTCGACACGACACTGGAAGCCGCTGCTGAACGGGTACAGCGACTACATCCCGCCCGACTACGCCGATCACCAGGAAATCCTCACGCTGTTCCCGACGATCGAGTCGATGAAGCTCGTCGCACCGACACGCGTCCGCTACGCGGTGTTCCATCGGCATCGCTTCACGGGCGCGACGTGGACCGCGGCGATGGAACGGCTGCGCGATCTCGCGCCGTACTTTCGGCTGATTCAGGTCGACAACGCGAACGAGCGCGAAGAGACGCGGCTGTACGAGATTCTGGGATTCCCGTAGCCACTTCGTGTCCTTTGTGTTGAAACCGTCAGTGTCTGCCTCGCGCGACGTACACCGCCGCCCCGGTCAGCGAGAACAGCATGATGAGCGCCGTCGCCATCAGCGAGACCAGGAGCGCCGACTCGATCGGCAGCCCGAGGCGGTTGAAGTAGAACGTGAACGTCGCCTCGCGGACGCCGAAGCCGTTCACCGACACCGGCAGCATCTGCACGATGAACGAGATCGGCACGATGACGAAGAGCGCCGGGGCGGCGACGTTGATGCGAAGCGCGTAGGTCACGGCGACGTAGAACAGCACGATCGTCGCCTGGACGAACACGGCGCCGCCGAAGCAGCTGGCGAGCGCGATCGGGTGCTCGCGAAATCGCTCGAGCACGGTCGTGACGCTCTCGATGCGCGTGCCCACCCACTCGGGATGAAGCACCGTCAGGGGCTGCAGCAGCCGGCCGACGCGGGCCGGCGCGAGCACGGCGGGCGCCGACGCGGCGGCGGCGCCGAGAAAGCCGACCCACAACCAGGTCGGCAGGATGGGGGCCGACCCGTTGCCGATGCGCACGGTCGCGGTCGCGGCGAGGGCCGCGACGAGGACGAGTCCCATCAGCCCGATGACGCGATCCGTGAGGACGACGATCGTGGCCACCGTCTTCGATCGGGCCGGCCGCGCGGTGTCGCGGATCCGGATCACGTCGCCGCCGATGTTGCTCGGCAGGAAGTTGTTGAAGAAGAGCGCCACTACGTAGGACCCGAGCAGGGATCGGCTCGACACGTCGATGCTCTGCGTGTCGAGCAGGAGCCGCCAGCGCCAGATGCTCGCCAGCACGTTGACGAAGTAGATCGCGATCGCGATGCCGAGCCACGCGAGAGAGGCGCTGCGCGCCGTCCGCCAGAGCTCGATGCGTTCGCCCGGCGGAATCTTCGAGAAGAGCCACGTGAGGAGGATCAGGCTCACCGCGATCTTGATCGCGATGAAGATGTAATGGCGCGCGGGATGGGGCGTCGGCTGGTCGTCGGCCATCCTGGAAAAGTGCGGGACGCGCCACTGTACTACGGTTTCGTGAGAAAATCACTCGACCAGCCTCCGCTCGCCGAGGTTTGCGACGCGAGCGACGGCCTGGCAAGACCGTGCGCATTCTGATGATTGCGCCCGAGCCGTTCTTCGAGCCGCGCGGGACCCCGTTCAGCGAATTCCACCGCATCCGCGCGCTGACCGCGCTCGGGCATCAGGTCGATCTGGTCACGTACCCGTTCGGCGACGACGTGGCCATGCCCGGGTTGCGCGTGTTTCGCAGTGCGCGCCCGCCGCTCGTGCGCCGCGTCCGGATCGGACCGTCACTCGCGAAGATTCCGCTCGATCTGCTGCTGGCGTGGACGGCGCTGCGGCGCGCGCTCGCCGGCGGCTACGACGCGGTCCACTCGCACGAAGAGGGCGGTGTGATCGGCGTCCTCCTGGCGGCGCTGCTGCGCGTGCCGCATCTCTACGACATGCACTCGAGCCTGCCGCAGCAGCTCACGAACTTCGCGTTCAGCCGCTCGCGCGCGGTCCACGGCGCGTTCCGCGCGATCGAGCGGCTGATGATCCGGCGGTCGCGGGTCGTGATCGTAATCTGTCCGACGCTCGAGGAGACGGTGCGCACCATCGATCCGCGCGCGCGCACGGTGCTGATCGAGAACGCTCCCGGGTCGGACGATGCGCCGGCGACGAGCGAGCAGGCTGCCGCGCTGCGCCAGCAGCTCGGCCTGGACAGCTCGACGCCGCTGATTCTCTACACCGGGACGTTCGAGGCCTATCAGGGACTCGATTTGCTGTTCGAGGCGATGGCGATCGTCCACGCCTCGCGCCCGGACGCGCGGCTCGTCCTCGCGGGCGGCCAGCCGGATCAGATCGCGCAGCTCCGCTCCCGCGCTCCGGCATCGACGATCTTTGCCGGCGAGCGGCCGCCCTCCCAGATTCCGATCTTCTTGCGGGCTGCCGATGTGCTCGTGTCGCCCCGCTCGCGCGGCACCAACACGCCGCTGAAGATTTACCAGTACCTCCGCTCGGGCAAGCCGATCGTCGCGACCCGGCTCGTCACGCACACGCAGGTGCTGAGCGACGACACGGCCGTGCTGACCGGGCCGACGCCGGCCGGGTTCGCCGCCGGCATCCTCGACGCGCTCGCCGACCCGGCTCGCGCCACGGAGCTCGGTCGAAACGCGCGGCGCCTCGCCGACACGAAGTACAGCTACGACGCGTACCTCGAGCGCACGCGCCAGGCCTGTGCGGCGCTGGTGCCGCCGCTGCCCCCGGCGGCCGTCGTCAAGGACCTGGCGTGAGCCGACCTCCGCGCGAGGACCACTACAGCTACAGCGTCTACGACGATCCCGCGACGGCGCGCAGCTTCGACGAACGCCGATTCGGCGGCGTCATCGGCGAGCTCGTCGCCGGCACGCAGGCGCGCGTGCTCACCAATTTCGTCGGCCGCGTCCACAACCGCCGGATTCTCGACGTCGGCACCGGTACCGGCCGCGCGGCGCTGCTGTTCGCGCGCGGGGCGGCGCAGGTGACCGCGGTCGACGCGTCGATGGAGATGCTCGCGGTCGCCCGCCAGCGCGCCGTCGCGCAGGGCGTGGAGATCGCCTTCGAGGTCGGCGACGCGCACGCGCTCCGGTTTCCCGATCGCGCGTTCGACGTCGTTGTCAGCCTGCGCGTGCTGATGCACAGCCCCGACTGGCGCGCGTGCCTGCGCGAGCTGTGCCGCGTGGCGGACCAGCTGGTCGTCGTCGATTACCCGTCGCGCCGCAGCTTCGCGGTGTTCCAGGCGGCGATTCGCCGCGTCCTTCACACGGTCGGCGTGCGCAACGAGCCGTACCGGGTGTTCGGTCACGGCGAGATCGAGCGGGCGTTCGCCGACTGCGGGTTCCGCATCCGGTCCGTGCACCGCCAGTTCGTCCTGCCGATCGCGCTGCACAAAGCGATCGGATCGCGCCGCGTCACGCTGGCCGTCGAGCATGCCCTGGATCGCGCCGGGCTGCTGCGGATCTTCGGATCGCCGGTCTCGCTCGTGGCCGAACGCATCGAGCGATGACGGAGCCGGTCCTGGTCACGGGCGCCTCCGGCTTCACCGGCGGCCACCTCGCACGGTCGCTCGCCTCGCGCGGCTGCAGCGTCCGCGCGCTCGTTCGCGATCCGGCCGGAGCGGCGGACCTGATCGCGGCCGGCATCGACGTCGTGGTGGGAGACGTGCGCGACGTCTCCGCGCTGCGCCGCGCCGCGGCCGGGGTGGGCGTCGTCTATCACATCGCGGCGATCTACCGGCAGGCCGGTCTCGGGGCCGACGTGTATCGCGCGGTCAACGCGACCGCCGTGCGGCACGTCGTCGAAGCCGCGGCCGCCGGAGGCGTCCGCCGCGTCGTCCACTGCAGCACGGTCGGCGTGCACGGCGACGTCGAGCATCCCCCGGCCAACGAGGACGCGCCGCTCGCGCCCGGCGACATCTATCAGCAGACGAAGCTCGAAGGCGAGCACGAGGCGCGCGAGGCCGCCGCGCGGCTCGGCGTCGAGGTGACGATTGCGCGTCCCAGCGGGATCTACGGTCCGGGCGATCGGCGGCTGCTGAAGCTGTTTCGCGGCGTCGCGCGCCGGCGCTTTCCGATCCTGGGCCGCGGCGAGATCTATTACCATCTCACCTACATCGACGATCTCGTCGAAGGCTTCCGCCTGTGCGGCGAGCATCCGGCGGCGGCCAATCGCACCTACATCCTCGCCGGCGGGGAAGCGACGACGCTCAACGAGCTGGTGACGATCGTGGCGGATGTGGCCGGCGTCGAGCCGCCGGCCGTGCACCTGCCGGTATGGCCGTTCTGGATCGCCGGCGCGCTGTGCGAGGCCGTGTGCGCGCCGTTCGGCCTCGAGCCGCCGCTCTATCGTCGCCGCGTCGACTTCTACACGAAGAGCCGCGCGTTCGACATCACGCGCGCGCGCACCGAGATCGGCTTCGCGCCCGCGGTCGGCCTGCGCGACGGCATCGCGCGCACGCTGACCTGGTACCGGGAACATGGCTGGCTCTGATCTCAAAGCGCAGGAGCAGCTCTTCGCGCCGGGCAAGTCCAGCCGCGAGAAATACGCCGAGCTCGTCGTCGGCCGGCCCGGACTCGGCGCGCTGATCGCCTACGAGCTCGTGACGCTCGTCGCGCAGCCGGTGCCGGGCGCCCTCGGCCTCGTGCTGCGCAAGGCGCTGTATCCGACCCTGCTGGGCTCGTGCGGCCGGAACGTGGTGTTCGGCCAGAACGTCGTGCTGCGCCACCCGCACAAGATTCACGTCGGAGACGACGTCGTGATCGACGACAACTGTCTGCTGGACGCGAAGGGCGACTCGAACCGCGGCATTCGCATCGGCAGCGGCGTGTTCGTGGGCCGCAACACGATCCTCTCGTGCAAGAACGGCGACATCGAGCTCGGCGACGGCGCCAACATCGGCTTCAACTGCGAGATCTTTTCCGCGAGCCGCGTGACGATCGGCGCGCACGTGCTGATGGCGGCCTACGCGTACGTCGTCGGCGGCGACCACGACTTCTCGGATCCGACCAAGACGGTGCTGGAGCAGACGCGCACGTCGACCGGGATCACGATCGGCGAGGGCGTCTGGCTGGGCGCCGGCGCGAAGATTCTCGACGGCGTCACCGTGGGCGCCCACGCCGTGGTCGGCGCCGGCGCCGTCGTGCGCGGCGATGTCACGCCGTACGGGGTCGCAGTCGGCATCCCCGCGCGTGTCGTCTCCACGCGAACGCCGTAGTCGATGGCCGTCTTCGCGATCGTCACCTCCAGCCCGCCGGGCGTCGAGGGGGGACACCTGGTCATCGCCCGCGCGGTCGTCACGGCCGCGCGCGAGCGCGGCCACGACGCGCGGCTCGTCGTGACCCCCGATCACGGGTTCGGCCGCCAGACGAAGTCGTACTGGCAAACGCGGCGGACGAACGTGCGTGAGATCGAGGGCGCGCGCATCGATCAGGTGATCAGCCTGCGCCATCCGAGCTATGCGGTGCGCCACTCCGCGCACGTGTGCTGGCTGAACCACACGATGCGCGAGTACTACGACCTGTGGCCGCGCCTGATTGCCGGCATCTCGAAGAAGAACCTGCTGAAAGAGCGGATCCGCCGCACGCTGACGCACGCGGCCGATGCGTACCTGCTGACGTCCAACGTCACGAAGCTCGTCGCTCAGTCGCGCACCATCCAGCGGCGGCTCGTCGACGAGCTCGGGATCAGACCGGACGTCCTCCATCCGCCGCCGCCGCAACGCCCGTATCGCTGCGAGGCGTACGGCGATTACATCTTCGCGGTGTCGCGCCTGACGCCGCTCAAGCGCGTCGATCTCCTGATCCGCGCGCTTGCCGAGGCGGCCGCGCGACGCGTCCGGGCGGTGATCGCCGGGGAGGGCGAGGATCGTGGCCGACTCGAGCAGCTTGCGAAGGAACTGGGCGTCGCCCAACGCGTGTCGTTCCTCGGCCGGATCGACGACGACACGCTGCTCGATCATCTGGCGCGCTGCCGCGCGGTCTGCTTCACGCCGCTCGGCGAGGACTACGGCTTCGTCACGGTCGAAGCGTTCGCGTCACGGAAAGCGGTCATCACCGCGACCGACAGCGGCGGCCCGACCGAGCTCGTCGTCCACGATCGGACCGGTCTCGTGTGCGATCCGAGCCCGTCAGCCCTGGCGTCGTCGCTCGCGAGCATCATGGACGATCGCGCGCTCGCCGAGCGGCTCGGCGCGGCGGGGGCGGAGCGGGCCGCCGCGATGACGTGGGACGCGGCCCTCGCGCAGCTGACCATCGTGTAGAGGCAGGTTAGAATCAGCGTATGGGTTATCGCAGCGAGCTCGAGGCGCGGCTCGCGAAGAAGACGACGAAGGCCATCATCGATTACCAGATGATCGATGACGGCGACCGCATCATGGTCGGGCTGTCCGGCGGCAAGGACAGCTGGGCGCTCCTGCAGGTGCTCGACGTGCTGCGCCGGCGCGCGCCGATTCGCTTTTCGCTCGTCGCCGTCAACGTCGACTCCGGCTACAAGGAATTCAAGCACGACGTGATCGCGAGGACGTGCGAGTCGCGCGGCTGGGAGTATCGGATCGAGCACACCGGCATCGGCGAGGTGATCGACGATCTGCTCGACGCCGACGACACGCCGTGCTCGCTGTGCGCGCGGCTGCGGCGCGGCGTGCTGTACCGCATCGCGAAGGAGGTCGGCGCGACGAAGATCGCGCTCGGCCACCATACCGACGACTTCATCGAGACGCTGCTGCTGAACCTGTTCTTCGCCGGCGCGCTGAAGGCGATGCCGGCCAAGCTGGTGTCCGACGACGGCGCGCACGTGGTGATCCGGCCGCTCGTCTACGTCAGCGAAGACGAGGCCCGCGCGTACACGAAGGCGTGCGAGCTGCCGATCATCGGCTGCTGCTGTCCTGCGTGCGGCGACCTCAGCCTGCAGCGCCAGCGCGCCAAGCGGCTGATCGTCGACCTCGAGCGCGAGCATCCAGGCGTGAAGCAGTCGATGCTGAAAGCGCTCGGCAACGTGGCGCCGCGGCATCTCCTCGACACGCGGCTGAACCCGCCGGCTGCGCTTCGCGCGGTCGTCGGGACGGCGCACGGCGCACGGCGCACGACGCGCGACGCCTTCCCGCTTCGCCCCGTTTCGTGAGAGCCGTCATCCAGCGGGTTACATCGGCGTCAGTGACCGTCGACGACCGCACGGTCGGCGCGATCGCGCGCGGCCTGCTCGCCTTCGTCGGCGTCGAGCGCGGCGACGGTCCCGTGGACGCCCAGTACATCGCCGCGAAAATCCGGGATCTTCGCGTCTTCGACAGCCTCGACGCGTCCAGACACATGGATCGCTCTGTCCAGGATGTCGGCGGATCGGTGCTCGTCGTGTCGCAGTTCACTCTTGCCGCCGATTGCAGGCGAGGTCGGCGTCCGTCGTTCGACGCCGCCGAGGCGCCGCAGGCGGCGCGGCCGCTCGTCGACGAGGTCGTGCACGATCTGCGCGCGTCGGGCGTCGCCGTCGAAGCCGGCGCGTTTCAGGCGATGATGCGCGTCGCGCTCGTCAACGACGGTCCCGTCACGCTGCTCATCGACAGCCGGAAGAGATTCTGAATCGTCCAAAGAGGTGACATGACTCTTCGACTCGCTTCGTGCGTGCTTCTCGCCGCGGTGATCGCGCGTCCAGCCGCCGCACAACAGCGTCCGCTCGTCACAGAGGATCCGGAACCGATCGGCGCGGGCCGCATCCTGCTCGAAGGCGGCGTCGACTACGCGCACGATCAGCTGTACCCGGTGTCGGGCCTGAAGGGGAATCTCGTCCGCCTGCCGACACTCGGCATCAGCTTCGGCCTCAGCTCCATCGCGGAGCTGCAGCTCGACGGCGGCCTCTACGACCGCCTCACGATCCGCGAGCGCAACCCGCGCGCGCCGTTGGCGTCGCTGCTGACCGTGACGGGCACGCAGACGCACGACGTCGAGGACCTCGTCGTTGCGACGAAGGTTCGTCTGTTGTCGGAGGCGCCGGGCCGGCCGGCGCTCGGCGTCCGGTTCGCCACCAAGCTGCCCAACGCATCGAACGAGAAAGGGCTCGGCCTCGATACGACCGACTTCTACGCGTCGTTCCTTGCGGCGAAGACCGTCGAGTCGATTCGCCTCGTGACCAACGTCGGCCTCGGCATCCTGGCGGACCCGACGAACGGCAACCGGCAGAACGACGTCCTCACCTACGGCGTCTCGTTCGCGCGCGCGTTGACGCAGCAGACGGAAGTCGTCGGCGAGCTGAACGGCCGCGCGTCGGTCCGGAGCGGCGATCCGTTTCCCGGAACCGAGAGCCGCGGCATCCTGAAGCTCGGAGGGCGCTACACGCGCGGACCGGTACGACTCGATGCCGGCGTGTTTCTCGGGCTGACCTCGGTCGATCCCACGATCGGATTCACGGCGGGGTTCACGTGGGTGTTCAACGGGTTTACCGTGCCGTAGGGACCGTATCAGTAGAAGTCTTTGAGATCCGCGACCTCCTTGCGGACCCTTTCCTCCGACCACCCCAACTCACTGCCGACGATGCGCGCGGCGCGCTCGGCGGCGGCGTCGCCGGGATATTGAGTGGCGCCAAGTGGCGTCCGCCGGAGCGCGGCATCGCGCAGCGTCATCGCCATCTCGTGACGCACCGCCCATACCAGCTGCGCGCCGATGACCGGTGAATCGTCCGCGATCCGCGTCCGCCATTCCGGCCGCTTCGCGGCGACCTCCAGGATCTCCCGATAGCGCGATCCGTACGCGCCGACCAGATGCGGAATCGTATCGCTCGGCAGCCCGACGTCGTGCTCGCGCCGCGCTTCGGCAATCGTGAGCCCCACGTCGCGCAGGCCGCCGCCCGGCAGCGGCGTGGCGGCGGTACGAGACGGCGTCCCGGCCTGACCGAGCTTGGCCATGACGCGATCGGTGACGCGTTCGGCGGACGCGCGCGCGGTCGTGTACTTCGCGCCGGCGACGCTGATCAACCCTTCGACGCCCTCGGACGCGTGGTCGCGCACCTGCTCGTGGCCCTGGAGCCTCACGCGGCCGCCGTGCTCGACCGCCGGCACGACACCGCGATGCACGAGCGTGACATCCGCGCGCTTGAGGTCGAGCGACGGGAAGGCGTGATTCAGCTCGGCGATGAACGCGCCGACCTCGTCTTCGACGATGGCGAGCGCGTCGGCCGCGCAGGCGCGGTCGGATTCCCACGTGCCGAAGAGCGCGCGGCCGCGCCACGGCACCAGGAAGAGCGTGCGGCCCGACGGCGACACGCCGCCGAGCGCCTCTTCGCCCGCGTCGCGCCGTGTGACGAGGTTCATGGCCTTGAGCAGCGGCACGCGCGCGGACAAGCCGAGCGGGGCGAGCAGCCGATCGAGGGCCGCGCCCGTCGCGTTGACCGTGACGCACGCGGCGATGTCGAGCTCGCGTCCGCTCTGCCGATCGCGCGCGCGGACGCCGGTCACGCGCCTGCCGTCGGCAATCGGCGCGACGGCCTCGACGTGGTTGGCGATCGTGGCGCCGTGCTCGGCCGCGGCGATTGCCCAGGACAGCGTGAGGCGATCGGCTTCGGTCGCCTCGTAATCGTGCCAGACGGCGGCGCCCGTCAGGCCCTGGCGGCGCAGCCCCGGAAACCGTTGAATCGCGGTGCCGCGCGAGACGACGCGCCCGCCGGGCAGCGCGTGCGACGCGACCAGCCCGCGGTTGCGGCCCACCGACACGAGGCGATCGAGCAGAAAGCCGGCGCGCATGGCGAGCTTGCCGCGCGTCGGCGTCCGGCGCGTCGGCAGCGCGAAGACGAGCGGCTGCACGGCGTGCGGCGCAATCCGCGCAAGCGTGCGGCGCTCGCGCACCGACTCGCGCGCGCGCTTCAGATCGAGCGACTGCAGGTAGCGGAGCCCGCCGTGCAGCGTGCGCAGATGGTTGAACGTCGCGCCGCTGCCGAAGTCCTCCGCTTCGACGAGCGCGACCGCGAGCCCGCGCTGCGCGGCGTCGTACGCGATCGTCAGTCCGTAGATGCCGCCGCCGACGACGAGCACGTCGAACGTGCGGGCGGTGAGCTGATCGACGTCGCGCTTCATGATCTCGCGATACTATAGGGCCCCGCGTGGGCACCATAGACGAGGTCCGCACCTACTGGAACGCCCACATCCACGATCTCGAGATCACCCGGCAT
>Ga0114129_10011064_pt1 | contig 12854 bp, 11 predicted proteins | sample RhiMetdeltSRZDD1_FD_80071 | JGI IMG/M metagenome (GOLD analysis project Ga0114129, IMG submission 80071) | Populus rhizosphere microbial communities from Tennessee, USA - Rhizosphere MetaG P. deltoides SRZDD1 (version 2) (version 2) | ecosystem: Host-associated > Plants > Roots > Rhizosphere >...
AAAAGGTGATTATTTCTCCCGCGGAGGAAAGATCGCCTGACATTTATTTTATTTCCTCCCTGCTTGGAAGTCCGAGTTTTGGAGACAACATGCCTTCTAGCCAATTGTATATCTCTTCGTCAGGTGGGAATGTACGCCTGTCACAATCCTTGCGGAGAATATCTTCAACACAGCGGAGTTCGTTGCATCTTTCGGCTATATATTCTGCAATCTCTGTGATTTTATATGCATATTCTGGATTGTCTAAAGTATCTGTGCGACTTATATGAAAATTTTGGAATAGATGACATAACCTGCTCTTTATACCCTTAGGCAATTTTTCTTCTTTACCCCGATATACAATAGGTATAATTAAGCCGTGACCGTCATACAGACCTGAACGTCTTAAAGCCTCCTTTCTTTCTTCTTCGAGTAATTCCATTGCTCTATATTCGCGGGCGCAGTAAGTCTTTTCTTCGTTAAAATATATAGGGGTATAAACAACTACTAAACATACGCTCTCGCAAAGCGCTTTTGGCAGTTCCTTATCTACAAAATCCCCGCCTCGCAAATGTTTTGTATCAACATAGACTTCCATACCCACCAGCCAACGGCCTAATTCGAGTTCTAAATCAGGAACCAAACGTTTTGCTATGTCATCTTGGTTGCGTCCATAGCTTATGAAGCAAGAATATCGAAGAGGCATAACAGTTTCTCCAAAATTTTCAAAACAGGATTTTTCTTATCCGCTGGAGCATTAGCTATGGCCGGGTGGTTCTTGTTCTAAACCATCATCAAGCTCTGTTTGCAAGGGTGAACTTAGCAAATTTTTTAGAAAGCTGGAATAAAAATCTTCCTGACCGGTCACTTTTAGAATAATGTTGAAAAGCAAATTGGGGATGAAAAATATACCGGTAACGATATAGATAAGCACAGCAAAACTCCCCTTGAGCGCTAATTCCAGCAGAAAAAAGACGATTTCGAGTGCTCCAACTGTTAACCAGATGATTCTGGTGATTATGAAAGTTCCCCCAAGTAAGCCGGAGCGTAATAAATCACTCAGAATGCGAATGAAGAATTCAAAGATGCCGAAGGGTACGGAAAGCAACGATAAGATTATGGATAAAACGACGTAGACACCCGAGATGCCCCGGAATAAAAGAAAGGTGGTGACCAGCATCGGCAAAATAACCACGGACTGCGCAATATTGACAATTGTTTTGACAATCTGATTATCCGTGCCTAAAAGTTCCATCCGAGTTAAAGCAATCAGAGTTGATAAACATAGTGAAAGGATTAAGTTAATAGAGACGATCCAAAGAAAAGGTTTTGGTGTCTCCTTGTGAAAAAGGCCCAAGCGAGTCAAACCCAAAATATCCCCAATGAAAACACCCAGAATCAGCGCGCTTCCGGCAGAAGCGGTAACAAGGGGAATAACGATGTCATTAAGCAGAGGAGGAATGTTGCCTTTAAACAAGAGCGTAAATGTCTGCGCCCCTTGGGCTGCATCCGCATATAAGAATGCTAGAAGCGCCAGAAACCCTAAAAGAGCGCCAATAATTTGTTGCCCAGCGTATTTGTTTTCAGGATGGTTATTGAAGATAGATTTTATATTGTTTTCACAAGGCACGAGATAAGAAGCATCGTCTCGGTTTGGCTTTGAAGATTGGCTGGCAATCTCATCACCAATGTCCGTTGTGTCAGCTTCGCTTTCCGGCTCAACAACCTGACGAAGAAAATTAGTTGACCACGAAAGCAGCGAGCATTTTATTTGACCGAAAACTTTAGCAATATCCTTCACCACCTTAAATTCTATTTTGCTGGCGTCGGCCTTAAGTATCTCTACGCGTCCCTTATGGGATATATTTTTAAGAGTCCAGGTTGCTCTACTTGTAGAATTGCCCAGCGTGGCTAACATAGGCTTTAAAACATCAAGCGCTATTCCAGAAAAAAGCCACAGAAGCGCTGATAAAAACCATTGCAAGGGGGTGAGTTGGATATTCATTTCGGCCCTCCAGTTATTAGAAAATCAGATATAACGTATGGGGTAGTTTCTTCTGGGAGCCTGGCTGGATAAGTCGGTAATATTGAGCCGCGCTCTTTAAAATACTGCTCCCAATAGTTTGTCCTAATTTGACAATCAATACTTTGTTCACAGTAAACCATGGCCATAAGAACATTGACGCCCGTTAGATCAACGGCTAATTGATCACCTTCTTTGGAGTCTATGTCCTGCATATCAGAGAAGATTATCAGATAATAAGCCCCAAACAAATTTGTATCTTTCTCCTGACGTATCGTCCTAGCTGCATAAAATAATGAGTTATAGATATGAGTGGCTGGATCATGTGCTTCGGGAGAGAAATCTATTAGGGGTTCTAGCGTTTGGTGAATAAAATTCTCATTAACTTGCTTTCTTTGTTTCTGCCAATCATCAATCAGACTCTGATTTTGATCGTTTATCGTAGCTTGATCGCATTGTTGTTTGTTGATACTTTTTCCTACCTGGATCGCCGTATTTGTTGCAATAACACTTGAAGCGTTAGCTGTAACTGTTAATTGGTCATCTCGGGCCGTTGCCGTTTGCGTTAAGGCCAGTCGCTCCAAAACTGAATAGGTCTTGTATGGCGTGGGAACTAACATTGGCGTTGAAGTAGGCGCGGCGGTTGGCATAGGGGCAGAGGTGGGAATTGGTGGAGTCAACAATGGGAGAGCAATTGGTGGAACGGTATCAACTACTAAACGGCTATTAGGGCCCTCGCTTGCGCCTAACCAGATCAGATATAACCTATCTCCGGGTTCAATGGATAGCGCTAATCCTTGAATTGCGACATCCATCGCTCGTTTAGTATAACGACTATAGGAGCCAGAGCGATCAATAAGTACGTAAATTACTCTTGGTTTTTTTGCACTTGGGAACTCAACAGGTGTTACCTTGGGGCAAGGAGCAAAACCTAGTGACGCAAGCGTAATTGTAGGTACCAAGGTTGAATTACTTGGATCATTTGGATTGCATGATTGAATAAGGAGGCAACTTAAAAAAAGCCCTAAGATCAAAATAGAGCAGTGTTTGGTGCTTGGTGTGGGACAAGTCTTCGTAAGGATAAGCAATTTCTTGATGGTTTTGCCAAACATGCAAATACCCATATGGGTTCTTTGTGAATTAAAAGAATCTAATATGTCCCTGGTAATTTTTATTTGAAATGGTAGTAGCTATCAACCTGCCACCATTTTTATAGATCACGCTAGAGGAAGAAGTGCCTTACCACCTGAGCAACGGCAAAAACCCACCTGTTTAGAAGTTAAAGAAAAAAAGACGTTCCAGCCGGAAAAAAAAGAAGGGGCAGCTCATTGCTGCCCAATAAATATGCGGCATAACGCTTAATTTGTCAAATCACTAATTTCTTTTTGATGGGCGTCCTCGTTTTGCCTTTCGCTTGAAGTCTTTTACCGCTTGCAGAGTCGTGAGCCAGTCCCGGCGTACCTTCAGACCCTTGATTCGTCCGGTATTCAAAAGATGTTGAATGGTGCGCTCAGAGTAGCCGGTCTGCCTCGCAGCCTCGGCAACGGTAATCCACTTCTCGTTGCCTAGCTCCATCCGCTCCTTTTAGCATGTAGCGGGTGCTTCGGTTGGTAAGTTGCAGGCAGAGTATAGACGGAGAGGCAAAGTATGTCGAGGAAAAGCTATCGTTTTGACCCGGCTGCTTCCTTTGTGTCTTTGCGCCTTCGTGGTTACAATCCTCATCACTATGGCAACCCTCATTACTCAACTCACGCTCCCCTCCAGCCAAACGCTCGCGCTCTATCAGGGCGATCTGACCGAAGAGCAGGTCGGAGCCATCGTCAATGCTGCCAACGAGCATTTGGAGCACGGCGGCGGACTCGCGGGTGCCATTGTCCGGCGCGGCGGGCACGAAATCCAATTAGAAAGCAACGCGTGGGTCAGGCAACAGGGACTGGCCGGACACGCCAAGCCCGCGCTAACCGGTGCCGGCCGACTTCGGTGTAAGGCCATCATCCACGCCGTCGGCCCGGTGTGGCGCGGCGGCGGACAAGGCGAAGAGACTAAACTGCGCGCGGCCTACACGTCGGCGTTGGAACTCGCGCACGAGCAGGGCTTTGACTCGGTCGCCTTTCCTTCAATCAGCACCGGTATTTTCGGTTTCCCGGTGGAGCGCGGCGCGGCGATTGCGCTGCAAGCGGTCACGGATTTCTGCGCGGCGCATCCCGCTTCGCCGCTGCGCGAGATTCGCTTTACCCTCATTGACGCACCAACGGTGGAAGTTTTTCGGCGCGCGTTTGAGAAATTGGATAGACCCTAGAGCGAAATCAATTTACGGAATACGCAATACGGAATACCTTGTAGCATAGAGTGCATATTTCGTATTGCGTATTCCGTAATCCACGATGAACTTTATTTTGAAATGATCACCTCTACCTCCAACGAAAAGATCAAGCTCGTCCGCGCGCTCCAGGACAAGCGCCGCGTTCGCGAAGCGGAGCAGCTCTTTGTCGTCGAAGGTGTTCGGCTAGTGGAAGAGGCGCTTCTCGCGCGCGCCCCAATCAAGTTAGTTCTGCACACGGATGATCTCGATCCGCGCAGTCAGGCGGCCTTGAGTGAACTTATCCGCCTGAACGTGCCAATCGAAACGGTGACTCCCAAAGTCATGGCCGCCGCCTCGGATACCCAAACTCCTCAGGGCCTCCTTGCTATTACCACTCTTCCTTCATCCTTCATCTCTCATCCTTCATCCTTCTCTTTCGTCCTCATCCTCGACCACCTCTCCGACCCTGGCAACCTCGGTACCATCCTGCGCACGGCGGACGCGGCCGGTGTAGAAACGGTTTTCCTTGCGCCCGGCACGGTGGATGCTTACAATCCTAAAGTCGTGCGCGCGGCGATGGGCGCGCATTTTCATGTCCCCATCGTCGAGGCAAGTTGGGAGTCGTTGGCGGATCGGCTCGCCGGATTAGAAATCTGGCTGGCTGAGGCGCGCGCCGGCGAGGCCTATCATAAAGTGGATTGGCGCAAGCCCTGCGCGTTAGTCATCGGTTCCGAGGCGAAGGGGCCGAGTGAGGCGGCGCGCCGCTTTGCTCACCGACAGGTACACATCCCCATGCCTGGCCAAGCCGAATCCTTGAATGCCGCCGTGGCTGCGGGCATCTTGTTGTTTGAAGCCGCCAAGCAAAGATCAAGAAGATCACGAATGCCACGAACCGCTTCGCGCGAATAGCACGAATGTTTAAGGTTTATTCGTGCTATTCGCGCGGTTTGTGCGGTTCGTGGTATTCGTGATTAAAGGATCCGTTAAACCCTCATCTTTGGTGTTATAATTTCCCCAGCCCGTTTGGAACGGGCTATTTTTTACTCTGGCGATGAAAAAACCTTTACGCTTTCGGCCTTTAGCCGCACTCTCGAGTCTCTTCGGCGGTTCCTCCGGGCAACTCCAGGAAACCGGCATGTTCGACCTGCGCCGCTTCCGTCTGTCCAACGGGCTGCGCGCGTGGATCAAACTGCGTCCGCGCACCGGCACGGTCTTAATCCTGCTGCAAGTCCCGGTTGGCTCGCGCCACGAAACGGAAGAGAACAACGGCATCAGCCACTTCCTCGAACACATGCTCTTTACCGGCACGGCGCAATGGAATGAGCGGGAAGTCATGGAATTAATCCGCCGGCGCGGCGGAGAAGCCAACGCGCGCACGGGCCGGGAGGACACCGTCTTCTGGCTGCACCTTAAAGCCGACGATCTGGACTTTGGCCTCCACTGGCTGGCCGAGGTCGTCTTCCGGTCCCAATTGCCGGAAAACAAATTCACAAAAGAACGGCAGATCATCATCCAGGAAAAGGGCGGCGAGTTCGGCAAGCTCCAGGCCGTGGGGGATTGGATCGAAGACCTCGGCCTGGGTTGGAACGTCTTCCGCGCCGTCAAGCAGCGCTTGTTTCCCAAAAGCCCGCTGCTGCTGCCGGTCATCGGCGACGACAACTCGCTTGGGCGTCTGACGTATCCGCGGGTCATCGAATTTTACCGGCAGCATTACTTGCCCAATAATGTGACGCTGATCGTGGTCGGGGATGTAAAGGCCGACGAGACCGAAGCGAAAGTGACCAAGTATTTTGGGGCCTTCGCTCCGGGCGCCGTGCCGCCGCGCCCGGTCACGCCGCCGCCGCCCGAGGGCGGATTCAACCTTCGGCTGCGCGGGCCGAACATCAACAACCAGGGACAACTGCTGCTCGGCGCGCCGCTGCCTGGGATGCGTCACCCTGACCGCTGGGCGCTCACGGTCTTATCTGAAATTCTCAACACGCGTCTCACGCAAGATATTCGCTTCAATCGCGGGTTGGTGTACGACATTGACGTTTACCCCGCGCTGTATACCGACGTGGGTTACTTCGTCGTCTACACCACCGCCGACAGCCAGAAGTTCGACGAAATCCTGACGGAAGTTGATAAGCGTTTAGAGGAAGCGATTCGCGGCGAGATTGACGCGGCCACGGTCGCCGAGGCCAAGACCGCCATCCGCGGGCGCTTGTTGCTGGGGATGGAGAGCAACACGGACTTGGGCTGGTGGCTGGCGGAGCTGAGCCTCTTCGTCCCGGACGAAAGCCCGGTTCCCGATCTGTTTGCCGAAGTAGAAGCGGTGACGCCCGAGGCTGTGGCTCGGGTGGCCCGCACCTACTTGACGCGGGATAAGCGTTACCAGGCGATTTACCGGCCCGGCTTGACGCCGGCGGCGCTCGTCCGTCCGGCGCTGGCGAGCTTGGGTCTGGTTCTCGCGGGGGCTGGGGCGTGGTTGCTCGCGCGCACCCTGAGCGGAGCGAAGCGCAGTCGAAGGGCAGGCGCGCCACCGCATTGACAGGAGCAAGCCGGCGCGGTAAACTGCGTGGGCTTGTCGCCGGTGAGACATGATCGGCGAAAGACTTTTTAACCGGGGGAGGTGAAACTAATTGACGACCGTCACATTACGCCCAAATGAGTCGCAAGACCAACTGCTCAAGCGCTTCAAAAAGAAAGTCATGCGCAGCGGCATCTTGAGCCAACTGCGAAATAAGCGCTGGTTTGTCTCCAAAAGCGAAATCCGCCGGATCGAAAAGAAAAAGGCCATTCGCCGCCTCAACAAGCGCAAACGCCGCGATAGCGAAGAATAAAGAATAGTCAGCCCGGTAATGAACCGGGCTGATTTATTTATAAGCCCTTCCGACTACGACTCTAGTGGCAGGTGGCAGGTGGCAAGTTATCTTCTACTTGCCGCCTGCCACCTGCCACTTGCTATGTCGCAATGGCGCGCAAGCGGAGTTTGGCTGGGAGTACCGAATTGCCCCTCCCCACAGACCGTGTTATGATCCGGCCCACATCCGCCGTCCACCATTGAGGTCATGCCATGTCTGCTGAGAGCCTCAAAGTCCTCCAGGAAGAAATCCAGCGCCTCACAGAAGAAAATCGCCGGTTGCAGGATGAACTGCAAGCCATCCGCCGGTCGGTGCAAGCTCTCTCCGAACTCTACTCCATTTCGCAGGGTATCACGCCGGACACGGATGTCATCAAGCTACTCGGCGAAATCCTGGACGCGGCCCTCACCGTCTTGAAAGCCTCGGATGGTTCGCTGTTGCTGCTGGATGAGCAAAACGGCGATCTGGTTTTCACCGTGGTACGCGGCGCGTCCGCCGGCAAACTCACCGGCTACCGCTTGCCCAAGGGGGCGGGGATCGCCGGTTGGGTCGCCGCCAACCACCGTCCGCAAATCGTCTCGGATGTGCGGCGCGATCCGCGTTTTTTCTCAAAAGTGGACGAGAGCTTTGGATTCCAGACTCGCTCGCTGGTCTCGGTTCCCGTCCAGTTGGACAATGGCCGGGTGTTGGGAGTGATTGAAGCTCTCAACAAGACCTCTGATCGTGAATTCAATCAGGACGATTTGGAATTGCTGTTGATCGTCGCGCAATTGGCGGCCACCGCCATGCGCCGGGCCGAACGGGCCGCCGAAGTCATCGAACGCCGGTCGGCCCTCCTCCAAAAGCGGCCGCCTACTGTGCGATAGACGAACTATTAAGACTTTTCCGCCCCACGGAATACGCAATACGGAATACGTGGCGTAATGCGTATTCCGTATTCCGTCACGAGGAAATCGCTCTAGAGGAAAACTCCATGGACACTGTTCAAACCGGTCAAACACTCGGCCCCTACCGCATCATCGCCCAAATTGGTCAGGGCGGCATGGCGACGGTCTACAAGGCTTATCACGCCGCCATGGATCGCTACGTCGCCATCAAAATTCTGCCGCGCCAATTGGCCGAAAGCCCGGAGTTCATGGGGCGCTTCCAACAGGAAGCCCGGACGATTGCCAACCTCGAACACGCCCACATCCTCCCGGTGCATGACTATGGTGAAAGCGACGGCTTTACGTATCTCGTCATGCGTTACCTGGACGCGGGCACGCTCAAAGAGCGTATCCAAGCCGGAGAGCTGGCGCTCGCGGAAGTGGATCGCTTCTTCTCCCAACTCACCGACGCGCTGGATTACGCCCACGCGCACGGCGTCATTCACCGCGACCTGAAGCCTTCCAACGTCCTGGTAGACGCGCGCGGCAATCTGTTCCTGACCGACTTCGGCGTCGCCAAACTTTTGGAGAGCAACTCGCAGTTCACTACCACCGGCGGCTTGATCGGCACGCCGGCTTACATGAGTCCCGAACAGGCGCAGGGCCAGAAAGTGGATCAGCGCTCGGATATCTACTCGCTCGGCATCATCCTGTATGAGATGATCACCGGACGTGTGCCCTTTGCCGCCGAGACGCCGCTGGCGGTCGTCCTTAAGCATCTCAACGAGCCGCTGCCGCTGCCCTCGGACGTCAAGCCGGGCACCTCGCCCGCCATCGAGCGCGTCATCCTGAAAGCCCTGGCCAAGAACCCGAATGACCGTTTTGCCTCAGTCGCGGAATTTCTCGCGGCGTGGAAGACCGCGCTCGCCACCAGCGATACGTTGTCTGCTCTCGCACCCGCGCCCGCGCTCGCTTCGCGGGCGGCCTCCCCGTCTCTATCCACCGGCCCGGCCCCCTCACGCCGGCGAACGCCCATCGGTTGGATTATCGGCGGCGCGGGAGTGCTTGGAATAATCGTCTTGGCCCTCCTGGGTGGTTTGCTGATTGTCGCCCTCCCCTTGGCCGGAAAGCCCAAGCCGACGGCTAACGCTTCGACAACTGCTACCGCTCCCGGCCAGGAGACGGTTGAGCCAACCCAGGCAACAGGCCCGGTTGGCAGTCCCGGGTGGACCTCCTGGGCGGCGGGGAATACGATTTACACCGTCGTCGTTAATCAGGATCAGATACTGACCGGTGGGCCGGGCAGCCTCACCGTCTGGAATGCCGCCGACGGCTCGGTCTTGCGACGTTTCACCAGCGGGAACGGGCTGCCGGACCCGACGGTGACCGCGCTCTTTGTAGACACCGATGGGACGTGGTGGATTGGGACGAACTACGGGGTCGCGCATTTTGATGGTGAGAACTGGTTGGCTCACTACGGCACGGATGACGGTTTAGACAGCGGGAACATTACCTCGATCACGCGCTCGGGCGAGAACTTGGTCGTGGGGACAGCTTACGGGCCGGATGGCGGCGGGGTGAATTTCTTTGACGGCAAGCAGTGGAGTCGCGCGCCGAATTTTCCTTCCGACGCCGACGGCGACCCGGACGCTTTGAGCAACAACGTCAACATCATTCTCGCCGATGGCCCGGACGAGTTGTGGGTCGGCACGGACAATGGGCTGGGCTACTTTGATGGAGAAAACTGGACTCGCCTTTCGACGGCGGAGGGCCTGCCATCCAACCGAGTGGTCACTTTGATGTTCGACCAGAATGATGAGTTGTGGGCTGGGACGGAGGCGGGCGCGGCGCATTTTGTTGATCAGACGTTTGAACCCACGCCGGAAGGGACAGGCCCGCCTTATGGGGTGTATGGCATGTTGCAAGACGTGCGCGGCGCTTACTGGTTTTCCGGCGGCGGCGGCATCTGGAAGTTTGATCTGGCGGAGGCCAACTGGACAGCGTATACCCAAGACTCCGGCGCTCTGCCGGTCTATACCACGTTCGGGATCGCGGAGGATGCAGACGGCAATCTCTACTTCGCCAGTGATGGCGCGGGGCTGCTGCGGTGGGATGGCGGCAAGTTTACGCCTTGGGGTATTCCGAATATACCGACTCAATCGGCCTTTGGCCGGATTCTGTCGGCGCCGGATGGGTCGCTCTGGTTCGTTCAGGAATATGGCTCGAACACCGATCGCTTTGACCCCAGTCAGGAGACTTGGTCGCCCGTCACCGACCTGCCGTGCAGTTGCAATCCCCTGACCTTCGACTCCAGCGGCAACCTATGGGCCGGAGAATATAACGGCGGATTCTGGATCGTCGGTAAGGACGACGCCACCCACGTCACCGCCGCGCAGGGCTTGCCGGAGGAAGTCCAGGTCACCCAAATCGCTTTTGCCCAGGATGGCAAGCCGTGGATCGGCACGGATCACGGGGTAGCGTTTTTCGATGGGAAGCAGATCACAGAGATGTTGAACGCCAAGAACACCGGCTTCGCGAGTGATTTCGTCCGCAGCCTGTTCGCCGCCTCGGACGGTTCCATGTGGGTCGGCCTCCAGGGCGGCCTCAGCCATTTGAAGCCGGATGGCGCGTGGGAGCATTTCACGGTGGGTAACCCTTTCACCGGCAACTTCACGGATGTGTACGACCTGGCGGAAGACGCGAGTGGCGCGCTCTGGGTGGCGACGTATGGCGATGGCGTCTATCGCTTCGCCGATGACGAATGGCAAAATTTCTTGCCGGACAATCCGGGCGTGCAACTGCCCTCGCCGCAGGTGAACAGCGTGACCGTGGCCCCGGACGGCAGTCTGTGGTTCGGCACTTATTATTCCGGCGCGGCCCGGTTCGACGGCAACGAGTGGTCATCCTTCGATGTATCGGATGGCTTAATCGAGTACAACGTCAACGATATTTTTGTGGACTCAAATGGCGCAATCTGGTTCGCCACCAGCGGCGGCGTCACGCGCTACATCCCTTAAGAGCGTACACGGATTGCACTGAAACAGCCGGATGGCACGGATCTTTTAAAGATTTTTCCGTGTAATCCAGATCTTCCGTGCAATCCGTGTACTCTTTACCCCTATGAAACTCTCCCTCTCCCTCGGCCAAATGCATATCCACCTCGGCGAACCGGAGAAAAACTTCGAGCGCGTCCGGGAGTGGACGGCGGAGGCCGCCCGGCGCGGATCGGCGCTCGTCCTTTTCCCGGAACTCTGGTCTACCGGCTACGATCTAGAAAACTGGTCGCGTTACGCCGCGCCGCTGGGCGAAGGAATGTTCGCGCGCCTCAGCGCGCTTGCCAAAGAGCAGCACATCGCGCTTGGCGGTTCAGTGCTGGAAGCGCGCGAGGGGCGCGCGTATAACTGCTTCGCCCTCTTCGATAAGAACGGCCAACTCGCCACCGCGTATCGCAAAGTGCATCTCTTCCGTTTGATGGACGAAGACAAATGGCTCGCGCCCGGCGAGCGCCTGGAACTCGTGGAAGCCGAGTGGGGGATGACCGGCCTCGGCATTTGCTATGATCTGCGCTTCCCGGAATTATTCCGCAAATACGCGCTCAGCGACGCGCGGCTCGTCTTGCTCCCCGCCGAATGGCCCAGCCGCCGCGCTTATCACTGGCAGACGCTCCTGCGCGCCCGCGCGATTGAAAATCAAATGTTCATCGCCGGCTGCAACCGGGTGGGCGAATCCAAAGGCGAGCACTTCGGTGGCGGCTCGGCGGTCATTGATCCGTGGGGCGAGGCGATCATCGAAGGCGGCAGTTCCGAGACTTTGCTGACGGCTGAGATTGATTTGGATAAAGTGGATGAGGTGCGTAACCGGATCAAGGTCTTTGAGGATCGGAGGCCGGAGGTTTATTGAGACAAGAAATTGATATTAGTAAATCTAAGCCTTTGAATTGGGCACTTAAATTTATTATATAAGAACAGAGAGTATCTGAATGAAATTCTACACAGATCGAATAATCAGCAGGTTGGAGCAACTTAAAAACGAAGTCGCTAATGCTGATACTATAGACTTCTATGACCGCCTAAGAGCTTTTAAGGAGTATTGTGAACAAACGTCTATCATTGCATCATGCTTGTTCCAATTACCTAAGGCCTCCTATAATTTCTATGTTCAAGAAAAGTTGCCTGCTGGCGATGCAGGCTATAGTGCTCGATGGGATGCGATTAGACAGATAGTAGAAAAATATGTCAATGAGCCATCCTTGATACCGATGCAGGGTGTTCCAACTACTTCGCCAAATTTAAGAAGTTTTGTGACCTCCCTTTGTAATTACCTTATCCACCAATTAGACAATTCTGGGACAGTGCTGCACCTTCTCATCAGGTATAAAGGTTGGGTGGAATGGTTTGAAGCTGAACAATTGTATAAGGATTATCAGGTAGGTGGAGAGGAGGTTTTAAATAAGAATCTCCGCCGCTTCTTATTTGAAGGCGGAGTTGATTATCCATTCTCAGAACCACATTCTCCAGGCGGCCGAGCAGATATTGTCGCGGCATTAGAAACAGATGATCCACTTGTTTTGGAAAGTAAGGTGTGGGACTCAGACAATAGTTACAAAGAAAATCGAATCCGAGATGGGCTGCGCCAAGTAATGGATTACGCAGCAAAATATCGCAAGGATAAAGGCTATTTAGTGGTTTTCAATTGTGATCCAATACCTTTGACATTTATTGATGATACAAATCCTGGTGAATGGCCTGCTCGTCTTCAAGTTGATCGAACTTACTACTTTATAGATATTAATATTGCTCAACGTTCTTTGCCTGTTAGCCAGCAAGACAAAGGAAAGCCTG
>Ga0114129_10011065_pt1 | contig 12854 bp, 10 predicted proteins | sample RhiMetdeltSRZDD1_FD_80071 | JGI IMG/M metagenome (GOLD analysis project Ga0114129, IMG submission 80071) | Populus rhizosphere microbial communities from Tennessee, USA - Rhizosphere MetaG P. deltoides SRZDD1 (version 2) (version 2) | ecosystem: Host-associated > Plants > Roots > Rhizosphere >...
GTTCGCCATTTAGGCGTCGTCGCGACAAGTTCGTTACTTTGGCGAGGCCGAGAGGGGCGCACGGGCCGCCACTGGCCGATGGTGAAATGCCATATATCGCGTTCGCTGTTATGCCACACTTCGCGCATGGAAAGTCCCGCTCCCCCTGCGATGTTGCAGCATCTGTGGAAGTCCGCGCTGCTATCTGGGATTCTCGCCGTGATTCTCGGGATATGTGTGCTGGCTTGGCCAGGCCCCACGATCGTCGTTGCGGCGATCTTCTTCGGCGCCTATTTGTTGGTCACCGGGATCTCTCAGGTGGTCTTCGCGTTCAGTTTGCATGTGTCGGCTGGGGGGCGGGTTCTGCTGTTCCTCAGCGGCGCCGCCGCGCTGATTCTGGCGGTGCTGTGTTTCCGCAGCCTGCAGGATTCGATCCTGTTGCTGGCCATCTGGATCGGGGTCGGCTTCATCTTCCGTGGTGTGGCGACCGCCGTGTCCGCGATCAGTGATCCGACGCTGCCCGGCCGGGCCTGGGAGATCTTCATCGGGGTGATCAGCCTGATCGCCGGCGTTGTGATGCTGGCGTCGCCGTTCGAGTCGATCGGCATCCTGACCACCGTTGTCGGCATCTGGCTGATCCTCATCGGCGCCTTCGAGGCGGTCTCCGCCTTCGGCATCCGCAAGGCCGGCAAGGACGTCGCCGAGGTGCGCGAGAAGCTGACCGCACCCGCACCGGCCGAGCCCGTTAAACCCGACGAATAGGTCCATCGACAGGGGTCCAAAGCCCCTTGTGTCGCGGGCCTCGTTCACTACTACAATCTGTCGTAGATACGAATCTAGGCCTGGGAGCGACGCATGGATGTGCTGGACGTCTCGCGGTGGCAGTTCGGAATCACCACCGTCTACCACTTCATATTCGTCCCGCTGACGATCGGCCTGGCTCCGCTCATCGCGGCCATGCAGACCGCCTGGGTTGTCACAGGCGACAGCGGGTGGTACCGGCTGACGCGCTTCTTCGGGAAGTTGTTCTTGATCAACTTCGCGATGGGCGTGGCCACCGGGATCGTCCAGGAGTTCCAGTTCGGCATGAACTGGAGCGAGTACTCGCGCTTCGTCGGTGACATCTTCGGCGCGCCGCTAGCGTTCGAGGGACTGATCGCGTTCTTCTTCGAGTCGACGTTCATCGGGCTGTGGATTTTCGGCTGGAGCCGGCTGCCGCGGTTGGTGCATCTCGCGTGCATCTGGATTGTCGCGATAGCGGTCAACGCGTCGGCGTACTTCATCATCGCGGCGAACTCGTTCATGCAGCATCCGGTAGGCGCCCGGTTCAATCCCGAAACGGGTCGCGCCGAGTTGGTCGACTTCGGTGCGCTGCTGACAAACAACACCGCGATCTGGGCGTTCCTGCACGCGGTCGCCGGAGCGTTCCTCACCGCAGCAGCCTTCGTCGCGGGGGTGTCCGCGTGGCTGATGGTTCGCTCGCGCAAGCGACCCGAGGAAGCCGCCGACGCACGGAGCATGTACCGGCCCGCGACGATCGCAGGCAGCCTGGTTGCGCTGGCTGCCTGCGGCGGACTGTTTTTCACCGGTGACTTCCAGGGCAAGCTGATGTTCGTCCAGCAGCCGATGAAGATGGCGTCTGCGGAATCGTTGTGCCACACCGAATACGACCCGGACTTCTCGGTTCTTACGATCGGCACACACAATAACTGCGACAGCGTCACACACGTCATCGAGGTGCCGTACGTGCTGCCGTTCCTCGCAGAGAGCAAGTTCACCGGCGTGACGCTGCAAGGCGTCAAGGACCTTCAACAGTCCTACGAACAGAAGTTCGGACCGGGTGATTACCGGCCCAACCTGTTCGTCACCTACTGGGCGTTTCGCGCCATGATCGGGTTGCTGGCGGTCCCTGTGGCTTTCGCGCTACTGGCGCTGTGGCTGACACGCCGCGGACGAATTCCAGACCAGCGCTGGTTCGGCTGGTTCGCCCTGATCACAATTCCGACGCCGTTTCTCGCGAACTCCGCTGGGTGGGTGTTCACCGAAATGGGCAGACAGCCTTGGGTTGTCGCACCGAACCCGACCGGCGACCAGATGGTGCGTCTGATGGTGCAGCAAGGCGTTTCCGACCACTCGCCTGGGGTGGTGTTCTTCTCGCTCGCCGTCTTCACGCTGCTGTACGGCGTGTTGGCCGTGATCTGGTTCTGGCTGATGCGCCGATACGTGGTCGAGGGACCACTCGAACACGACTCCGAACCCGCCCCGCCCACGCCCCCGGAGTCCGACGACGTGGCTCCCCTGTCGTTCGCTTACTGAGAGGGGCTCATCGTGGGACTTCAAGAACTGTGGTTCTTCCTGATCGCGGCGCTGTTCCTCGGCTTCCTGGTGCTCGAGGGTTTCGACTTCGGGGTTGGCATGCTGATGGCACCGCTGGGCGCGGTGGGAGAAGGTGATACCGAGACCCGCAGGCGCGCAGTGCTGAACACCATCGGGCCGGTCTGGGATGCCAACGAGGTGTGGCTGATCACGGCGGGTGCATCGATGTTCGCGGCGTTCCCCAACTGGTACGCGACGATGTTTTCGGCCCTGTACCTGCCACTGCTGGCGATCCTGTTCGCGATGATCCTGCGCATCGTGGGCATCGAATGGCGCGGCAAGATCGACGACCCGAAGTGGCGGGCACGGGCCGATGCGGGCATCGCAGTCGGGTCATGGGTGCCGGCGATCCTGTGGGGCGTCGCGTTCGCAATTCTGCTGCGCGGCTTGCCGATCGACGCCAACCACCGCGTGGACCTGTCGATCGGTGACGTGCTCAACGCGTACACGCTGCTCGGCGGACTTGCCACCGCGTCGCTGTTCGCCTTCTACGGCGCGGTGTTCATCGCGTTGAAGACCGGCGGTCCCGTGCACGACGACGCATTCCGTTTCGCAAAGGTGTTGTCGGTGCCGGTGATTGTGCTGGCGGGCGGATTCGGGTTGTGGACGCAACTCGCGTACGGCAAGGCATGGACCTGGCTGGCGCTTGGCGTCGCGGTCGTCGCCCTGTTGACCGCCGTCGCACTGGTGTGGGCTCGGCGAAACGAGGGCCGGGCCTTCGTGTCGATGGTCGTGGTGATCGCGGCCGTCGCCGTGCTGGTGTTCGGCGCGATGTATCCAAACTTGTTGCCCTCCACGCTCAATCCGGAGTGGAGCGTGACGATCTACGACGGATCATCCACGCCGTACACGTTGAAGATCATGTCGTGGGCTTCGCTGACCTTGCTCCCGCTCGTGATGATCTATCAGGGGTGGACGTACTGGGTGTTTCGCAGACGGATCACCGCCGACGCGATACCCGCATCCATCGGATTGGCGAGGCGATCGAACTGAACCCACTGCTGGCTTCCCCGGCGATGCGGCGCTTCCTGACCGCGTCGGTGGTGTGCGGTGTGGTGATCAGCGGTACCACGATCGTGTCCGCCGTGGTGTTGGCGCACGTCATCGCCGGAGTAATCACCGATCCCGCCACCCGCACGGTCGCGCACTGGGCCGGCCCGCTGTGGATCCTGGTGGCGCTATGGGTGATCCGTACATTCGCGCATTGGCTGCAGGGCAGGCTGTCACAGCGGGGCGCAACGGCGGTGATCGTCGGTCTGGCCGGCGAGGTGCTGCGCACGGTCACCGCGCTGCCGCCGCGTCAGCTCGCCGCGCACCGCGATTCGGCCGCCGCAATGATCACGCGCGGTCTCGATGGGCTGCGACCGTATTTCACCGCGTATCTGCCGTCGCTGCTCCTTGCCGGCATCCTCACCCCGGCCGCGGTGGTGGTCATCGCGGTCTACGACTGGGAGTCGGCCGTCATCGTGCTGATCGCGTTGCCGCTCATTCCGATCTTCATGGTGCTGATCGGGTTGCTCACCCGCGAGCGATCGGCCGCATCACTGGCCGCGATGACCACGCTGCAATCCCGGCTGCTCGATCTCGTCGCGGGCATTCCCACGCTGCGTGCTCTGGGCCGGGTGGGTGGCTCCGTTCAGCGGATCACCGAACTTGGTGCCGCCCACCGCCGCTCGGCGATGTCCACCCTGCGCATCGCGTTTCTGTCGGCGCTCGTCCTTGAACTGCTGGCCACCCTCGGTGTCGCCCTCGTCGCGGTCGGCGTCGGCCTGCGCCTGGTGTACGGCGACATGACGCTGGCGGCCGGCCTGACCGCCCTGCTGCTGGCGCCGGAGGTGTTCTGGCCGCTGCGCCGAGTCGGCATGGAATTTCATGCGGCACAGGATGGAAAGACTGCAGCGGACAAGGCATTCCAGTTGCTCGACACGCTACAGAACCAACCGGGCGGGACGCCTGCGCTTGACGTCGACCTCGAACCGGGCGTCGTGACGGTGTTGACCGGACCCAACGGCGTCGGCAAAACCACGCTGCTACAGAGCATTCTCGGGCTCGATTCGCCGCGGCCGCAGGAGTGGTGGTCTCAGGTGGCCTGGCTGGCCCAGCGTCCGGTCCTGGTGCCGGGCAGCATCCGTGACAACCTCGAACTGTTCGGGCCATTGGTCGACCTCGAGGGTGCCATCAGTGCAGCGGGTTTCGACGAGGTGCTTGCCGTGCTGCCCGACGGGCTGGAGACCGTCATCGGACGCGATGGCGTCGGCTTGTCACTGGGACAGCGCCAGCGCCTCGGCCTGGCGCGGGTATTCGGCTCGCCTGCATCGGTTCTGCTGCTTGACGAGCCCACGTCGCACCTGGATGCGCAGATGGAAGCCCGTGTGCTGCAAGCGATTGTCGCGCGGGCAGGTGCCGGGGCGGCCGTGCTCGTCGTCGGCCACCGCGACCCGGTACTGGCGATCGGCGACCGGGTACTGCACATGGGGAGCCTGGTCAATGCTTGAGTTGCTGCGCCCACGGTTGCCACGGCTATTGCTGGCCGTGGCACTGGGCGTGCTGTCACTGGGCAGCGCGCTGGCGCTTTCCGGTGTCGCCGCATGGCTGATCACCCGGGCCTGGCAGATGCCTCCCGTGCTGGACCTTTCGGTGGCAGTGGTGGCGGTGCGCGCACTCGGCATCTCGCGCGGTGTGCTCGGATACTGCCAGCGGCTGGCGTCGCACGACACGGCGCTACGGGCGGCCGCCGATACACGTGAGCGGCTCTATCGCCGGCTTGCCGATGCGCCTGCCGAGGTCGCAATGCGGTTGCACAGTGGTGAATTGGTGGCGCGCATCGGCGCTTCGATCGACGAGCTGTCCGATGTGCTGGTGCGCGCCGTGTTGCCGATTGCGGTCGCCGCAGTGCTGTCACTGGCCGCCGTCGCCGCCATCGCGGTGATCTCCCCCGCCGCGGCGCTCGTGCTAGCGATCTGTCTGGTGATTGCGGGGCTGGTGGCGCCGTGGTTGGCCGCCCGCGCCGCGACCGCCGCGGAGAACGTTGCGGTGCAGCATCATTCGGGCCGCGACGTCGCGGTGATGCTGGCCCTCGAGCACGCCCCCGAACTGCGGGTCGCGGGCCGGCTCGATGATGTCATCGCCGAAGCCGAAGGCAGGCACAGCGCCTGGGGCCGCGCCACCGACCGGGCAGCCGCGCCCGCGGCGCTTGCCGCTGCCGCACCGACCGCGGCTGTCGGCATCAGCGTGATCGGCGCTGTCGTCGCCGCGATCGGGATCGCCGACGCGGTCGCACCGATGACCCTGGCGATTCTGATGTTGTTGCCGCTGTCCGCGTTCGAGGCGACCACTGCATTGCCTGCCGCCGCGGTGCAGCTCACCCGCTCACGAATCGCAGCGCGCCTATTGCGCGACCTGACCGAACCGGACAACGACACGAGAATTCGGCCGCAGGTCCCACCGATAGCACTGGAATCGGGTGCCCGGCTGGCAATCACCGGCCCCAGCGGTGCCGGCAAGACCACGCTGTTGATGGCGATGGCCGCAGCCCCCAAAGACGCATCGAAGGCGGTGTTTTTCGCTGAAGACGCGCATCTGTTCGCCACCACTGTGCGTGACAATCTGCTGGTTGCCCGCGGTGACGCCACCGACGAGGAGCTGCGAAATGCATTGTGGCGGGTGGGCCTTGGCGAGTGGCTCGACGCGTTGCCGCAGGGCCTGTCGACCGTGCTTGTCGGCGGTGCGTCGGCCGTGTCCGCCGGGCAACGTAGGCGGCTGCTGCTGGCGCGGGCGCTGATCTCGACGGTGCCGACCGTGCTGCTCGACGAACCGACCGAGCACCTCGACGCTGCCGACGGCAGCCGGCTGCTGACCGAACTCCTTGTCCCCGGCGCGCTTTTCCCGGCGGATCGCACTGTCGTCGTCGCCACCCACCACCTGCCCGACGACATTGTCTGTCCCGTATTCAATCTCAGGACCGGCGAGTAGCCTCACCGGCATGAGCGAACCGCCGCCACCACCCCAATATGGGCCGTATCCCGGCAGCTACCCGCCGCCACCGCCGCAGCCCTACGCCGGGTACGCCCCGGCGCCGACCGGGCCGAAGAACGGTCTCGGCATCGCAGCCCTGGTGGTCGCGATCATCGGGCTGGTGTTCTGCTGGACTGTGGTCGGGGGCGTCATCCTGGGCTTTACCGCGGTCCTCATCGGGTTCGTCGCGCGCGGTCGCGTCAAACGCGGCCAAGCCACCAACGGAGGCGTCGCGATCGCCGGAATCGTGTTGGGGTTCTTGGCGATCATCGTCTCACTCATCTTCATTCCGATCTGGTACTCGGTTTTCGAAGAGGTCGGTGGGACGGACTACGTCGACTGCCTGAACAAGGCCGGCAACGACACGGACGCGATCCAGAAGTGCGCCGACCAGTTCCGCGACCGTGTCGAAAACCAGTTCTCGGTCTCGGTCACACCGCACTCCTAGGTCAGGCGGCGGCGCCTCGGCAGAAATTCCAGCGACAGCAGCACGACAAGCAGCGGCACTATCTGCGTCAGCGACGCCATCACGTAGCGGCGGTCGCCGAGCGCATGGAACTTGCGCAGGTAGCGGTACAACGATTCGAGGGCGATCAGAGCGTCGCCCAGGTGGATCGCGGTGTAGATCAGGCTGGAGATCTTGCCGCGATTCTTGTCGTTGAAGATCTCCGGGAATGCCGCGAACGCCAACGACAGCCGCTGTGCGCCGTTGTCGCGGGCCCACGCGATCATGTCGACCGAGAGCCGCTCGTCGATACCGTTGGGCGCGCCGCGGCGCCGCCACGGCACGTCCAGTGACACCTCGCTACCCTGCCCGGCGGTCGCATACCGGTGAAAGCCCTGCACCCGTCCGTCTTTATCGCGGGCGACGATCAACTGCACGCCGGGATACCGGCCCTCGAGGGCGCCGTCGAGACACATCGAGAACCCGCGCTCGATGCGCGCACCCTTCGGGGACGCCAGCAGCACCTCCGTCAGCTCCGCAAGCCTCGGCTCGTCGAGGCCCTGCTCGGACACCACCTCGGTGGTGACACCGAAGTTCTGCGTACGCTGCACGGCCTGACGCAGGTTGCGGTACTTGCGCCCGACCATGTCGAACGTCGCCACGTCGATGACCACGTCGCGCCCGATCGGCACCGCCCGCAGCGACTGGCCGAGCACCGTCGCATCGGCCCACAACTCCAGCCGCTGCTGGCTGCAACCCAGCACGACCACGCGCCAGCCGCGCGAGTGGCACATCGCGGCGAAGTCCGCGACAAGCTCGGCGAAGCGGGTGTCGTCGCCAATCGGGTCACCGCTGACCACCGCATAGCCCAGCCGGGTGCGGTAGGCGATGGCCGCTGTGCCGTCGGCGCTGAAGTGATAACACTTCAGATCCTGCATGGCGAACGGCGCCAGCGGATCACCCTTCGTCCTTTCCACCAGCGCCCAAATCCGTGGCAGGTCAGCGGGATTCGGCCGCACGGCGGTCGGCCACATCAAGAGCCCACCGGCCGACACGATGACCAGATTGCCGAGAAAGTCGAACACCAGCACATGCGCGCAGAGGCCGGCCAGCAGCGCCGCCAGCGCCAGCCAGGCGTGTGCCGCGGTAACGGGTCGGCCCAGGAAGATGCCACGGGCGATCAGCGCGACCGCGGACAGAAGCGTCAGCGACCACGCCAGCCGGCCTGCCGCCTGCCAGTCGCGATCGTGCTCGCGCGCAAGCAGCAGTATCAGCCAGCAGAACAGGGACAGCACCGCCAGCGCGCCGAGCCAGCGGGCGGCAGGCGAATCCACGTGGACGACGACCCGCAACCTCGGAGCAAAATTGACGTGCGATTCGCTCACGGCAACGAGATTACGCCCGCTACCTGCTTGCACCAGGGAAATACTTGACGATGCCCTCCTGCACGACCGTGGCCAACAACTGCCCGGATCGGTCGAAGAAATGCCCGGTGCCCAGCCCGCGTGAATCCGCCGCCACCGGCGAGGATGTGGAATACAACACCCACTCGTCAAAGCGCACCGGCCGGTGAAACCACACGGAATGGTTAGTAGTGACGGCAAATATCCGGTCGTAGCCCCACGACAGACCGTGTGTGGTGATGATCGAGTCGAGCACCGTGGTGTCCGACGAGTACACCAACGCCGCACAGTTCAGCACCGGGTCGTCGGGCATGGCGCCCTCGGCCTTCATCCACACCCGGTTGTACGTGAGCTTCTCCCCCTTGTCGCGCATCACCCAGGTCGGATCGTTGGTGTATCGCCAGTCGATCGGTCGTAGTGCGTTGACGAAATGCGGGACGACGTCCTCGTATCCACGCAGAAGTTCGTCCACGGGCGGCACCGACTCGGGGGCGGGCAGCTCGGGCGGTTCGACGCCGTGCTCGATGCCGCGGCCGCCGGACAGGTAGGAGATCATCGCTGTGGTCAGCAGCTGGCCGTCCTGCATCACGTCGACGCGGCGGTTGGCGAACCGGCGTTCGTCGCGCAGTCGCACGACGTGGAACTCGAGGTCCTTCTCGGGGTCGCCGCCCGCGATGAAGTGGGCGGAGATGCTGCTTGGCGGCAACTTCTCAGACACGGTACGGCTGCCTGCGACGAACGACTGCGCGACCATCTGGCCGCCGAAGGTGCGCACCGGGTTCTTACTGGGATGCGACCCGATGAACGTGTCGTCGGCTACTTGTTTGAGGTCCAGTACCGCCAGCAGCTCCTCGAAATCTGCCGTTGACACTCGACCTCCTTGATCGTCGTCCGACTAGACGTCTTCCTCCCCGATCCGGTGCACGTGGATCAGATTCGTGGAGCCTACTGTGCCGGGCGGCGCGCCCGCGACGATGACCACCAGCTCGCCTCGCTTGTAGCGGCCGAGCTCCAGCAATGACTTGTCGACCTGGCGGATCATGCCGTCGGTGCTCGCAATATGCGGCACGATGAACGTCTCGGTGCCCCAGGTCAGCGCCAATTGGCTGCGCACCTCGGGCAGGGACGTGAACGCCAGCACCGGCAGCGGCGTGTGCAGCCGCGCCAGCCTGCGCACGGTGTCACCGGACTGGGTGAACGCGACGAGCGCCTTGGCGTCCAGCCGCTCACCGATGTCGCGGGCGGCATAGGAGATGACGCCTCGTTTGGTTCGCGGCACATGCGCGAGGGGCGGCGCGGCGACCGAATTCTCCTCGACCGCATGGATGATTCGGGCCATCGTCTTGACCGCTTCGAACGGGAACTTGCCCACCGACGTCTCGCCGGAGAGCATCACCGCGTCGGCGCCGTCGAGCACCGCGTTCGCGACGTCGGATGCCTCGGCGCGCGTCGGCCGGGAATTCTCGATCATCGACTCCAGCATCTGGGTGGCGACGATGACGGGTTTGGCGTTCTCCCTTGCCATTTGGATGGCGCGCTTCTGCACCAGCGGCACTTCCTCGAGCGGCAACTCAACGCCGAGATCACCGCGGGCCACCATGATCGCGTCGAACGCCAGCACGATCGCCTCGAGATTGTCGATGGCTTCCGGCTTTTCGAGCTTGGCGATAACGGGCACCCGTCGGCCGACCCGGTCCATGATCTCGTGCACCAGCTCGATGTCCGCCGGCGACCGGACGAACGAGAGCGCGACGAGGTCGACGCCGACCTGCAGCGCGAACTCCAGATCCTGGATGTCCTTGGCCGACAGCGCGGGTGCCGAGACGTTCATGCCGGGCAGCGACATACCTTTGTTGTTGCTGACCGCACCGCCCTCGGTGACCTTGCACACGACGTCGGTACCATCGATGCTCTCGACGATCAGACCCACGTTGCCGTCGTCGACCAGCACCCGGTCTCCTGGTGTGGCGTCCTCGGCGAGCCGCTTGTAGGTGGTGGACACCCGGTCGTGCGTGCCTTCGCAATCATCGACGGTGATGCGCACCGTCTCGTCGTTGGCCCAGAAGGTGGGGCCGTCCTTGAACCTGCCGAGCCGGATCTTCGGACCCTGCAGGTCGGCGAGGATGCCGACGGCGTGCCCGGTCAGGTCGGAAGCGGCGCGAACCCGCTTGTAATTGGCCTCGTGATCGGCGTAATCGCCGTGGCTGAAGTTGAGCCGTGCGACGTCCATCCCGGCCTCGACCAGCGCCCTGACGGTTTCGTCGGTGGAGGTGGCCGGGCCCAGCGTACAGACGATTTTTCCGCGTCTATTCACGACTGAGAAGCATAGTCGTGAATCGGTTCAGACGACGGCCAGGGGAAGCGCTCCGGGCTTGACCGGCTCGGGCAGATCCGACTCACCCATCAGGTAGGCGTCAACGGCGTATGCCGCGCTGCGGCCCTCCGCGATGGCCCACACGATCAGCGACGCACCGCGGTGGGCGTCGCCGCAGACAAACACGCCGGGCGCGTCTGTCTGCCAGTCCGATCCGCACGGCAAAGCGCCGCGGCGGTTGAGTGTCAACCCGAGGCCGTCGAGCAGTGGCATGTGTTCGACGCCGTCGAACCCGATCGCCAGCAACGCCAATTCACAGGGAATCTCAAGCGAATCCCCAACTGGGGTGATGCGCCGGCGGCCCCCGGCGTCGCGTTCGACCTTCACCTCGGCGATCTCCATGGCCCGTAGCTGACCACGCTCGTCGCCGATGAATCGCTGCACGGCGACCTCGTAGTGGCGCGCGCCGCCCTCGGCATGCGCGGGCGACAGCCGGGTGCGCAGCACGATCGGCCACATCGGCCACGGTGACCGCGATTCGTCGCGGTACTCCGGCGGCTCGGGGTTGTAATCCAGCTGCGTCACCGACGTCGCGCCCTGCCGGTGTGCGGTGCCAAGGCAGTCCGCGCCCGTGTCGCCACCGCCGATGATCACCACGTGCTTGTCCTTGGCCGTGATCGGACTTGCCCCGTCGCCCTCGCACTCCTTGTTGGCGGGCACCAGGTGCTCCATCGCCAGGTGCACACCCTTCAGATGGCGGCCTTCGACCTCGTTGTCGCGGGCGCGCAGGGCGCCCACTGCGAGCACGACGGCGTCGTACTGCTTCCTGAGTCGCTCAACGGGGAGGTCGACACCGACCTCGGTTTCGGTGACGAAACGGGTTCCCTCGGCACGCATTTGGGCCAGCCGCTGGTTGAGTGTGCGCTTCTCCAGCTTGTATTCGGGGATGCCGTAGCGCATCAGGCCGCCGATGCGGTCGTCGCGCTCGTAGACCGTGACGTCGTGGCCGGCTCGCGTGAGTTGTTGCGCGGCAGCCAGTCCCGCGGGTCCTGAACCGACAACGGCGACCTTCTTGCCGGTTGAGATCGCCGCGGGTTGCGGTTCGACGATGCCGTCCATCCAGGCCTGGTCGACGATCGTCTGCTCGATGCGCTTGATCGTGACGCTGCCACCGGTCTGCTCCTCGGCGATGGACAGCACGCAGGCGGCTTCGCACGGCGCCGGGCACAGCCGGCCGGTGAACTCGGGAAAGTTGTTCGTGGCGTGCAGGCGGTCACTGGCGGCATCCCAGCGGCCACGCCTGACGAGGTCGTTCCACTCGGGGATGAGGTTGCCGAGCGGGCAGCCAGCGGTTCCCGAGTGGCAGAACGGGATTCCGCAATCCATGCAGCGGCCGGCCTGCTGCGATACCTCGCCGGCGCGTTGGTGTGGATCCTGGCGCTCGTAGACCTCGCGCCAGTCGCCGACGCGCTCGTCGACCGGTCTCTTCGCGGCCTCGACCTTGGGTATCTTCAGAAATCCGGTTGGGTCAGCCACGGCTGGCCTCCATGATCGCGGTGTCGACGTCCCGGCCTTCTCGCTTGGCCACCAAGGTGGCCTCAAGTACCCGCTGGTAGTCGCGGGGCATGACCTTGGTGAATTGCGCACTGCGCCTTGGCCAGTCGGACAGCACCGAGGTGGCCAGAGTGCTGCCGGTGTAGGCGGCGTGCCTGGCGATGACGTCTCTTAACCAGGTGAGGTCCTCGGGCTCGAGGCGCTGCAACTCCACCGTTTCGGTGTTGACCCGGGCCGGATCGAGGCCGAGCACGAACGCGATACCCCCGGACATGCCCGCCGCCATGTTGCGGCCGGTCTTGCCGAGCACCACCACCCTGCCGCCAGTCATGTATTCACACGCATGGTCGCCGACGCCCTCAACGACGGTCAGCGCGCCCGAGTTTCGAGCGGCGAACCGCTCCCCTACCCGGCCGCGCAGGTAGACCTCGCCGGAAGTGGCGCCGAACAGCAGGGTGTTGCCCGCGATCACGTTATCCTCGGGCAGGAACAGCACGTCGTCGGGCGGCCGGACGATGATGCGGCCACCCGAAAGGCCCTTGCCGACATAGTCATTGGCGTCGCCGATCACTTCGATCGTGAGACCTTTCACGCCGAACGCGCCGAGCGATTGGCCGCACGAACCTTCCAGCGTCACCCACAGGCGGCCTTCGGGCACGCCATCCATGCCGAACTTGCGCACCATGTGCGAGGAAGCGCGGGCGCCGATGGCGCGATGAACGTTCCGTACGTGGTAGTCGAGCTGCATCTTTTCACCGCGCTCGAAGAA
>Ga0114129_10011068_pt1 | contig 12852 bp, 7 predicted proteins | sample RhiMetdeltSRZDD1_FD_80071 | JGI IMG/M metagenome (GOLD analysis project Ga0114129, IMG submission 80071) | Populus rhizosphere microbial communities from Tennessee, USA - Rhizosphere MetaG P. deltoides SRZDD1 (version 2) (version 2) | ecosystem: Host-associated > Plants > Roots > Rhizosphere >...
GAGGATCCGGCCGGTCGCGTCACAGGCGACCTCGACGTCGTGGAGCTGCCCCCGCTCGTGGCTCGCGCTGACGAAGTGCTCGAGGCGGTCCTCAGTCCACTTGACGGGCCGGCCGAGCCGCATGGCCGCGTACGGGACCAGGATCTCCTCGGGATAGAAGAGCATGATCTTCGTGCCGAAGCCGCCGCCCGTGTCCGGGGCGACGACCTCCACCTTGAACTCCGGCAGCCCGAAGATCCGCGCGAGGCCGTTCTTGATGGGGAGGGGCGCCTGCGTCGAGCTCCACACCCTGAGCTGCCCGGTCCGGGCGTCGTGCTCCGCCACGACGCCGCGCGCCTCGATCGGGCTGCCGCAGCTCCGCTCGATGTAGAGCCGCTCCCGGAGGACGTGGGCGGCCTGCGCGAACGCCGCGTCGGGGTCCCCCACCCGCTGGACGAGGCGCGCGGCGCGGTTCCCCGGCACGTCCGCGTGGACCAGCGGCGCCCGGGGATTCCCGGCCGCCTCGAGATTGGCCACCACGGGCAGCGCCTCGTACAGGACGTCGATCAGCCCGACGGCGTCCTCCGCCACGTAGCGGTCCTCGGCCACGACGAACGCGACGACCTCGCCCGTGTAGCGGACCTCGTCGACCGCGAGAGGACGCTGAGTCCGCGGATGGGTGAGGCCCGGGTGGGGAATCAGGAGCGGCGATGGCTGGTTCAGCTCGCCGAGGTCGGCCGCGGTCAGGACCAGGTGCACGCCCGGCAGCGCGCGGGCCCGGGTGACGTCGATCGAGGTGATCCGCGCGTGCGCGTGCGGCGAGCGGAGGCAGGCGGCGTGGAGGACGCCGCGGGGCTCGATGTCGTCGACGAACGAGCCCAGCCCCCGGAGGAGCCGCGGGTCCTCGTTTCGCGGGATGCGCGCACCGATCAAGCGCGTCGTCATCGGGTCGGGCCGGCGCCGGGCCGCATCGCGCCGAGCTCTTGTGCGCGCGATCTTAGCATGGGCTCGGGTCGTGCCTCCCGTCGCGCGGGGACCTATGTCGAGGCGACAGTCGCCTCCTCGGGCGCCGCGTCGAACTTCAGCTTGCGGCCGAACTCGCGCTGCAGCAGCACGATGTTCAACACCGCCTGCACGGCCACCGACGCCACCGAAAGGTACCAGACTTCACGGATTTGGAACCCGGCCCTCAGCGAAAGCAAGTAGCCCAGCAGGGCGAACAGCACGAGCCGCACCGCGGAGCTGACAAGCGGTGGCAGCGTGTGCCCCAGTCCCTGGAAGACGCTCGATGTCGTGTACGCCAGCCCGAAGGTGACGAAGTTCCACGAGATGATTCGCAGACACCCGGCGCCGAAGGCGATCACCACCGGCTCCTCGGAGAACGCGCGCACCACCGGCTCGGCAAACAACTGGCAGAGGACCGTGAATGCGGCCATGAGGATGGTCGCGAGCACCAAGGCAGAGTAGAAGGACTGGCGCACGCGCTCTCCCTTGCGGGCACCGAAGTTCTGCCCCGCGAGCGGCGCGACGGCAAACCCGATGGCAACCACCGGCAGGAACATGGCGTGCATCACACGCCCGACGATGCCGAAACCCGCCTGCGCCGCCACTCCGAACTGCCGGATGATGGCATTGACGACCACCATGTAGATCGAAAGCACCAGGAACTCCGCGCCGGCAGGCGCCCCCACGCGGATCATCGCCCACCAAGTCTTCCACTCCGGCTTCCAGTCGCGCAGGTCGAAGCGCAAGTAGCTCGCCGACCGCAGAAAGTACCAGAAGAACGCGATGACCCCGGCCGCGATCGAGATCAGGCTCGCCACCGCCGCGCCCACGACGCCCAGCGGACGCCCCGTCCCCCAGCCGAAGATGAGGACCGGGGCCAGCACGATGTTGAGCATCATCGCCACCGCCTGGATGGCCACCGTCGGCTTGACGACGCCGACCCCGCGGAGCGCAGAAGCCGTGGCGAGGACGAGGAACTGGAGCAGCATCGCCGGGATGACCCAGTTCAGGTACGCAAGGCCGAGCCGGGCGGTTTCGGCGTCGGCTCCCAGCCAGCTCGTGTAAACGCCGCGCAGCGCATAGGCCGCCACGGCAAGCGTGACACCAGTGACCAGCGAGAGCACGTAGGCCTGGTTGAAGGCGTGAACTGCGCGCGGCTTCATGCCGGCGCCCGCGGCGTGCGAGACCAGCGTCGCCGTTCCCACGCCCAGCATCTGCGTCAGCGCCAGGACCAGGAACGCCAGGTTCCCGACCACGCTCACCGCCGCGATGGACTCCTTCCCCAACCTGCCCACCCAGTACAAGTCGGCCAGGAAGTACAGAGTCTGGAGGGCCATGCTGATCGCGACGAAACCGGAGAGCGTGACCAGGTGCCGGGTGACCGATCCTTCGGCGAGGTTCTTCATACGTCGGAGGGCAATGATAACGGATAAGGCACCTTTTCAGCTCGCCAAGGACCTTGTCGTTCGGCCCGCCGCTACACGCGGCGCCGGAGGGGCTTGTTCCCGCGGGAACGCCCGTCTAGCCGGGTGTGTCGGGGCTACCCTGAGGGCCGACGAACGACACCAAGGGCTGGAACCCTCGCGGCGTCGGACGCGCAGGCGCCGTGGGGATTCAGGGCGTCCCCTGCTGCACGCCGGAAGACATGCGCGGCAGGGCTCGATCTTGAGCGTCCGGCAGGGGTTTGAGGCTCACGCCCGTCGCGCCGTTCTCGTGGACGCGAAAGATTCCCCAGAGCCCCCCCTCGCGATACGGCTCTCGGTGATCGCCGTAGACGTAAAAGCACCCGAGCCCCGCCGCTCCTCCGGCCCCGTGGGCCGGGATGAGCGTGATCCCCTCGAGGCCGCCCACCTTGATCGACGAGAGCATCGGCGTACCAGCTCGCCCGGGCTCCAAAGGCCACTCGTGTCCTTCCAGACTGAAGACATGCGATTGCTCTCCGAAAGGAACCAGGACATGGATCCTCACCGTGTCGCCGACGAACGCCTCCAGGACGGGCGTGGCGGGGTCCCGCTGCGCGCTCAGCGGGAGTGACTCGGAGGGAGTGCCACCCGGCTGCGACCGCGATCGCAACGGGGCGACCCGATAGTTCACGCCCAGCGGGCCTTTCACCTGCTCCGTGTACGGCATGAGGGCAGTGCCGATCACCTCGTCCTGGTCCTGGAGGAAGAGCGCGAAGTCCCGGTAGGTCGGCCCCGAGGGTGGCTGGACGTCGACCCTCCACCCCGACCGCAGCGTCATGTCTTCGCCGGTCAGTGGGTGGGTGTAGCGTGAGCCCCGAGGGGCGACGATGATGGCACCGTAGAGTCCGAGGCCAGGGTCCTCCAACAAGTTCCCTCGGTCCGTGATCAGCGCCGCGGTCTCGCCGATCTCCGGATGCGCGTAGTAGCTGTACCTGCCCGTCTCCTCGGGCGGGACGACCCGAGGATTCCCCGGATCGGGTGCCAGCAGATCTGTATGAAGGCTGATGGGCCCCGCAGTTTCGTTGCTGAGATGAACCAGGAGGCAGTCGCCGACGTTGGCGTGGAGGACGAGCGGCTCCGGAGAGCTCGCGCCCGAGCGCACCGCGGCCTTGTCCGCCTGCATCACGTAGAGCTTCCCTCGGGCACCGCCGAGCATGGGGAGCGGTGCCTCGACCGCGGCGACGGGAAATTCCTTCCGGGGCGCGTCCGGCGGACAGGCCGAGGCCGCGGGTGGAGGGATCGCCTCGCGTCCGGGAAGCCGTCGCAGCGGGGTACGAGCGGCACCGTCATGGACCCGGATCAACCCCCAGCTGCCCTCACGCAGCTTGAAGGAGCGCCCGTTCAGGTAGGGGTAGTCGCCAGCGAGCCGCTGAGGCCCACCCGCGGCCGGGATCACGAGGTCGTAACGCTCGGAGATGCCGAGGTGAATCGTACTGACGGGCGGCGACGTCTCGCTCCAGGGCTCCACCCTGAACCAGTGGCCGTCCACGTGCACCGTGTGCATGTCGTTCGTCCCGGCCACCAGAGCCCGGATGACGATCGGGTCCCCGAGGAAGGCCTCGACGAGCGGCGTCTCGGGGTCACCGTGCAGCTCCGTCGCGAAGAGGCGCGCAGGATCGTCGGTGCGGCCCGCAAGAGGCTCGACACGAAGGTTGAACGAGCTGCCGCTCGAATCGCCGACGCGGGTGAACGGATTCTCGTCCTGGACGAAGAGGACCAGCTCGCGGAAGCTCCCCGAAACGTCGCGCGAGACAGGCGCGTCAGTGTGGATATCAGCGGTTGGTCCGCTCCTCAGCTCGGCACTGCTACGAGGATCGTGGTACGTGGAGCCAGGCGGCTCGGCGATCAGAGCACCGAACAGGCCGTGTCTCCACGAGACCAGGGCGTGGACGTGGTCGTGGAAGTAGGCCGTCCCGAACTGCACGTCAGGGAACCAGCGGTACCGGACGAACTCCGTGCTCACAATCTCCGCGCTCGCATGCGTGAATCGGAGTGCCTCGTCGAAGACGAGTCGATCACCCTCGATCTCCTTGACGCGCCTGATCTCGAGCGTCCGGTCCTGGTCCATGCCGACGCCGACCAGGACGCCAGGCTGGAAGCGTTGCGCGCTCCGCACCTGTACCCGGGTGTCGCCGGGCGCGGCAGGCAGGGTCAGCGGCTCGCCTTCCACCGTGAACGGGCGGACGGACTGCTCGTAATTGAAGCCGGTATTCACGCCATCGCTGGCCTGGACGTCGAACTGGACGAAGTGGATGTGGAGGTTCGCCTTGCTGAGGAAGGCGTTCTCGCGAGAATCGGGCAGCTCGCTCTTGAAAAGGATGTCCACGCAGTCCTCGCCCGCGTTGGCCCGGATCGCCAGTGGCACCCGCAGCGCGGGATCGCGCCGCACGGCCGGCGCCTCCTCTCTGAGCACGTAGAGTTGGCCCACGGGGTCCACGAGGCCGGCTTTCCGATTGAGCGTGACGGGGACGCTGATGGCGTGGACCGTGAAGTCGCGGAGCCTCGTTCCAGCGGGGCAGAGGCTCCCTGGCCCGCTTTGGCCCGGCGCTGGGGGGCCAGCTCCGGGATCAGCAAGGTCGAGAAACGGCGCGGGCCCATGGTTCGGAGCGAAGGGGGGCCGCTTGCCGAGGTGCGGCCGGAGGAAGGGATACGCGAGCTTGCCGGTGTGGGGGTCGAAGTAGAAGGCTGGCCTCGCGCCAGGCGCTGATGCCCGAAACCCAGGCCAGATGTCCGCGCTCTCCGGCTCGTTGAGATAGACGTCACCGGCTTTGCTCCAGTCGAGCAATGCCGCGTCATAGCCCTTGGGCGCGCCGGGCGGCGGGAGCTGCCGCTCCACCCATGCCGCGAGGTTGTCCCGGGCGATCGCCAAGCGCGCCCCCTGCCACTCCACGGTCCGGCCGATCAGCTCTCGCGAGGTCACCGCCGGTGCGACACGGCCCACCCGGTCCGGCAGCTCCGTGAGCGCCGGGAGGCCGTCGAGGGAGGCGGCACCGCCTTGCGTCGTGTTGTAGACGCGCCAGATCATCCACATCCCGGCGATGTAGTGATGAGCCACGTGGCAGTGGACCAGGTAGTCCCCGGCGCCCTGCTGGCACCCCCCGCTCCCGCACTCGTGCTCCAGGTCGAAGGTCTCCGACGGGCCGAGGCCCTGCGCGTCCACCCGCTCGGTCGCGGCGGGAACCAGCGGGGGCGTCTTGTCGAGGCCACGATCGAAGCGACTGGGCTCGACGGCCGGCTGACGCCGCCAGCGGATCGACCCGCCATGGACGTGGTGGACGTGGAAGACCTCCGAGCCACCGTGGACGACGCGCTCCTTGACGGGATCGCCGAGGTAGCTCCGGGCGATCGGGGTGGCGGGATCACCAAAGACGTAGGACGAGTAGGCTTGCGACACGTCGAAGCGGCCGAACCGCTCGTGCTGGAGCTTGAGCCGGTTCATGAAGGGCTCGCTCCGGTAGTTGATGGCGCGCGCGCCCGGCCGGTAAGCCGAGGTGAACGGATCCACCTGGGTGATCTCCTGCCCGGCTTTGTCGAGGAGACGGAATCGCTCGTTACCGACCTCGTGGTAGAAGAGGACGAATTCCCGGAAGCTCGGTCCGGACAGGGGCTGGATGATGGCGGCCCACCCCGCCCGCAGCTGTCCCCCCGTCACCGGATCCAGATGCCGCGACCCTTTCGGCTGCACGATGACCGCGCCGAAGAGGCCGTGCCCCGTTTGCGGCCGGGGCCTCCCGTGACTGTGAAAGTAGTGCGTACCTTCGGGCGTCTGCTCGGACACCCACCACTCGTAGGTCACGCTCTCGCCCGGGCGGGCGCTCGCGTCGGCGTTCGTGGCGATGGCTGGCGAGCCGGTGCTCTTCACGTAGAGCGACGAGCCATGCACGTGCAGGCTGGCGGGCTCGCCATCCTTGAGGTCGTTCCGGAGCGTGATCCGGAGACATTCCCCCTGGTTGATCCTCAGGGCGAGTGGCTGGATCGCGTCCCCCTGCAGCCCAAGGGTCACCGCGGGCTCGACTGCGCTGCTCCGGGCGGCCCGGTTCTGCGCCTCCTCGCGCCGGACGCGCTCCAGGTCCTGCTGGAGCACGTACATGCGGCCAGCGGGGTCATAGTCCAGGAAGCGGTTGAGCGTGATCTCCACGTTGATCGCGACCACGTCATAGGTTCGCACCGCCGCCGAGGCGGGGCATCGCGGCCCACGCGCGACTGATTCCGTCGTGAAATCGGCGACCAGGGTCACGCCTTCGTCTCGCTCGTGGCCCGAGGGACCGTGACCGTGCGGGTGCGCTGCGCGCGCGCTCGACGGGAGTAGCGCGACGAGGACGGCCGCGGCGCCTAGGGCTCGCGGCACCCAGGCGCTCGCGACCGGCTTCATCGTGCGGGCCCGGTGGCCGCCGGGGGGAGGCCGCCGGTCACCGGTCGAGGACCGTGATCGTCCCCTTCATCCCCATCTCGTGATGGAATCCGCAGACATATTCGTAGACGCCGGGCTTGTCAAAGGTCAGGGCCCAACTGGTCCCCAGCGGCGAGGTCAGGGCCAGTGCGCCGGAGTTGAAGTGCTGCGTCGGATCGTAGACCGCGGCCGGCTTGGCGGCGTCAAACACCTTGGGGTTCCGAATCAGCAATGGATACGCGTCGGCCTGAGGCTTGACCGTGAACACCTCAGGCACCGGCGGCGCCGGAATCAAGGTGACGGTGTGCCCGTCCATCGACTCCCAGATCACGGTGTCGCCTACCTTGACCGTGAGGCTCTTCGGCAGAAAGTCGAAGGTGAGCCCTTGCATCTCGCCGCTCGGGATTTCGTATGCGCCCGCGCGCACGTACCAGAACGTCGTCCCGTTGGGTCCGGGCTGGCTGCGCGACCGCTTCGTCTGCTCTTTGGCTTTCACGATCAGGGCAAAGAGATGGTCCATCTCGGCCCTGGCCTGCTGGTCGATCTCGGCCTGGCCGGGCACGTCGGCGACGCTGGCGGGCACCACTTCGATGGTCCCCACCATGTGGGGCCGGTGGATCGCACAGATGTAGCGATAGACCCCAGGCTTGCTGAAGGTCAGGGAGAACGTCTCGGCGCCAGGCGTGCCGGGGATGCGCGGTTTCGGCGAGAGCTCGCCCGAGTTCGCGTAGGCGGTCCCGTCGAAGACTTCGATGGGCGCCCCGGGCCCCCGCGTGGGGGCGGCGATCGCGGGATTCCGCATCAGCTCGCCGGGGGCGCCACCCGGCACCGGGACCCATCGGCCCGGGACAACCTCGCCGGGCGCGCCGTGTGCCACCGGGTCCTGGGGACCGGGGAACAAACTACCGGTGGTCACGAGGGTCACCGTGTGCCGCTGGACCGGATCGCCGGCGAACTTCCAGACGACGGTGTCCCCCGCGCGGATGCGGAGGGTCTGGGGGAAGAAGCCGTCGAGGACCGTGGTGTCCTGCCCTCCGCCCACCAGCACCGTGAGCGTGCGCGGCCCCGGCGGCTGCGCCTGGGCATCAAGCAGCCGAACGCCGGCCATGCCGATCGCGATCGATAGCGCCAAGATCGACGTGAGGGTCCAGGCGATCCGTCTCATCTCAATGTCCTCCCTGATGGCTGGACCTCGGACTCAGAAACCGCCGCGACACTCTACAGCAACATGCTCTCCGGGGCCGAAGCCCGCGCCCGACTAGCCGGGGCCACGGCACGTCGACGGTACTCTACCCTGGCGTGCGCGCTAGCGGGGGATCCCCGTCAAGAGGAGGCTTTCCCCGGAGCGGTTGCCGTTTCCGCCCGCACTGGGAGGGCTCGTGCTCATGAGGGGTCTCGTCTCACCCTCGAGGTCCATCCAAGCGGGGCTCCGCGCTCATCAGACGGCTCAGCACCGACGTGCGATGCGCATCGAAGCGGATTCGTCCACTGCAATGCCGGCCAGGAAACCCAGGACCGTCAAGTACGGGCACCCGATCGATCGCAACGGCCACCGATAGCACGCGGGGTCGCTGGAGGATGCCGGCGATCCGGTCGCCAATCTCGACGCGGGATTCGCTCGGCTGCGCGGCGCGTCGCCCGCAGGCCATCCCGGTTGAGGGCGCGGGAGACCGGGGTCCCAGGGCCAGACCCCGACGGATAGATCCGGGGGGTTGAACCAGGGGCAACGGGCGGAGGGCGTGTTCCTCTCGGCTCGCGAGTCGTGTATGATCCGCGCGGGTCTCACGGCCCCTTCCAACCCATGGACGTGCACGTGGTCCGTCATCCCGTCGTGGAGGATGTCCTGGCCGGATTGCGCGATCGCCGCACGCCATGCGACGTCTTCCGCCAGCTCGCCCACCGGGTGAGCCTGCTCCTGGTCGCGGAGGCCACGCGCGACCTGCCGCTCGCCGACACCACGATCGAGACCCCGCTCGAGACGACGACGGTGAGCAGGCTGGCGGCGCGCGTGGTGGCGGTGCCGGTGCTGCGGGCGGGCCTCGGCATGCTCGACGCGCTCCTCGAGCTCGTCCCCCAGGCCCAGGTTGGCTACTTCGGCCTCGAGCGCGACGAGAAGACTGCGGTGGCTCGCCGGTACTACGAGAAGGTGCCGAAGGACCTCGGCGGGGCGCGAGTCTTCCTGCTCGACCCCATGCTCGCCACGGGCGGCTCGGCCGCGATGGCCGTCGAGGGCCTCGCCGAGCTCGGTGCCCGCCGGGTCCGGCTCCTGTCGATCGTTGCCGCGCCGGAGGGGCTCGCCCACCTCAAGGCGGTGGTCCCGGACGCCACCGTCTATACGGCCGCGATCGACCGGGAGCTCAACGCGCGGAAGTTCATCCTGCCGGGACTCGGCGACTTCGGCGACCGGCTCTTCGGGACCTAGACGGGTCGCTCGGGCCGCGCGCCGAGCACGGTGGCAACCTCGGCCATCGCCGGCGTCGCGGACGCGTCCTTGTAGCGCTCGAGGCGGCGATAGATCGCGGCGCACGCCTCGTGAAAGCCCGCCGGCAGCCCGGCGGCCGCGAAGGTCGCGGCGATCTCCTCCATCTCGCCGACGAAGCGCCAGGCCTTCTTCGCGTTGGCGGCGACCGCCGCCTCCGAGCGGGCGCCGAGGCCGGGCTGGGAGCGCTCCCACTCGGCACGAAGCGCCCCGTCCACGCCCTCCTGGATCGCCAGCGCGCGCACGGCGAGGAGGAGGGCGCTCGAGCCCTTCGTCCACGCGGCGTACGCCATCTTGAGGGCCGAAGCCGTCCCGACGTCGCCCGGCATGACGACGGCCTCGAGCGTGCTCCCCTTGAACAGCCCCGCCACCTCCCCGGCGCGCGGGCCGGCCAGGTAGAGCCGGGTCGTCCCCGATTCCCTGGGAGGCGGGCCGATGATACCGCCGTCGACGAGCTCGGCGCCGGCGGCGCCGACGATCGCCCCCACGCGGCGGGCGGTCCCGGGGGCGACGGCGTTCGCGTCGACGTAGAGGCCCCGGAACCCTGCGGCGGCGACCTGACGGGCAACCTCGGTCGCTGAGCCCGGGGGGCACACGGAGAGCACGAAGTCGCTGGCGGCGATGACGGCCGCGAGCGTTCCGAGGTCCTCGAGGCCGACGGCCCGCGCGCGCCGGCGGCTGGCCTCGGTGCGGCCCGCCGACGGCCACACGACGGGGGCGCCTCCCGCGCGCAGGCACTCGCCCACCACGGAGCCCATCTCACCGGGATAAAGCAGCCCCACCGTCCTCGCCATCGTCATCGCTCCTCGGGCTCCCGATCCGCCTCGCGCCGGTCAATCGCCGTCCCGCTACTGTAGTACGCCTCGGCCGGTCCCGGCCCCGAGGGGTGGTGCCCTCCGAGGCCCATCATTCGCCGGAACCGGCCGACACGCCACGCCGGTATCGCTCCTCCCGCTCAGAGGGTCTCGCGGGCTCGGACTCTCCTCCCACGCCGATAGGGTGGGGAACCCGAGAGACCGCTCATGAGTTGCCACTGATTGAGCCTCACTGAGTCTCACTGTGTGGGTCGAGCTAGACTATGACGCGCCGTACCCGGTGCGCTCAACCCCATCGGACGATCACACCAAGCACGGAGGACCACATGACCTCAGCACGCCACGGGGACGCCAACATGGAGACGACGCGGCTGACGCGGCGGCAGATGCTCACGGTCGGCGGCGCCACCTTCGTCGGCTACGCGGTGGGCGTCGAGAAGGTGCTGGCCCAGGCCATCAAGACCGACACCACCGGCATCGTGGCGGGCGACTACGAGGTGAAGATCGGCGACTACAACATGCCGGTCTACGAGGCGCGCCCGGCCACCGGGAGTGGCCACCCGATCATCCTGGCGATCTCGGAGGTCCTGGGCGTCCACGAGTGGATCAAAGACGTCACGCGCCGGTTCGCGAAGGCGGGCTACTGCTGCGTGGCCCCCGAGCTCTTCCAGCGCGAGGGCGGCGTGGGACACCTGACCAACATCCAGGACGTCCTGAAGATCGTGTTCGCCGTGCCGCGGAAGCAGCTGCTGGGCGACGTCGCGGCGGCCGCCGACTGGGCGAAGACGCGCCCGGGCGCGCGAGCCGACCGGATCGGCGTCACCGGCTGGTGCTGGGGCGGCTCGACCGTGTACCAGGTGGCGGGGACCAACCCAGACATCAAGGCGGCCGTCGCGTGGTATGGACCGCCGGCGCGCCCCTACGTCGACACGCCGAGCCCGGTAACCGGGTTCGACCTGGCCAAGGACCTCAAGGCGCCGTTCCTCGGACTCTACGGCGAGACCGACCAGAGCCCCACGCCGGCCGATGCGCGGAAGTTTGTCGAGATGCTGAAGCCGCACAACCCGACTGCCGAGGCCGTGATCTACCCGGGTGCCGGGCACGCCTTCTTCGCTGATTACCGCCCCTCGTACAACGCGACGGCGGCGGTCGACGCCTGGAAGCGCTGCCTCGACCACTTCGACAGGCACCTCAAGGCGTAGCCAAGCAAGGAGACGAAAACGATGACCACCAGCAGGCGCGAGTCCGAGCGATCCCCACGGTCCAGACGCGCGGGGTGCCTCCGGCTCGCGGGTGCTTGGTGACCCCCATGCGCCTCCGAGGACAGCGGGCGCTCGTGACGGGTGGCTCCCGCAGCATCGGCCAGGCCATCGCGCTCGGCATCGCCCGGGAGGGCGCCGACGTGGTGGTCAACTACCGGCAGGACCGCGCCGCGGCGGAGCGAACGGCCGCCGCCATCCGCGCGCTCGGGCGCCGCGCGGCCGTCGTGCAGGGGGATACCTCGGTCCGGGCGGACGTCGACCGGCTGGTGGCGGAGGCGATCGACGCCCTGGGGGCGATCGACCTCCTGGTGAACAACGCCGGCGTGCTCAAGCGCACCCCTCTCCTCGAGATCGAGGAGCGCGAGTGGGACTGGATCCTCGACACGAACCTCAAGGGCTACTTCCTAGTCGGTCAGGCCGTGGCGCGGCACATGGTCAAGCGAGGGATCGCCGGGGCCATCATCAACACGTCCTCGGCCGGCCAGCTCGTCGCGGCGCCCAACCTCACCCACTACTGCGTGGCGAAGGCCGGGATCGAGATGCTGACGAAGCAGCTCGCGCTGGAGCTGGCCCCCCACCGGATCCGCGTCAATGCGATCTGTCCCGGACTGATCGAGACGGATCTGAACCGCGCCGACATCGCCGATCCGGCGTTCCGGGAGCGGCGGCTCGCCCGCATCCCGCTCCGGCAGATCGGCGTGCCGGACGACGTCGTGGGGGCCGTGGTGTTCCTCGCCGCGACCCCGGAGTCGCGCCTCGTCACGGGCGCCTCGGTGTTCATCGACGGCGGTCAGACGATCTGGGGCGCCTGACCGCGGTCAGCGGACGGGGAATCGGATCGACTCAGTCCTTCGGCTCCGCGGGTGATTTCGGCTCCCCGCGACCCCGGCCCGGCGCGAGACGGTTCGCGGGCTCCCCGGGCAGTGGCTGCACCGGCTGGCGGAAACTCTCCGGCCGGCCAACCGCTTGACCGGGCGCCCCGCCCGTGTAGTCCGTCACTGCCGGGGCTCCGTCGGGTCTCTTCCCGAGGCGAGGCAGGCCCTGCCCCTGCCCCTGACCAGGCGGCTGGGGCGTGCCAGGGACGGGCCGTGCCGCCGGGTTCAGCGCAGCGGATCCCTTGCCCGGCTCCTTTTGAGGCTCGACTTGCCGGGTCGCCGGCGCCGGTCCAGCCGGGAAGCGACCCATCGCCGGCGACGCGGCCGGGGGTCCCGTCACGGGCGGCGCTCCACCCGGAACATTCCGCGCTTCCGGTGGAGTCGGCCCCGGCTGGAACGTGGGCCGCGTCCTATCCGTGGTGCCTGGCGATGCCAATCCCACCGGACCCTTCCCGGACTCCGGCCCTCCCTGCCGTATCATCGGCGACGGCCCAGCAGGCTGCCCGGTTCCCGGCAGCGGCCCACTCGGGCCCTTCCCGGACTCCGGCCCTCCCTGCCGTATCATCGGCGACGGCCCAGCAGGC
>Ga0114129_10011069_pt1 | contig 12851 bp, 16 predicted proteins | sample RhiMetdeltSRZDD1_FD_80071 | JGI IMG/M metagenome (GOLD analysis project Ga0114129, IMG submission 80071) | Populus rhizosphere microbial communities from Tennessee, USA - Rhizosphere MetaG P. deltoides SRZDD1 (version 2) (version 2) | ecosystem: Host-associated > Plants > Roots > Rhizosphere >...
AGTCCAGCGGCCGCGATCCGGTGGTCGTCCACGCCGAGATTCAGGACTTCGTCGCGGCCTGGATCGCTAAGCAGAAGTCGGCGGGCGATGATAGCCGTCGTGTAGCTTGACGGCTTTCCCTTTCCGCCTCGCGCGCAGGTTGATCATCTCCACGAATACCGAGAAGCCCATCGCGAAGTAGATATAGCCCTTCGGGATGTGGAAACCGAGGCCGTCGGCGATGAGCGAGACACCGATCAGCAGCAGGAAGCTCAACGCCAGGACCTTGACCGTCGGATGCGCTTCGACGAATGCGCTCACCGGACCGGCCGCGAACATCATGATGCCGACGGCGATCACGACGGCGGCAACCATGATCGACAGCTCCTCGGCCATGCCCACCGCGGTGATCACCGAGTCGAGCGAAAACACGATATCGAGCAGCATGATCTGGGTGACCACGGCGGCCAGCGTGGGCGCGACGCGGGCGTCGACGTGGCCCTCCTCCCCTTCGAGCTTGTCGTGGATCTCGTGCGTCGCCTTGTAGAGCAGGAACAGGCCACCGACGAGCAGGATCAAGTCGCGACCGGAGATGTCCTGGTTCAGCACCGTGAACAGCGGCTTGGTCAGCCGCACAATCCAGGCAATCGACATCAGCAGCAGGATGCGCATGCCCATCGCCGCGATCAGGCCGATGCGGCGCGCCCGCTCTTGCTGATCGACTGGAAGCTTGCCGGCAAGAATCGAGATGAAGATGACGTTGTCGATGCCCAGCACCACCTCGAGCACCGACAAGGTGACGAGGGCAACCAATCCGTCGGCGGTCAGGAACGCATCAAAGTTCATTCAGGCATCAGCAATCGTTCGACGGGACGCCCGCCGATGATGTGCTGCTCCACGATCTCATTCACGTCGGCCTCGGTGACCTTGCCGTACCACACCGCATCCGGGTAGACGACCACCGACGGTCCTTTTTCACACTGATCGAGACAACCCGACTTGTTGGCGCGCATGCGGCGGTTCAACCCGCGTTCGGCCAGCGCTTTCTTGAAGGCTTTGTGCAACGCCTCGGTGCCGGTCGGATCGCAACAGCCGCGCGGATGGCCGGGCTCGCGCCGATTGCAGCAGATAAAGATGTGCTTATCGAATCTCGCCACGGCTATTCAACGGCGAGCTCAGGTCGGCCCTTCAATCCGCCCCACGTCTCAGGGTCCTGCCACAGCAGCGCCCAGAAATATCGCGCGACATCCGGCTTCGGGTACTTGGCGGCCAGTTCCTTCACACCCTTGTCGAGCGTGGCCGCGTCGGGAGCTTTTGGCGATTCGTCCTTGATCAGCCCATCGTCGTGGGCAATGCCGAGCGCATCGAGGAACGCGCCCATCATCGGCCGCTGGTGCTCGAGGTGGTAGGCAATCAACAGGCGGGCGGCCAGCAGATCGGAGACCTGCGCGAGGCCGGCGAGGTGCCTCGCCTTCTTCTCCACCGGCAACGACAGCACGCTCTTCGGCCGGAACTTGATTTGCCGCGCGATCAGGGCCACCGCTTCAGCTTGTTCGAGCGCGGCCTGGTCATCCGACCAGAACGCCTTGGCCGCGGAGTTGCGCAGGTCTAAAGGCATCGTCCGCCACATCTTGGCGGGCCGCATCTCTTCCGTCGACGACATAGGCGCATCAGTGTACCAGACAATCTTCTGCTCCATTTCATGCGCCGCGCGTATCGGTGCTCGGTTACAATTGCTCATCGATCACCGAACAGCCACTGATAGCGTGCTGGCGGCACGGCTGCTCGAGCGCTGGGCCGAAGCCCTGATGTCGTTCTGCCGCGTGGCGCTGAAGACCGCAACTGCCGCGACGGCTCGACCTGTCGCGGTCCCTGCCCGAATGCGAGCATAGATGAACACCGGCGACGTGGCATGGATGCTGATGGCGTCCAGCATGGTGCTCTTCATGACGCCGGGACTGGCGTTCTTTTATGGCGGCATGGTCTCGGCCAAGAACGTCATCTCCACCATGCTGCAGTGCTTCATCGCGCTCGGCGTCGTCTCGGTGCTCTGGATCGTCGTGGGTTTCAGCGTGGCGTTCGGCGACAGCCTGGGCGGCGTCGTTGGCAATCCGCTGACCTATTTCATGTTCCGGCATGTCTCCGAAGCGACGCATCCACGACTCTCGCCGACGATTCCGCTGCTGCTGTTCGCACTCTTCCAGTTGAAGTTCGCAATCATCACGCCGGCGCTGATCTGCGGCGCCTTTGCCGAACGCGTGCGCTTTGCGGCGTACCTGTTGTTCGTGACGTTGTTCAGTCTCCTCATTTACGCGCCGCTCGCGCATTGGACCTGGCATCCCGACGGGTTCCTGCACCGCTGGGGCGTGCTGGATTTCGCCGGCGGCACCGTGGTGCACATGTCGGCCGGGCTCGCCGCGCTGGCCGGCGCCTACGTGCTCGGGCGGCGGCAGAGCCACATTGCCGGTGAAGCGCACATCCCCGCGCACATTCCTTTCATCATTCTCGGCACCGGGATGCTCTGGTTCGGGTGGTTCGGCTTCAATGCCGGATCGGCGCTCGCCGCGAACGCGACGGCGGTGCTGGCGCTGGCCACCACCAACACCGCGTCGGCAACGGCGATGATGGCGTGGATTGGTTTCGAGTCGATGCGCGGCCTCAAACCATCAGCGATGGGCGCGTGCCTTGGCGCAGTGGTCGGCCTGGTCGCCATCACGCCGGCCGCGGGGTTTGTGTCGGTGCCGGCGAGCATGGCGATTGGCGTGCTGGCCGCGGCGGCGAGCAACGTGGCGCTGCACTGGAAGTCGAAGTCGACCATCGACGACACGCTCGACGTGTTTCCGTGTCACGGTGTGGGCGGGATGGCGGGCATGGTGCTGACGGCCGTCTTCGCCAACGATGGCGGGCTGCTGATCACGGGCAACGCGAAACTGTTCATGACCCACCTCGGCGCGCTGGTGATCGTGTCGAGCTTCACGTTCGGCGGGTCGTGGCTGCTCTACAAGGTCGTGGACCTCATCACTCCGCTGCGGGTCGACGAGCATCACGAGCAGCTGGGCCTGGACCTGTCGCAGCACGGCGAAAACTACGGGTTCTTCGACGCGGCCCTGTAATTGTAAAGGGGTCTGGCACCTTTACATGCGTTTTCGTTTCAGTGGCTGCCACTTCGACATTTCGGAGGGCGCAGTTTCTTCACCACTTCAACAGTGACTTGCGGATCTCGTCAACCGTGGATAGAGGCAAACGCTGGTTGACTAGCGTCGACCAGTCAGACGGCAGCGGCGCCGGCCCCTCGTCGAGGAGTCCACGCGACCGCCTAATCCTCTCGCTCACGCTGGACCATCGCCAATTTTCCGCGGCAGTTACGAGGCCGGCCCGAAGCGGGTTCTGTTCAACATAGCGGACCACATTGAAGTAGTACGCTTCACTCCAGATTCCGAATGCGCGGTAGCGGTCCTGGTAGATGTGCCCTTGTCCGATCGTGCAAGTGATCCGTCGACGTCGAATTGCGTGCGTGGTGGTGAGCCAGTGCTGGAACTCTTCGACTTGACCCTCGGCTGATGGCCAGAGGACCAAATGCCAATGGTTCCGCATCAAACAGTACGCAACAATTCGGATCATGGCACGGGCCTTCGCCATTGCCATCAGGAAGAGAAATTCCTCGAAATCTCGCGTGCTCTCGAACAGGATTCGCCTGTCGTTCCCGCGATTCACGATGTGGTGCACTGAACCGGCTGGCAAGAATCTCAAAGGACGCGGCATACGTCACCTCCGTTCACTGCCCGGAGCAATGCACGGACCATCCACAGGTGGCACAGGCCGACGCAGAATCTTCGACGTCCGTTCGTGGGCCGACTGCAGAAATAAGAGCAAAAACCCGTGTAAAGGTGCCAGACCCCTTTACAATTGCGCGCATGAGCGCGCAGGCCAACTTCTTCGATCAAGTCACGGAGTATTTCAACGCGGCGGCACAGTTCACGGGGCTCCCCAAGGGTTTGCTGGAACAGATCCGTGTTTGCAACAGCGTCTATCGCTTCGACTTCCCTCTCCGGCGCAACAACGGCGACATCGAAGTCATCCACGGCTGGCGGGTCGAGCACAGCCAGCACAAGTTGCCGGTCAAGGGCGGCATCCGCTACAGCGCGGACGTGTACGAGGAAGAGGTGATGGCGCTGGCCGCGCTCATGACCTATAAGTGCGCCATCGTCGACGTGCCCTTCGGCGGCGCCAAGGGCGGCATCAAGGTCGAGCCGAAGAAGTATGAGCTCAACGAGCTCGAGCGGATCACGCGGCGCTACGCCGCCGAGCTCACCAAGAAAGGGTTTCTGGGTCCCGGCGTCGACGTCCCCGCGCCCGATTACGGCACGGGCGAACGCGAGATGGCGTGGATCGCCGACACCTATGCGACGTTGAACCCCGGCCAGCTGGATGCGCTGGGGTGTGTCACCGGCAAACCTGTCACGCAGGGCGGCGTGCGCGGACGGAAGGAAGCCACCGGCCGCGGCCTGTACTTCGCGTTGCGTGAAGCCGTCAACGAGCCTACCGAAATGAAGCGGCTCGGGCTCGCGCCGGGGCTCGAGGGCAAACGCATCATCGTGCAGGGCCTCGGCAACGTCGGCTTCCACGCGGCGAAGTTCTGCCGCGAGGGCGGCGCGCGCGTGACGGTGATCGCGGAACAGGAAGGCGCGATCAGCAATCCGATGGGCCTCAACGAAGACGAGGTCTTCGCGCACCGGCGCGACACCGGATCGATCCTCAATTTCCCGGGAGCGACGAACATCCCCGACACCAAAGCCGCGCTCGAGATGGAGTGTGAAGTGCTGCTGCCGGCGGCGCTCGAAGGCGTGTTCACCGCCGAGAACGCACCGCGCATCAAGGCGAAGATCATCCTCGAGGGCGCCAACGGTCCGACCACGCCCGAGGCCGATCCGATCTTCCGGCAGAAGGGCATCCTGGTGATTCCCGACATCTACTGCAACGCCGGTGGCGTGACGGTGTCGTATTTCGAATGGCTGAAGAACCTGTCGCACGTGCGCTTCGGCCGCATGCAGAAGCGGCACGAACAGGCGAGCGAGCTGAGCATGCTGAAGGCGATCGAGGAAGCCACCGGCCGCCGGTTCACCGACACCGAACGCGCCGCCATCGCCAAGGGACCCGACGAACAGGATTTAGTGAACTCAGGCCTCGAGGAAACGATGATCGCCGCGTTTCACGAGCTGCTGAATGCGCAGCGGCAGACCAAGGGCATGCCCGACCTGCGCATCGCCGCCTTCATGATCGCGATCCAGAAGGTGGCGCGCAGCTACATCGAGATGGGAATCTTCCCCTAAATCACTCTTCGGATTTCTTCGGCCGCAGGTTGCCGGCCAGCACGCGCTTGCGCAGGCGGATGCTCTTCGGCGTCACCTCGACGAGCTCATCGTCGTTGATGAACTCGATGGCCTGCTCGAGGCCCATGATGTGCGGCGGCACGAGGCGGATGGCTTCATCGGCGGTCGAGGCGCGCATATTCGTCTGTTTCTTTTCTTTCGTGACGTTGACGTCGAGATCGTTGTCGCGCGAGTTCTCGCCGATGATCATGCCCTCGTACACCTGCGTCGTCGGCTCGATGAAGATCACGCCGCGCTCCTGCAGGTTGGCCAGCGCGTAGGCGGTGGCGACGCCGGTGCGATCGGCGACCAGCGCGCCGGTGGAGCGTGACGGAATCGGGCCGTGCCACGGCTCCCACCCGGCAAAGATGTGGTTCATGATGCCGGTGCCCTTGGTCTCGGTCAGAAACTGCGAGCGGAAGCCGATCAACCCGCGAGCGGGAATGCGGAACTCCATGCGCACGCGGCCGCTGCCGTGGTTGACGAGGTTGGTCATGGTGCCGCGGCGCGTGCCGCAGCCGGCAATCACCACACCCTGAAAGTCTTCGGCGACGTCGATCACCAGGTCTTCGACCGGCTCGCTGCGAACGCCGTTGATCTCCTTGACGACGATCTCGGGGCGCGAGACCTGCACCTCGTAGCCTTCACGGCGCATCATCTCGATCAGGATGGCGAGCTGGAGCTCGCCGCGGCCCAGCACCTTGAATTGTTCCGGCGTATCGGTCGGCTCGACGCGCAACGACACGTTGCCGAGCAGCTCGCGATCGAGCCGCTCCTTCAGGTGGCGCGACGTGACGTACTGGCCGTCCTTCCCGGCCATCGGCGAGTTGTTGATACCGAAGACCATCGAGACGGTCGGCTCATCGATGGCGATCGCGAGGATCGCGTTCGGATGTTCCGCATCGGCAATGGTCTCGCCGATGGTGATGTCTTCGATGCCGGCCAGACAGATGATGTCGCCGGCGCCGGCTTCTTCGGTTTCCACGCGCTTCAAGCCTTCAAACGTGAACAGCTTGGTCACACGCGTCGGCTCGATCCGGCCGTCGAGCTTGATCACCGCGATCGGATCGTTGAGCTTCACCTTGCCGTTGAAGATGCGGCCAATCGCGATCCGGCCGAGATAATCGCTGGCGTCGAGGTTGGCCACCAGCATTTGCAGCGGCGCATTGACGTCGCCGCTCGGCGGCGGCACGTGGTTCATGATGGCCTCGAACAACGGCCGCAAATCCTCGCCGGGGACATCGAGATCGACGGTCGCGGTTCCGGCGCGGCTGCTCGTGTAGAGCACGGGAAACTCGATCTGCTCTTCCGTGGCGTCGAGGTCGATGAAGAGATCGTAAATCTCGTTCAGGACCTCCTTCGGCCGCGCGTCGGAGCGATCGATCTTGTTGATGACGACGATCGGCGGCAGCCCGCGCTCGAACGCCTTGCGCAGGACGAAACGGGTCTGCGGCAGCGGCCCTTCGGCCGCGTCGACCAGCAGCACCACCCCATCCGCCATCGACAGGACCCGCTCGACTTCACCGCCGAAGTCGGCGTGGCCCGGCGTATCCATGATGTTGATGAGCGTCTCGCCGTAATGGACGGCCGTGTTCTTGGCGAGAATCGTGATCCCGCGCTCGCGCTCCAGCTCGTTGCTGTCCATGGCGCGCTCTTCAATGCGCTCGTTGGCCCGGAACACGCCGCCCTGGCGGAACATGGCGTCGACCAGCGTGGTCTTGCCATGGTCAACGTGCGCAATGATGGCGACGTTGCGGCGGAGCAGGTTGGCTACTGGCGCGGTCTTCTGCGAGGAAAGCATCCCCCCAGTATAATTGGTGAATGCCGTTATTCGAATATCGATGCGGTGGCTGCGACCACAAGTTCGAATTACTGGTGCGCGAATCGACGAAGCTGGAGTGTCCGAAGTGTGCCAGCACCCAGCTGGCCAAGCAACTGTCGGTATTTGCCGTAAGCGTGCCGTCTGGCGGCTCGTCGCGTGACTTCGGTCCCGCGCCGTGCGGCGCCTGCGGCGACCCACGCGGCCCCGGCAGCTGCAACAACTGAGATGACGGCCCGGCGATGAAGAAGTTTCTTCGCCTCGTCTTGTGGCTCGCCTTCCTGTTGGTGCTGGTCGCGGCGGCCGGGATGTTCCTGGTGCAGGGCCGCGGCGTGAGCGCGCGCGAGGAACCGTCCTGGATCGAAACGCGCGCGGCGTTGTTCATGCGCGGGTGGATGACGCCGTCGACCTACAAAGGCCTGCAGAATCCGGTATCCAACACGCCGGAGAATTTCCTGGCAGCGCGCGAGCACTTTGCCGATCACTGCGCGAGCTGTCACAACAACGACGGCAGCGGCAACACCGAGATGGGCCGCAACCTGTATCCCAAGGTGCCCGACATGCGCCTGCCGCGCACGCAGACCCTGAGCGACGGCGAGCTGTTCTACATCATCGAGAACGGCGTGATGCTCACCGGCATGCCGGGCTGGAGCACGGGAACGCCGGAGGGTGAGAGATCCAGCTGGCAGCTCGTGCACTTCATTCGCAGGCTGCCGTCGCTGACGCCTGAAGACCTGCAGGAAATGGAACGGATGAATCCGGTTTCACGGTCGCAGATCGAGGAAGAGAAAAAGGCCGAGGACTTCCTCAACGGCGCTGAGCCGCCGCCCGCGGCTTCGGACCCGCACGCCGGCCACCGGCCGCCGAAGTAGCACGGCGCTCGGACCCTCCCGCCGCGGCGTATTCCCGTAACACCCGCTGAGCCGCGCTCTCGAATCGCGCCGGGCCGCCGTAGGGCCTGGCGAGCAGCATCGCGCCTTCCAGCGCCGAGGTGATCGCACGCGCCGCTTCGGCCGCAGTTCCGTCAAACGTCACGGACCCGTCCTGGCGTCCGGCCTCCAGCACGCGCGACAGCCAGCGTTCGTTGGCGTCGAAAAACGCGCGGATGGCGTCCTGCATCGGGACCGGCAGCGTCGTGTATTCCGCCGCCAGCATGCCGCACAGGCAAATCCGGCCGGCTTTGAGCACATCGCCGTAGATCGCGACGTAGCGCTGCAGCTGCGCGAATGCCGGGACCCCGCTGTGCTCGATGCGCTCGAGCGCCGCGGCGAACCCGAGCGTGTAGCGATCGATGAGCGCGCGGCCGAGGTCGGCCTTGCCCGGGAAGTGATAGTGCAGGCTGGCCTTGGTCACGCCCAGTTCGGCGGCAATGTCGGCATAGCTGAAGCCGTTGAAGCCGCGCGTCTGCGCCAGCCGCTCGGCGACGTCCAGGATCTGGCCGGCGGTCTCGGACGGCGCGGCGGCGGCTTGCGGAGCTCGCGATCGGGTCAAAATGTGCACCTTGACATTTTACTTACTAGTAGGTAAATAGGGTCCGTTACTTACTAGTTGGTAAGTATAAACCAGGAGGTCCAGATGCAGAGCACGGAGCACAAAACGTTCGCCCGCCCCGAAGAAGTGCGCGAGTTCCCCAGGGGCCGCGCCGAGATCGTCAAGGTCGGCGGCGCCGAAGTCGGCCGGCTGGTGTTCGAGCCCGGCTGGCGCTGGTCCAACGACGTCAAGCCGATTGCCAAGACCCACAGCTGCCTGGCGCCGCACTTCCAGTATCACGTCAGCGGCCGCCTCGCGATTCGCATGGATGACGGGACGGAATTCATTGCCGGTCCCGGCGACATCACCTCGCTGCCCAGCGGTCACGACGCCTGGGTCGTCGGCGACGAACCGGTGGTCGTGGTGGATTGGTTCGGCGCCACCAATTACGCGCGCACGTCATGACGATGACCATCGCCCTGCTGCTCATAGGTGTTCTGCTCGCGGTCCAGGCCGGTCCCGCCTGGACCACCGACACGGCCGCGACCACGCGCGAGGTGGTGACTCGCTTCAATGCCGCGATCAACGCCCACGATGCCGGCGCCGTCGCCGCGTTGCTGACCGACGATACGGTCTTCGAAAACACGGGCCCGGTTCCCGACGGGTCGCGGATCGAGGGCAAGGCGGCCGTGGCGGCGTTCTGGGAGAAGTGGATCGTGGCCAACGCCGACGCGCGGTTCGAGGCCGAAGAACTCATCGTCGCCGGCGATCGCTGCGTGGTGCGGTGGATCTATCGCAAGACGCGCGACGGCAAGCCCTGGCACTTGCGCGGTATCGATGTCTTTACCGTGCGCGACGGCAAAGTGGCAGAGAAGCTGGCGTATGTGAAGGGCTGACTATTCCCTTTTGCCGCCCAGAAACGCCGCGTTGTAGTCGTCCATCGCCGCGGTCACGACCTTGAGGGCGTGATCGCGGCCATAGACCCTGCCGATCTTCACCACTCGCCGCTCGCCCGGCACGAGTTTGTAGGTGAGGAAATAGTGCTGCAGCCGCTCGACCAAGACGGGCGGCACTTCGCTGATATCCGTCGCGCTGCCCCACACGTAATCGTTCTCCAGAACGGCGATGATCTTGTCGTCGGCTTCGCCGCGATCGATCATCTGCAGGCCGCCGATGACGCGGCACCGGACGATGATCTCGTTGCGCGTAATGGAGCGCTCACTCAAAACACAGATGTCGAGCGGGTCGCCGTCGCCGCGCTTCGAGCCGGGCGCGAGCTTGCGGACACGCTTGTCGCAATACGTGCGCGGGATGAAGCCGTACAACGCGGGATGCTGGGCCGAGAACCGTTGCGGTCGATCGACGTGCAGATAGCCGGACACCTTGTCGACCTCATACTTCATCAGATCGAATGGCGTGATTTCGATGAAGGCATTGACATGGCCGGGCGGCTCGGGACCGACCTCGAGGCCGTGCCACGGATGCGGGCGAAACTGAACGACCGGCGTTGCAGGCTTTGCCATATTAAAGTGCCATTATGACTGACGCTCACGACACGCGAGGCGAGTTCAAGAATCTGCGGGCCATTCCGACGCGTTGGCTGGACAACGATCATTACGGTCACGTCAACAACGTGGCCTACTACTCGTTCTTCGATACGGCGGTGAACGGCTTTCTGATCGAGGCGACCGGCATCGACGTTCGTAACCTGCCCGCCATCGGCATCGTCGCGGAATCCGGCTGTCAGTTTCTGAGCGCACTAAGCTTTCCCGATATCGTCCATGCCGGCCTAGCGATCGAGCGCATTGGGACGTCGAGCATCGTGTATCGCATCGCCCTGTTCCGGAATGACGAGGCAAATGCCTGTGCCGTGGGCCGTTTCGTGCACGTGTATGTGGACCGGCAGAGCCGCCGGCCGGTGGCAATTCCGGAAGCCATCAGGACCGTGGTCGAGCAGCTGAAAAGGGTCTAGAATGCCTGACATGCGTCCAATCAGTGCAGCTCTCATCTTCGTTCTGAGCGGCATCGCTGCGGCGACGGTTGCCGCACAACCCCTCGACTCCGCTCGGGGCGAGCAGAAGCCGCCGGCCAAAGCGGCCGCCCCCGCTACTGCAGCGGCGCCCAAACAAGCAGCGGCCCCGGCGAAGAAGGGCTGGGTGGCGCCGCGCACGCCCGATGGCAAGCCCGACCTGCAGGGCAACTGGACCAACGAAACGCAGACACCGCTGGAGCGCATGGGCGGCGGCGGGACGACCCTCACCGACGAGCAGGCCGCCAAGATTGAGAAGCGCGCGCAATTTGTGGAGGAGTACCGCGATCGCCCGAGCGATCCGAACCGCGGCGTGCCGCCGAAGGGCGGCGAAGCCGGCAAGCTCGCGCCTCCGGGCGAACGTTCGTTCATCGAGCAGATTTCCGAGGCGGCCGGCGGCGCCGTCGGCGGCTACAACGGGTTCTGGCTCGATCCGGGCTTGAACGTGATCCGCATCGACGGCGTGGCGCGCAGCTCGATCATCATCGACCCGCCGAACGGGCGCATCCCGGCGCTCACCGACGCCGCCAAGAAGCGCCTGGCCGAAAACGCGGCGCGCCGGCCGAAAGTCGGCGAGTTCGATCATCCCGAAGCGCGGCCGCTCGCCGATCGTTGCATCGTGTCGTTCGGATCCAACGCCGGTCCGCCGATGCTGCCGAATTACTTCTACAACAACAACTACACCATCGTGCAGTCGAAGGATCACGTGATGATCCTGACCGAGATGAACCACGACGCGCGCATCGTCCGCATCGGCGCCAAGCAGCATCTGCCGAAGAACGTTCAGCCGTACTTCGGCGACTCGATCGGCTGGTGGGAGGGCGACACGCTGGTGGTGGAAACCACGAATATCAACCCGACGCAGCTGGGGCAGACCAGCATCCTGTGGGCGTACCGGGGCGCATCAGAAAACCTGAAAGTGACCGAGCGGTTTACCCGCACGGGACCTGAGACGATCCTCTACCGCTTCACCATGGAAGACCCGGAGACGTTCACCGCGCCGTTCACCGGCGAGCTGCCGTTCACGCGGATCGACGAGATGATCTACGAATACGCGTGTCACGAGGGCAACTACGCCATGACGAACATCCTCCAGGGTGAGCGCTCCAAGGAACGGCGCGACGCGGAACAGAAGAAACAGCAGTAATTCGCGTCGCGCTTGCCAGATACCCCCACTCGGTATAATATATAGCCCTAGGGGGTATCCAGATGGCGCAGGAGAAGACGTTCATCATCGAGGGCATGTCCTGCGGCGGGTGCGTCAACAGCCTGACCCGCGTGCTCAAGTCGGTCCCCGGCATCGAACCGCTGAAGGTCGAGGTCGGCAAGGCGACGCTGCGGCTCGACGATGCGGTGACGGCGGACGTGGTGAGAGCCGCGGTCGATCGCGCCGGTTTTGAGGTGGTGAAGGAGGCGTGACATGTCTCCCGCCGACTGGGGCATCGCGATTTCCGCGATTGCCCTCATCGTCGCCATCAACTGGTATTTCCTCGGCAAGAAGCCGACGCACGTCGCGGCGGCGGCCGCCACCGGCGGCGCGGTCGACGTCGACGTGCGCGTCGAGGGCGGTTACTCGCCTTCGGTGATCGAAGTGCCCGCGGGCAGTCGGGTGCGGATGACGCTCGACCGGCGCGAAGACAATCCCTGCTCCGACGAGCTCGTGATTCCAGACTTCGGTATCCGCCGGGCCCTGCCCGCATTCACGAAGACCGTGGTCGAGTTCACGGCCACGCCAGGCACGCATGAATTCAAGTGCGGCATGGGCATGCTGCACGGGTCGATCGTCGCCAAGTAGGTTCGCATGGAGTCCCAGAAGATCACGCTGCCGGTTGAGGGCATGACCTGCGCCGCCTGCCAGGCCAACGTGCAGCGCGCGCTCACGGCCGCGCCGGGCGTGACCAAGGCGGCCGTCAACCTGATGATGCACGAGGCGACCGTACACTACGATCCCGCCGCCACCGATCCAACGAGGCTGGTCGCGGCGATCAACGACACCGGCTATGTGTCGCACCTGCCTGCCGCGGAATCCGCGACCAGCGAAGACGAAGCGCGCGAGCAGGCGCAGGCACGCGAATACTCGGTGCTTCGGCTGAAATCGCTCGGGAGCCTCGTCCTCGGCGCCATCGCGATGGTGGCCTCGATGCCGCTGATGGGTGGAGGTGTACACGGTGGCCACTCGAGCGAT
>Ga0114129_10011070_pt1 | contig 12851 bp, 11 predicted proteins | sample RhiMetdeltSRZDD1_FD_80071 | JGI IMG/M metagenome (GOLD analysis project Ga0114129, IMG submission 80071) | Populus rhizosphere microbial communities from Tennessee, USA - Rhizosphere MetaG P. deltoides SRZDD1 (version 2) (version 2) | ecosystem: Host-associated > Plants > Roots > Rhizosphere >...
CCGGAGGAAGGTAGGGATCGTGGGGATCGTAAAGGTGAATCCAAATGAAGAATTTGCGCGCCTGATTCTTCTCGAGCCATTGCAGCGCTCTGGAAATCACTTCGCCCGCGGGCCGCTCTAAGCGGTCAAAATCAATCTGTCGCAAACCCTGCGTCCGAAACTGATCGTCGTAAACGTCGAAGCCGCGATTTAATCCCCACGCCGATGACAGCACCGACGAGCCCACGAATGCCGCCGTCGCATAGCCACGCCGGCGGAACCACTCGCCCAGAGTAGGCACGTCGTCGCGCAACCGTCCGACCACGTCCTGCACGCCGTGGTAGAAGGGATAAGTACCGGTCAGGATGGTGGCATGGGAAGGGAGCGTGATCGGCGTTTGAACGACCACGTTTTCAACCAGGACACCTTCTCGAGCAAGCGAAGTAATGGCCGGTGTTCTTCCGTTAGCGTAACCGTAAGCTTCCAAATGGTCCGCTCGAAGCGTGTCGACCGTAATCAGCACCACGTTCTGGGCGCCAAGAGGGGCCGAGGCAAACAACAGCAGGGCGACAGCCGGGAGGAAAAAATTGAACCGCCAAGAACGCCAAGAGCGCCAAGGGGATCGGATCATCTGAAATTACCGCCTATTCCGCATTCCGCATTTGAGGGCGGTCAAGCTTTTCACGATACAGGCACAATCTCAAAACTCACGTCGCTGCTGGTGCTGCGGCCGGTTTTTGGATCGCTCACTTTCACGGTCAGCTTGTAACTGCCCTTGCTTAGGCCGTCCAGCTTCAGCTTGCGAACGAGCACCAGGCGCTCCGTTGAAAAGTATTCGATGGAGCTGCCTGCCAAATCAGAAACCTGCGATACCACCTTTCCATTTTCGGCGATGCTGTACTCCACACTGATCGCGGGCTGAGACGTATCCGCATTGAGCGCCGGATGGTAGATCTGCAGATAGACGCCCATCTCATCGGCTGGTTTGAATCGCTGGGTCACACTGGGAACCACACGCACGTCTCCGATGACAAAAGTCTGCGGGATATCGGGGAAGCTTCGGAGCGGTTCGACCATCTTGGCCAGCATCACGGGGCCTGCCACCATCTTGTCATTATCCAGATTGGGAATGTTAATACTCCGTGTTTCGATCCCGACGTTGCCGCTGTTGAGATCCCTGACCACCAGGTCGAGCTTGTAACGTCCCGGTTTCAGGGCAATGGTCTTCTGGTACAGCGACTTCTGCTTTTGCCCCGCCTCAAACTGCGCGTCCGGATATTCTGAAGCGATCCGATCTTCAAACTCCGTAACCAGCGCGCCGGTGAGCGACACGACGCGGCCATAGAGTCCCACGCGCGCCTTCCTGAAACCCGCCATTGTTCTGTAGCTGAGCGACGAGTTGGCGATTTCCAGAGTGATCGGCGCCAGGGCGGCCTCCGGGCTCAGCCAGAGGTAATGCACGACGGAAGAAAAGGGCAGCGTGGTGTAACTTATCCGCGTGTCCACCAGTTCCTGCAGTTCTTTCTGTTTGATCTCAGGCGGGCGCTGCAAGGCGTAATAGCGCAGCATGCTTTCAAAGGGCGCGTCCTTGGAGCGCATTCCCGACTTTGCCTGATACATCGGATCATTCAAATTCCCCGGATGAAGTCCCGGGCGGTAGACCTTCTTCAGGTAGCCGAGTCGCTCCGCAGTAGTCAGGCCCTCATCGGGGACGTTTAGAAGCAGGTCTTTCTCCCAACTGTTTGCCGCCATCCTGTATTCACCCGTCCAGGACCGGTCGACAAATTCGATTTCGACGTCCTGCCCAACGCCCGGTATGGACCGGTATCTCCAGACCTCGAACGGGTAGGTCGCCGTGCGTCCGCCTCCTTCGTACGTTTTGCGCGTGTAGCTGCCGCCCCCGCTGTGGCGTTCGATTTCCGCCGGCTCTCCAAACATGATGTAAATCCGGCCGCGGTCGCTTTTCCAGCCGGGCATGCCGCTTCCAAAAGTGGCGTTCGCGTAAGCAATCCGGCGGTAGTGCTCTTCCTTGAATTCGTTTAGCTGTGTGCGCGGGTCCGGATCTCGACGGCGCCAGAACTGCTCGATAAAGTTGTCCTTCTCGTCTGTGGTAGAGAGCTTTTCAAAGACCGCTCTCTCTTCGTCTGTGATCACATAAACAACGTCTTCGTTCAGCCATTTCTCGTAATACCGGGCCAGTTCCTGCTCGTTACTTTTTTTCCCCTGCGCCAACACAACCGCGCCGGCGACAAGCATCAAAGCTGGCGCACCGATCCTCAAGACCCAATTCCTCTTCATAGGCCCTTCCAATCTGATTATGCCAAACGAAGCCACTCTTCGTCGACTCCGCCAGGATGATTATCGAATTTCTGCGCCGGCGTTGACACTCTTTGGCGGGTTCTCTAGAATTCGCCGGCTAGGGAGGCTTGAATGGCCAGAGAAAATGGGAAGGTAAAGTGGTTTAATAACGCCAAGGGCTACGGCTTTATTGAGCGTGAGAGCGGCGGCGACGTCTTCGTACATCACACCTCGATTCAATCGAGCGGATTTCGTTCCCTGGAGGAAGGAGAAGCGGTGGAGTTCGATGTCGTCGACGGACCGAAGGGCCTCCAGGCGGCGAACGTCACGAAGAGGGATGGCGGATCGTAGCTCGCCCGTTTTCGCGACTTCGCGCCTTCGCGGTTCCGGTTTTCAATTACTGCACCATCTACTGCACCGTCTCGTCGGGAGAAATGTACGCCGGAACCGGGGAGGCGTGATGGTGTACCAGCTTCCAATCATCCCCGGCCTTCATGTAGATATTCGTGGAGTGGGCCAGGGAAACCCTCGTGTCGTCGGCGGACCCGGAAGTGATCTCTTCTGTGCAGGTCAGCCACGCCACTTGTCCGCAGATTTGAAGGGTGATCTGGTGAAGTTTGATCGTCAACCTTTCCGTGTTGGCGAAAATCGATTCCCAGCTCTGCCTGATCCTGTCCCATCCGCTGATTGCCTGCCATCCGGGATGAACGCAGTAGACCCACTCCTTGTGCAACCAAACCTCCTCCATTGCATTCATGTCGAGTGACTGCAAAGCCTCATAGAAAGCCTCGTTGACGTCCAGCACCGGATCTTCGGGCCGCCGGAGAGGCGCGCGGTTTTCAACCATGAAAGAATTTTAGCTGGACACCGGCACGGTTTGAAAAAATAATCGTAGAACTGATGGACAGCAAACGTCATTTCACTCTGGAGGAAGCCACAGAAACCCTTAAAGAGGTCCGCAACTGGATCGCGCATTTGACCGACATCAAGAAATCGATTGACGACAAAGCCTCCGAGGTGGAGATGCTCAAGGAGAAGGGCGTAGACAACGCGGGCAGCCCCATCGGCACGCTCTACGTGGAAGAGCTTATCGACCTGCAGAACACCTTGAATCGGATCCAGGAGCGAGGCGTGATCGTAAAGGACCTGAACAGGGGGCTGGTGGACTTTCCACATCTGCGGGAAGGACGGGAGGTCTATCTCTGCTGGGAACTGGGCGAAGATGCCATCGAGTTCTGGCACGAAGTCGAAGACGGCTACGCCGGCAGGCAGAAGATTTGAGATTTTCGATTTGCGATTTTCGATTGACGATTGGCGATGGCTCGCCAATGTTCACTGCCGCCACCGGCCCCGGAAGCTGAGAAAAAATCAAATATTGCCACAGAGACACAAAGATCGTTAATGGCAAATCGTCAATCGCAAATTATGGCAAATCGAAAATCGCAAATCGAAAATCGCAAATCGAAAAACGTTAATAGCCGGCCGTCACCTCCAGGATAACTTTACCGAACTGCTTGCCCGCTTCCAGATACTGGTGGGCCTGACGCGCTTCCTCCAGCGCAAATACACGATCCACGACCGGTTTGAGCTTTCCACTCTTGAAGAATTCAAAGACTTTCAACAACTCCAGCTTGGTTCCCATGTAGGAGCCAAGGATGGAAATCTGCCGGCTGAATATGTATCTCAGGTCCGTCATGGCCTGATGGCCGGTAGTGGCGCCGCAGGTAACCAGGCATCCTCCGCGCGCCAGTGACTCGATGCTTTCCTCCCAGGTGGCTTCCCCGACGTGCTCCACAACAATGTCAACTCCGCGCTTACCCGTCAGCAAGCGAACCTCCTCGGAGATGGACTGCCGGTAGTGATCGATTACCGAATCGGCGCCAAGGCTCCTGGCCGCCGCTGCCTTCTCCTGATTGCCCGCAGTCGCGATCACGCGGCATTGGAAAAGCTTTGCAATTTGAATCGCCGCGCTTCCCACGCCGCTGTTGGCGCCGAGCACCAGCACTGTCTGGCCCGGCTGGATGCGGGCTCGTGAAACCAGCATGCGCCACGCCGTCAGGAATACCAGCGGAAAGGCCGCGGCCTCGTGAAACGGCATCGACTCGGGCAGCGGCACGAGATTCACGAGAGGCGCCCGCACCTTCTCGGCATAGCCGCCGTCCAGTCCGTAACCAAACAGGGTGTAATAACGACAGAAGTTGTCTTGCCCGCCAAGGCATCTTTCACAAAGGCCACAACTGACCCCCGGCGACAACAATACTTTCTGGCCCGGAGACAGAAGAGACTGGCCATCGATACTGTCGATCACGCCGGCAATGTCGCTGCCCGGGATCCGCGGCAAGTGAATTGTGACACCGGCGATTCCGCGCCGCACCCAGAGATCCAGGTGGTTCAGGGCGCAGGAGTGAACGCGTACAATCGCGGTCCCGGAGCGAAGGTCCGGAGCATCGGCCGTTTCCAGCTTCAGTACTTCAGGTCCGCCATGGGAATGGATTCGAACGGCGCGCATTCTGTGAATTAGCGAATTGCGGATTCAAAATTGAAATTCCAGGGGCGAATATCAGGAGCGCCCGTATCTAAATCTCGTATTTTGAATTTGCAATTCTCAATTCGAAAACTCAGGCCTACGCGACAGTCACGTCCTTGCAAAGATAGACGTCCTGAATGGCATTGAGGATCCTGACGCCATCAGCCATCGGCCGCTGGAAAGCCTTGCGTCCACTGATAAGGCCCATGCCGCCGGCGCGCTTGTTGATCACGGCGGTCGTTACCGCTTCACCGCGATCGTCTTTGCCGGAAGGTCCGCCGGAATTAATCAGTCCGGAGCGCCCCATGTAGCCGTTGGCCACCTGGTATCGGGTGAGATCAATCGGGTTGTCCGTGGTCAGTTGGGTATACATCCGCTCGTCCAGCTTTCCATAGCTGGAGTTTCCGGTGTTGAGGGCCTTGTAGCCGCCGTTGTTCACCGGAAGTTTCTGTTTTACGATGTCCGCTTCAATGGTGACTCCCAGATGATTCGCCTGCCCGGTAAGGTCCGCGCTGGCATGGTAATCGACGCCGCCCACCTTGAAAGCACTGTTGCGAAGGTAGCACCAGAGAATCGCAGCCATTCCCATCTCGTGCGCCGCCTGGAACGCCTGTGACACTTCGACGATCTGACGTCCGCTTTCGGCCGAACCAAAGTAAATAGTTGCGCCCACCGCCACGGCACCCATGTCGCGCGCCTGCTTTACGCTCGCAAAAAGGATCTGGTCAAACTGATTGGGATAGGTCAGAAGCTCGTTGTGATTGAACTTCATGATGAACGGAATCTTATGCGCATACCTGCGCGCCACGCTTCCCAGAACACCGAGCGTTGAAGCAACTGCGTTGCATCCTCCCTCAATTGCCAACTCAACAATATTTGCCGGATCGAAATAGATCGGGTTCTTGGCAAAGGAGGCGCCGGCGGAGTGCTCGATTCCCTGATCCACCGGGAGGATCGAAACATAACCGGTGCCCGCGAGCCGTCCGTGACCGTAGAGCGCCTGCAGGCTGCGCAGCACCGGTGTGGGCCGATCCGAATGGACAAAGATCCGCTCCACCCAATCGGGACCGGGGAGATGGAGCTGGTCTTTCGAGATGGTGGAACACTTATGATTTAACAGCCTGTCGGCGTCTTCTTTCAGAAGTTCCCGAATCTCGTCGATGCTAAGTTGCCGGGAACTTTCACGCTGCAACACGACACTCATTGCGAATCATCCTCCCCTCGAGACCGAACTTGCCCGGAGACCCGGAACAGAAAGTCCGGAAGCTAGAACGGCTTTTTCGCCAATCATCGGAAACCTGTAAACGATTAATTGTATGACGGAAAGTTTGGCGGCGTAAGGCCTAATTCTGAAGGCATTGCGTACCCGTCGTGCTGACGGCGTGGAGTTGGAAAGATTCCCGTCGTTATTCTCCTGCTCCTTCGCAGTCCGCGGCGCGCCCGCTGCTCCACGGCAGGTTTCCACCGGATGCGCGCCCCAGCCTGGCGTACAGACCGCGCCCCAAACGCTTCCAGTGACGCGTCTCGACCCTGCGAATCCCGGGGGGAGTGTCGCTGTGCGATGCCAGGCGCTGCAGCCATTGGCGCGCTTCCGCCCGCTCACCTTTTCGAACGAGCACGCTTGCGAGCCAGTACTTTCCTTCCGCATCGGACAGCCTTTCGCGAAGAAAGACACGCAGAAACTCTTCGGCCTCATCAAGATGGTCCAATCGAAAATAGACCTGCCCGAGATCCCGCATCACATCACCGGTTGAATAGTTCGGATCAAGCTCATAGACACGCTCAAGAGATGCAAACGCCTCGCGCCAGCGCGCTTGCTCGATAGAGACACGGGAAAGGGCGTAGTGATAATCAACATCGCCGTTCTGCAGCCGGATCGCCTGCTGGAAATAATCAGCCGCTTCGGCAAAGCGTCGCCGCCCCAACGCCAGCCAGCCGAGTTGATAGAGAGCATCCGCATCGTTGGGGTTGATCAGATCATCGCGCAAACGGGACTCGAATTTTTGCCGCAGCCGGTAGTCCTTGAGAATGCCCGACAACCAGTGCCAGCCCGCGATCAGGATGGCGGCGATCAAGAAGAGCGGCAGAACAGTCAGAAAGTGAACGCCCATCACTGCCAGCGGCAGTGCGACAAGCAGAATCACGGCGGATCCCGCAGCCGCGGCCCAGCGAAGACCATTCACTTCACGCAAAACAAACGGCACGTAAACCGCGTATCCGAAAATCAACGCCGCAAAACCAAGATAGGGTTCCACCACGGCAAGAACGGACGAGATCAGCAGCAACAGTCCGATCACCGACCCAAGGGCGGTAAAGTTCTGTTCGTACTCGTGGCGGCTGAAGTGAAGGTTGAATCCATCGCCCGCAAACGCGTTGCACGCGACGACTGCCAGAGGCACGAAAATGAAAGCCGAAAAAAATACAAGCGAAACCGAGAAAAGGAATGCCAGATAAGGCCCAAATTCCGGGAAACTGGCTGGGACCCAGACCGCCGCAGCCGAAAGTAAAACGAGCCAGGTGAGAAGCCGGTGAGTTTCGGCTGTCAGGTCTTTTACCGCCGAGGGCGAGAACGACAGTATTCGAAGCAGGCAGATTAGAGTACGCATCAATTTTCTGGTTGCAGACTGCGGATTTCAGATCGAGGACTTAAATCTAAAAACGCGGATCGGCAGATTCGATAAATTACCTACCAGCAAGAAGCTAGCCCTGAAAAATTCAGGCTAGTAGAATGTTGATCATTGCAGAAAATGATCGGCGATCAGCGACGTGAAAGTCAAGGTGTGAGATCACAAAATCGCGATATTGCGACCGCCGGACCGAGGACTGCGGGTCCCACAAATCGCCGCGCTTTCCTGGCACGCGCTCTGCTGGCGCCCTCGGCGGCGCGTTTCTGGCAGGATCGCGAAAAACGATCGAGTCTGCTCACAAACGCCGGCGTAATAGACGGATCGGGGCGTGCGCGGTATCGGGCCGATGTGCTGATTAGCGGTGATCGGATCGAGAAAATAGGAAAGATAGGAAAAGCTTCGGGGGCTGAAGTCTTTGACCTGGAAGGGCTTTGCCTGGCTCCCGGATTCATCGACATCCACACGCATACCGATCCACAACTGGCCGTTAATCCGCACGCGGAAAGCAAGCTCCGCCAGGGAGTGACCACGGAACTGACCGGGAATTGCGGATCGAGCGCCGTCCCTTCCCGATTTCGCAGCACGGACACCTTTGAAACCTACTTTGCGGAGCTCGACGAACTGCCGCTTTCGATCAATTACGCCACGCTGGTCGGCCATGGCACGCTGAGGGCTTTCGTGGTAGGGGAAGAAGACCGCGCGGCCACGGCTCGCGAGCTCTCCGATATGAAACGGTGGCTGCACGCGTTCCTGACGCAGGGCGCTTTCGGTTTTTCCAGCGGCCTGGAATACACTCCCGGAAGCTTTGCGACATTAAGAGAGCTCGCCGCACTAAACAGCGTGACCGCCCGCCACCGGGCTCTTTACGCGACGCATATGCGCAACGAAGGCGACAGGCTGCTGGAAGCAATCACGGAAGCCATTGAGGTCAGTCGCCGGTCGGGGGCGCGGCTACAGATTTCCCATCTGAAGACGGAAGGGAAAGACAACTGGCCGAAGATAGGACGGGCGCTGCGGTTGATCGAGTCGGCGCGGGCCGCAGGCGTCGACGTGCATTTTGATCGCTATCCTTACACCGCGTTCTCGACCGGGCTGGAAACGGTATTTCCGCTCTGGATCCGTGAAGGCGGCGACAGCGCCTTCGTGGCGCGTCTCAAGGACGACGACGCCGTCGAGCGGGCGAGGCCGGAGGTCGAATCCAAGGTTCGCTCCGTCAATTCCTGGAACGCGTACTTTGTGGCCGCGCTCTCCACCGCGAAGAATAAGTGGGCGGAAGGAAAATCTCTGCAGGAAGTGGCTGACACATTGAAGATTTCGCCTTTCGAAGCGGCGCGCCGCCTCATTATTGAAGAAGACGACCGAGTTTCAATCGTTGCTTTCGCGATGAATGAGGACAATCTGATTACCTTCCTGAAGCATCCTCTCGCGATGGTGGGGTCCGACGGGAATGCGCTGGCCGCCGAGGGGCCGCTGGCGCAGGGCCGGCCGCACCCGCGCTCGTACGGAACTTTCCCGCGTGTGCTGGGACTTTATGTGCGGGAAAAAAAGGCGCTCAGTCTGGAAGCTGCCGTAAGAAAAATGACTTCACTGCCGGCTGAAAAGATCGGCCTGAAACAGCGAGGAATGATCCGGCCGGGCTACTTTGCCGATCTGGTTGCGTTCGATCCGGACAAAATCGCCGACACCGCCACTTTCGAAAACCCTCACCGCTACGCGGCCGGAATCGATTATGTCTTCGTCAACGGAATCTGCGCGCTGCGCAAGAGCGAAATCAACCCGCAAAAATCGGGCCGCGTACTGCGGCGGACCTGAAAAAATTGGCCTTCGGATCTACACGGATTAACACGGATTAATATCGGGGTCGAGCGACGAGGTCCACCGCTGCAGTTTGTCAGTTTCCCAGCGCCCCGACGACCATCGCTCGACCTCATTCGATCATTTCCCTGGTAATGGCCGCCATTCCTTCCTCTACCAGCGCCTTCTCGTCCAAACCCTCTCCGGCGCGGGCCATGAAATCGGGGGTGGCGCGCGTTTCCGGATGTTTCGGGACAAACAGAGAGCAGCAGTCCTGGTCCGGTAGAATGGAAATCGGATACGTTCCAATCTTCTGCGCCAGCTCTACGATTTCCTCCTTGTCATTGCCGATCAACGGGCGCAATACCGGCATCGTTATACCCGCGCTGACGATTCGAATGTTCTCAAGCGTCTGCGACGCTACCTGCCCGATGCTGTCTCCGGTCACGATGGCGTGAGCCCGCTCGCGGCGGGCGATTCTTTCGGTGATCGCCATCATGATTCGCCGATAAAACAATACTCGGGCGCCAGGCGCGGAAAACGCCATGATTTTCTTCTGCACTTCGGCGAAGGCGACCCAGTACACACGCGATCTCTGCTGGTACCGGTTCAGCAGGCGAATAATCTCCCTCACTTTTTCCTGCGACTGGCGGGTGGTAAACGGAAAGCTGTGGAAATGCACAAAGCTGACGCGGCAACCTCGCTTCAGCACGCGGTAGGAAGCCACCGGCGAGTCAATTCCCCCCGAAATCATTGCCACCGCCTTGCCGCCGGTGGCAGTGGGCATACCGTGCGGCCCTTCAATCCGGTCGGTGTAGACGTAGGCATGTCCCTGAACCATCTCCACGTAAAAAGTGAGGTCCGGATGGGTCAGGTCCACCTTTTTTCCGGTTCGCGCCACTACAAAGGCGCCCAATTCGCGGTTGACTTCGGGCGACGTCATCGGGATATTTTTCTCTGACCTGCGGGTATGAATCGAAAATGAAGAGAATTCCCGGTTGAAGTATCCCTCCAGCAGCGGGCAAATCTCCGCAAGATCCTGGGAAGTCTCCCAGGCTTCAGCGAAGTAAACCACTCCAAAAACCGTCTTCAAACGCTGCGCCAGTTCTGCAAACGGAATCTCCGGGGGCGCAGGTACGATCAGTCGACCGGAAAGTCTTTCGCAGCGGAGGCCAAAATGCGAGAGTGCCTGCTCGACGTTATTTTTCAGCCGTATCTCGAAGAAGCCTCGATTCTTCCCCTTCAAGCCGATCTCGTGATAGTGAAGAACGACGACGCGGCGCATTCATGACCTTCGACTTTCGACCTTCGACCTTTGACTTTCGACCTTCGACCTTCTACTTTCAGGGCTTCGATTTTTTCACGGAATAATCAGCCGGGAAGCTTCGCCTTGCTCCGCGCGGGAGCGGGCCAGGAATTCCATGTAGCTGGAGCCGGAGCTTCGGTGGAATGAAATCTCATCTTTAAGGATGCGGACGATGGATGCGGCATCGGAGTTGGTGAGACGCTCGTGCTGAAAATCGGAGGTGTTCCGCCGCGTCTCGATGATGCTCTCCAGTTCGCGCGCAGCAGTTTCAATCGTCAGACTGGATGCCGACGGCCGATAGAGGATGCCCCTGGCCTCCGTCTGCAGTCCCTTCTCGATCAGATCGAAGGCTTCCAGCAGGCTTTCGTCCCTGCCGAGAACTTTCCTGTTCTCCAGCACGTACTTTTCAATCGCCTGGAACAGATCCCCGAACCGTCCGGCTAGCCGCACCAGCTCCTGTTTCCGAAACTCATCCCAGTCGCGAAACATGCGCGAGTACTTCTGATCGCTCTCGTAACGACGACCCTCCGCCAGATAGATACAATCGGAAGGGCAGTCAATCTCGACAACGCGCTTTTCGCCGCAGCATTGTGCGCAAATGTAGCCGTTTTTGGCGGGGCAGAACCGCTTTCCTTTTTTCCGATCGCATATCCGGCAACGCATGATCGCGATTATATAATTGAGTGATGCTTATTCGTCATCATCACCGAGACATGCCAATGGTCCGTGGTCAGTGGTCCGTTGTCAGTCGTCCACTATCAGGTTTCTCGTCGCTTTTAAGGTTGGTTATGCGTAGTCTGACCACTGAGGGGTAAATTTCCTCGCATAATTTCATGAGAATCGAAAGAGACTCCCTCGGCGAGAAGAAATTGCCCGATACGGTTTACTACGGCATCCAGACGGCCCGCGCCCTGGAGAATTTCCCCGTTTCCGGCATTAGAGAACATCCCGCCTTCATCCGCAGCTATGTCTGGATCAAGCGTGCTGCCGCGGAGGCGAACCGCGATCTGGGCCTCCTTGACGCGGATCGCGCGGCCGCCATCCTCAAGGCATGCGACGAAATCCTGTCCGGCTCACTCCAGGATCAGTTTGTGGTGGACGTGTTTCAGGCAGGAGCGGGAACTTCCTTCAATATGAACGTCAACGAAGTGCTGGCCAATCGCGCACTGGAACTGATGGGGAAGAAACGCGGCGAGTACGGGTCGTTGCATCCGAACGATCATGTGAACATGGCGCAGAGCACCAATGACACTTTTCCGACAGCCATGCACCTTTCCGCGCTGGTGCTTCACACGCGCGTCCGAACTTCGCTGGAGCAGTTGACCTCTTCGCTGCGGCGGAAAGGAGAAGAGTTTGCCGAAGTGATAAAGTCCGGGCGTACTCATCTGCAGGATGCCGTCCCGATCACCCTCGGACAGGAGTTCTCAGCCTATGCCGCCGCGCTGGATCGATGCGCGGGCTTTCTGCAAGCGGCTGCCGGCCAGTTGCGGGAGCTGCCGCTGGGCGGGACGGCCGTCGGAACCGGATTGAATGCCGCTCCCGGCTACCGGGAACGGGCAGTGGCGTACCTGTCAAAGTACACGGGATTCGAATTAACGTCGGCGCCCGATCTGCGCGAAGGGATGCAGAGCAGGCTCGCAATTGCAGCGATGGCTTCGACGGTGAAGCTGCTGGCGCTGGAATTGACCCGCGTTGCCAACGATATCCGCCTGCTGGCGTCCGGACCGCTCACCGGCCTGGATGAGATCATTTTGCCCGCCGTCCAGCCCGGCTCATCGATCATGCCTGGAAAAGTCAACCCGGTAATGGCCGAATGCCTCAACATGATCGCGTTTTACGTCATGGGAAGCGAAACTACGATTTCCCTCGCCGCGCAAGCCGGCCAGCTTGAATTGAACGTGATGATGCCGGTGATGATTTACAGCCTGCTCCAATCCATGGAGCTGATAGCCAATTATCTGCCCGTCTTCGCAGAGAAGTGCATTGACGGGATCCGGCCCAACGTCGAGCGCTGCCGGCGCTATTACGAGACGAGCCCTTCTCTGGCAACCGTTCTTAACCCGGTAATCGGCTACAATGCCGCCGCTGAAATCGTTAAGCAGGCGCTGCGGGAAAACCGTTCCATCATCGATGTGGTGCGCGAGCGGGGGATTTTGAGCGAAGAAGAGCTGCGAAAAGTCTTCAGCCGCGCCAACCTCACAGGCTCAAGCGAATGAACCGCGGGAAGGAGGATGGAGGGATGGAGGGATTGAGAGATGGAGGGACGGAGGGATGGAGGGATGGAGGGATGGAGGGATGGAGGGATGGAGGGATGGAGGGA
>Ga0114129_10011071_pt1 | contig 12849 bp, 11 predicted proteins | sample RhiMetdeltSRZDD1_FD_80071 | JGI IMG/M metagenome (GOLD analysis project Ga0114129, IMG submission 80071) | Populus rhizosphere microbial communities from Tennessee, USA - Rhizosphere MetaG P. deltoides SRZDD1 (version 2) (version 2) | ecosystem: Host-associated > Plants > Roots > Rhizosphere >...
ATCAAACGAAATGGCGGATGGCTAATGGCTGATGGCTACTGGTTGATGGTCACGCGCGATAGTCGGCGAAGGACGACGGCGTCTCCCAGACGGTGACGCGAACGACCGGCAGGCCTTCCTGTTTCGCGCGATCGAAGATCAGCTTCGCGATGCGTTCCACGGTGGGGTTGCTGTCGAGCAGGTAGACCGGCTCGCCGAGCTGTTTGAGCGGCGCGACGATCGGGTCGTCGTGGCGCAGCAGCATCTTGTGATCGATCTCCTTGTCGATCCAGGTCTTGACGATCCGCCTGATGTCCGTGAAGTCGCACACCATGTTTCGGGCATCGAGCGAGGGCGTCTGCACCTCCACTTCGGCCACGGCGTTGTGGCCATGCAGGTGCTTGCATATGCCGTCGTAGTCGAGCAGCCGATGGCCGTAGCAGAAATCGATGCGTTTGGTGACAGAGTACATTTGGTAATCGGGTAATCTGGTAATTGGGTAATTGAATTGGCGATTGACTGCCAATCCCGCAATCCAATTACCAGATTACCAGATTACTAGATTACCCAATGCTGCGAAGCGCCGTGCTTTTGTCTGGCGGAGTCGACAGCGCCGTGCTGCTGGCCGACGAGGCGACGCGCGGCGAGGTTCAACCCATTTACGTGAGCGTCGGCCTCGCGTGGGAGGTCGCGGAGCTGTCCGTCGTCCAGCGATTCCTTGCGTCGGCGCCGTTTCGACATCCGGTGCGCCGGCTCGCCCGCCTGAGCATCGACATGCGCGATGTGTACGCCGCGAATCACTGGGCCGTCGAGGGACGGCCGCCGGCGTACCACACACCCGACGAGGATGTCTATCTGCCAGGCCGCAACATCGTCCTGCTCAGCAAGGCCGGCGTCTACTGCGCCGCCGCTCGAATCGAGCGGCTCGTGATCGGCACGCTCGAGCACAATCCGTTTCCGGACGCGACGCCTGAGTTCCGCGACGCCATGCAGCGTGCGTTGTCCCTCGGGCTGGCGCACGAGCTGCGCATCGACGCGCCGCTGGCGGGCACGAGCAAGGCGGCCGTGATTCAGCGAGGCGTGGCCCTTGGCATCCCGTTCGATCTGACGCTGTCGTGCATGAGTCCGCGACTGAGCGGGGATCTAGCCGTGCATTGCGGAGAGTGCAGCAAGTGCCGCGAGCGGCACGACGCATTTGTGGACGCCGGCGTTCCGGACACGACGGTTTACGCGAGCACGTTTTACATAACCGGGAGATCGGGCGGGTCGCTCGCCTAAAGGCTCGCGCTCCATACGTCTCCGATGGAGCGCGAGGCTTCAGCCGAGCGTCCGGACGTTGACTGACCGCGACCCTCGGCGTATCGTCCCGACGTGGCGACCTGCGGCGACGAGTGCGAGGTCCTGGTCATCGGCGGCGGACCCGCCGGCGCCACGGCCGCGCGGCTGCTGGCGTCGTGGGGACGCCGCGTGACGATCGTTCATCGCCCGCCCGCCGCGCACCTGACGCTCGCCGAATCGCTTCCCGCCAGCACGCGCAAGCTTCTCACGTTCCTTGGCCAGCTCGACGAGGTCGACGCGGCCGGTTTCTATCCAAACACCGGCAATCTTGCGGAGTGGGCCGGACAGTCGCGCGCGACCACCTCGCCAGACGCCGGCTTTCATGTGCCGCGCGGCGATTTCGATCGCGTCCTGCTCGATGGCGCGCGCGCTGCCGGCGCGCGTGTGGTCGACGCGACTGTTCGGAGCGTCAAGCGCGACGACCCGGTCTTGGTCAAGGCGATGGAGACCGATCGCCGCGCGATCGAGTGGCGTGCGCAATATGTGCTCGACTGTTCCGGGCGCGCCGGCGTCATCGCGCGCCGCGGCCTGCGACGCGTGTCGACACGCTATCGCACGCTCGCGATCGTCGCCGAGTGGGAGTGCGTCGACTGGCCGGTCGGCGAACGCACGTACACCGCGATTGAGAGTTATGCCGACGGTTGGGCCTGGTCCGTGCCACTTTCTGCCACCCGACGCCAGTGCACCGTGATGGTCGATAAAAAGGGGTCGGGAGTCGTTTTACGAAACTCGAAAAAAGACTCCCGACCCCTTTTCAGGGTTTACGAAAGGGAGCTGGCAAAAACGCGCACGCTGGCTGCGCGTCTTGCGCGCGCGTCGCGGATGTCCGACCCATGGACGTGTGATGCATCCCTCTACGACTGCGTGCGCGCCGCCGACGGGCGCACGCTGCTCGTCGGCGACGCCGCGTCGTTTATCGAACCGCTGTCGTCGGCGGGGGTGAAGAAGGCGCTCGTCTCGGCCTGGCGAGCGGCGGTCGTGACGAACACCTGCCTCACCAACGCGGCAATGGCTGGACCGGCCGCGGACTTGTACATTCGCCGCGAACGCGAGGTCTACGCCGACTGTTGGCGACGCTCGTCGGCCTTCTTTGCCGAAGCGCGTGCCGCCTACGGCACGCCGTTCTGGTCGGTGCGCGCCGACAACTGGCCCGCCGATCGCGGCCCTGACAAAGCCGCGCTACACCAAAGCGAGAGTGCTCCCGCCGATCCGGAAGACACGAGCGACGACACGCTCTGGCGCGACACCGCCGTCCACGCGGCCTTCGAGCGGCTGCGCGTGGAGGATCGCGTCCGGCTCCGGCCTTCGGAGACGCTTCAATTCGCCTCCGTGCCGGCCATCGACGGCCGCCAGGTCGTCATGCGCGAGGCCATCGTCGTGCCCGGTGTCGATTCGCCGTTGCAGTACGCCGCCGGCGTCGATCTCGCGCGCCTCGTGCGAATCGCCACGCGATGCGATGATGTGCCGGGGATCATCGAGGCGTATCAGCAGCACGTCGGGCCGGTTCCCCTTGCAGGGCTTCTTACGGGCTTGTCGCTGCTCGTCGCGCGTCGGGCCCTCGTCACCGAGGATTCAATGTCATGAAGCGGACGCTTCCACTGCTTTGCTTGACGCTCTTCGCCGTCGTGGCGCTCTTTGGAACGACTGCAGGCCTCGCCCAGCAGCCGCCGACTGCGCAACCACCAGCGGCCGAGGACGAAAAGAAAGACGAGGGCATTCCAGTCGCAAGCGACCTCGTGCGGCAGAAATGTGTTTCGTGCCATCGCGCTGACGACAAGAACCGGATGACGCGCATCTCGTTTCGACGCGCGACGCCCGAGGGGTGGGAGGAAACCATCAAGAGGATGGTGACGCTGAACGGTGTGAAGCTCGAGCCCGCGGAAGCTCGCGAGATCCTTCGGTATCTCGCGGACCATCATGGCCTCGCGCCCGAGGAAGCCCAGCCCGCGGCGTTCGAGGTCGAGCGCCGGATGATCGACTACAAGTACACCGCCGACAAGGACACGGAGCAGACGTGCATCAAGTGTCATTCGATGGGCCGCGTGATCTCCCAGCGCCGGACCAAGGAAGAATGGGAGCTGCTCATTGCCATGCATCGCGGGTATTACCCGCTGTCCGATTTTCAGGCCTTCCGCCGCAGCGGGCCGCCGCCGCGCGAACCGGATGAGAGCGGCCGCCCGCCGGACACGCGTCATCCGATGGATAAGGCCATCGCGCATCTGTCGACGGCGTTCCCGTTGGTGACGCCTGAATGGTCGGCATGGGCTGCGACCATGCGTCCGCCGCGGCTCGACGGGCGATGGGCGATTGCGGGTTACGAAACCGGCAAAGGCCCGATATTCGGTCTGATGACGATCGCCGCGCAAGGCGACGCCGGCGATTTCACAACGGACACGAAATTCACCTACGGGCACGGCAACCAGAGCGTCGCCCGACACGGCCGATCGATCGTCTACACCGGCTTTCAATGGCGCGGCAAATCGGATGATGTTCGGGAGGTGCTCTTCGTCGATCGCGACTGGCGCCACGCGCGCGGCCGTTGGTTTACCGGTGCGTACGACGAGCTCGGCGTCGACGTTCGGCTGGAACGTGTCGGCGGCGATCCGATTCTTCTCGGCGTCGCCGAGCCGCGAATCAAGGCGGGCGCCTCGGGTCAGGAGATCCGCCTCTTCGGCGTCAACCTGCCCGCCAGCGTCTTGCCGGCCGATCTGAACGTCGGTCCCGGCGTGACCGTCGATCGCGTCGTCGCCGCGGCGCCCGATCGCCTCACGGTGTCGGTGTCAGTCGCGCGCAACGCGGTCCCAGGCAAGCGCGCCATCTTTCTCGCCGGCGCGACCGGCGACGCTTCTGTCGCGGTATACGACACGATCGACTTTCTGAAGGTGCTCCCGCAGGCCGGGATGGCGCGGGTCGGCGGCGCGAATTTCCCGAAACAGCTCCAGCAGTTCGAGGCGGTCGCGTTCGCGAACGGCCCCGACGGGAAACCGAACACGAAGGACGACATCGATCTCGGTCTGGTCGACGCGGCGTGGAGCATCGAGGAATACGCGGCGACGTACGACGATGACGACAAGGACTTTGTCGGCACGATCGACGCGACGACAGGTCTCTTCACGCCGAATCTGGACGGCCCGAACCCGAGGCGCCGTAACCATGCCAACAACTACGGCGACGTCTGGGCTGTGGCCGCGTACAAGCTGGCCGGGGATGCAGCGGGGCGAGTCTTGAAGGCACGCGCGCACCTGCTCGTCACCGTTCCGCTCTACATCAAGTGGGACCAACCGGAGGTGGGGCGATGACTCTCGGGCGGGTGGGGCAGGTGGGGCGGGTAGGGCTGGTGGGGATCGCGGCGGCCGTCGTGTTCGCCGGCGCGGCGCCGGCGAAGCTGACCGGCGGCAACGCCACGCTCTACATCGGCGGCTGGCCGAACAAGATCTTCATCATCGACGAAGCCACCGAAAAGGTGACCGGGACGATCGACGTCACCACCGGTCAGCCGACGCGCATGACGCTGTCGAAGGATCGCAAACGCTTCTATGCCGTCAACGCGCTCGGTGAAGAAGTCGAGGTTCTCGACGTCGCCGCTCGGAAGAGCGTCGACCACTTCACGCTGAGCGAGGGCCGCAAGAAGGTCCGCATCCGTTCGCTCATTCCGGATCCGCTCGATCGATTTGTCGTGATGCTGGTCAAAGCGGCGGAGAAGAAGATCGATCGGTTCGAGATCGCGCCGCCCTCGCTCGTCGTCTACGACCTCAAGGAGCACAAGATCTCGCGCACGATCCCATGGCCCAACAACGAGGAGAGCGAGTTCGTCAACATCATGATGTCGCCCGACGGCAAGCTCCTGTATTTCTTCGCCAACGACGTGCTGATCTACGACACGACCGAGTTCAAGCAGATTGACAAGTGGGAGCTGGCGCGTCCCGCAGAAGAAGGCATGGGCCGCTTCGACCTCGGGCCGCGGGATGTCACGTACGAAGAGCCGGGGTTCTACAGCGGCATCTTCGTGGTGCAGGATCCGGTCCAGAACCGCCGGATCATGGGCGTCGCGCGCGTCAATCTCGGCGCCAAGAGCGTCGATTTCTGGCCGGTCGGGCCGGCGCGATTCGTGGGCTTCTCGCTCGCGCCGGATCGCAAACGCGCGTACGGCCTGCTGCAGGACATCGGCCACTACGAGTTCTGGACCTTCGACCTCGAGCACCACAAGCTCGGCGCCAAGAGTGAATTCCCCGGACGTCCCCGGATGGCGCTGCGCGTCAGCTCGAACGGCAAGGTGCTCTACATCTACCAGGCCGGCAACACGATCGACCTCTACGAAGCGAGCACCTACAAGTATCTGCGGACGCTGACGCTCGACGCCGACACGACGACGGAGCTGTTCGTCGTGCCGCCGACGGCGCCGGCGGGGTCGAGCTCGCAGCAATGACCTTCGGCCGCGCCCTCGCCTACATCCGTCCATATTGGCGAAGGCTCGCGATCGTCGTCGTGCTCAGCCTTGCGAGCACTGCCTTGTCGCTCACGCTGCCGTACCTCTCGAAGATGCTCATCGATCAAGCGCTCGCGGGCAGAAACCTCGCTGCGTTGTATCGCACGGTCGGACTGTTCACGGTGGCGTCGCTGGCCGGGTTCGTGCTGACGGCCGTCACCGGCCTCATCTACACGCGCGTCTCCGCCGACGTGCTGTTCGACATGCGGCTGGCGCTGTATCGGCACCTTCAGCGGCTGTCGCCGCGCTTCTACGCGCGCACGCCGATCGGCGACATTCTCGCGCGCATCAACAACGACGTGGGCGAGGTGCAGCGTGTGGCGGCGGAGTCGCTGCTGGCCTGGGTGGGCAACATTCTCTTTCTCGCGGGCAGCATCGTCGCGATGATCTGGCTCGATCTCCGTCTCGCGCTGGTCGGTCTGGCCATGGTGCCGCCGAGCGTCTGGGCGCTGTCGCGCGTGCGGGCTCAGCTGGCGCGGCGCGTGCGGACGCTGCGCGAGACGAGCGCGGCCATCGGCAGCTTCCTCGTGGAAACCCTGCAGGCGATTCGTCTCGTCGTGACCTCGAACGCGCAATCGCGAGAGGTCGACGCGTTTCGCCGGCACAACGCGTCTTTCGTTCGCGCGCTGATGACGATGCAGGTGTGGTCGTATCTGTCGGGCAGCGTGCCGGGTCTGCTGCTGTCGCTCGGGTATGCCGCCGTGTTCCTCTACGGCGGGCACCGAGTCGTCGACGGCTCTTTGACGCTCGGCACCTTTGTGGCTTTCCTGGCGTATCAGATGCGGGTCCTCCAGCCGGTCCAGGCGCTCATGGGTCTCTACACAGGCCTTGCGACAGTGCAGGTGTCGCTCGCACGCGTCCAGGAGCTGTTCGACACGCCGCCGGACGTGGTGGAGGCCGCCGCGCCCGCGCGCCTGACGAAAGTGGGCGGCGCGATCGAATTCGATCGCGTGACGATCGATCTCGGGCGCGGTCAGGTGCTGCGATCGGTGTCGTTTGTCGTCGCGCCGGGCGAGCGGCTCGCGATCGTCGGGCCGAGCGGGAGCGGCAAGTCGACGATCGCCGATCTGCTGCTGCGCCTGCTGGATCCCGACGAAGGCCGCGTGCTCCTGGACGGCCGCGATCTTCGGGATCTCGCGCTGGAGGATCTCCGACGGCACGTCGTGCTCGTCGACCAGGAGCCGTGCGTCTTTCACACCACGATTGCCGAGAACATTCGCTACGCGCGACCGGCCGCGACCGACGATGAGGTGCGCGCCGCCGCGCGGGCGGCGGGTGTCGACGACTTCATCGCGCGACTGCCGGACGGCTACGGAACCATCGTCGGCGAACGGGGGGCGGCGCTGTCGGCTGGTGAGCGCCAGCGGATCGCCATCGCGCGTGCGCTGCTCGTCAACCCGAGCGTGCTGGTGCTGGACGAGCCGAGCGCCGCGCTCGATCCGATCGCGGAGCGCCAGATGTCCGCGGGATACGAGCAGGTCATGCGCGGGCGCACCACGCTGCTCATTACGCACCGATTGACCCTGGCCGCGGCCGCGGATCGGGTGCTGGTCCTCGGCGCGAGCGGCATCGTCGAAGAGGGCGCGCCGATGGAATTACAGGCGCGCGGTGGCGAGTTTGCGCGGCTGTTTGCATGAGAAGACACGGAGTTGACGGAGGGCACAGAGTTTTTTCGCCACAGAGTCACAGAGACACAGAGAAGAAGCGCGTTTCTCTGGCTCTCAGGGTAGGGACCTTGTTAGATGGTTGTGATCGAGCGTTTAGAGGCGCGCCCCGAATTCGGCGGGTCCGGCCTGCGGAGCAGGCCAATGGCCGAGGACGGAGTCTGGACGAGAAAAAGGGGTCGGGAGTCGTTTTTCAGCGCCCTTATGGACGCAGCGAAAAAACGACTCCCGACCCCTTTTTTCTCGTCCCGGATTCTCCGTATCCTCCGTGCCGCGAACGTCCCATGTTCCTAGACGAGTACTCGGGCAAGGGGATCCGCATCGCCGTAATTGACAGCGGTGTGCACGCGACACATCCACACGTTGGAGGCGTCGCCGGCGGCGTCGGGATTCGCGAGGACGGCACTCTCGTCGACGAGTACGTGGATCGGCTCGGCCACGGCACGGCGGTGACGGCGGCCATCCGCGAGAAGGCGCCGGACTCGGAGATCTTCGTTGTCAAGGTGTTCTGGCAGACGCTCGCGACCGACATCGGCAGCCTGATTCGCGCGATCGACATCGCCGTCGAGCGGGGCGCTGCCGTGATCAACATGAGCCTTGGCACGGCCGAGCTGCAACATCGACCTCGGCTCGAAGCGGCCGTCGCGGCGACGCGGCGGGCGGGATCGATCCTTGTCGCCGCCAACGACGACAACGGCACCCGGTGGCTGCCCGGAAGTCTGCATGATGTGCTTGGCGTACAAGCTGACTGGACATGCGACCGCCACGGTTATACCGTGTCGACGATCGAGGGGCGCCAGCTGCTGAGGACGTCGCCATTCCCGCGCGACATCCCGGGCGTCCCGCGCGAGCGCAACGTGAACGGCATCAGCTTCGCCGTCGCCAACGCCACGGGATTCGTCGCGCGCTGCCTCGAGACAGCGCCTGCCGCTGACGTGGCCGCCGTCTTCACGACATTGCGCGCCGCGGCGCAGTTGCCGGAACCCCTCGTGCTGCCATGAGCCCCGCATCCTTCCGCACGGCGCGCTGGACACTGACCCTCGCGGCGGCGGCGGCGATTGCATCGACAGGGGCTTCCGCGCAAACGTCGTCGAACGTTTCCGACCTGCTCGCCCGCGTCGGCGAGCGGATCGCCGAGTACTACAAGCGCGCCCAGAAAGTGATCTGCACGGAGAAATACACCGTGCAGCCGATCGGCTGGAATTTCGGGCCGGAAGGCTTCGCCCGCATCACCGAGTCGGAGCTGCGCGTCGAAACCGGCGAGGGCGACGGCGACGGACCCGGCGAGGCCAAGGTGCTGCGGAGCGTGCGGAAGGTCAATGGGCGGCCGCCTCGCGAAAAAGACAGAAAGGACCGCTCCGGGTGCACCGACCTGAACCCGTTGTCGCCCGAACCGCTGGCGTTCCTGCTGCCGGCCCACCGGTCGGACTACGAATTCGTCGCGGCGGGACCGGGCAAGGGCCGAGATCGCAACGCCCTGCTGATCGATTTCACCCTGGCCGCGCCGTCCCGCCGGGTAGAGCTGGTCGAAGACCAATCCGGCCACGAAGACTGCTTCGACTGGTCGGGACGGCTGCCGACGAAAGGCCGCATCTGGATCGACGCCGGCAGCTACGACGTGTTGCGTGTGGATCAGCGCATCTCCGGTCCGGTCGATGTGCGCGTGCCGGTGGCGCTGCAGCGCCGTCACAATCTCGTCGATCCCGTCGTCGTCGAACGCGAAGACTTCTCGATCCGCTACAAGTCGTTCGTGTTTCGCGAGCCCGACGAGGTGATGCTCCTGCCAGAGTCGATCAACATGCTGATTGTCGTGCGCGGAGGCCTGCAGTCCACGCGGCGAAGTCAGACCTTCACCGACTATCGCCGGTTCGTCACAGAAGGAAGACTGGTGAGGTAGCGCGCTACGATCTTTTCAACGTGATGGATCCGTCGCCCGTGCGGACGCGCACGGTGCTGCCGCCGGCGCCCAGGCGGCCGCGCACCGTGTTCTTCGCGATTTCACCCGTGACATTCGAGATCGTCAGGTCCTGCATGTGAATGCGGCCGTCGCCCGTGTGCGCGTCGATCTCGGCGCCGAATCCGTCGGGCAGCGCCACCGTCACCGATCCATCGCCGGTGCTGATGTCCCAGTCGCCCGTCGAGGCGCTGCCACGCTCCGCCGAGATTCTCACGCTGCCGTCGCCCGATCGTGCGCGCACGGTGGTGAACGCGCCTTCGGCGACGATGCTGCCATCGCCGGTATCGACGTTGAGCGCGCCCTTGACGCCCTCGAGCCTGATCGAGCCGTCGCCGGAGTGCGCCACCACTTCGCCGTCCAGCCGGAGCCCGCGAATGCTGCCGTCGCCCGACCGCAGATCGAGCTTCCCGCTGATCCCCTCGATGTTGATCGAGCCGTCCCCGCTCTTCGCCGCAACGTTGGCGGCCGCGGGCATCGACACGATCAGCTTGGCTGACCGGTGGTCGAAGTGCAAGAACCCTTCGCTGCGCCGCACGGTCACGTCGACGACGATGTGGTTGGCGTCCTGCTCGGTGCGCACGTCGATGGTGGCGGCCGATTCCTTGTCCCACGCGCGCTTCTCGATCACGACGTTCACCTCCGACCGGTCCCAGGGTCGAATCTCGATGGCACCGTCGAACGTGGAAACCGAGACATCGGGCTTGCCGCTGACGGTGAACTGCTTCTCCTGACGCTCGATGTACCTCGCATCGGAACCATCAATCTCGATGCACCCTGCCGCGCTGACCAGCACGGCCGCGGCCCCAACGAGCAGGCGTGAACGCATCTCAGTAGGCAGGCACATGGTTCACCCTCCGGAAGCGTTAGACGGCCGCGGGGGCCGCCGTGTTTCGCGCGTATACGAGGTGACCGCCGATATAGGTCTGGACAACGGACAGGTTGTCGTCGAGCACGGCCAGGTCGGCTGAGGCATCGGGTGCCAGGAGGCCATACCCAACCAGGCCCAGCTCGCGCGCGGGGGTCGTCGCGCAGACGACTGCGGCGTCTACCAGCGATTGGCCTGCCGGACCGATCAGCATCCTGAACACTTGGTCCATGGTGGCGAGGCTGCCGGCGGTGGTGCCGTCGGCAAGGATCGCCCTTCCGTCGCCGGCGACAATCGGCTGGCCGCCCAACATCGCGTGCGCGCCCGGCGCCAGTCCCGCAGCGGCCGTCGCGTCGGTGATCGCCATGACACGCGACGGCTGCTTGGCCGCGATGGTCGCGCGCACCATCGCGGGATGGACGTGCGAGCCGTCGCAGATGATTTCCGCCGCCACCTCGTCGGTCTGCAGCACCGCGCCCGCCAGACCCGGGACGCGATGGCCGAGCGGCGGCATCCGGTTGAACAAGTGGGTCGCCTGCCTCGCGCCCGCCGCGATAGCTGCCGTCGCTTGATCGAACGTCGCGGCAGAATGACCGAGCGAGACCCGGTGGCCTCGCTGTGTGAGCCATCGAATCAGATCGAGTCCCCCGTCCAGTTCCGGCGCGAGCGTGACGATGCCGACGTCGGGGGCCGCGCGTTCGATCTCGGCGAGGATGTCCGCACCGGTGAAATCCTCGGGTGCCTCGGACGCTTGGGTGAAGCCTCCCGCCTCCGCTCGCTCGCGATTCGCGCGAGCTTCGGCGAGGCTCGCCGAAGCGCCTTCGGCGCGAAGGCGGCGCGCTTCATCAGACGCGCCACCAAGCGCTGCGCGGGGCACGCGTAGACACGCCGCGGGTTGCGCACCGCGATATTCCGGATTGACGAAATTGCTCTCCAGATGCGCCGGCAGCACGCGCGCGGCGCGCGCCTGCGGGATCGCGCGGGCCCGGCGAACCTGCTCGAGGACGCGCCGCAATCGATCGGGCGCGCACGCCACCGTCGTCGGACAAAACGCGGTGACGCCATACCGCGGAAGGCGTTCGGCGATCTCGGAAACGGTGTCGCCGGCGTCGAGCGAATCGATCCCGTCGACACCGTGCACGTGGACGTCGACGAACCCGGGCACGATGTAGTGGCCGCGAAAGGCGAAGTGCGAAGGATGGCTGCCGGACGGCGCGTCCGGACGGATTTCGGCGATGCGCCCCTCGTCAATCACGAGTGTGCCCGGCGACAGCAGACGGTCGGGCAGCACCAACGTGGCGCCCGATAAAACGATCACGGGCGCCACCCGAAGGGCAGAGGGATGAGGGCAAAGCGATGAGGTCTCGTTATCTGCCCTACAGAGTTCTTCACGTGTCCCTGCCCCAGTCGGTATGAACCTGCAGCTTGCGCCCCGTCAGCGGCTGCGTCACGGGATCGTCTGAGCTCTCCTGGTGGAACAGCTGGCGGTCGACGCGATCGAGCAGCGCCGACAACTGGCGTTCGTCCGGCGCGTTGATCACGAGGACGCCGCCGCCCGTGTCGGGCGGGAACCGTCGATCGTCCAGGTAATCGCGATCCATCGTCACGAGCGTGCGACGCAGTTGGCCGGCGAGCGCGTAGTGACGCACGTCCGGTGCGCGGCGCAGCGCCTCGTCCTCGAGGACGAAGAGGACGTCCCAGCCCAGCCGCGCGCGCATGTACGCCACGATCCCGGCGGGCACGTTCGCGTCCGCGTAAATGCGCGGGCGGGGCGAGAGGCGCTCGGCGTGCGGCGCCAGTTCGGTGAAGATGGTTCCCATGCAAGTACAACGTACGAAGTACGAAGACAGGATCTACGTACTTCGTACTTCAGACTTCGTACTCAGCGTGTCTCTTTTCTCGCGCGCTGCCTTCGCGTCTCGCGTGAGCTCCGCGACGAGCCGCTCGCGGTGATGCACGAGCTCCTTGCGGGCCCGCCGGCCGTTCGGCGATCCCACGGCGTACTCGCAGAAGAGCGGGAACGCGATCGTCGAGTCGCAGTACGCGACCACGGTATCGGGGAGCACGCCGGGATTGACTTTGCCCCAGCTCACGGCCTCCGCCGGCGTCGCGCCCGACAGGCCGCCCCACACGACTTGATCGGTCGTGATCTGGATGAAGAAGTCGTTGCCGCCCTTCGGAATACCGTAGACCTCCCAGAGCGTCGGCTGCGCCTGAAGGTAGAAGTTTTTCGGCGACCCGCCGCCGAGAATCACGCATCCGTTCCGGATACCCGCGAGCACGATGGCACACACCTCGTTCACGTCCTTGTTGGGATCGATCATGAAGCGGCTGTCGTTCATGAGCTCGTGATACGCGATGTTCATGCCGATCGAGCTGTCCCCCGGAGAGGAGGTGTAGAGCGGCACGCCGTCGCGCGCCGCCCGCGCCACCACCGAGTGCTCGTCGCAGCCGGGATAGCGCTCGAGCAGGTCCAGGCCGAGGCGGTAGTGGAACTCCGACGTCGCAACCGGTGCGTTCAAGCCGGACCGAACGATGAAGTCGCGGATATACGCGTCGG
>Ga0114129_10011072_pt1 | contig 12849 bp, 11 predicted proteins | sample RhiMetdeltSRZDD1_FD_80071 | JGI IMG/M metagenome (GOLD analysis project Ga0114129, IMG submission 80071) | Populus rhizosphere microbial communities from Tennessee, USA - Rhizosphere MetaG P. deltoides SRZDD1 (version 2) (version 2) | ecosystem: Host-associated > Plants > Roots > Rhizosphere >...
AAGAGCGGACCTCGTTCACGCGCAGCCCGATCTCGCGGGCCAGAAGGGCCGCGTTCACCCGGTTCACGGGCTCCGTGACGATTCCCTCCAGGTATCCTTGCAGAAAGGCGGCGACCAGGGCGGGGACGGGATGGTCGAGCAGGGCTCCGCTGAACTCGAGGGTGACTTCCTCGCCGGCCGGATGGGCCATCCGGGATTGCAGACGCCCGAGACGCTCCGCCAGATCCAGCCAGGGGCCGAGGGCACGCAGGACCTCCGGATCGATCGAGTCGACGTTCACCGCTCCGGTCACCGAGCCCCGCTGCAGATAAGCGACGATCTGCTCGGCGATGCGGGCGGCCACCTTCTCCTGGGCCTCCAGGGTGGAGGCGCCGAGATGCGGCGTGGCCACCACCGTCTCCCGGCGGACGAGCGGATGATCCTCGCCGGGAGGCTCTTTCTCGAAGACGTCCAGGGCGGCCCCCGCCACCCGTCCTTCCTGCAGGGCTTTATCCAGCGCCTGCTCGTCCACGATTCCTCCGCGGGCGCAGTTGACGATCCGCAGGTCCGGCTTGCATCGCTCCAGCTCCGCCGAACCGATCAGACGGCGGGTCTGGGCGTTGAGAGGAACGTGAACGGTCAGGAAGTCGGCCCGTGCGATCAGATCGGGAAGCGCGAGCATCTGGAACCCGAGTCTCGCGACGACCTCTTCCGGAAGAAAGGGGTCGAAGCCGCAAATCTCCATGCCGAAGGCCCGGGCCCTCGCCGCCACCTCCCGGCCGACTTTTCCGAGGCCGACGACGCCGAGGATCTTGCCCATGAGCTCCACGCCCAGGAACTTCTCCCGATCCCACTTTCCGGACTTGAGGGAGCGATCGGCGCGCGGGATGTTGCGGGCCAGCGAGAGCATCAGCGACAGGGTGTGCTCGGCCGCCGCGATCGTGTTCTCGCCGGGCGCGTTCATCACGACGACGCCGCGCCGGGTGGCCGCGGCGACGTCGATGTTGTCGACCCCGGTGCCCGCCCGACCGACGACTCTCAAGGACGGCGCCGCGGAGAGGACCGCCTCGGTGACCTTGGTCTCGGAGCGCACGACGAGGCCTTCCGCGTTGGCGACGGCTTCCCGCAGCGCTTCGGGGCCGGGACGATCGAGAGGGATCACTTCCAGCCCGGCGCGCGACAGGATCTCTCCGCAGACGGGAGCGACGGGATCGGCGATGACGACGCGCTGGCTCATCCGGACAAGACCTCGTCCATGGCGGAGAGCAGGCCTTCCACGCCTTCGAGGGTGTGGTCCCCCAGGTGTCCGATGCGGAAGGTGGCCTCCTTGAGATTCCCGTAGCCGTTCGAGACTTGATAGCCGCGACTCTTCAAGGACTCCAGGAAGGACGCCACGCGGATCTTGCGGCTGTTGGCGACGCACGTCACGGTGTCCGACTCGAAACCGGGCTCCGCGAGCACCGCGAACTTCTCCCGCGCCCAGCGGCGCACGCGCTCCCCCATCGCCGCGTGGCGCGCGAAGCGCCGGGGAAGCCCTTCGGAGAGGATGTGGTCGAACTGGGCCTGGAGCGCGAAGAGATGGGACACCGAAGGGGTGGCGAGCGGCATTCCCTTGGCGGAGGCTTCCGCGAGCCGGATGAAATCGAAGTAGTAGCCGCGTCCCTTGCGGGCCCGCGCCCGTTCCAGCGCCGCGTCCGACACCGCGCCAAGGGCGAACCCGGGGGGAAGCGCGAGCGCCTTCTGGACCGAGGCGAAGCAGACGTCGATTCCGAGGCGATCCACCTCCACCGGGATCCCGCCCAGGGAGCTGACGGCGTCCACCATCAGGAGGACGCCGGGGCGCGAGCGGACGACCCGGGCGATCTCCTCGAGCGGATGGGTCACTCCGGTGGAGGTCTCGTTGTGGGTGATGCACACGGCGTCGTAATCGCCGCACGCGAGCGCCTCCTCGACCCGCTCGGGCCGGATCGCAAAACCGGGCTCGGCCTGCACCACGCCGGGATCGAGGCCGCAATCCGCGGCGATTTGCCGCCAGCGCTCCCCGAATGCGCCGCCGACGAGATGCAGCGATCGCTTCGTGATGCAGTTCCGCACCGAGCCTTCCATCAGGCCCGAGGCCGAAGAGGTCGAGAGGAGAATCGTCCCTTCCGTCATGAAGATCCGGCGCGCCTTCGAGACGATGTCCCGGACCATCTCCTCCATCGCCGCCCCCCGATGGGAGATGACGGGACGGGCCATCGCCTGCAGAATCTCCGGGCGGACCTCGGTCGGCCCCGGCGTGAACAGAAGCGGTCTATGTCCCAACGAGGATCTCCTCCGGTCGCCCGGCGGCCGCGGCGGGCCGCCGATCATTGAAAGAAGTTCTTGAGCCGCTCGAAATTGTTGGAGTTCTTCGCGATGTCCAGGTAGACGATGGTCCCCATCAGCAGCAGCAGGAGGTAGAACCCAACCTGCATCAGCCGCTCCTTGATCTTGAGGCTCAAATCGCGGCGCATCAGCCCTTCGAGGAAGAGGATGAAGATGTGACCGCCGTCGAGGACGGGAAAGGGAAGGAGATTGATCACACCCAGCTGAAGACTGATCAGTGCCATGAACTGAAGAAAGGGCTTCCAGCCCTCCCGGAAGGTCTGCCCGGAAATCTTGTAGATGTCGATCGGACCCGACATCGTGCGCAGCGAAAGCTGTCGGGTGAAGAGCTTCCGCAGCGTGGTGAAGACGAGATCCACGTTTTTCCAGTTCCACGACACGCTCGCGGCCAGGGCGCCGGGAAGCGGGTACTTGCGGATTTTCTCGTCGGTCGAGGGGTCCCAGCTGATGCCGATCCTGCCTTGGCCGTCGTCGTCCGCCGGCACGACCGTCACCTCGCTCTGGCGCCCCGTGCGCTCGATGGCGAGACGCACCGGGATCCCGATCGACTTCCGGAAGACCTGCGACGCCATCTCGGGATGGCTGACCTCCTGTCCGTTCACCGCGTGAATCCGGTCCCCTACCTTCAGTCCCGCCGCCTCGGCGGGCGAGCCGGGCTCGATCGCCTTGACCTGGGCCGTCATCACCGGGAAGATCCCGGCGTACCCGATCTCGTACGCGGTGACCGATTCGAGCACGATCGGCCGGGTCAGGGGCCCTCCGGACCGCTCCACCGTCACCGTCGTGGCCTGCCCCGGGCTCAGGGTCACCGCCATGAGCAGATCCCCCCAGTTCCGGATCGCCTTCGTCCCCAGCTTCTCGATCCGGTCGCGCGGCTGGATTCCGGCCTTGGACGCGGGGGAGTCGGGGGCGACGATGCCCACGACGGCGGGGCGGGTCAGGTAAGCCGGCTCCGGAATGCCCGCGCGGTAGACGATCGTCATCAGGACGATCGCCGCCAGGATGTTCGTCGCGGCCCCCATGATCAGGACCGCGAAGCGCTGCACCTTCGGCCGGGACAGGAATTCCCCCGAGTCGCCCGCGAGCGACTCGTCGGGGTTTTCTCCCCGCATCTTCACGTACCCCCCCAGCGGAAGCAGCGAGAGCCGGTAGTCGGTCCCCTTCCGGCGCACCCCGAACAGCCTCGGGCCGAAGCCGACGGAGAACACCTCCACGTCGATCCCGAGAAGCTTGGCCACGGTGAAATGGCCCAGCTCGTGGATGAGAATCAGGATCCCCAGGACGATCGCGAAGGCGCCCAGGCTCTGGAAGCTCAAGAAATGACTCATGCGGCGGCGCCTTTCATGAGGATCTCCTCCGCCAGCCGGCGCGCTTCCCGGTCGGCTTCGAGGATCGGAGGGAGCGAATCGGCCGGTTGCGGCGCGTGTTTCTCCAGCACCTTCTCGATCACCCGCGGAATGTCCAGGAAGCGGGCGCGGCGCGCCAGAAATGCCTCGACGGCGATCTCGTTGGCGGCGTTGAGCGCCGTCGTGGCCGTGCCTCCCGCCTCGAGCGCGCGGTAGGCCAACGACAAGCAGGGAAACCGGACGGGATCGGGGGCGGAGAACTCGAGGGCCGGAGCGGCAGCGAGATCCAGCGCCGGCAGCGGCGAGACCCAGCGATCCGGATAGGTCAGCGCGTAGAGGATGGGCAACCGCATGTCGGGGGTTCCCATCTGGCAGATGACGGAGCCGTCCTGCATCTCCACCATGGAATGGACCAGGCTCTGCGGGTGGAGCAGGACCTCGATCCTCTCCGGCTCGATCCCGAACAGCCAATGCGCCTCGATCACTTCGAGTCCCTTGTTCATGAGAGTGGCCGAGTCGACGCTGATCTTCGGCCCCATCTCCCAGGTGGGATGGCGGAGGGCCTGCTCGGGCCCCGCTTCCTCCATCTCGCGCAGGGTGGAGAGCCGGAACGGGCCTCCCGACGCGGTCAGGATGAGCCGGCGGACCTCGTCCGTTCTCTCTCCTCTCAGGCACTGGTGCAGGGCGCAGTGCTCGCTGTCGACCGGCAGCAGGCTGGCGTTGCTGCGCCGCGCTTCCTGCAGCATCAGGCTTCCCGCCATGACCAAGGTCTCCTTGTTCGCCAGGGCGACGGTCTTGCCGGCGCGAATCGCGCCCAGGGTGGGCCGGAGCCCCGCCCCTCCGACGATCGCGCAGATGACGCGATCGGCCTCGGGATGGGCGGCGACTTTCTGGAGACCTTCCTCCCCCGCGGCCCCCTCCACTCCGAGCGCGGCGCAACGGGAGGCCCATTCCGGAAAGCCCGTCGTGTCAGCCAGGACCGCCAGCCTGGGACGGAACTGCTCGACCTGGCCGGCCAGAATCGCGGCGTTCCGGCGCGCCGCCAGGGCCACCACCTCGAAGCGGTCCGGGAATCGCGAGATCAGGTCCAGCGCCTGGACTCCCACCGAGCCGGTCGAACCGAGAATGGCGATACGCGTCCTGGGCGACATGAGTCCTTCGCGAAACTCCCTCAACGCAGCCAGAAGAGAAAGTAATAGTAAAGGATCGGCCCGCCGAAGAGAAGGCTGTCGCATCGATCCAGCATCCCGCCATGCCCGGGGACCAGCGAGGCGCTGTCCTTGAGGCCCGAGCCGCGCTTCCACATCGATTCCACCAGATCGCCCAGGATCCCGACGGTGGCCAGGAGAAGACCGGCCAGCGCGGCGTCGGCGGCCCTCAACGGCTGGAAGAACCAGGCCCGGGCCGCGAGCGCCGCCAGGATGCTGCCGGCGACGCCCGCCAGCGCTCCCTCCACCGTCTTGCGGGGGCTGACGCGGGGCGAGAGAGGATGCCTGCCGAGCAGCGAGCCGACGTAGTAGGCCGCGGCGTCCCCGCCCCACACGACCAGATACAGGAAGAAGATCAGATCGCGCCCCACTTCCTCTCCCAGGCCGCGCAGCAGGAGCTGGTAGCCGAGAAGCGTAGCCAGGAAGAGGGCGGAGAAGACCGTCACGGCATCCGAGCCGAGGCTTTCCTCCAGGGGACGGCGGCCGAGAAGCGACAGAATCGGCACGACGGCGAGGCCGGCGAACAACGGGACGGCCAGGGGGAGCCGGAAGTCGACGAAGAAAGAGTAGAGGATCGCCAGGGCAAGCAGGGCGCCCGCCGGACGGTTGCAATGGAATCCGCGAAACTCCGCGAGACGATAGAGCTCCAGGACCCCCAATACGCAGGCCGCGCCGATCAACATCCCGAAGAACTGGGACGGAAGCCGGACCAGCACGACGAAGAGGGGGAGGAAGACGACCGCGGAGAGAACGCGTTTCATGTCCGGGTGACGGACAAGGCTTCAGGCTCCGATCTTGGCCGGGGCGTGGCGCGGAGCCGATTCCTCCACCACCCGGCCGTAGCGCCGCTCGCGTTTCTGAAAATCGACGATGGCCTGGAGCAGCTGGCGGCGGCGGAAGTCGGGCCAGAGAGTCTCCGTCACCCAAATCTCGGCGTAGGCGATTTGCCAGAGCAGGAAATTGCTGACCCGCAGCTCTCCGCTCGTGCGGATGAGAAGGTCGGGATCGGGCTGCCCGGCCGTGTAAAGATAACCCGACAGGACTTCCTCCGTGAGCTCGGACCACGAAGCCGCGCCGCGGGCCTTCTCCTCCATCGCCTTCCGGCAGGCGTCCACGATTTCGGTCCGGCCCCCGTACGAAAGAGCGATGTTGAAGAGCAGCCCGGTGTTCTTCCGGGTCGCCTCGATCCCCTTGCGCAGCTCCTTCTTGACGCTCTCGCCGAGCTCGTCGAAGCGTCCGATCACCTCGAATCGAATGTTGTTGCGGTTCAAGGTGTTCAGCTCGCGGGCGAGAAACTCCTTCAACAGATCCATGAGCGTGTCGATCTCGCGGCGGGGCCGCTTCCAGTTCTCCACCGAAAAGGCGTACAGGGTCAATACCTGAAGACCCAGACGCGCCGCGGTCTCCACGACCTCGCGCACCGCCGTGATTCCGGCGCGATGGCCGGCGACCCTCGGCAGGCTTCGTGACTTGGCCCAACGCCCGTTGCCGTCCATGATGATGGCGACGTGGCGGGGGAGGCGCGCGGGATCGATCGCCCCCAGGAGACGCTCCTCCTCCGTTCCCTTCTGAATGTAACCTTCCATGTCGATCATGATCGCGATCGTCCCAGCCGCCCGATGCGGGAGTGCCCGCATGCTACCACAGCGGCTCGCAGAGCCGCAAACCTCGCCCATGCGCCGAAATGCCGCTTCGCCTTGAGCTTACGCCTTCTCCCGCCTCACATTCCTGCGGGAAAATGGACCTTCTCGAGAGTCAGTCCCTTGGCGCTCGCCGTGGGGCCCGCCCGGGTTCGATCCCGGGCGTCCAGGATTTCCGGGATGGCCTGCGCCTCGATGCGGCCTCGTCCGACTTCAATCAGAGTCCCCACGATCGTGCGCACGAGATACTGCAGGAATCCATCCGCCGAGATTCGGAAGACCACGACCTCGTCCGGCTCGGAGCCGAAGCGCGAATCCACGACGGTTCGGACGGCGTTCTTGCGCCGGCCTTCCGATCCGCAGAATGCCGTGAAATCGTGCTTGCCGAGGAAGTGCGCCGCGGCGCTCTGCATCCGCGAGAGATCGAGCTTCCCGCGGATCGACTCCACCGTCGCCGACAGGAAAGGCGAGAGGACGGGCGCCTGCGACAAGCGGTAGGCGTAGTCCTTCCGCAACGCGTGATGCCGCGCGTGGAATCCTTCGGGAGCCTCCTCCACCGAGACGACCCGGATGTCCTCGGGGAGAAAATGGTTCGTGCCCCGCAGGATTCCCAGGCAGGGAATCTTCGACACCATCCGGCAGCTGGCGACCTGCCCCCGGGCGTGGACGCCGGCGTCCGTCCGTCCCGCCCCGGTCACGCGGATTCTCTCGCCGGCGAGACTGGACAGGGCCGTCTCCAGACACCCCTGCACGGTGGGCTGATCGGGTTGAATCTGCCAGCCGTGATAAGCGGTTCCGAGGTATTGCACGCAGAGCTTCAGGGTTCTCAGCGCGGCGCTTTTCCTCAGGATTGACGGGGAGAAGAAGGACTTCTAGTATGGCCTTACCCAGGCCTCACGAATTGCATTGTAGGGGGGGATCCCAGGGGGGTCAAGGTTCCTTTGCGGACGCGGAGCTCGCCGTGCGAATGGCCTTTCTTGCGCTGACCCTGTGGTCCTGGGGGCTTGGTCTGGCCCGCGCGACCACGACGCCGGAGGCCGAAAGGAGAGCCTGGAACGAACCGACTCCCGATTGGTGGACCGGCCCGGTGCGTTACGCCCTCACCGAGGAGGAGACCCGCGAATACCGATCCTTCAGCTCCGTCTCCGAGCGATCCGCTTTCATCTCCCGCTTCTGGGCGGCCCGCGACTCCACGCCGTTCACCCCGCGCAACGAGGAAGAAGAGGGGTTCTGGCAGCGCGTCTGCGCCGCGGACGAGCTGTTCGGCGAAACGACCCTTTCCGGGTGGCGCACCGACCGGGGGCGGGTGTACGTCGTCCTCGGCCCGCCGGACGAAATCACGAATTATCCAGTTCCCTCGGCCGACGAGCTGGAGCCGTCCCGATTCTCCAACGAGCCGCGACGGGACACCGGGGATCTGCGACCCGGCCAGCGCGGCGCCGTGGAGTGGACCTACCGGAGCCTCAAGGGGTCTCGTGGCTACGGCGACGGGATCGTCAGATTCCTGCGCGACCAAACCGGCGAATTCCAGCTTTCCGGAAAACTGGCCGCGGTGGTCGGTTTCGAGGGAGGTTTGGGACTCATGGCTCTGCGTGCCGGCCAGCAACCCGCCTTCGGAGGCGCCGACGGCGGCAAGCGAAGGATGCCGGGCGGCGAGGGCCTTCCCTGGCCCGATCTGCCGGACAGCTCTCTGGCCCAACCGGATCGATTCGAAGGCAGCCTGGGCGCCGCCGAGGATCTGTTCGGCTTGGGCCGGGCCTCTTTTTTCGAGAGGGACGAGACCATCGGACCGACGGCGGGAGTCACGACCACCCAGTTCTTCGGCGTCGTGCCGTTGCGGAGCCGGTTCGATTTCTTTCAAAGCGGCGGGGCCACGGCCGCCCTCATCACCCTGGGGATACCCGCGGAGGAAATGGACAAGGATCCGGAGGGCGCCGCCGAAATCTTCGGCCGGTTGGAAAAAGTGGGCGACAAGACGCAAGTTTATCAGTTCTCCACGATCCATGCCGCCGGGCAGACGGCGCCGCGGCAGGATGTCGGCGGACGCGATCATCGCCTCTACGAAGTTCGGGGAGTCCTGCCGGCCGGGGAGTATCAGGTGAACCTCGGGGTCCGCGTCGGCCGGCGGATTGGGGCGGTCGGAGAGCGGGTCACCGTGCCCGACTTCGGAGGGGATCTTCTGCGGCTGACCGGTCCCGTTCTCGCCGAAGAGATTCCGGATCCGGCCGCCTCCGCCGCCGGCGGCCCGGGATTCGTTCTCGGGAAGTTGCGCATGCTCCCGAAGCTGGAGCCCTTCTTCCCGGTGGGAGGGGACTTCGCCTTCTATTTCCAGGTCTACCATGCCGCGTCGGGGAGGTCGGATGGACGGCATCACCTGGATCTCTCCTACGATGTCTCCCGGAGAAGTCAGGGGCGTTTCATGGCGCAGGGGAAACCGGTCCTTCTCCATGACAATTCCGCTCCGACGCATGCCTTCATCTTCCCGCTTCGAGGGTGGGATCGGGGAGAGTACCTGCTGACGGTGACCGTCACCGATCGGGTCACCGGCCAGGTGAAATCGGCCGGCGTCCCCTTTCTCGTGCAGTGACGGGAATGCGCGGCGGCTGGCAACCGGCCCGGCCCGCGCCTATAATGTCGGGTCCAATCGCGCTGAAAGTCCCGTATTCGTGGCCTGAAGCGCAGAGAGTGAGGAGGGGCGGCATGGTCAAGCGTCAAGGGATCGGATCGATTCTGACCTGTGTGCTCGCGGCGTCCCTTTCCTTCGCCGCCGAGAGCCAGATGGCAGACTGGAATCAACCCGGGAAGAAATGGTCCCGCGGCCCGGTGCGCTGCCTCCTGACGCCGGAAGAGCAAAAGCAGCTCAAGGGGCTGAAGACCGATGAAGACTTCGCGCGCTTCGTGAAGGATTTCTGGGAACGCCGCGATCCCACGCCGGGCACGCCGGCCAACGAATTCCTCGAGTTCTTCTCGAAGCGTGTCGAGGAAGCGAACAAACGCTTCATCCAGACGACCGAGACGGGGGCCCTCAGCGACCGCGGACAGGTCTTTCTGCTGCTGGGAATGCCGGGCCGGGTGAACACCGGCAAGAACATGGAGTGGGTCTACGAAAATGTCCCCCACGTGACGCCGGCCTCCTTCAAGGTGCTTTTCCACGCGGTCGACGCCGGGAACATCCTCCTTCTCGGGAAGAAGGACGTCGAGGCCATCATCGACTCCAATGAATTCCTTCGAGGGCTCGGTCCGAAGGCCAAGGAGATCTTCGCGCCGGCGCCGGCGGTCGTCGCGGCCCTGCCCGCCCTCGAGGGGGCTCCTCCCCCGGAAGCCGAAGCCACCGAAGAGAGCAAGCTTCTCGATTCGCTGGCGGGAAGCGAGTTGCTGCCCTCCGCGATCCCCCTCCAGGTTCGGACCGACGTTTACGAGGCCACGAAGGGAGATTCGTTCGCCGTCGTCACGCTCGCCGTGCCGCGCGCCGACGCCGGGTCCTCTCTCGTCGGCTTCGCCCGGTTCGCCGCGGAATCGGGGGACGTCCGGGCGGTCACACTCGCGGCGCCCGACAGTTTCCTGCCGGCCGAGTCGGAAAACGCCGATCCCTCGAGCTCCGTCTTGGTGTTCCAGGGAGGCGCCGGATTACACCCCGGCCGCTACATCCTGCTCGCGGGAATCCGCAGCCCGGAGACGGGGAAGGCGGGAGTGGTGAAACAATCGATCGAGGTTCCGAAATACGAGGGAGGCGACCTGTCCCTCAGCACCGTCGCCCTGGTCCGGAAGCTGGAGGGCCCCAAAACCCCGCCGGCCGTGGCGGAAGGAAAGAAGCCTCCGTTCTACCTCGGATCCTTCCGCGTGGTGCCTTCCCTGGACGGCGTCTTCAAGCAGGGAACGGATATGGCCTGGTACTATCAAATCTACAACGCGGCGACGGATCCCGCGACGGGGCGGCCCAACCTGACCATCGAATACAACTTCCTGCTGAAACAAAAGGGCGACTACCATCCCGTCACCGCGCCCCAGGTCGAGAAGAACCGGACGAGCCAGATCGCCGCCTTCTCGTTCCAGCTCGTCAAGCCCACCGCGACCCAGAAGGGGTGGGTGGACGGCGATTACAAGCTGATCATCAAGGTCACCGACGAGATCGCGCAAAAAACCGTCACCCGGGAGATTCCTTTCCGCGTGACCCCTTAGGCGGGCCATGACGACTTCCGAGGACATGATCGCCGCTCTAAAAGCCGGGGACGCGGATCGAGTCGCCGCGCTGCTGCGCTCCGAGCCCAACCTCTCCTCGACCCGGGATTCAGCCGGCGTCTCCGTGGTCCTTCTCGCGGTCTACCTGGGGCGCAGCGACCTGGCGCAGCTCCTGCGCGCCGAGCGCCAGGATCTCGACATCTTCGAGGCCGCGGCCCTGGGCGCTCTCGGCGACGTCACTTCGCTGCTGCGCTCCGAGGCGGGCCTGGCGAACGCCTACTCCTCCGACGGCTTCACGCCCCTGCACCTGGCGGCCTTCTTCGGGCATGCGGGGGTCGCGCGCCTGCTTCTGGATTCCGGCGCGGAGGTCGGCGCCGAGTCGAGGAACGGCAGCCGGCTGCGGCCGATCCACTCCGCCGCCGCGCACCGTGAGCCGGCAATATCCCTCGAGATCGTCCGCCTTCTCCTGGCGCGCGGCGCGGATCCGAATCTCAAGCAGGAAAAAGGATACACGCCGCTGCACCAGGCCGCGGCGCATGCCAATTTGAAAATGGTGGAGCTTCTGCTGGACCACCACGCCGAGGTCAACTCCCGGACCGAGGACGGGCGGACCGCCCTCACTCTGGCGCGGGACAAGGGACACGATGCCGCCTCGGAGCTGCTCAAGCGCCGCGGCGGGGTCGAGTAGCCCGAGGCCCGGGGACGCGCACTCAGGCGAGGATTTCGAGCAACCGGGCGCCGGTGTCCAGGCGGGCGGGTAGTCCCAGGGGCAGGGTGAGCTTGCCGGGAGCATGACCGGCCGGGAAATCCAACACGACCGGGAAGCGCGTCCCGCGCAGATGGTCGTTCACGATCTCCGCCAGCGGGAGCCCGGGGGTCTTCCCTTTCGGGCTGCAGCGCTCCAGCCTGCCGACGACCATCCCCTGGAGATCCTCGAGCTTCCCCGCCGACCGCAGGTGGTTCAGCATCCGATCGATCCGATACGGCTCTTCGTCGACCTCCTCCCAGAACAGGATCGCGCCGCGCGTGTCGAGGTCGAACGGCGTCCCCAGCAGGGAAACCAAAATCGAAAGACACCCTCCGATCAGCATCCCCTCGGATCGCCCTTCCCTCAGGATCCCTCGGCGCGGAAGGCGGAATTGATTCCATCCCGCGCTCCGGCTCAGCACCGACCAGAGCGACGCTTCCCGGAATTCCTTTCCGGCTCCGTTGAAGTTGAGGACCATCGGACCGTAGAAGCCGGCGATGCCCGTGGCGCGCCGCAAGGCCGCGTAAAACGCCGTGAGATCGGAGTAGCCGAGGAAGAGCTTCGGCCTGGACCTCAAGGGAGCGAAATCGAGATCCTCCAAAATCCGGCCGCATCCATAGCCGCCGCGCGCGAAGACGACCGCGTCCAGCCGAGGGTCGGCCATGGCCCGGTTGAGATCGGCGGCGCGCTGGGCGTCCGTGCCGGCAAGATAACCGTGACGGCAGCGGAGGTGCTTTCCTTCCACCACCTCGAATCCTCTGCCGCGAAGATAGGCCAGCCCTTCCTCCAGGGCGGCGGGGCGGATCGGACCCGCCGGGGCGACCACTCCGATCCTCCCTCCCGCGGGAAGAGGCGGCGGCAGGACGGGTTTCACTCGGCCCTCTTGCCGGTGGCCGAGAGAAATTCCCGGCGCGCCGCGGAAACCGCTTCGGCCCGGATGGCGAGATCGACGGCCGTCATGGCGAGGGCTTGCGCGGCCAGGAGAAGTCCCCGCCGGCCGCTCTCGGAGACGGTGGCCTCCGCGAATTCCAGCGTATGCAGCGCGCCCGTCTCCGGAACGATGGCCACGTAGGCGTGCAGGGAGGGCACCACCTGGCTCACGTTCCCCATGTCCAGGGAACCCATGCGCTCGCGCGGCGAATCGTTGGTCTCCACGCCGAGGGAGCGCAGGTTTTCCTTGAACAGACCCGCAATCACGTGGTTCGTGAGCATCTCGTCGTACGCTTCGTCGATGCGGGTCACGGTGACCCGCGCCCCGCGGTCGTGCAAGAAGCGCGCCAACGCGAGCCCCTCGCGGGCAAAGCCGAGGATGGTGACCCGCTTGTCGCGGAAGGAGGTCGGGACTTCCGTCATCGGCCGGATCTCCGTGCCTTGTGGCTGGG
>Ga0114129_10011073_pt1 | contig 12849 bp, 16 predicted proteins | sample RhiMetdeltSRZDD1_FD_80071 | JGI IMG/M metagenome (GOLD analysis project Ga0114129, IMG submission 80071) | Populus rhizosphere microbial communities from Tennessee, USA - Rhizosphere MetaG P. deltoides SRZDD1 (version 2) (version 2) | ecosystem: Host-associated > Plants > Roots > Rhizosphere >...
CTGGAGAACTCGGTTCGTATAATCTTGACAGATTTCGACGGTCCGATCGGTGCTGAAGGAATCCACGACAACGACCTCATCACACCATCTCAGGCTTTCGAGACAATCGCCGATGCGGTCTTCTTCGTTGTAACAAACGACCACCGCGGAAATGTTCGCCGATGACGGCATATTCAGATCGTGTAAAAGCGCACCTTTGGAGAATATGAACTGAAGCCTGTAAAATCAAACAGTCGTTTTAAGTCTCGTTTATCTAATGCTATATCCGTCATAGGAGCAAGATGGTGAAAGAGCTCGACGATGTCTATCATTTGCCCGGCATGCTCACGCCCGCTGAGGTTGATTGCCTCTTTCAGCTCGGCCAGTTCACCCTTGCCTTACGCGCGATTTACATCGCGTCGCGAAAGAGCAGAATACCGCACTCCAAAACCGTCGGACGCAAGCTGTTGCGTCGATGCACGCATCAGACGTGGGTGCCGGTGATCCTCTTCGTCTTCTCCACCAACATCGCTCGATAGTGAAAGTAACGTCCCTTGGAGCGATATTTCTTTCGTTCATTGCCCGTCAACGAATACCATCCGAAGGTCCATACCGTGCGCATCAGGTTGTGGAGAATGGAAGCTAGAGATTGGTTCTTGTAGAGGAGTCTACTTCGTCCTTGCTGCTCATGACGTTGGCGAAAAAATTCCTCCGTGAGTCGGGACCAATCGACTTCATGATAGACCGCCGCTTCGGGGTTATAGCCGATTCGGCCGCCGCTCTTGATCAGCCTTTGCGCAAACTCGACGTCCTCCGAGATACCCGAGCGTCCCGGACCAAGTTGCTCATTAAACAAGCCGATTCGATCAAAAACCTCCCGGCGAATTGCCATATTGGCTCCCGTGAGGGTCCTAATTTCGCTGAAATTCTTTCGATATTGGACAAAATTGATGGTTCTAAATTTATGCTGGGCGCGAAGAAATACTTGATTATTTTGCAGGTCTGGCGGCACCAGGATGGCCCCTTGCATCGCATCGAACGTAGAATTCCGGAAAAATTCCATCGCTAGGGTCAACCATGGCGGGGTAATCTCCACGTCATCGTCAAAAAACGCCAGAATTTTTCCTTTGGCCGCGCCGATGGCCCGATTTTGAGCTCTGCACTTCCCAGGGCTAGGCTCTCTGACCGAACGGAAACGTTCTCCGTGATCGTGCTGAAAGCGATGGATGATCGCGTCGATGCGTTTCTCGAGCTGATGATTTCGCGAATTGTTGGCGACGACGATTTCATGCTCGATCTGGCTTTGACCGAAGTGTTTTGAAATGCCCGAGAGCAACCGCTCAAGGGAGTCAACGCGCTCGTAGGTAGCGATAATAATGCTGACATCCATGTCAGTGTGTCGCGCGCGTGCCAAGCGCCCATTGCCACTGGTAAAGGCGATATTTCACGGCGCCGGGTCGCAACGAAATCGCCCGTTGCAATGCTTCTCGCGCCTGGTGTCGCTCGTTTCGTCTCCATCGCCCCTTGGCTAGACGGTAGTAACGATAGGCAAGCCTTCGAGAGACGGCATCATGTCCTAACTGGTCGCGCGCGCCAGGATACTGCTGCAACAATTTTTCAATGACCCGAATGTTTTCCGTCAAGCGTAGTTCTTCGTTTCGTCCGGTATTGCCCTCGTGTTTGCGATAAGAAAACACCACGTCATCGAGATAGGCGATGGGAAAATTCATCAATAGGCGAAATCCCAGGTCAAGATCCATACAGATTCGCAACGACTCATCGTGCCCGCCGAGCGCATCATAAGCCTTCCGGGAGATCAGCGCGGCCTGCAAGCGCAGGATACTCTTCTCGAAGAAATCATTCAGTTCGACCCCGCGCTTGGCCAGTTGCCGTGATTTGTCCAGCGGAATAATAGTCTCCCGGTTATGCTCGCGGCCGCCGAGGTAATCTCCGTTGGCAAACACCATACCGCACTCCGGATGATCCTTAACATAGTCCCACAAGACTTGCAGGTGATGCGGCGTGCACAGGTCATCGGAGTCCTGGATCGAAATCCAGTCGCCATTGGCGTAGTGCACTCCTAGGTTGCGAGCCGCTGAAGGACCGCGGTTTTCTTGGTAAAAATAGCGCAGCCGGGTCTCGTACCGCCTCAGGATCCTTTGCGTATCGTCGGTCGAGCCGTCGTCGACCACGAGCAACTCGTAGTCTTGGAAACTCTGCTGAAAAATACTCTCGATGGTCTCCGGGAGAAACTTGGCCCGATTGTAACTGGCAATCACTACCGAGACAGCTGGCTTGTCTGGCATGGTTGGCCTGAGCTTTCCCTGTTCAGTTTGATAACAGCCAAAGGTCCTCGCACGTGCGCCGGACGTCGGGAAACCGTCCCGTCAAATGAAAGTCGATGGTCTGCTTTGCGGACCGACTAATTTCTTCGTTCATCTCCATTTCAGACCCTCGAAGGTCATTGTCTATAGGAGCGGCAATAGTGAAGAACAGCATGATGTACGGTACGGGAGCACGGAATTTGAATTCGACGGAAAGGTCGCGCTATTCGATGAGGTCTTTCTCAACGAGAAATTTATAGATCTCCTGGGCGGCAACGGTATTGCCTGCCTCATTCCAGTGAATATCCACTGGGTGGTAGAGCTTTTCACCCCGCAGACCCCTGGTCTTTAACGCCGGCGTTAGATCGAGACACCACAGACTGCGGGACACGCAAAACGCCATTGTTACTTTTCTCAGTCTTTCGATACGTTCCTTGAAAAGTTCGATCTCTTTGATTTTGTCTTTGGTGAGTTCCCAATACACTTCTTCCTTGGACGGTAAGTAGAGAAGGACAAAAGTCGCATTTATGCGTCTGCTCTCTTCAACGGCATCCTAAATCTGCCGGGCTACCGCTGTCCAGGCTGAACCGAATCTACTTTCCGCGACTCCGTAAGGACTGCGCAAACTTCGCTCTAGCAGCCTGACACCGATCCCGTTGCGGGTGTCATTTTTCCACACCTTTTTTTAACCTGCTGATTCAGATTCCTAGCGGATTGTAGCTAGTTGAGTAGCGTCTCATGAATTGTTTCGCGGAGAACTTTTTCTCAGGTTTTTCGCGATCGGCTTGCCGACCCTCAAAGCGAATCCCATCTTTGAGGTCGTTTGCAAATAGCCCGTAAAAAACAATTTTGGGCCGAAGCGGTGCTCCATACCTCTGAAAGATTCGAGTATATTGATGGGGACCTTGGCCGGGGGTGCCGAAATTTACAATTTTCCGCTTTGTCAGCTCCGCCAACTGGCCTACCCAACTCTTAGCCTGGTCGACCCCTGCGCCAAAGGTAAACGAGTCTCCAAAAGCCGCTCCCCAAACCGGCCCACCTAAAGTTCCGCCGCGAAACCCGGCATTGGGAAAATTCAACCGGGTCTGGAAACGGAACCTGAACTCCTCGCCGGGAAAGAAGAAATCCGTTCCGGGCCTGATCATATAACCAAGCTCTGGATCTCTCACACGGTGGGCACCCGATCGTATCTGCATCACAGAATTTAAATTTCTCAAACCATCAGGCAAGAGATGCTTCGGTATAAGATAAACCGCGAGATCGAAAGCGCCTAATGTGAAGCAGATATTCAACAGCACCAGCCCTGCCTTGGCGAGAAAGCCTTTCACCATTTTTGGTCGTGAAACGATGCCAACACGATTTTTCTTGAGATAAAGCTTTCCCGGCGAAATTTTACGTGCTGAACATGAAACCCAAGCTGGCCGAGTCGGGTCGGCTCTTCAGTGCCAGCCGCGATGTGAATTTAGAACGCTTGATACTTCATCATCATTTGGTTTCTCGGGCGATCCCAATTGCCGATATATATGGCTTTCCAACCACAATTCTCACCGAATCTCGTCATTTCATCCCTTGTATATCTAAAAGCAACAAGACTATGCGACGTCTCCGGGTTGCGTGAAGATCGTCCTTCAAGAAAGGTGGCAAATAAGAAATGCTCGGATTCTACAAATCGCCGCAACTGCTTCAGGCATAAACAGATATCTTCAGCATTCAAATGCGTAAACAAGGATTGTCTTTGCGTAGCGACACGGCCGCCCATACGCGCTCAATCATTCAGCCACTGACTACAATCCCAACCCAGCAGACGTTCTAGCTCTTTTATCTCGAACTGATAAACGGCCTTCAAATAATTTCTCTCGCTTTCAGATAGCTGCGCTACGTAGGGTCGCGAGTGAACAACTTTGGGTTCTACGTGAATGAGCCTTTGTACTCCTAAGAAATCACACACTTTATCAAGGCTGGTTCTAAATTCGTTCCGCAACGCCTCACTTCTAAGAATTAGTGTTTGCTCAACCGGGAAGTAATGCCAAATTCGCCTGATCTGCTCGGCATAAAAACCTCTATCAACATAGGAGTACGCTCTATGTTGGTGGGGCAATGCCTCGCGGCATCTCGCACGCTCCTTCATGACAGCATCCAGAAATGACAATTGTTCTCTGCCTCGGTCTCGTTGCATATTCCAATGAGAGAAGGCCCGCTCAATCGGGTTACGCAAAATCAAGATCCACTTCATTTCAGGATTGTATTCCCAGATTCTCCGTGGAGCAGGATACCAGTACATATAGACTGGTGTACTCTCTCCAAATAAGCAGTTGGATGCTCTTGGTGAAAAGGACGAGTGATAAATAGAGTAATCAACCTTCCTGTTCACGAAACGCTTTTCATTATCAAAAAAGTGCACCTCTTTACGATTCGCCATGCATATTCTCGAGCACAAACGAAGATACTCATCTAACGCGCTTGTCCCCCCTTTTTGAGTCCCAGCGATTACAAAATTCACCTTTATTTCTTTTGTCGAAGTAGAGTTAGTCATAGTTGAGGCACGGAGAATCTCCTCTTTCGTTAATGGAATACTGTAGCGAAGGCTGAGCCGCCGAAGGCCCGCGCGCCTTGCGAGCGGGCCCGATCTGTCTCAAAATCGATGTGATAGAGTGGCAGAATATGACGGGTCGGCGAACCCCGCTCAAACACCCATGGCTGAAAGCGTGCCGTGGCAGCGGTTCGTCTCAGCAAGTTTGACGCACAACCCGTAAAAAGGAGCGGCCGTTCAATCGCGTGATGGACGACTGGCCACAATTCCGTCAACTAATCCAGACCTTTGGCTGATGTGTCTCCAACGCTACGCCAACTTGATGCCTAAGACAACCCTAAGTCATGGATGCCGGTACCGCACCGAAGCTCCCGACTTTGCGCCAAACGCCACTTTATTTGCTTCAACCGCCGGGGTCATGGTAACAGATTGCTATGCCAGCTGCCGGAGGGAGGCATCCGGCATTTAAGGCAAATCAGCCAACCTAGCAGGGGCCTAGAAACCACAAAGACCGAGAGTTGAACAGCAAATTTCACTCACGATGACCCCCAAAGTTTCCGTCGTCATCCGACCTACAATAATGCCTCCAGATTGCATGAAACGTTGGACGGTGTGCGCCGGCAAACGTTTCGCGATTTCGAAATAATCGTGGTGGATGATGGCTCCACGGACGATACGGCAGGCGTGGTCACCAAGTACGATCCGTCAATTCGTTATGTTCGCCAGACAAATCAAGGGCCAGCGGCGGCCCGAAACAAAGGCGTTAGCCTTTCACTAGGCGAATGGATTGCTTTCTGTGATCACGATGATTTGTGGAACGAACGACACCTGGAGGGGCTAGTTGGATGCCTCATTGACCACCCTGTGGCAGCCATGTGCTTCGATAATGCCGAATACTACGGGAAAGGAATCGCGCAAAGAGCAACACACATAGATCGGAAAGTATTGCGATCGCTGATCGGAAAGAGAGTTCCCATTAGGCCGTTGTGGCAGTGCTGAGTGGCTTCGATGTCCGTGGTGATGGTAAAGAAAAACGTTTTTGAGAAATTGGGCGGCTTGAATGCCGCAATTTGGGACCTCGATGACTTGCATTTCTATCTGCGGCTTGCCGTCAGCCATGAGGTCCGATATGTCCATTATATCGGCTGCAGGAAACGAATAGCCGTCGATAATCTGTTACCACAAACCACATTAGACGGTCTTGTTCAATGGTTTGGAGGATCTGAAGCGAAATCATCCCGATGTCGTGCGCGCGGTAGGCCCGCTGAAAGTGCGCGTGCGACTGGCGCGGCGCTACCGCAAATTGGGCGAGCGTTATATGCAAGGCGGACAAAGCGATCTGGCAAGGAGGATGTATTTGAAAGCGCTTTTAAGGAGAACTACTTCAACCTCCACGATTTATGGCGCTATCTATCTCGCCCGCGTGTGGAGAAAAGCCTCATCTCTGATTGAAAGATGATTTTGGACAGGCGCCTCGGAAAACCGACGTCCAACAATGATGACGTCCAACAATGATATGGAAGACCACGTTACTTGCGTCGTAGGCATGCACCGGAGCGGTACTTCTATGGTGGCCGGCCTGCTGCAGCGCTGCGATCTGTACCTCGGCCCCGACGATCAGCTTCTGGGGGCAAATTCGGGCAATCCGGAAGGACATTACGAACACGGCGAATTTTTAAGAATTGACCGAGCGTTGCTGCACCGGCTTGGCGGCTCCTGGGACTTTCCCCCGCAATTCAAACCCGCTTGGGAACACGACGATTCTTTAGAGCAACTGCGCAACGAAGCCAGGGCTCTCGTTGATACGTTTTCCGGACGATTACCGTGGGGATGGAAAGATCCGAGAACTACGATCCTCCTGCCCTTTTGGAAGTCGATTGTTCCGCAGCTTCGCTTTGTGATTTGTGTTCGTAGCCCATTGGAAGTGGCGAAGTCCCTAGCCAAACGCAACAAGATTCCACTGGAGCAAGGCGTTCTTTTGTGGGATCGGTACATGCGCGCGGCAATCCAGAATACTGAGCACTGCCCGAGGTTTTTCGTGCACTATGAAGATTTTTTCAGCGATGCAAAAACGCAGGCGGATGCTTTGATCGATTTTTGCGGATTGAAAAAACCGAGCGATTTTTCCGCAGCCGCCGCCGGAGTCCGGCGCGAGTTATGGCACCAGAGGTGCGACGTATCCGAAATCTTGAATGCAGAATGGATTCCGGCGGCACCCAAGTTAATTTACCTGGGTTTGCGCGCACTTTCCGGGCAAAGACAAGGTTTCACGGCACCTAAGGATGTTTGGGCCACAGATGCTAGTGAATTCCTTCGGTTGCTGGATCACTTACAAGATGAATTCCAGCCAGCGCGCCTACAAGCCGAGTTGACGGAAAAAAAGAATGAATTGTTCAAACTTCGCACGGAGATGTTGAGAGAGATGAAAACAAACCACCGATGGGCGTATCGTTTCTATCAAAATTTCATCAGACCGTTCCGCGTGCGCCATCCGTAACCGGTATGTCGCCAAGTCCGTTTCCACAAAGACAGCCGACGCTCGGTGAGCATCGCAAACCACTGCTGTGTAATTCATCCGACACACGGTGAGAATTTAGCGACTGGATTTTAATCCAGCGCAGGTTCGCTCGAGCTGAATGACTGAACGTTGGCGATACCAGCCAAATCGCCTTCTTTCTTTTTCGAGGTGAGCCTGTGAATTCGCTGACAAAGCGCAAATAGCCTAAAATCGTCAGCATACCAGCGCTTGAGATTTTTCATCGCCTCGTCGTTAAGTCTTTTATCGAGATACTCCGGATTGCGGTGAGCGGCGATCTCATCAGTCGGGAGCTTGAGGTGAAGAGGCAGGCCGAGCTTCAACTTTAGTGTCTCAAAATCGTCGGCTAGGGTCTCCTGAAATCCGACAAAAAAAATGTCCTGCAGGCGCGTCAGGAGGTATTCTTCGTTGCCGAGCCATTGTACGTATTCGCTGTTTAAGTGGCCGATATTGCGCATGGCAGTCTCCGCGCGCCGTCGTTCTTCGTCATCAGCTGAGGAGAGAGCAACCGCAAGACGGTTAGGAGTCGGGAATTCCGCGAAGGCGATTGTCTCGGCTGGCGTCCACGGTACGCAGTATCGGGGCCGCCCTTGCCGCCGCCGGCTATAGAATCCGCTTACAAACCGGCTTGCGGGATCACGCAAGCAAAACATAGCTTTCTCACCTTTGGGCATCTCTCTCAACGTAAAGCGGTGACCGTGCAGTACGATCGCGTGCGCGGGAGTTACTTGGTAAGGCTTCAAGGCATATTTGATAGCCGTACCACCAGTTTTGCCGACGTGAAGGAAATGCAAAACTTGCTTTCCCTGCGCGCGGTGCAATTTTTTCCGCAAATTACGTCTAACAGATGACCATACAGATTTGATTATCCGCGGCATAGGAAGCTCAGCGGGCCTCTATAATAAGTTTGTCAGATTTTCGCTTGGCTAGGTGACAAAAACAACAGCCTATCTTGTTCTTCTACCTTAATATTAGTCGCGATTGCAATAACAAGCGTTGCCCCTGCTTGAAGCCGCTGAGGTGTGGGTCCTAGCCCGAGGTTGCGTCCGAGGAACAAGCGTCCGGCGGCAGCCTCAGCCAAAGGCTGATCCGCCTCCGGCGGAAATAGGCCTGTACCTCATGAGAGTTCCATCCGTTCAAATAGTTCAAATCGTTCCAGCCCCATCCCGGATCAAGTCCGGGACAGGCTCTGTTTCCTCCCGCGGACACCCGCGGACGGGGGAGACAAGGAGCGGGATTGAACGGCTTGAACAGCTTGAACGTTTTGAACCCAATTCACGAGGGTTTACTCCTCGGCCTACACTCTGTCACGGGTTCTCCTCTGGCCATAAATAATCCGGGTTAGAAGTTTGAAGATTTCTTGACGAAGCTTTTTTAAGAATCCGCACGAACTAGCGCGAGCCGCCGGTTTTCTTAAAGGCGGCCAAAGCGGTCCAGACAGAGGGATGTTTTTGAACGATGGGCGAAATTCTGTCAATCGGCTCTCTTGTACCGCGCCGGAAAATACTCAAACTGTTTCTGAGTCAGAAGCGCGTTTCGATGGAGGAGATAACGGGCGAGTAAGGCCAGTATGCTCAAACCATACATCACACTGGCCTTGAAGCTCGCGCTCGATGCCTCGGCAAAATATCGAGTCGATACAGGAACCTCCTGGATTCGGAATCCCAGGTGAATTGCCTGCACAAGCACTTCTTGATCGAAAACAAAATTGTCGGAGTTCAACAGGAATGGAATTTCTTCCAATACGCGCCGGCTGAAGGCGCGATACCCGGTGTGATATTCCGTCAGTTTCCGTTCCAACACCCAATTTTGAATACCCGTCAGAAACCTATTACCCAGAAACTTCCACCAGGGCATTCCTTGTCGCACCACGTCTCCAGCCAATAACCGCGAGCCTAGGACAACGTCCGCCGCGCCTGATTTAATTGGAGCGACCACGTTCGGTAAGAGCATTGGATCATACTGATAGTCCGGATGCAGCATGACGACGATATCCGCCCCGGCTTTTAGGGCTTCTGTATAGCAGGTTTTTTGATTGCCTCCGTATCCGTAATTGCGCGCGTGCACGAAGACTTCGAGTCTTAGATCCTTGGCGATCTTCAGGGTTTCGTCTCGACTGCCGTCATCGACCAAGATCACGTGATCGACATCGTCCTTGGGAATGGCATCATAGGTAATTCTAAGTGTCTTTGCTGCATTGTACGCCGGCATCACGACGACGACTTTCGGCTTATCGGGCGATCGTTGCATATCATCAATATGGTAGCCGATTCTAACGCGCGCAGACAAGGGTCGTCCAAGACAACATGTCTCCTAGATGGCCTACAGGCAAGGGCCACCCGGACACACCACTTTCAATCTTGATAGCGCTGCAGGAACCTGGACTCAGCCCAGTGATGCCCGCGCTTCGGCCGCCTGCCGGGCCTTGATGACATCGACACGACGGGTCTGGCGCAGCACCTTCGAAATCAGCTGCCGTCTAAGGATACGATCGCTGGACGCCGATTCTGAGTATGCCTTTAGAAAATACAATTTCTCAGGCCGCCGCAGGTGGCGCCCCAGCGTCCGGTTCAATTGGACGAGATTCTTGAGCTGTCGCCTCTTGCTCAGGCGCGAGTAACGCCTTACCCCTTCGAAATCAAGTAGGAAAAACGAAACCGAGCTCGCTGAGTCATTCCCAGCCGCTAAAATGTTCGCGTCCTTAAGATCGTCATGATAGACATGCTGCGCGTGAAGCAAACGAAATAGGTTTGCCAAATCGCGCAAAAACCCCCGCCTCCGTTCGATCCCTTCACGACCCCGCAACGGCCGCAGTTCCCTGCTCCAAAAAGCATCGGTGGTCTTTCCCTCGGGTATAGCTTCCGAAATGAAAAAACTTTTGGTCAGCATGCCCCAAGCCCGAACCTCTACAGCTGCCACCGGAGTAACGGTCGGAATCCTCGCCTCACGAAGAATAGTCGCGCCCCGAAGCGACTTGAGGGCGCGGGATGACGCGAAAAGTGACACAATCTGATAACGCAGCGTGAATGCATTGAATCGCTTAAGATACAGTGAATGCTCTTGGTCTCCGATCATCAGTGTCAACCGCCCTACTTTGGTTTTCTTCTCATCCTTGATGACCTGGCATTTCGGATCGTCGAACCATGCTTCAGCGTCGGCCAGCGAATCAACAAACGCCGGATCGATAAAGCTCCGGCCCACCCATGAGGTAACGCTGCCGCGTTTCTGTCTAATGAAGTCAGGATGCAGCACGGCTCGGCGTTCGACAAACTTCACGTAAAACGGCTTCAAGTCGCCTAAAATGATTGGTCCAGGAATGTTCTTCTCCGACTCTCCTGGCATCCCGGACCCAGATCGGATCTCGCGATCCTTTCAACAGCAATTGGAGTTTCTCTTCCAATTCTTTTGGATCGTCAACCTGATCGACGATTCCTTGCGCCAATCTGCCCTGAAGAATTTCCGCCGCGCCGACATGGCGGCTGACCAATACGGGAAGGCCGGACGCCAATCCCTCCACCACCACGTTGCCGAATGCCTCTTGCAGCGCGGGAAGAACCACGACATCGGCGGCCGCGTAATAGTTTTCAACATCGGCGCGCCGACCGGCGAATAAAATCCGCCCCGGCGCAATCGTATTCGCCCACGACTGATAACGCCCGATCCGGGCATCATCGCCGACGACCATGAGAAAAGCTCGCTTTAGCTCAGGCGATTTCCATATCGAGATGACGCGATCGAGGCCTTTACGGCGAAAGCCACTCCCAACAAACAACGCCAACGGCGCATCTAGCGGAATCTGCCAATGTTCCCTAAGCGATTGGCGAACCTCGGCGCGCCTTGCCGGGTGGAAACGTTTCTGGTCGACGCCGTTGTAGATGACGACGATCTTTTCCGCCGGGACCGCATAGTGAGCAACAATGTCGCGCTTGACTTCTTCCGACACCGCGATGATTTTCGCCGCTCCCGATTCTCGATATTGCCGGCGCTCAAGAGCCAGCAAACTTTGATGGTAGATGCTTATCCGCTGCCACAGTCGGCGCCGCATGCCTCCTTGTTGCCCCAAACGGTCGAGGAACCCACGGTGCGTGCCGCCGCCACTGCGCAAAACATCCTGACGCAACAGCCGTCCGAAACTGACGACGACTTCACAACCGGCTTTTTCAATGGCTCGCGGCGCGAACCACGCGAAGCTCCACAAACGCACAGTTCGGCCCAACGGTATGACCCGGACATAGTGAGTCCTGACCCCGCGAGGAGGTTCCACGCCATATTCGCTGCAAAACAGATGGACTTCGTGTCCTAGATCTCGCAATCCCTCGGCCGTCTGAAATAAGTCCCTTTCGGTGCCGCCGTTGAGATCCAGACGCTTATGCACTAGGGCTATCTTCATCGGCTTTTCTGGCTTTCACGACGATATTATTGGAAGCAGCAGCGCCGGATGGAACAGGTAAGAAAGGATCTGCCAATTATAGCGGCGCTGTATAGGATCTTTTTCGGCATGAATCACGGCCACCAGGCTAGAGATCCACACCCAAGGCCAAAAGAGCCATAGGAACAATCTGGACGCGAACTTCACTCGGGTGGCGCGAACTTCCACTATTTCAAATCCATAGTGAAACAGAAGATAGTAGAGTTCGTAATCTATAACCCTCGACCAGGTCGACGCCGTCAAAAGTGGCCGATCGAAATGGCAAGAAAGAATTGAGATCGACGCCGCCTACACGGGCGACGCCATCCGACATAGGAGGAGGCGAACTATAGTCGGTGGCGGTTACCCGGAAGCCCAGTTTAGCCAGCGTCTCCGAAGTGACGCCGCTGCCACAACTCAAATCGAGCACCTTTTTTCCGGGCGCCGCCCTTTGGTCCATGCAGTTGACACGGACTGAAGAATTCCCGGATTTAGCATTAACGCAAAAAATCTGTTCGAGGCAGACCAAGCGTTAAGTATCTCACCACGGTGAATATCGGTACTGTCAACGGAATTTAACCGAGTTTTGTGTAAACGTTATGGCCGCCGCTAGGTCCGGCGACCAGCGCATCAGCCGTCTGAAATTCATTGACGGATCGGCGCCGTCGCATTCCTTTCGTCGCTGGCGCGTCTTCAGTTCTAGCCATTGGGCCAGCTTGCGCTCGGCGACTGAAAATTTACGCGCGTCCAGATAGGCGTGCAAAAAGCGCATTCGATCCTGCAGCGAAATAGTAGGAAGCGGCATTCGATTCAGTTGAACGAGATTGCGCCTCCATAGCGATTACGGAAGCCATAAAGGGAAACGCCGTGTGCGATCATTATCCATAAGGTAAAATTTCATACCGGCATGCGCCGTCTCCTGGACTAAGATATTCGACGCCACCATGTCGCCATGAACAAATCCCAGCTGGTGAAACCGCCGGACCAAAATTCCAAATGCTCTTATGCCTTTCCATTTTTGTACCAAAACCCTTGAGTCTGCGCGCCTTGCGTCGCGCCTGGCTAAGAAACC
>Ga0114129_10011074_pt1 | contig 12848 bp, 12 predicted proteins | sample RhiMetdeltSRZDD1_FD_80071 | JGI IMG/M metagenome (GOLD analysis project Ga0114129, IMG submission 80071) | Populus rhizosphere microbial communities from Tennessee, USA - Rhizosphere MetaG P. deltoides SRZDD1 (version 2) (version 2) | ecosystem: Host-associated > Plants > Roots > Rhizosphere >...
CCTTTGCAAGACTACGATTTACTGATGACTGAGAGGCGGCGGGGCAGACCGGCCTGCCCGCTTGCGGAACCGCGCCGTCCCATGACCGGACACCTGTGCAGGTCCAAATGTCTGAGTCGGCTACGATATCGGAGCATTGGACGGAAAAGCGCGCTGTCCGGTTTAGAACAATTTCAGTTTCCACAGGCAGAAGCCATCAATGGGCTACGACGCCACCTGCACCCTGATCACCGAGGGCCGGACGTTCTCCGGCACCGCACGCCTCGAAGAGAAGGCGCTGACCTTCCGGGGGGAGGCGCGCCTCGCGATTCCCCTGGCCATCGTCGACGGGGTGGAGGCGCGCCGAGGCCGTCTGCGGTTCACCGCCGGCGGTAGGGAGGTCGTGCTCACGCTCGGGGATGCGGCGGAGAAGTGGGCGAAGCGCATCGCCAGCCCCCCGTCGCGGATCGAGAAACTGGGGGTCAAGGCCGGCATGCGCATCGGTCTGGTGCGGCTCGAGGATCCCGCGCTGGTCGAAGACATCGAATCGCGCGGCGCGACACTGGAGCGGAATCCGCGGGCGCGCGGTCTCGACATCGTGTTCTTTGGCGCGTCGGCGCCCGCCGATCTCGATCGCCTCGGTCCGCTCGCGGCGCGCCTGCAGCCGGCGGGGGCGCTCTGGCTGGTGCGCGCGAAGGGCAAGGGGGCGCCGATTGCCGAATCGGTCTCGATGGCCGCCGCGAAGCGCGCGGGCCTCGTCGATGTGAAGGTGGTGAGCTACTCGGACACGCAGAGTGCCGAGAAGTACGTCATCCCCGTCGCCAGGCGGCCGAGATCCCCCCGTTGACGCGACCCGCCGTCATCTGCTTTCCTTTGAGATTGGCGAGCCTTCAGGGGTGGGGACCGGGCATGTGCCACCCGGCCGCAGGGGAAACAGGACCACTATGACTGACATCAGCGATCGGCTGTTGAACGAGCTCGTGGATGCGGTCAAGGACATCGTCCGGAAGGAACAGTCGGAGCGGCTGCGCGACATCTACCTCATCGGTGACATCGAAAAGGACAGCGCCCGGAGCGTCATCGAACGGTTGAGAGAGCTGGCGAACGACAGCCGCAAGCCCATCACCATCTACATGAACACGGCCGGCGGGAACGTGACCGATGGCCTCGCCATCCACGACGCGGTCCGCTACCTCGTCATGCAGGGCACCCAGATCACCGTCATTGTGCAGGGCATGGCGTACTCGATGGGTTCGGTCGTGCTCCAGGCGGCGAGCCCGGGCCGGCGGTTCGCTTTCCCACACTCGTGGATCATGATTCATGAGCCCGCGAAATGGGCGGGCTGGCAGTCCACCACGGCAGCGGCGCAGCACCTCGACCGGCTGAAACAAATGCAGAGCCAGATCTACCGCATCCTGGCGGACCGGTCCGGCAAGTCCCTGCGGCAGATCATCCGGGACACCAAGCGCACGGACTTCTATCTCGACGCGGCCAAAGCCAAGGAATACGGACTGATAGACGAGGTGCTCGGCCCGGTCGAGAACCAGATCACCAAGCCGGACGATCGCGCGGCGCTCGCCGAAGCCGCGGCCGCGCCGGACACCCCGATGGCCGCCTCCACTGCGACGCGGATTTCCTCACCCGAACGCCCTGCGCCCCCCGGCGAGACACAGCCGAACAACGGGTTTCCCCCAGCCTGAGCCCGGCCGCTGCCGTGGCATGTGGGTTGCGAGTTGCACCCCTGTGATGGAGTGCGACGGGGCAGCCGATTCGCACGCGCGCCGGGGGCGCCGCCACAGGGGAGCTGGGCCGTTCACGATGCCGACCGCAGATGCGTATCCATTTCCCGCCCAGCCCGCGCCGGTGCGCTTCGCCGTGGCCCTGGCCGCGGTGGGAGCCGTCTACGTCCTCGACTACGTTCTTGGTCCTCTGATCGACGACAGCAGCCACTTCCTCCTGCTCGGCATCGCGGTGATGGCGAGCGCGTGGTTCGCCGGGACCGGGCCCGCGCTCGCCGCAACGGTTGGCGGTGCGCTCGTCGGCGCGTGGCAGGGGCCGGCGTCGGCCGAGGCGGTTCGCGCGACGCAGACGCATCTCGCGCTCTTCGTGATGCAGGGCCTCCTCCTCACGGCGCTCGTCTCGGAGCTGCGGCGTGCGCGCCGCGCCGCCGAGCACGAGGCGCGCCTCGCGCAGGAAGCGCGGCGTGAGAGCGAGACGGCGGGCCGGATGAAAGACGAGTTCCTCGCCACGATCTCCCACGAGTTGAGAACGCCGCTGAACTCCGTGCTCGGCTGGCTCCATCTGCTCCGCACCGGCAAGCTCGATCCGGCCACGACCTTACGGGGATTCGAGGCGGTCGAGCGGAACGTGCGGCTGCAGGCACGGCTGACCGGCGATCTCCTGGACGTCTCGAAGGTGCTGACGGGGCAGCTGCTGATCGAGAGCCGTTCCATCTCGCTGAGCGAGTGCGCGCAACAGGCCGCCGCCGCGGTGGCGCCCGCCGCCCACGCCAAGGGCGTGCGCGTGACGAGCGAGACCACCGAGCCGCCGGTGCCGGTGCTCGGCGATCCGACGCGCCTTCGTCAGGTCGTCTGGCACCTGCTCGCGAACGGCGTGAAGTTCACGCCGCGCGGCGGAGCGGTCGGCGTCAGCGTCGACCGGAGCGGCGATGTGGCCGTGCTGAGGGTGACCGACAGCGGTCCCGGCATCGATCCGGAGTTCCTGCCCCGCATCTTCGATCGCTTCACGCAGGAGGACGCGTCCCCGACGCGCACGGCCGGAGGTCTGGGGGTCGGCCTCTCGCTCGTGCGCGATCTCGTCGAGCTGCACGGCGGCGAGATCCGCGCGCGCAACAAGAAGGAGGGGACCGGCGCGGAGTTCACCGCCCGCTTTCCGGTGGACACGACGGCGGCGACCGTGCCCGCCGCGGCCGCCCCGGAGCTTCCGCTGTCCTCGCCGCCTCTCGACGGCCTGCGCGTGCTCGTTCTGGATCAGGATCCCGACAGCCGGGATCTGCTTCGCACGGTCCTGCAACAGCGGGGCGCGCTCGTGAAGACCGTGGCATCGGTAGGCGATGCCCTCGAGTCGCTGGAGGCATGGCGGCCCGATGCGCTCGTGAGCGACAGCGTCGCGCCGGAACATGACTCTTACGCTCTCGTGGGCAAGGTCCGATCGCTCGACGCCGAGCACGGCGGTCGTATCCCCGCGGCGGCGCTGACCGTGTTCTCCCGTACCGACGAGCGTGTCCGTCAGATGCTGGATGCCTTCCAGTCCGACCTGCCGAAGCCGGTCGAGCCGGCCGTCCTGACCGCCGAAATCGCGCGACTCACCGGCCGCGAGCGCCGCAGGGTGGCCCGCAGCCATTGACGACGTCGATGCGCAGCGTGAGGCGCCGCCTCTCGGTCGGTGTCGAGATTCAGCGGCCCGGCGGCGTGCACGCGCGGGTGTGGGCGCCCTCGTGTCTGTCAGTGCACGTCGTCCTGGACGGCAGCGAGGATCGCCGGTGGGCGCTCGACCGCGAGCCCGACGGCCACTTCAGCGGCGGCTTGCCAGGCGCGAAGCCGGGCGATCGCTACTGGCTCGAGCTCGACGGCCGGCTGCACCGTCCGGATCCGGCTTCGCGCTATCAGCCCGATGGTCCGCACGGCCCGTCCTCGATCGTCGACCCGGCGGCGTTTGCGTGGACCGACGCCGCATGGACCGGCGTCAGCCGCCTCGGGCAGGTCGTGTACGAGCTGCACGTCGGCACGTTCACGCCGGCGGGCACCTGGGCGGCGGCGCAGGCGGAGCTCGACGCGCTGGCCGATCTGGGGATCACGGTCATCGAGATGATGCCGGTTGCCGATTTCGCCGGCCGCCATGGCTGGGGATACGACGGCGTCAATCTCTACGCCCCGACCCGGCTCTATGGCACGCCCGACGATCTCCGGGCCTTCGTCGATCGCGCGCACGCGCTACGCATGGGCGTGATCCTCGACGTCGTCTACAACCATGTCGGCCCGGATGGGAATTTCCTCGGGGATTTCTCCCCGGACTACTTCACCCGCCGCTACCGGAACGACTGGGGCGAAGCCATCAACTTCGAGTCGTCTGCGCCGGCCCGCGCGTTCTTCGTCGAGAACGCCGCGTACTGGATCGACGAGTTCCATTTCGACGGCCTCAGGCTCGATGCGACGCAGGACATCCACGACGCCTCGAAGGACCACGTGGTCGCCGCGATGATCAGAGCGGTGCGGGCGGCGGCCGGATCGCGAACGGTGTATGTGGTGGCCGAGAACGAACCACAGGACACCTCGCTGGTGCGGCCGGTGGATGCCGGCGGACTGGGCGGCGACGCGCTCTGGAACGACGACTACCATCACGCGGCGCGCGTGGCGCTGACCGGCAGGCGCGAGGCGTACTACCTCGATTACACCGGCTCCGCGCAGGAGCTGCTGTCGGCCGCGAAATACGGCTACCTCTATCAAGGCCAGTGGTACGCCTGGCAGAGCCAGCGGCGCGGCACGCCCGCGCTCGATCTGCCGCCGAGCGCATTCGTCGCATATCTCGAGAACCACGATCAGGTGGCGAACTCGGCCTCCGGCCGCCGGTTGCACCACGTCGCGTCGCCGGCGCTCCTGCGCGCGCTGACCGCACTCACGCTGCTCGGGCCGGCCACGCCGATGCTGTTCCAGGGCCAGGAGTTCGCGTCCTCTGCGCCGTTCCTCTATTTCGCCGATCACAAGGCGGAGCTCGCGGCGCCGATCGCCGACGGACGGCGCGAGTTCCTCACGCAGTTTCCCAGCATCATCGATCCCGATGTGCAGGCGGCGCTGGCGCCGCCCGAAGACGTAGACACGTTCCTCCGCTGCAAGCTGGATCCCGGCGAACGGGAGCGCCACGCGGACTGGTATGCGCTGCACCGCGATCTGATTCATCTGCGGCGCCACGATCCCGTCATCCAGGGCGCGGCCGAGCGCCGGCCGGACGGCGCGGTCCTCGCGGCCGGAGCATTCGTGCTGCGGTACTTTGGCGGCGCCGACGGCGACCGGCTCCTCCTGGTGAATCTGGGATCCGATCTCGATCTCCGGCCGGCGCCGGAGCCGCTGCTCGCCCCGCCGGCGGGCTGCTGCTGGCAGGTGCAGTGGAGCAGCGAGGCCGTCCGCTATGGCGGCAGCGGCACGCCGCCGATCCGCCCTCACTCTCATCTCCACGTTCCCGGCGCCGCCGCGATTTTCCTGCGCTCCGAGCCCGGGGCCATCGACGATGATGGAAAGAACGATGAAGACGCCTGACTTCGAACGCATCATCACCCGTCCGCAGGATCGTCTCGAGGGCGACGATCCGCCGCCCCGGCGTGAATGGCTGGTGACCAACGGGCTGGGCGGCTATGCCTCGGGGACCGTCGCCGGCGTCGTGAACCGGCGCTACCAGGGGCTGCTCGTGGCGTCCCTGCCCGCGCCGCTCGGCCGGATGGTGATGCTCAACCACCTGCTCGAACGGGTGAGGCTCGCGAATCGTCAGGTCGTGTGGCTCGGCGATCAGGACACCGTGGCGGGGCCGAACGCGGTCGACCGGGCGGAACACCTGGCGGAGTTCCGGCTGGAATTGGGCCTACCGGTGTGGCGGTACGAACTGCCCGACGCCGTGATCGAGAAGCGGCTGCTGATGCCGTACGGCCAGAACACGGTCTACATCACCTACCGCCTGCTCGAAGGATCCGACGCGATCAGGCTGGCGCTGCGGCCGTCGATTCAGTTCCGGGGCTACGAGGATCCGGTCGACTCGTCGCTCGCGGCGTCGTACACGCTGACGTTCTGCGAGGGCCGCTACGAGGTCACCGCCGGTGCCGATCTCCCGCCGCTGCGGCTGCTGGCCTCCGGTGATCGCGCGGCTCTGACGCTGGACGAAAAAGGAGCAGGGGGAATTCCGTACGAGATGGAACGGAGCCGCGGGTACCCTTCGGTCGGCTCGCTCTACAGCCCGGGCTACTTCCGCGGGGATCTGCATCTTGATCGCGACGTCACGCTCGTGGCGAGCACCGAGTCGTGGGAGACGATTCACGCGTTGTCGCCGGCCGCTGCCGCCGCCGCGGAGGTCGAGCGGCGCCGGAGGCTGATCGCGATTGCGGGACCCGTCGCCGCGGATCCTCTCGCCGCCGAGCTCGTGCTCGCCGCCGATCAGTTCATCATCACCCCGGCGGGACGCGCCGAAGAGGCGGCACGGGCGCGCGCGGCCGGAGAAGAGGTCCGCACGGTGATTGCCGGCTATCACTGGTTCACCGACTGGGGCCGCGACACGATGATCAGCCTCGAAGGGCTGACGCTGACCACGCATCGCTTCCGCGAGGCGGCCTACATCCTGCGCACGTTCGCGCACTACATCCGCGACGGGCTGATCCCGAACATGTTCCCGGACGGCGCGCGCGAAGGGCTCTATCACACCGCCGACGCTACGCTGTGGTTCTTCCACGCGGTGCAGCGGTATCTCGAGGTCACCGGCGACATCGAGACGGTCCGGACCCTGGCGCCCCGGCTCGCGGAGGTCGTCCAGCATCATCTGCGGGGCACGAAGTTCGGAATCGGCGTCGACGCCGCCGACGGGCTGCTGCGTCAGGGGGAGCAGGGCTATCAGCTCACCTGGATGGACGCCAAGGTCGACGGCTGGGTGGTGACGCCGCGGCGGGGCAAGGCGGTGGAGATCAACGCGTTGTGGTACAACGCACTGCGCCTGCTCGACGGCTGGAGGCAGACCGTCGGCGGCGTGCCCGGCGATCTCGATCTGGAGCGCCACGCCCGCACCGCGCGCGAGTCGTTCAACCGCCGGTTCTGGTTCGAGGGCGGCGGATACCTGTACGACGTGGTCGACGGCGAGGGTGGTGACGATCCCGCCTGCCGGCCCAATCAGGTCCTGGCGATATCGCTGGACCATCCGATCCTCGATCGGGAGCGATGGGAGCCGGTGCTGGACGTGGTCCGCCGCCGGCTGCTGACGCCTGTGGGCCTGCGCTCGCTGGCGCCGGGGCACCCCGATTACAAAGCCAAATACTTCGGAGATCTGCGATCGCGTGATGCGGCGTATCACCAGGGGACCGTATGGGGGTGGCTGATCGGGCCCTTCGTGGACGCGTGGCTGAAGGCCTACCCGCACGACCGCGACGGGGCCAGACGGCTGCTCGACGGCTTTGCCAGCCATCTCTCGGAAGCCTGCGTCGGATCGATCAGCGAGATCTTCGACGCCGAGCCGCCGTTCACGCCGCGCGGGTGCGTCGCGCAGGCCTGGAGCGTCGCCGAAGTGCTCCGTTGCCTCGACAAGACGAAGGCGCTCCAGCGCGAGTCGCTGCCGGATGCGGCCGTGCACGCCGCCGGCTGACCCTTCGCCCATTCCAACAGCGCGATCGATGACTGACGAATTGGTCGCGCTGGGCTGGACGGCGCAGTTCGAGGCGCTGTTCGAACCGCATCGTCAGGCTGGTTTGAGTCCGGCGCGCGTGAGCCTCGAGCACACCCACATCTACCGCGTGCTCACGGGACACGACGAATGGCTGGCCCGCGTCGCCGGGCGCCTCCGTCATCATGCCTCCGGCCGCGCTGATTTTCCGGGTGTGGGTGATTGGGTGGCGGTCGAACCGCCGTCGCAGGCCGGAGACGCGCGCATCAAGGCCGTCCTGCCCCGATTCAGCCGGTTCTCACGCCGCGCTGCGGGCGATGCGACCGAGGAGCAGGTCGTCGCCGCCAACATCGACACGGTCTTCATCGTCGGGGGCCTCGACCACAACTTCAATCCGCGCCGGCTCGAGCGCTACCTGCTGGTCGCATGGGAGAGCGGCGCGACGCCGGTGATCGTCCTGAACAAGGCCGATCTGGTCGAGGATCCGGAAGCCCCTGCGGACGAGGTGCGTGCGCTGGCCCCCGCCGTCGACGTGCATGCCGTCAGCGCGCGGCGGCCAGAGACGCTCGATGCCCTCCGAGATCATCTCGGCGTGGGGAAAACCGCCGCCCTGCTCGGATCGTCCGGCGTTGGCAAGTCGTCGATCGTCAACAGCCTGATCGGGCACGAGTTGATGCGCACGCACGACGTCCGCGAGTCGGACAGCCGCGGCCGCCACACGAGCACCCATCGACAGCTCGTCATGCTTCCCGGCGGAGGGCTGCTGATCGACACGCCCGGGATGCGCGAGCTGCAGCTGTGGGACACCGGGAGCTTGAGCGAGACGTTCACGGACATCGCGGATCTCGCGGCGCACTGCCGCTTCCGCGACTGCCGTCACCGTGACGAGCCGGGCTGCGCCGTGACGGCCGCGGTCGCATCAGGAGAGCTCTCAGAAGCGCGGCTCGAGAGCTTCCGGAAGCTCGATGCGGAGCGAGAGCACTCGTCCCGTCAGCAGGACGAGCGGGCAATGATTGAACGCAAGCGCCAGGGGCGCGTCGGCGCCAAGGCACTGCGGAAGCACTTGAAAGACAAGGGCAGGGGATAGGACATAAAGGGACAAGGCAAAGGCAAAAGGCAAAAGACAGAAGGCAGAAGGGCAGAAGGCAGAAGGCAGAAGGCTCTGTCGCGCCCCCGCCTGCCGAAGGCCTGCCTCCGTTCGCCGGAACTGGCCCCTCGGGCGGCAGACAGCGTCGTAAAAGATATCCACGATGAACATCCTGACGGTTTCCGACGCACGGAAGCGGTATGGCAGCGTGCAGGCGCTCGATGGCGCGTCGTTCGAGCTGCGGACGGGGGAGCTGCTCGCGCTGCTCGGGCCGAACGGCGCCGGCAAGACGACGCTGATTCGCGCGATTGCGGGGCGGGTGCGGCTCGATGGCGGCGAGATTCGCGTGTTCGATCGACCTGTCACTGCCGGGCACACGCCGCGCGAGCTGGGGATCGTTCCCCAGGAGCTGGCGCTCTACCCGCTGCTCTCGGCACGCGAGAATCTCGACGGCTTCGGGCGGCTGCAGGGATTGTCGGGCGCCGCGCTCGCGAAGCAGGTCGACTGGGCGCTCGAGCGCACCGGACTGCACGATCGGGCCGGGGAGCCGGTGAAGCAGTTCTCGGGCGGCATGCGGCGCCGCCTGAATATCGCCTGCGGCATCCTGCACCGTCCCCGCATCGTGCTGCTCGACGAGCCGACCGTCGGCGTGGATCCGCAGAGCCGCGATCGCATCTACACCACGCTCGCCGAGCTGGCGGCCGAAGGCGTGTCGATGCTGCTGACGACGCACCATCTCGAAGAGGCGGAGGCGCGGTGCTCCCGTACGGTGATCATCGATCACGGGCGCGTGATTGCGGCCGGCACGTTGTCCGAGCTCGTGGACCGCACCGTCGGGCGTCACCGGACCGTCACGCTGCGGGTCCAGGCCCCCCTGACCGCCGATGTCGTCTCGAAGCTCCTTCTGGAGGCGGATGAGGCCGATCCGCGCCATCTTCGTTCGCGGATGACCGACGTCGCTGCCGATCTGCCGAGGCTGCTCGAGGGCATCCGCGCCGCCGGCGCGACCGTGGACGACGTGGAAGTGCGCGGGCCGAGCCTGCAGGCGGTGTTCATTCATCTGACGGGAAGGGAGCTGCGCGAGTAATGCTGACGCTGCTGCGCATCGGCTGGAAGAACCTGAAGCGCGACCGCGTCGCGCAGATGTTGACGTTCGTCGTGCCGATCGTCTTTTTCACGATCTTCGCCAACGTGTTCGGCGGCGCCGGTGGAGGCGATCGCACGCCGCGCGTGGCGGTCGCCATCGCCGACGAAGATGGATCGGAGTTCTCTACGCGTATCGTCGCGGCCCTGGGAAAAGAGGGCGCGCTGCGGCTGCGGGCCGCGCCGGCCGGCGCGCCGGCCCTCGACCGGAGCGGCGCGGAGCGTCTGGTCAGGACTGGCGATGTCCCCGTTGCGGTGGTGATCCCCAAGGGCCTGGGCGCGGCGTTCGAAGAGCGCGGGTTCTCGAGCTCCGGCCCTTCAATCGTGCTGCTGGCCGACCCCTCGGATCCGATCGCGCCGCAGATGGTGCAGGGACTGCTGCAGAAGGTCACGATGACGGCCGCGCCCGACCTCGTCATGCGCGGCGGGATGAAGCAGTTCGAGCGATACGCCGGGACCATGACTCCGGAACAGCGGAGAGCCGTCGACGAATGGATTCCGAGGCTCAAGGCCGACGCCGGGACGACCGGCCCGTCGAGCGCGGGTGGCGGGGCGATGGGGATGGCGGTTGAAGTCGTCGACGTGATGCGGACCGACGATCGCCGCGGGTCGCTGATCTCGTTCTATGCCGCCGGAATCGGGGTGATGTTCCTGCTGTTCTCGGCGGTCGGCGGCGCGGGCGGCGCCATTCTGGACGAGGTCGAGTCCGGCACGCTCGAACGGGTGCTCTCCACGAACATCGGGATGACCGGGCTGCTGCTGGGCAAGTGGCTGTTTCTCGCCCTCACCGGCGTGGCGCAGCTGCTGGTGATGTTCCTGTGGGGGCGGTTCATGTTCGGGCTGCCGCTGTTCTCGCACCTGCCCGGTTTCTTCGTGATGACGTCGGTTGCGGCCGGCGCCGCGGCCGCGCTTGGCCTCGTGCTCGCCACGCTGGCGCGCAGCCGCGCGCAGTTGTCGGGGTTCTCGACGCTCCTCATCCTCACGATGTCGGCGCTCGGCGGCAGCATGTTCCCGCGCTTCCTGATGAGCGAGACCATGCAGAAGATGGGGCTGGTCACGTTCAACGCCTGGGCGCTCGACGGGTATCTGAAGGTCTTCTGGCGGAACGCGCCGATCCGGGACCTGTGGCCGCAGGTCGCCGTGCTCGTCGCGCTGGGCGCGACCTTCCTGGCCATCGCCCGGCTGCTGGCGCGCCGATGGGAGCTGGCGTGACTCAGGTGGCGCTGGTGTCGAGACTCTCTGCAGTGCTCCTCGCTGCAACGTTGTTCGCGGGTTGCCGCAATCTCGATGTGATCACCGAGAGCTACGCCACACTCGCGGAGGCGACAGCCGCCGGCGCCGTCGATCGAGGCTGGCTGCCGCGCGGGCTTCCCGCCGGCACGCGCGAGCTGCGCATCGCGCACGATCTCGATTCCAACCGGCGGTGGGGACTGTTCAACTTTCCCGAAGCCGAAGGCGAGGCGCTGCGCGCGCTGATCGGATCGGAGATCTCGTTCGACGGCCTGACCTGCTCGCCCCCGCGACGAATCGAATGGTGGCCGGTGCTGCTGCGCGAGCGGCTCGATGCCGAGCGGATCAAATCCACCGGTCTGCGCGGCTACGCGGCGAAGGACGGGCTGATTCTCGCCGTGAACTGGGCGCAGGGGCGGGCTTACTACTGGACCCGGGAGTGAAGGGCATCAGGAGATAATCCCGCCAGCTTCTCGTGACAAGCAGGCTTGACATCGGCGCCGGCGCCATGTAAAGTCAGCTTGTCAGTGGCCGACGTCAAGAACAAGGTCCGGGAACTGCGGATCGCCCGTGGATGGACCCAGCAGGACCTCGCCGCCGCGGTGGGCGTCTCCCGCCAGAGCATCAACTCGATCGAATGCAACCGCTACGTACCGAGCCTCCCGCTCGCGCTGACGTTCGCCCCGGTGTTCCGCTGTTCGACCGACGACATCTTCACGCTGGAGAAGCGATCGTGAGTTTCCTTGCGCGCATCTTCGACGAACGGTTGCTCGCACATCGCCAGCGGTCGACGAGCATCGCCGGAATCGTCAGCGCGGTCGGCGCGGTGCTGCTGTTCGAGTACCGCTACTTCGTCACCCATACGGCGAACTGGGACCTGTTCGCGATCGCCGTCGCCTTCGTCGTGGTCAAGATGTCGCTGATGGTCTGGTACGCCCGCCACGACTGATCTCGATTCCCTGGAACCCTGGAGACCCCAATGGAGTTTCGTTCACGCCCCCGCTTCAATTTCACGCTGTGTCTCGGCTTCATCGCGCTCGCCGTGGCCAATATCGGCAAGTTCGTGCTCGAGCGGCACACCTCGCTGCCCGAGGGGCCGCGGGACGGCATCGCAGGATTCCTGATGGGGGCCGCCATCGCGCTGATGCTGCTCGGCATCTGGCGGATGAAGCGCGAAGGGCTATCCGGCACATCCCGCTGCGACTGGCGGACCTCGAACCGATAGACATCCCTATAATTCCTGTTCGTGCCTCTCAGGCGATGCCCGCGTTCGGTCCTCGTTGCCGCGCTGGGCATCGCGGCTGGCTGCGATCCGCCCACGCCGCCCACGCCGCCCGTGGTCAACAACCAGCCGCCGGTGATCGTCTCGGTCGTCGCGAGCGTGGAGCGGGTCGAGGCCGGCGGGGAGGTCGAGGTCGTGGCCACGGTCACCGACGCCGAGACGCCGGTCGATCGGCTCACCTACACCTGGTCGGCCATGCCCGCCGGCGGCACGTTCAGCGGCACCGGCGCCAGGGTTCGATGGACCGCTCCGGCGGGTGCGACGTCGCCCGATACCTACCGCTTCGTCGTGAACGTCACCGAGCAGTACACCTCGGAGGGCCGGCTGCAGACCAACACGGTCACCTCATCGTCCGCCGGCACCCACTACAACGATTCGGTCGCCGAAATCACCGCGATCGCGACGCAGTTCTATCGCGACTTCGCCACCTTCTCCGTCAGCGCCGCCGACTGCGTCCGCAATTTCAGCGACCGGTGCAGCGGAAAGAGCGAAGAGCTGCGCGACATCCAGGACAACCGCAACCGCACCGACTTCCGCATCGCCGGCGGCGTGCTGCTCGGCTCGCCGTCAGTCTCGGTGGGCAGCCAGCGGATCACGGCCGAATACCGTCAGCGGTGTCAGTTCGAAGACATCGAGATCCGGAACGGCCGGCGCTGGCGCGTCGAGGGCGGCTGCTACCTGACCGCGGTCTACGAGAACTGGCGATGGTGGCTCTGCGAGAGCCACTTCCAGGAGCCGATCGTCGTCACCGGCCCGTTC
>Ga0114129_10011075_pt1 | contig 12848 bp, 10 predicted proteins | sample RhiMetdeltSRZDD1_FD_80071 | JGI IMG/M metagenome (GOLD analysis project Ga0114129, IMG submission 80071) | Populus rhizosphere microbial communities from Tennessee, USA - Rhizosphere MetaG P. deltoides SRZDD1 (version 2) (version 2) | ecosystem: Host-associated > Plants > Roots > Rhizosphere >...
CGCCGCGAACGCATGATGCGCGTGTGCCGGCTGGACGGCGCACAGCGCCGCAGCCACGAGCAGCATAAGAAAAATCTTCGTCTTCATTGGGATGCCTCCAACTGCAGATCGCCAACGCGCGTCAGCGAGCCGGAGCCGATGCCGGCGATGCCGATGCCGATGCCCCTTGCTCCGGATACCAGAATACCTGATGGCAGCTTTCGCAGACCTCGTCGATCTTGTCGCCCGCCTCGAACAGCGCCTGCGGATCCTTCTTATCGATCGCGGCGAGGGCCGGCTGCAAAGACTCTTGGAGGGCTCGCGCGAACTGGTTCCAGCCGCTGGGACTCTTGTCGATCAGCGCGCGAATCTGGTCGGGCGCCAGCTCGATGCCCGGCGAGAGGGACCCGGCGCCCGGTGGCGCGACCGCGCGACCAGGCATCATCAGGAGGTTGGTGCCTTCGGCGACGGTCAGCGCGCTGTGGCGCACCGCCGCCCACTCTTCGTCGTTGGCAGGGGCGTGTTCGATCTGCTTTCCGTGGTCGATGTCGGTCTTCACCGCGTTCCATACGACGTCTACATTGGGGTCGATCACGCTGTTCATGACCTCTCGGATCGACGCGACGGGATTATACGGAGGGGCCGCAGGTGCCGCCGCCGCCGCGGGAGCCGGCTTCGAGCAGCCGGCGAGCAGACACATGCCGCACAGCACCACGGCGGGGGTTGCATAAGGACGAAAACAAGCCATATGTGGGAGACGATAACGGGAAACATCAGCCTCAGTCAATCCGAATGAGGCCCACGATTACTGAAGAATAATTCAGAAAATATTCAGATCTACTCAGCGCTATCGCGAGTACTGTGCCGTCGTTCTCGACACTCTAAGGAAGGCGTCAATGCGTGTTCGGGTGGTCCTGATTCTGGCGGTCATCGCATTCACCGGAGTTCGCCTCGCCGCACACGACTTCTGGCTAGCGGCCACTTCGTGGCAACCCGAATCGCGCGTCACGATCACCGCAAACATCGGCGAGATCTTTCCTGTCCCGACGGATCGCATGACACCGGAGGACGTAGAACGCTGGCGGCTGTACGGGCCCGGCGGAGAAATCACTGCCGATCACAAATTCCAGCTGGACGGCCAGAGCCTCGCAGCCGATGTGCTCCTGCCCATCCCTGGCGCATACCTGGCCACCGTGACGACAGCGGCGCGTGTCGAACGAATGAAGGGACCTTTGTTCAACAGCTATTTGGTTGAGGAGGGCTTGGACTGGGTCCTGACGGCACGGCGCGCCGCTGGCGTCTCAGAAGAACCCGCCACCGAGCGATTCGCGCGCTACGCGAAGATCGTAGTTCGAAACGGCTTCGGAAGCGGCACTCATCTGACACGGCCGGTCGGCTTCCGCGCCGAGCTCGTCCCAATGACGGACCCCACGATTCTTCGAGCCGGACACTTGCTGACAGTGCAACTTCTTTCGGATGGAAAGCCGGTGCCGGGCGCCGCGGTCACGGCGCGAGCGAGCGACGGCGGACATCCGCTCGTGGGCCGCACGGATGCCACGGGGCATGTTACGTTGCCGATCGATCGCGAAGGCGCATGGCTGGTCCGCACTGTTCACATGATTCCGGCCGCGCAGGCGGGGGTGCCTGGCGTTGAGTGGGATTCCTATTGGGCAACTCTCGCGTTCCATACCGCCCACTAGTGACTTGGGACGCCGAACAGTGTGCCGTTGTACACCGACACCACCATTGAGCCGTACAGCATCGTCTACGTTCCGATTCAGCGCGGTCTGATGCAGCCGTACGAGCGACCGCGTCAGGGTGTTCTGGCCGGAACCGTCGCCAGCCGCACGCCTTCATTTCCAGTTCGGATAACGTCTTCGACCCTATTGCCGCAGGCTCCAGCGGCGCCAACGGCGCTACCCGCACCGATCGGCGCGATCAGCGTCTACACGCCCGAGCCGCCGCCAACGGCTGTTTTGCCAATCGTTGCGCCGCTGGCGATCACAACGTCCGCGGGCCTGACAACACAGCCCCGCTCGGACACAAGCGTCTCATTCGCGACCATCGGACGACCGACCAGCAACGATGGCGTGTGGATTCGATATCTCGGCGAGAAGTGGACCAGTGCAGGTGCTGCTGTGCCGATCACTCCCGACTCATTCCGCGTCGTCGGCAGCTAGGAAGGGTTTCCGGTCTTTGCGCACAAGGATGGCACCGAGCAGGTCATTTACGTGCCGACACGAGCCGGCCTCGCGGCGCCGTATCGACTAAAGCGGTAGCGACGGCAGCGCCACGGGGGACTGCACGGGCGCTTCGCGTGAGTCCCCTTCGTAGTACACACGCTCCAGAAACAATCCGGATGCTGGCGCCGTTAACCGTGCGGGTAGATCCGACCGATCCGTCAGCATTGCAGCCACCGATGAAGCGGCCAACCCGCCACGGCCGACTTCCACGAGCACCCCGACGAGACGCCTGACCATTTTCCACAGGAAGTGCGACCCTTCGATGTGAATGAGGATCAGGTCTCCGTCCTCATAGATCTCGAACGTGTCGATGAGCACTTCGGTCGACTTCTCATCCGGTTCGTCGTCAGAGAAAGACTGGAAGTCGTGAAAGCCGACGAATTGCGCGGCCGCCTCCCGCATCCGATCGACGTCGAGATCGTCTTTGACCCACCAGACATACTGCTTTGCGAACGCCGTTCGCCGGCGCGCCACATGGTAGATGTAGCTGCGCGCCCGCGCGTCGTGGCGTGCGTGGAAGCGGTGGCGCACCTTTTCCGCTCGGAGCACGTTGATGTCGGACGGGAGCGCGTCGTTGATGCGGCGCCGCAGCATTTCAGGCACGCCGGAGACATCAATATCCAGATGCGCGACCTGCGCGAGCGCATGCACGCCGGCATCCGTGCGACCGGAGCCATACAGCTCGAAATCCTCCAGGCCAGTGGCTTCTCGAATTGCGCGCTCGAGTTCACCGTGGATGGTCCGTGCATTCTTCTGGATCTGCCACCCGCTGTATCGGGTGCCGGCGTATTCGATCGTCAGTTTCAATCGCATCGGTAGCCCGTGCGCCTCTGAGGCGTTTCCCGGCATTATCTCTGCAGGCGTGTGCGGGGCACTGAGCCGACTGGAGCGTGTGTTCGGCGGTGTTTATTCGACGGATGAGCGAACTACGCAGACGATATCCGGCCGGTGCGGAAATCCAGCCGGACGGTTCGACACATTTTCGGGTATGGGCTCCTGAACCTCGGCAGATCACGCTGCGGATCGAGCTCCCGGATGACACGCCCCGCGACATCGCGCTGGACCGGGAAGCTGACGGCTACTACTCCGCGCTTGTGACGGACGCAGGCAACGGCACCCGCTACCGATATGTGCTGGACGGCGATCCACTCGCGGATCCCACCTCACGCTTCCAGCCGGACGGTCCGTTCGGACCTTCGCAGGTCGTCGATCCCACACGTTTTGCGTGGGAACATTCGTCGCCCCCACGCGTCGAATTGGCGGGTCAGGTCCTTTACGAAATGCATCCGGGAACCTTCACCGCTCAAGGCACCTGGCGATCTGCCCTTGAAAAGCTGCCACTGGTTGCAGATGCGGGCGTCACAACCGTCGAGGTGATGCCGGTCTCCGATTTTCCCGGGCGTTTCGGATGGGGCTACGACGGCGTATTCCCGTACGCTCCGGCACATCAGTACGGCGCTCCGGACGATTTCCGCGCCTTCGTGGATCGCGCGCACGCGATTGGCCTTGGCGTGATCCTGGATGTCGTCTACAACCATCTCGGCCCCGACGGTTGTGTCTTCGGGCGCTACGCGAAGGCGTACTACTCGAAAACCTATTCGAACGAATGGGGCGACCCGTTGAATTTCGATGGCCCTCACGCAGGTCCGGTGCGGGACTACTTCGCGTCGAACGCCGCGTACTGGATTGACGAGTTCCGCCTCGATGGCCTGCGGCTCGATGCGACGCAAACCATTCACGATCGATCCGCACGGCACATCATCGCGGAGATTGGATGCCGCGCCCGGTCGGCGGCAAACGGGCGGTCGATCATTCTGGTCGCCGAAAGCGAATCGCAGATGGCGAAGCTAGTCCGGCCAATCGATCAATCGGGCTACGGTCTGGATGCGGTCTGGAACGACGATTTTCATCACAGCGCCATTACCGCCATCACCGGAAAACGCGAAGCCTACTACTCGGACTATCACGGCACGCCGCAGGAGCTTATTTCCGCTGCGAGGCACGGATATCTGTTTCAGGGACAGCGGTACGCCTGGCAGCGGCAGCCGCGCGGCACGCGAACCGATGGGATCCCGGGTGCGGCATTCGTCACCTACCTCGAGAACCACGATCAGATCGCCAATTCAGGCGACGGCTCCCGCGTGCGCTTCCAGACGTCGCCGGGACGCTACAGGGCGATGACGGCGCTGATGCTGCTGATGCCCGGCACACCGATGCTCTTTCAGGGGCAGGAATTCGGCGCAAGTGCTCCCTTCCTGTACTTCGCCGATCACAACCCCGAGCTGGCGAAGGCCGTTCAGAACGGACGCGTCGAATTCATCAAGCAGTTTCCAAGTCTTGCCGCGGCATCCGTCCAGCAGCACATGGCCGCACCGCACGATCCGCAGACATTCGAGCGCTGCAAATTGAACTGGGAGGAGCGGGACACCAACGAACCGTGGGTGCGATTGCATCGGGATCTGCTCACGATTCGGCGCGCCGATGCCGCATTCCGCGCGCAGGACGCAACCGCGCTCGATGGAGCCGTGCTCGGTCCTGAACTGTTCGTCCTGCGCTATGCGAGTACCTCGCCAGCAGACGAGCGCCTGCTGGTTGTGAACTTTGGCCGCGATGTGGAGGCGCATTCGTTTGCCGAACCACTCGTGGCGCCGCCGGAGGGATACACCTGGCAGATCCGCTGGTCGAGCGGGGAGCCCGAGTACGGCGGCCATGGCACGCCGCCGGTCGTGACCGATGCCGGGTGGCGCGTTCCCGCGCATGCTGCCGTGGTGCTGCAGCCGAAGGTGCGACAGAAGGAGCGGTAGATGGCAGGACCTGCTGGAACCGTCGCTTCAACGGCCGCTCCCGAGCACACCAAGAATCTGGTGCGCGAGATTCACTGGGCGCAAACGGAAGACGGGCGGCGATCGCTCGCCCACAAAGAGTGGCTCGTGACCAATGGGCTCGGCGGGTATGCGTCGGGAACGTTGTCGGGAGCGCTCACACGCCGGTATCACGCGTATCTCGTCGCGGCGCTGCCGACGCCGTTCGGCCGCACCGTGATGCTGAATTACATCTGGGAGCGCATCCGGTATCCGAACGGACGCGTCGTCTCGCTGCACAACCTGATCGACACGCCGGGCGGCAAGGAATTCGACGCGGCGCGGTGGCTCTCGTCATTCCGTCTGGACGAGGGGCTGCCGGTCTGGACCTTCGATGTCGAGGACATCCGCATCGAAAAGCGCGTCCTGATGCCGCATCTGCAGAACACGACCTACGTGACCTATCGCCTGCTCTCGAGCGAGCCGGTGCGCCTCGAGCTTCGTCCGCTCGTCGCGTTTCGGCTTCATGAAGCGCCGGTGAATCATCCTGTCGAGGCACCGTACGGGTTGTATGCGTTCGGCGATCGGTTTGAACTGGCGCCTGGCGGCGATCTGCCGCCGCTCCGCATGTTTCTGTACGGCGCGGAGAAGGCGTTCACCGTCCTGCCGGAGAAGTTCGACCACGCGGTGTACATACTCGAGCAGAAACGCGGCTACGAATGCTGCGGCGATCTCTGGACGCCGGGATACTTCCGGTTCGAGCTTGGACCGGATACGCCGGGGACGCTGATCGGGTCCACGGAATCGTGGGACACGATCGGCGCGCTCGATCCCGTCGAGCTGCCGACGGCCGAACAGCATCGCCGCGCCCGACTGATCGCCAACGCGCATCGCGCCGCCACGTGCGGTTTCGGCGCGGAGCTTGTGCTCGCCGCGGATCAGTTCATCATCACGCCTGCTGGACGTATCGAAGAGGCCGCACGCGCACGCGCCGCCGGCGATGAGGTGCGGACCGTGATTGCCGGGTACCACTGGTTCACGGACTGGGGCCGCGACACGATGATCAGCCTCGAAGGCTTGACGCTCTGCACGGGCCGTCAGCGCGAAGCGGGATACATCCTCCGCACCTTTGGCCACTACGTGCGCGACGGTTTGATTCCCAACATGTTCCCGGAGGGAACCAAGGAGGGGCTCTATCACACCGCCGACGCGACGCTCTGGTTCTTCCACGCGATCCATCGGTACCTGCTCGCAACCGACGATCGCGCGACACTGCGTCAGCTGATGCCGAAGCTGAAATCGATCTTCGAGCACCACATGAAGGGCACCCGCTTTGGCATTGGCGTCGATCCCGCCGATGGACTGCTGCGCCAGGGGGAAGAGGGGTATCAGCTGACGTGGATGGACGCGAAGGTCGATGGCTGGGTCGTCACGCCACGACGCGGCAAGGCGGTCGAGATCAACGCCCTTTGGTTCAACGCGCTGTCGTTGTTTGCGGAGTGGCTGCGCGAGGAGGGCGATCCGATGGCGGCGCAGGTGGACGAGGCCGCTGCCCGGGCGCGCGAGTCGTTCAACGCGCGATTCTGGTACGAGGCCGGCGGCTATCTGTACGACGTCATCGATGGCGAGCAGGGCGACGATCCGGCGCTCCGCCCGAATCAGATCTTTGCGATTTCACTCGACCATCCCGTGCTCGACCATCAGCGATGGCGGCCGGTCTTCGACGTGGTCCGGGAGCGGCTCGTGACGCCCGTCGGTCTGCGGACGCTGGCTCCGGGACATCGCGACTTCAAAGCGCAGTACTACGGCGATCTGCGCGCTCGAGACGCCGCCTACCATCAGGGGACGGTGTGGGCCTGGCTGGCGGGCGCGTACGTTGACGCGTATCTGCGGGTCTCGCCGGGTGATTTCGCGGGGGCGCGCGAGTGCCTTGCCGGCTTCGAACATCATCTGTCGGAGGACGGCATCGGAACGATCAGCGAAATTTTCGATTCGGAGGACCCATTCACGCCGCGTGGCTGCATCGCGCAAGCGTGGAGCGTTGCGGAGGTGCTGAGAGCCTGGCTCAAGACTGAGCCTCGGTAACTTCCAACTCCCAACTTCCAACTCCCAACATGGCTCATGCCTACTGATGGCAGTTGGAAGTTGGCGGTTGGGAGTTACCGTTGCTTCATTCGATCCAGCGTCTGGCCGAGGGCTCGAATTTCCTCCCCGTATTTGGCCCAGTCGCCGGCGCGCTGCGCGTCAATGGCACGTTGATAGTGGGCCTGCGCTTCTTCGGCCAGCGTCGCGAGCTGCGGTGAACCGGTGAGGACAGGCGCGGCGGCCGTTGTGACGGGCGCCGACGGCTGCGCGGACGTGGAGGTTGTCGTCGTGGTCGGCGGCACGCGCGGCGGAGCGCCGCCGCCGAAGAGTCGTGCGAGCCCGGCTTCGAGCGTCTGCTCCATCACGATCTGATCCTGATACACGACGACGACACGCGTGAGCTCGGGGATCCGGCCACCGGCGCCGCGCAGGTAAAGCGGACGTATATAGATGAGAGACTCCTCGATCGGAATCACCATCAACGTTCCCCACGTCACCTGTGACCCCTGCTGATTCCAGAGCGTAATCTGCGGCGAGATCATCTGGTCCTGATTGATGCGCGCGACGACCTGCCGCGGACCGAATACGACCTTCTGCTTGGGGAACTCGAATACCCGGACTTCGCCGTAATGCTCCGCATCGCTGCGCGCCACGAGCCACGCGGCGAGGTTGTCCTTTCGGCGCGGCGTGAACGGCAGCATCTGGATGAACTCCGCGTCTGTTTCTCCGGGGAGCCGCATGATCGTGTAGTACGGCTGCATCGCGGCCTGCGCTTCACCGGAATCGTCGATCGTCGGCACTTCCCATTGATCTTCCCGGTTGTAGAAGACCGCCGGCTCGGTCATGTGATAGGTGGCGAAAACCGATGCCTGCAGCGCGAACAGGTCTTCCGGGTAGCGGATGTGCGAGCGAAGTGCCGCCGGCATGTCGGCGAGCGGTTTGAACATGCCGGCGAACACCTTGGCGTAGGTCGCCAGCACGGGATCCCGCGGATCCGCAGCGTAGAAGGTCGTGGTTCCGTGGTACGCCTCGATGACGATCTTCACGGAGTTCCGGATGTAGTTCACACCGCCCGCCGGCGTGGAATAGGGATAGCGGTTGCTGGTCGTGTACGCGTCGTACATCCAGTACAGACGTCCGTCGGCAAGCACGAGATACGGATCACGATCGAAGGTGAGAAACGGCGCGATCTCCTGTACCCGCTCTGCGATATTGCGGTGAAACAGGATGCGGCTTTCACCGGAGATGTCATCGTTGAATGCGATCTGGTACGCGCCAAATCGCAGCGCAAACATGATCCGGCGGCCGAGCGATTCGAGCGCGAGCCCGCCGCTCCCTGCGTACTGGGTGAAGACGTTCTCGTCGCCGCGCGGATAGTGAAACTCGCGGGTGCGCGTCCGGACGATGACGTAGTCGTTCGACAGCTCGCCGAAGTAGAGACTCGGCTCGGCAAGCGGCAGCTCCGGAATCGTTTCGGTCGGCAGGTTGCGGACGTAGAGCACCGGAAGTCCTTCGCTCGTCACCTGGTTGACCGGACCGAGCGTCAGCCCGTACCCGTGCGTGAAGGTGAGGCGCTCATTGACCCATGTGCGGTTCGGCAGGCTGTTCGAGTTCAGTTCGCGCGCCGAGAGCATCACCTGCTGCGGTCGTCCGTTGATGACGTACCGGTCGTTGTCAACGGACACGAAGTCGTAGTAGGTGCGGATCTCCTGCAGCTGTCCAAACGTGTCGAGCAGCGGCTGATGATCCCAGAGCCGTACGTTCTGCAGCGTCGTTGCGTTCCTGGCGATATCGTCACGCGTGAGGATCGCGTCGCCTGTCAGTCCGCGTTCCGCGACGCGATCGAGCGCGAACGCGCGACGCGTAGCATCGATGTTGTTGAGGATGAACGGCGACTCGCGCGCCTGCTCGTTCGGCGTGACGACGAACCGCTGCAGCACCGTGGCGTACGCCTCGCCACCAAGGCTCACGAGCAGATAGAGCGCAATCGCGACCGGGATCGGCCAGTTGCGCCGCGTGAGGCCATGGACGACGGCGAGGACTGCACCAAGTAACGACACGACCGTGAGCGCCAGCGCAACCGGCATCCGCGCGTGCACGTCCGCGTATGACGCCCCATAAATAATCCCGGCTGGATGAGCGAGGAGCTCGAAGCGCCCCAGCCACGCGCCGCCCGCAACGAGCAGGAAGAACACCGCGGCAAGCAGTGCGATGTGGCGTCGCATCAGCGGCGTCATCGACAGGACGGAAAAGGGCCCGGTCAGAAACATTCCTGACAGCGCATAGATGGCGCCCGCGCCAAGCGCCGCCATGATGACGAGTGTCTGCCCAATCCCACGAACGAGCTGCACGAACGGAATCGTAAAAACATAAAAGCCGACGTCGTACCCGAGAATCGGATCCGGCTGGCCGAACGGCACCGCGTTCCGCCACGTCACCCACGTCTCCCACTGTGACGAGGCATAGAGCCCGATGAGGCCGGCGAGAATCATCGCAATCGCCGATGCGATGGTTTGCAGCTGCTGCCGGCCGGGCAGTGACACTTCGATTCCTTGCTGCGTGGTGAAAATAGGCCGGCCCTCGCGCATCGAACGGAGTGCGAGCCGCAGATTGAACACGAGCCACAGGACGGCGATCACGAACGTAATGGTGAAGAGCGAGGCTTCGCTCCTCACGATCGTCGTGAATACCTGTTGATATCCGACTTCGCCGAACCACAGCCAATCCGTGTAGAAGCGAAGCAGTGGGGCGCCGCCGAGGAACAGCAGCGCGAGAACAACGATGACGATGAAGCGAAGGGAGACGCGCACGTCAGTGGTACTGAGCGCTGGCCTTATTGAGATCCGCGCGGATGTCTGCTGCAAGCGCCGCGGGTACGAGCACGCGCGCGGAGGCACCCCAGCCCAGAATCCAGCTGCGGAGCGCCACGTCGTTGCAGACCTCCAGCGTCAACACGACGCCGCCGTCGGCGCTCTCACGAAGCGTCTGCGACGGGTGCCATACCCGGGCGCGAACGTACGGCGTCACCCGTTTGTCGAAAGCGATCTCCACATGCGACGGCGGTCCGGTATTGACGCCGAGCGAGTTGCCAAACACATCGTCCGGGATCGCGCGCGAAGGCGTAAACGTCTGCTTCTCGAGGGAGACCGACGTAATGCGGTCTACCGCGAAAGTGCGCATGTCCTTGTATTCGGGCACGTAAGCCAGAAGATACAACCCGCCTTGCGCAAATGCCAGCCGGTACGGATGGATCAGGTAGTCCTTCATCCGGGCGCTCGACACCGAATGGTATTGCATGCGCGCGACACGGTAGTGGAGTGTGGCTTCGAGCAGACGTCCGACGATGTCGGGTGAGGATCCACCCGCGCGGGCGCCAGGTCCCGGTTTTGCGGTGAGGACGTGCGGTAGTCGATCGAGAAATTGACGCATTCGCGGCGACAGCATCTTCTCGAGCCGCGCGAAGGCCAGCGTCAGGTCACGTTGAAAGGGTGTGCCCGCGACGGCTTCGAGCATGTTCCGACTGAGGTACAGCGCGCACAATTCGGCGAGCGTGAAGCCCGTTTCCAGCCCTTTGAGCACCTGACCGTCGAGTCGCCACCGCGCGCGGCTGTCGTCGTCGCGTTCGTCATAGAGCGGAAATCCGGCCTCCTGCAACGCCGCCAGATCGCGTCGGATTGTCCGCGTCGTGACACCCAGGTCGTCGGCAAGCGCGTCGATCGTGACGCCGTGGCGTGAGGATTCCAGCGCGTGGAGCACTTTCCACTGGCGAATGACTTCCTGGTTGCGGGACACTCCAGGACGATCGTAACAAAACGCTACGCTTTCCCGCGCGCCCTGCGTATTTCGCGGCGGCGCCGGCGATCAGGCGTTCCAGCGGCCTGCGTTGTGGCTCGATAGACGCGCTCCATGCGCCGCATCTCGATTTCTTCGGCTGTTGGCTTCGGCGTCACGTCGTCGTAGAGCACGCGCGCTTCGGCTTTCTTCACGTGCTGATCCAGGACAATCCGGACGATGACGTCCTGATGACGACCGAACGGGCGCGTGATGCGGATGCGGTCGCCTTCACGGACGACGCGATGGGGCTTCGCGTGTTCGGCGTTGACCTCCACCTTGCCACCCTCGCACGCGCGCTTGGCTTCCGAACGTGTCTTGAACAGACAGGCGACATCAAGCCAAACGTCGAGTCGAACGGTGTCGTTCACTCAGATCAGGATTTCAATCTTCGCTTTCGCCCTCAACGCGGTGACGAACAACTCGGTCTGCGCGTGGCGGTTCTGCTGCGTGAGGTACTGCTCGATCTGCTGCTTGGCCTCCTCGAGCGGCACGACGCGCGAGTCCTGCTTATCGGCCACCTTGATGATGTGGTAGCCGAACTGTGATTCGACGACCTCGCTCATATCGCCCGGTTTGAGCGCAAAGGCCGCCTGTTCGAAGGGCGGGACCATCTGTCCCTTCTCGAAGTATCCGAGGTCGCCGCCGTTGGGCGCGCTTCCGGGATCCTGCGAGTTGGCTTTGGCCGTCGCGGCGAAATCCTGGCCGGCCTTGAGGTCTTTGAGGAGTGCCTCCGCCTTGGCCTTCGCCTGCTGCTTTGTTGCGGGGTCGGCGTTCTGCGGAATCCCGATCAGGATGTGGCTCGCGCGCACGCGAGGACCCTGCTGAAACTTGTCTTGATTCTTCTGGTAGAAATCGCTGACCGCTTCGGGCTTCACGGCCACTTTACTCGCGATCTCGCTTTCGACGAGTTTGTCCGCACTCATCCCCTCACGAGTGTCGGTTCGAACGGCCTCGAGCGTAGTGTTTTGCGCCGTCAACGCCTGTTGGAACTGTGCCTCGCTCGGGAACTGCGCGCGAATCTGCGCGACCTGCGCGTCGACGTCCGCGTCCGCGACGGTGATCTTCCGCGCGTTCGCCTCCTGAATCATCAGGCGATAGCCGATCATGTTGTCGAGCACGCCGCGGTACACGCGATCGCGCTCATCTGGAGGAATCGGACCTGCGCGTCCAGAAATCGCGCGGACGGCATCGTCAAGGTCCTTGCCGCTGATGGCCTCGCCATTCACGCGCGCAACGACCTCGGGAAGCTGCGCGGGAACCGGCTTTGCCGCCGGAGCTGCCGCGGGTGCCTGGGGTGTTGCGGCTGGAGCGGGCGGCGCAGTTTGCGCCGAGGCCGCGGGGGCTGCGGTAGTCTGCGGGGTGGCATTCGCAGGGGCAGTTCGAGAGCAGGCCGCCAGTGTCGCGATGATGACAATCGAAATAGCTCGGCGCACGTTCACTCCTTATGTGGTGCAGAGTACGGTGGTGTGGCGTCGCGGGTCAAACGGAACCGACTGGGAAGTTCTGGGCCGGCATTGGAAGTTAAATGCCAGTTTGATCCCGGTTAAATTCGCTCTGATGACTGACCAGCCAGTGTTCGCTCATGCGAGGAAGCGAGGGCTCGCGCGTGTAACGGCGGATCAGAGCCACGAGTGTCACGAGCGCCGCGCAGCCCAGCAGTGGCTTGAACACGCCAATGGACGTGTCTCGCCGCAACGGGAACTGTTCGACGCGTGCGGGCATGCAGCTTCAGCTGTTACAACGACCGTGCCCATCAAAGCCTGCGTGTTATACTCCGTTTTCTGTCATAAGGCGCGCGTCCGCGCGCCCATCAGCGCGGCAATTTCGGTAGGCCAGGTAGCTCAGTTGGTAGAGCACATGACTGAAAATCATGGTGTCGGCGGTTCAATTCCGTCCCTGGCCACCA
>Ga0114129_10011076_pt1 | contig 12847 bp, 8 predicted proteins | sample RhiMetdeltSRZDD1_FD_80071 | JGI IMG/M metagenome (GOLD analysis project Ga0114129, IMG submission 80071) | Populus rhizosphere microbial communities from Tennessee, USA - Rhizosphere MetaG P. deltoides SRZDD1 (version 2) (version 2) | ecosystem: Host-associated > Plants > Roots > Rhizosphere >...
AGGAACACGGTGAAGGCGATCGTCCCGATCCGCCCGGCAGTGATCGCGGGGCGTCCGGTCCCTGATGGTCCACCGACGGCGACCGGTACGGTGGCCGGTGCCGGCTCGGGCGGCCGGATTCCGGCCTCGCCGATGGCGAACAGACGCCAGGCCAGCAGGGCGACGTCCAGGGCGATCAGGGCGGTCAGGAAACCGGCCGAAAAGGCGCTGTTGAGCGCCGCCGTGCCACCGACGGTGACGGCCAGGACGGTGGCCAGCAGCAGGATGGCGACTGGGATGGCCAGCAGCATCGCCAGGCGTCGCTCGCCAAGATAGGCCTGTCCAAGTCCTGGAAACAGGAACGAAAGGAAGGCGGCGATTGCTGGGTGACGCCGAGGGCTGCTCGGAGGGTCGATCATGTCCACCTGGAAACCGGGCACGTTCGGCCCAATGCTCGCTGGGCGGGGCCGCATTCTAGCAAAGAGGCTCGCTCGGCCAGTGAGCGTGGCCATTTCCGGATTGTGGTGCCAGGGCGCGACGCCGTGGGTACTACGGTTGGGTGCGGTGCAACTGGTACCTTTGCGCCACCCCCTGATGGGACCCTAGACTACCCAGACCTCGGCCGTGGTCAGCTGCCCGCCGACTGCCCAATCACCGCAGGACGCCGTGCCACCAGAGTCCATCTTCCTCCTCGTTAGCACCGCCGTAGCCGTCCTGCTGGGGGCCGGCGCGGTGGTTGCCGCGTTTCGGGGGCGCTCCGCGCAGACCGCCCTCCAGGCCGTCGAGGTTGAGCCGGCGGACCAGGGCCAGGCGGACAAGTACGAGGTCGATCGTGCGGGCCTCGAGCGTCGGGGCCGTTCGTACGGCACCGCGGTGCGCGTGCTGTGGTGGGTCTCGATCGCCTCGGTGCTGATCGGCGTCGGCCTGTCCGATGCCTACGACGCGAACCAGGCGGCCATCTACGCGCTGGGTGCGATCGCCGTGGTCGCCGCGGTGGTGCTGCATGACGTCCTTCCCGAGCGCCGGCGTACGGAAGCGGTCATCGCCTTCGAGGTGGTGCTGGCGATTGTGCTGACGTCGGTGCTGCTGGTGCTGACCGACTACGCCAGCTCGCCGTTCGTGTTCGTATACCTGCTGATCGCGGTGGCCGTGGCCCTGCAGCTGGGTGGCCCGATCGCGATGGTGGTGGCCATGGCGACCACCTTCGCCTTCCTGGGCGTGCTGGCTCTCGACCCGCAGCTGGCGACGTACACCACCACCGACCTGCTGCGCTTCGGGCTGCAGATCGGCTCGATCTGGCTTCTCGCCTACGTGGCCGGCGTGTTCGCCAGCGGCGAACGCCGCATGCGCAACAGCGTCCTGCAGCTGTCCCGCACCGATGAGCTGACCGGGCTCTACAACCGCAGCCAGCTCTTCCCGACCCTGGAGGAGGAGGTCCAGCGCACCCGCCGCAGCGAGCGCGGCTTCTGCCTGCTGATGATCGACCTCGACGGCCTGAAGGCGGTCAACGACTCCTTCGGCCATCATCGCGGCGACGAGGTGCTGCGCCTGCTGGGCGGCGTGATCCGGCATTCCATCCGGCTGGTCGACACGGCCTACCGCTATGGCGGCGACGAGTTCCTGGTGCTCCTGCCGGAGACCGATTTCGCCGGGGCGTTCGTGGTGGCGGAGAAGATTCGGGCCGGCGCCGAGGAAGTCGGGCTCGCGGCCGGCGGCGGCGAGCTGCTGACCAGCGTGAGCATCGGCCTCGTCTCCTGCCCGGAGGACGGCACCAGCGCCGAGGACCTGATGATCGCGGCCGATCGGGCCATGTACCAGGCCAAGTCGCTCGGCAAGAACCAGGTCAGCGGCAACCCCCGGCCGCGCCGGCTGGCGATCAGCGCCGAGCCCTACCCCGACGAGCCCGTCGTGACACCGATCCTGGCGGCGCCCAGGACGGTCGAGGCGCCATCGGTGATCGAGGTGCCACCCGCTGCCATCCCTGAGCCGCCGGCGGCCGCGATGGCGCCGGCGGCGGACGTGGCCACGGCGATCCCGGTGGCCGCGGAGCCGGAGACGGTGCCGGTCATGGCGTCAGAACGGGTTCCTCAGGCGGAGCCCGGCACGGAGGCCGCGGAGGAGGACGAAGCGGATCCGTCCGAAGTCCGCCGCAACATCGCCACCGCTCGGCTCAACATGGATCCAGATCACCAAATCCGGCGCGCCATGGATGCCTTCCTCTCCCCGACGCGACCGAACGACAACGGCAGCAACTAGCGGGTAGTCGCCACCCCGACCTCTGGTGCCCCCCGATCCAGGGCGATGGATCAACGGGTAGAGTCTCGGATGCATGTCAGACCTGGGAGCCGCCCGCGCCTTCCGCGGCCGGCCGATACGAGTTGCCGCCATCGTCCTGGCCTTAGCGGTGGCGCTGGCGATCGGCGTCGTTCTGGTGCTGCGACCGAATCTGACCGGCATCACGCCGCCCCAGATCCCCGCATTCCTGGATTCGGAAAACGCTGCCGTCCGCGCGGCCTTGGCAGGCGCCGATTCGAACGAAGCCATGATGGAGGCGCTTGCCGCCACCATCGTCGCCGAATACCCAGCCGCTGATGACCTGTGGTCCACCGACAGCACGAAGTTCGAAACCCCTGCGGCTCGCGAGCTGTGGGACGACGACCGGCAGATCTCGTTCGGCAGCAGCCATCCGCCATTCAGCGTGCCGGAGGATCCGAGTTGGGCGGAGGATCCGTACGGGGACAAGACCTGGCAGGGCGATTACCACTCGCTGAGCTGGCTCCTGGTGCCGGCCCGGGCCTACGCCGAGACCGGGGATCCACGGTATCAGCAGCAGGTCAAGCGATATCTGCTTGACTGGATCCGGGACAACCCGCGCGGTCGTGCGCCCTCGGCTCAAGCCTGGTTTGACGGCGCGGTTGGCTATCGGACGGACCTGATGGTCGCACTCTTCAAGCCGGTGCTGGCTGACGTGATGGACGGGGACGACCTCAGCCTGTTTCTGGAGTCGCTGAGAGCCCACGGTCGCGCCTTGCGGAACTACCTGAAGCTCGAGGGCATGGCGGGTCACAACCACAACCTGTTTCACGCTCTCCAGCTCTACAACCTGAGCGTCGCCTTTCCCGAGTTGCGGGGCGCGAACGCCTGGCGACAGGCCGCCCGTGAGCGCGTTTCGACGCTGATGCCTGAGATGGTTGCCGTCGACGAGGGCGTGTCGCTCGAGCAGGCAGCCAGCTACCACCTGTTGGCCATGCAGCTCTTCGCCAGGGCCGATGCGTACCTGACCCGCGTGGATCGAGGGCTGACCGCGGATGAACGGCAGACCCTCGAATCGATGGCCGGCTTCGCAGCCTTGATGGTGACACCCAACGGCGAGCTGCCTGCGATCGGAGACACCCCCTATGGAGCCGATGGCACCCGCCGGCTCGCCGCACTGCGTGAGGCCGGCATCAGCCATCCCTATGCCGATTACGTGCTGACGCACGGCCGCGAGGGCGAAGAGCCACCCGAGGCGAACTTCTTCCCGGAGAGCGGGTACGCCATCCTGCGTCCCAGCTACAGCCGGGGCCCTGCGTGGTCCCGTGACCTCCAGCTGGTGGTCGACACATCGCCGCGCGAGCGGGTGCACGGTCATCACGACGTCATGAATGTGCTGCTCACCGCGTTCGGGCACAGCCTTTTGGTCGACAGCGGGGGGCCCTACGCCTACGGCAGCCCTGAACGAGAGGCCTTCGTGGGCGCCCGAGCGCATAACGTGGTCGTCGTCGATGACGGCTTGGCCGAACCGGGGCCGGTGACGGACCTGGTCGAGACCGACGCCGCCGATCACTCGGTCGTCGCAGGTCGCTACCAGGTCGCACCCGGCGTCTTCGATCAGCGCACGGTGGTCCTGGTGAAGCCGGACCTGGTGGTCGTGGTGGATCGGCTGCAGGCCACCGACAGCGAGGACCACCAATATCGGCTCCTGTACCATCTTCCGCCCGATGCCGACGTCGCGAACGACGGGACGGCGGGCGTCGTCCGGGCAGGGTCGGCAGGCATGGGTTACCGGGTGATCGCCAGCGGCGCAGCGACGACGGACGTCATCACCGGCCAGGAGGAGCCGCTCCTGGGGTGGGTCACCGACGGCCACAAGCGCCGCACGCCCGCGCCGACGCTGAGCGTCGCGCAGACAGATCGGGCAGCGTGGTACGTGACCGTGCTCGCACCCTCAAACGCAGACGATGCGCGTGCGCCGCGGGTGCGGGTGAGGGAGAGCGCTACCTCGCTCGATGTCAGCGTGATCCGTGACGGCCGGACGCAACGGCTTCAGATCCGCGTGGATGGAACGGTCCGCCTAGACCCTGCCTGAGTCGGGCCCTCAGTGGGCCTCTCGAACGCTGGTGTAGTTCGGCAGGATCTCCCACCACACCACGCCAGGCGGCAGCACGACTCGATCGCCGCCGCGCAGGTAGGTGTAGGTGGTGTGGTCCTTCGCTCGCGGCCGCGACCAGTGGACGGGGATCGCCTTGCCGTCGACGTACAGCGTGGCGCGTCCCTGCCCTACCAGGTGGTGGTAGCGACGCGGATAGCCGCCCGGATCCGAGCCGGCGTAAACGACGTCCTCCTTCACGTACTGAACCAGCACGCTGGTTGCGCTGAGCACCTGGCCGGTGCCCGTGTCGACGTGCTCCGAGCCGGCGTCGTTTCGCCGCCAGAAGTGATGCCGAGCATCCCATTCCCAGCCGAACGTCCAGAAGCTGTTGGTTTGGAACTGGACGTGGTCCACTCGTCGGCCGTCCGGCAGCTCAACGTCCTCGCTGAAGCGCAGGTTCGGGTGGAGGTGGCCGACCTTCCGGGCCATCCGATCCAGCTTGGCGTTGTCGCCGAAGTCGTTGCGCACCAGCTGCAGGTCGGCATACAGGTTGTGCGGCGCCGGTCGCCGTGGCGAGCGGTAGAAGTACGGCCATGGGCCGCGGATGCCGTTGACATACGGCATGTGGGCGCGGTGGTAGCGGGCGATCCCCTCCGACTCCGCCCCGAAGAAGAAGGGCAGCACGTGCAGGTCCCGCCACAGGTCGATGCTGTAATAACGACCGGAGCGCACGGGCCCGACCAGGTCCTTCGACTTGCGACACAGGTAGATGCCGGTGAAGCGCGTCACGTCACCCTCGACCGTGGCCTCCACCACCATGTCGGCTCGTCCCAGGTTGGTGACCGGGCGCGCCAGCGGGTGGTTCTCGATCTGGACCGCCAGGGCGGGCAGGTCGAGCCGTGACCGCTTGTCCAGTGCCAGGCCGTTGAGCGGGCAGGTCGCCTCTGGCTCGGGCGTGGGGCTGGGGGTCGGCCGCGGCGTTGGCGTGGGGCTGGGCGACGGCGTGGGGCTGGGGCTGGGGGTCGGCGTGCCAGGGACGGTGGGCTGCGGGGTGGCCTCCGGGGTTCCGCCAAACGCGAGCCAGCCGCCCCCCACGATCGCGATCAGGAGGACGGCTGCGGCGCCAAGCATGACGGTGCGTGAGCGCAGCAGACGCATCGGCCTCCATCCTAGCCTGACTCGCGGGGCCGCTGCAGATCGCTGCTAGACTCGCCGGCATGCCCGGCTTCTCAACCCGCGCGATCCGCGCCGCCAGCCGCGTGCCGAAGGCTCCCCAGCCGCCGATCAACGTCCCGATCTACCAGACCAGCACCTTCGAGGTCTCGAGCGCGGAGGAGCTGGCCGAGCTGCTCGAGTTCTCGCGCCCCGGGCACTCGTACAGCCGCTACTCCAACCCGACCCACGCCGCGTTGGAGGACGCACTCGCCGAGCTGGAGGGCGCGGAGGCATGCCACATCACCGCCTCGGGCATGGCCGCCATCCACGCGGCCATGGTCTCCGTCCTGTCCGCCGGCGACGAGGTGATCGTCCCGCGGGCGGTGTACGGCGGGGTGGTAGGCCTGGCCCAGGCGGTCCTGGCCCGATCCGGGATCGCGGCAACGGCGGTGGACACCACTGACGTCGACGCCGTCGCATCGGCCATTGGCGACCGCACCCGCCTCATCTGGGTCGAGACGATCAGCAACCCGACCACCGCCATGGGCGACGTGGCCCTCCTCGCCGAGCTCGCCCACCAACGGGGGATCGTGCTGGCGGTCGACAACACCTTCGCCTCGCCCTACCTCGCGAACCCGCTGTCGCTGGGCGCCGACCTGGTCGTCCACTCCACGACGAAGTACATCGGCGGCCACTCGGACATCACCGGCGGCGCGGTCCTGGGCAGCGCCGAGCGCGTGGCTGCCGCGCGCAAGATCGTCATCAACGTGGGAGGCAACGCCGCGCCACTGGAGGCATTCCTGGCACTGCGCGGGCTGAAGACCCTGGCGCTGCGCATGGAGCGCCATTCTGCCAACGCCCTGGCCGTGGCCTGCGCGCTGGAGGGTGCGCCGGGCATTGCCGCCGTCCACTATCCGGGCCTCGTCTCCCATCCCCAGCACGACCTGGCGGAGCGCACCCTCCGCGGCGGCATGGCCGGCGGGATGCTGAGCATCGACCTGGCCGGCGGCCGCGCGGCGGGCGAGCGGTTCCTGGACCGCCTGAAGGTCGCCGTCCACGCCACCAGCCTGGGCAGCGCCGAGACACTGTGCAGCCACCCCGCCTCGTCCTCGCACCGGCAGCTGACCGAGGAGGAGCTGGCGAGCGCGGGCCTGACCCCCGGCATGGTGCGCATCTCCATCGGCCTGGAGGATCCGGACGACCTGGTCGCCGACCTGTCGGCGGCAGCGGCCGACGCGGGGTGACCAGCGTCGTCGACCTGTGGCGCGCCATCGACCCCGACGCACGGTTCGTCTCCGGCGCGGCGCGCGCCCTGGGGCGACCGGTGCGCTCGGTGATCCGCACGCGGGCCGTGGCGCCGCACCTGCCGCCGACGGATGACGGGGCGCTGCTGCTGGTCGACGCCGCGGTCCTGCCCGTTCCGTCGGTGGCGTCGCTGCTGGATGCCCTGGCCGATGCGCAGCTGACCCCGGTCGCGATCATCGTGGCCGGCGCACGGTCCGCTCCCGAGGCCGCGGATGCGGGCATGCCGGTGCTCACCAGCGACCAGCCGTCAGCCGCCCTGGCCCGCGCCGCGACCGAGTACCTGGCCGACGAGCCGGCGGCGCTGGAGCGGCTCTCCACCTCGCTCCGGCTGGCCTGTGCCGAGGCCGCCCTCTCGGACCCGCAGCTTGCCACGCCGGCCGGGCTGATCGCGGCGCGCATCGGCCGGGGAGTGGCGATCAGCATCGACGGCGATCTCCGCGCTCTTCATCCGCGGCCCGCCGGCCGCGCGTTGGCAGCGCGGTTTGCCGCCCTGCACACCCGGCTGCTGGGCGATGCGTCCCACGGTCGTCGCGAACCCGCCCGGCAGGCTCGGGAAGGTCTATGGCTGCTCGAACGGCGCATCCGGCCCGGCGCCGCGGCCTGGCTGTTCGACGACCTGCCCTTTGCCGCGGTGGACGAGGTGGCCGCCGATGCGCTGACCGCCACCACGCGCGCCCTCCTGCGCCGGCCCGCGCCGGCAATCGTGCTGGCGGAGCCCGCCTCCGTCTCGAAGCCACTGCCGGCCCCGACGCCGCGGAGCAGCGATCCGCTGCAGGACACGCTGGTGGCCGTGGCGCGCAGCAATGGGCGAGTCGCGCCGGCGGCGCGCCTGCTGGGCGTGCATCGCAACACCGTCCTGTACCGGTTGCGCCGTGCCCGCGACGAGCGTGGCCTCGACCCGCGCCGGCCGCAGGACGCCCTGCGCATCCTGTCCGAGCTGGACCAGCCTCGCGCGCGACCGACCCACTGATCGGACCCTTGTGCACAGTGCACAAGGAATCGGCGCCTGGCCGCCGGGAAGTCGGCGGCCAACCACGGCCGGCCACGGCTAGCCTTGCGGGCGTCCCCTCTCAGCACCTGAAGGAGCCCTCACCCCATGCCGTCAAAGGAGCTGACCGCCGCCCTCAAGCTGGCCGAGGAGCGCAACCTGCGCTTCGTCAGCCTGCAGTTCACCGACATCGTGGGCCAGGTCAAATCGGTTCAGGTCCCGATGCACCAGCTGGAGGAGGCGGTCGAGCACGGGAAGTGGTTCGACGGCAGCAGCATCGAGGGCTTCGCCCGGATCGCGGAGTCGGACATGTTCCTGGTGCCCGACCTGGCCACCTTCTCGCCGATCCCGTGGGAGCCGGGTCACGAGCCGGATGGCAGCGAGCGAGCGACCGGCGCGGCCCGTGTCATCTGCGACGTCTTCACGCCCAACGGCGAGCCGTTCCCCGGCGACCCACGCTGGGTGCTGCGCCGGCAGTTGGAGAAGGCGAAGAAGCTCGGCTACATCCTGAACACCGGCCCTGAGCTCGAGTTCTTCCTGCTCCGCCGCAGCGAGACCGACGTGGAAACGCTGCCCCACGACGCGGCGGGTTACTTCGATCTGTCCGAGGACCTGGGCACCGAGGTCCGCAAGGAGATGATGAACGACCTGGAGGCATTCGGCATCAAGGTCGAGACGGCGCACCACGAGGTCGCCACCGGCCAGCACGAGATCGACTTCGAGTACGCCGATGCGCTGCGCACCGCCGACAACGCCGTGACCTTCAAGACCACGCTCAAGGCTGTCGCCGCGCGACAGGGCCTGTACGCGACCTTCATGCCGAAGCCGTTCTTCGGCATCAACGGATCGGGGATGCACACCCACCAGAGCCTGTGGGACATCAAGAAGGAGAAGAACGCCTTCGCCGATCCGAAGGACGACTACGGGCTGTCCGACACCGCCCGCAGCTACATCGCTGGCATCCTGGAGCACGCGCGCGGCATGATCGGCGTGCTGGCGCCGCTGGTGAACAGCTACAAGCGGCTGGTGCCGGGCTACGAGGCGCCGGTCTACATCGGCTGGGCGCGTATCAACCGCTCCGCGTTGATCCGCATCCCGCAGATCAGCAAGGGCCAGCTGAACTCGACCCGCGTCGAGCTGCGCTGCCCGGACCCATCGACCAACCCGTACCTGGCTTTCGCCTGCATGCTGGCTTCAGGCCTGGACGGCATCGAGCGCGGCCTGAAGCCGCCGGAGCCGGTGGAGGAGAACCTCTATCACTTCGATGCCGCCAAGCTGGCCAGCCGCAAGATCAAGCAGCTGCCGGGAACGCTGCGTGAGGCGCTGGACGAGCTGTCGGCCGATCGCGTCATCGCCGAGGCGCTGGGCGAGCACGTTTTCGAGCGCTTCGTCGAGGCCAAGACCGAGGAGTGGGACGAGTACCGGATGCAGGTGACCGCCTGGGAGGTCGAGCGCTACCTGGAGGCGTTCTAGGCGTCCCTCGACGTCTCAGCGCCAGGTGCCGGGGTTGGCAGGCTCGCCCTCCGAGTCCGTTCCCCGGCGCCCCGCCTCGTAGGCGGCGTCGATGATGCGCCACGCGTCCTCCGGCCCAAGCCAGCCGGCCACGTGCGTCTCGCGACCTTCGAGCGCCTTGTAGGTATCGAAGAAGTTCTCGATCTCGCGCAGCAGGTGCGGCGAGATGGCGTCCATCGCATCGGTGCCATCCCATCGCGGATCGTCGTGCGCCACGGCCAGCACCTTGTAGTCGTGGCCCTTGTCGTCGCTCATGTCCAGCACGCCGATGGGCCGGCCACGCACCACGCAGCCCGGGAAGGTGTGCTCGCTGATGACCACGAGCACGTCCAGCGGATCGCCGTCATCGGCCAGGCTGCCCTCGATGAACCCGTAGTCGCACGGGTAGACCACACTGCTGAACAGGATCCGGTCGAGCACGAACCGATTCCGCGCATGGTCGAATTCGTACTTGTTGCGGCTGCCGGCAGGGATCTCGATGATCACCTCGATCGGCGGACGGGCATCCGGCATGGCGCGAGTATGCGCTCCGCTCAATCGCGGCCGGTCGCGCGTCGGGCCATGGCATCGGCGTAGGCGCCCAGCAGCGCCCGCGCCGACACCTCCCAGCTCAGCGGACCGGTGATTCGCTCGCGGCCGATGCGTCCCATCGCCTCGCGCTTCGCCTGGTCGCCGAGCAGCTCGATCACCACACGACCGAGCGCGGCGGGGTCGTTGGGGCGGGCGTAGACCGCCGCGTCGCCCGCGGAGAAGCGAGTCTCTTCCAGGTCGAAGGCCGCGACCGGCAGGCCCATGGCCATGTACTCGAGCGTCTTGTTCATGGTGCAGTACTCGTTGAAGTCGTTGGCCGGGTCCGGGCTGACCGCCACGTCACTGCTGGCCAGCGTGCGGCGAACCTGCTCGTCGGGGATGCGGCCCGTGAACTCCACGTCGTCTGCCATGCCCTGGTCGCGCACCAGCTGGCGCAGCACGTCGAGCTGGTTGCCGCCGCCCATGGCCACGAAACGGACCTGGCCGGGCATCGCCGCCGACACGGTGCGCGCGGCCTCCACGAACAGGTCCACCCCGTCCTGGGGGCCCATGGTGCCGAGATAGCTCACCAGGAAGCGGCGGCCGTCGCTGATCGCCGGGTCGGGTTCGACCGGGAAGATGCGCTTCGGGTCCGGCGAGCTGCGGACGACGTGCACGTGCTCGGCCGGCACCCCGCCGCGCTCGATCGCAAAGCGGCGGTAGGTCTGGTTGGTGGCGATCACCGCATCGGCGCTGCGGTAGGTCGCGCGCTCGCACCAGCGCAGGAAGCGATGCACCGGACCGCCCTTGCGGCCGCCCTGGGCGACGTACACCTCGGGCGCCAGGTCGTGCTGGTCGTAGATGAAGGCCGATCCCAGGGCCCGGAAGAGACGCCCGATCGGGAAGAAGAAGTCGGGCGGGTTGCAGGCGTGCACCACATCGAAGCGACGGCCCCGCCAGGCGAGCAGGGCCAGGATCAGGCTGGCCGGCATGGCCACCGCGTACTCCGCCAGGTGAGCGACCATGCCTGCGGCGGTGGTCGGCAGCGGGTAGCGGAAGACCTCGATGCCGTCGATCCGTTCGTGCCAGCGCCGGGCGCCCTCGCCCTTCGGGCAGACCACCGTCACTCGCCAGCCGGCGGCCCGCAGGGTCGTCGCCTCGCTCCAGACCCGGCGATCGAAGGGGACCGGCAGGTCCTCGACCAGGATCAGGGCGCGGTCGGCTACGGCTGGTTGTTGATTGCCCATCGCAGCTGGGGTGCGAGTACGGTCGTGATCGTGGCGGTCAGGTGACCCGGATTGCGGTACGCGAGGTAATGATCGAACACCGGCGTGCACGTCGTCTCCTGGCAGAGCCAGTCGATCGGCTCAACCAGGGACACGCCGGCGTTGCGCGCCGCGGTTCGCTCCAGTTGGCGATACGAGGTATTCACCATCCTCGAGCGGGGCTCAAGGCAGGCCTCGATGCGCTCGTTCGTGGCGAGGCATTCGATGGGATCGTCCTTGAAATGTGGCGTCTCGCCGATGAAGACCACCTTATCCGCCGCCGTCTGCAGATCGTCGAGGGTGGCCGTTAGGCCTTCCTGCCAGGACGGCCACATGTCCGACTCCACGCGGTCGCCGGTCACCGGGTCCGCGATCGAGTAGTTCCGCGACGAGGTGACGAAGACGATGGCTGGTTTCAGCTCTCGGATCCGCTCGAGCGCGAGCTCGCGCCACTCGTCGCATTCGTGGAACGCCCGCTGAAGCTCGCGCCGCCAGATCGTCACCTTGGCCGGTGAGCAGCCGGGCTTGATGAGCGGGACCAGCCGCCACGGGGCATCGTCAGCCAGGGTCGTCATGGCCGGTAGCCACATGGCGGCATGCGAGTCGCCGAAGAGCACGGCGGTCGGAGCGGACTCATTGCCGTACGAGCAGTCGCGGAGCGTGGTCTCGTTGATCCCCGAACGACAGCCCTCGAGTCCCGGGGCGCCGCGATCTTCGGTGGCCATCAGCAGCGTTGGCTGGAGATCGTCGGGCAGCGGTCCGCTGAGGAGCGGCTCTGGCAGCGGCGGCTGGGCAACGGTCTCAGGCCCAAGCGACGGGAGCGGCGTGACTGCCTCCGCCCGGACAAAGGGGCCCGACGCCGCGATCGCCCCAACGGCGATGGCGGCTGAGCATCCCCCCGCCAGCGCGAGGGTCCGCCCCATGGACCGTGGCCGCCAGCTCCGGAACGGCGCCTCGATGAACCGCGTGCTCAGGGCGGCAACCCCGATCGATACGAGCGCCAGGAGGATGCGAACCCGAAGGCCGCCCTGGCCGATGATCAGCGGGCCCAGGATGAGGATGGGCCAGTGCCACAGATAGAGCGAGTACGAGATCCGCCCGAACCAGCGCGGCAGACCGGTGGCCAGCAGGCGAGCCGGCAACGCTCCCGGTCGATCGCCTCCGACGATGACGAGGGCGGCGCCGATCGCGGGCAGAAGGCCGCTGACCGCGGGGAACGGCGTCGCGCCGTCCACCGTGAGAACGGCCGCCATGATCAGCGCCAACCCGGCGAAGCCGAGCACGTTGCCCATCCAGCGTGGCCAATGGGCCGGCAGCGACAGCACCTCGAGCGCGACCAGGGCCCCGAGCGCCAGCTGCCACGCTCGGGTCGGAAGCGAGTAAAACGCCCATGGTGGTTGGACGCTGGCAACCACGACCGCCAGGACGAATGACGCGGCAGCCATCGCCCCGACGATCGACCACCAGCTGCGGACAGGGAGGAACCGCGCCAGCACCAGCAGGAGCAGCGGCCAGAAGAGATAGAACTGCTCCTCGACGGCCAGCGACCAGAAATGCAGGTATGGCGAAGGCAGCGTGTCGGCCGCGAAGTAGTCCGTGGCGATGAGGGCGAAGCGGTAGTTCGATACGTACAGGGAGGCAGCGGCTGCATCGCCGGCCACGCCGGGGAACCGTACCGGCGAAAGCACCCCGGCGGACACGATCAGCGTGACCACGATCACGATCAGCGCCGCTGGCAGCAGGCGCCTGGCCCGGCGCGCGTAGAAGGTGGCCATCGCAATG
>Ga0114129_10011077_pt1 | contig 12847 bp, 12 predicted proteins | sample RhiMetdeltSRZDD1_FD_80071 | JGI IMG/M metagenome (GOLD analysis project Ga0114129, IMG submission 80071) | Populus rhizosphere microbial communities from Tennessee, USA - Rhizosphere MetaG P. deltoides SRZDD1 (version 2) (version 2) | ecosystem: Host-associated > Plants > Roots > Rhizosphere >...
GCGGCGTGGCACTATTTCAGGAAGGATCGCCTGAAAAGCCGGACCGTTCATTGCAGTACCAAGCCCGAGAGTGAAAGTAAGCAAGAGCAGCAACCAGGGCGTGACTATCCCGGCCAAAGTAAACACTCCCAGCGCGGCCGCCGAGACGAGCATCCAGCTCTGCGTGATCAGTAAAAGCCGACGGCGATCAACTACGTCAGCGAAAGCTCCCGCCGGCACGGCGAGCAAAACGATGGGAAGGCTACCGGCAGTTTCAACCAATGCTACAAGTATTGGCGATGTCGTCAGTGAAACCATCAGCCAAGATTCGCCGACGTCCTCCATCCACGTACCGATGTTGGACGCGACGGTAGCTATCCACAGCGCACGGAAGATCGGCTCAGCGAGAGGACTCCACGGCGAAACGGCCTCTGGTACTTTCAGCGTCGCATCTTGTTCCGCAAATTGAGTATGGGCTGGACGACTCATATCAGCTGCTTTTAGCGTATCGTGTCGTGTCCTTATCCGCCACGATGCTTTTAGGCCGTGATTAGTTCGCGGGCGGGTTTTGGTTGGAGGTTACCGTCAGCAACTTGCAGGTACTCTTTACCTCCTCTCCCTCGACGGGAGAGGATTGAGGTGAGGGTGACTTATATTCGCTTCCGGCACCCCTATCCAAACCTTTCCCCGTCGAGGGGAAAGGCTTGCATGACCCCCGCGCATTTACTCTGTTTCAGATCTTTTCCATCGGAGGCGGCGCATCATAGACCATGACTGCATTAGACAAAACAACCGCAGCCGAACCACCACGGATTGGATGCATTGTGGTCCGTCGAACAATTCTGCGCGCTGGCGAGTGTAGCCGATCCCATGGAGGCACCCCGTGTTGCAGATGCTGCGGAGCCAGCGCGTGATCGTGAATACCCGCCGTAAGTTTTCACCGGCGACCAGTCGGGACTAATGGGAAGCGGCGGCGGCGCAAGCTTCGAGAATGCTTCGCTCGCATAAATGATCTTACCGCCGACAATCGTCAGCACCGATTCGATTCTCTTGATCTCCTCTTCAGGAACAGCGAAGTAGTCGGCCGAGAGAACCGCCAAATCCGCGAGCTGACCCGGGACGATGGATCCTTTTTTACCGTCGTCGGAGGAAAACCAACTGCTTCCCACGGTGTAAAGACGGAGCGCCTCCATGCGATCGAGGCGATTAGTTTCTGGATAAAGCGCCGTACCGCCGACAGTCTTGCCGGTGACGAGCCAGTAAAGCGACAACCATGGGTTGTAGCTCGAGACACGGGTGGCATCCGTGCCTGCACCGACAGGAACTCCCACCTGAAGCATTTTTCTTATCGGAGGCGACGATGCGGCCTTTTCTTTGCCGTAGCGCTCGATAAAGTATTCGCCCTGGAAAGCCATCCGGTCCTGCACGGCGATGCCACCGCCGAGCGCTTTGATCCTTTCGATATTGCGGTCCGAAATCGTTTCGCAGTGGTCGAAAAACCAGTGCAGACCGTTAAAAGGAACTTCACGATTAACTTCTTCGTAGACGTTTAAGGCGCGCGTGATCGTCTCGTTGTAGGTTGCGTGGAGCCGGAATGGCCAACGATTTTGAACCAGATGCTGGATGACCGGCTTCAGCTCTGCCTCCATGGGAGGGGGCATGTCGGGCCGCGGCTCCAGGAAATCTTCGAAATCTGCAGCCGTGTATACGAGCATCTCACCGCCGCCGTTTACGCGGCAGAAATCATCACCCTCACCGAACTTAGTCATACGGGTCCATTGCTGGAAGTCGGCCAATTCTCCCTTCGGCTTTTGGGTGAAAAGATTGTATGCGAGACGGACCGTGAGCTCACCGCGCTTGTGCAGTTCGTTGATGACTGCGTAATCGTCTGGATAATTCTGAAAGCCGCCGCCGGCGTCAATGGCACTCGTAAGGCCGAAGCGGTTCAGCTCGCGCATGAAGTGGCGTGTCGAGTTGAGCCGGTCTTCACGCGACAGCTTCGGTCCCTTATCCAGCGTGGAATACAGAATGCTCGCGTTCGGCTTCGCAATGAGCAGCCCTGTTGGATTACCTTGCTTGTCGCGCTGAATTTCCCCGGCAATCGGCGGCGGCGTGTCTTTTGTATAACCCACGGCGCGCACTGCCGCGGCGTTCAGAAATGCGCGGTCATAAAGATGCAGGACGAAGACCGGAGTGTCTGGCGCAGCAAGATTGATTTCTTCCAAGGTCGGCATGCGCCGCTCAGCGAACTGGAACTCTGTCCAGCCACCGATGACGCGCACCCATTGAGGCGGAGGAGTCCGCGCCGCTTGTTCCTTCAACATGCGCATTGCGTCTGAGAGTGACGGCACACCGTCCCAGCGCAGCTCCATGTTGTAGTTAAGACCGCCGCGGATCGGATGCATGTGCGAATCATTGAGACCGGGGATAACCGTCCTGCCACCAAGATCGATGAGTTCTGTCTTTGCGCCTCGTAGTCGCATCATCTCTTCGTTGGAGCCGACGGCGAGAACCCGTCCATTTTGAACGGCAACTGCTTGGACGAAGGGGCGTGGCCCGTCAACCGTTGCGATGCGCCCGTTAGAAACAATCATTTCGGGTTCGCGGCTGCCTCGGCTGTCTCCGTTTGTGGTAGACAGGCCACAACCTGCCAACGCGTACGACAGGCCGAAAGCGCCCGCGGATTTTAAAAAATCTCTTCGTGTCGGGTTCTTTCTCATAGGAATCTCGCAATTTAGAGGTTGTCGGAGGTTATCGCCGGTGACAACGCGCGCTTACTTTTTCTGCATGATTACGTTTTGCGCTTTTTGATAACTCTCGATAAGCGCCGCATAGTTCGGCGCGACCATCGTATACAACTTCGCCAGTTCGGAGGCTTCGGGTCGGTTCCACGTGCGGTGAACTTCGCACAGGACGGCATTGGCCGAAGTGGGGATGACGCCGGCTTGTACGAAACGCGCTACCGTCGTTCTGGACGCCATTTCGCTCGGGTCGCCCGAAGCATCGATCACCGCGTACACCTTGTAGCCTGCCGCTTTGGCATCGAGGGCCGGAAACATGACACAGACGCTCGTCCAGACACCGGCCATGATCAACGTCTTTTTACCGGTTTCGCGCACGGTTTTGACGAAGAGTTGGTTGTCCCATGCATTGACTTCTCCCTTGCGGGGCACAAAGATCCCGCGGGGCGCCGCTTCCTGAAGCTCCGGCATGAGCGGACCGTTCGGTCCATTCGGCTCCGAGGCAGTCATTATCACCGGCAGTTCCATCAGCGCCCCGAGCTTCGCGAGCATGGTCGTGTTAGCCCGCAATTCGGCTACGCTGATGTCCTTCACCGTTTGAAACAGGCCCGCTTGGTGATCCAGAAGCAACAAGGCCGTATCCGTAGGGTCGAGCAAACCCTTGCCTCCGCCAGGCTCGTGTTCGATTCCATCGTGAATCGCGTTCTTGCCGTCCGCTTGGAAGATAGCCATAAAAACCTCCTTTTTTGTTAGGGCGACCTTCGTAGTCACCAGTTAGTTAATGAACAATAAAGCCTTTCGCGGTCTCAAATGTCCTGTATGATCTCCGCCACGAACCACTGCCGTCCGTCGGTCTGGTCAATAGTTTTTTTGGCTTGATCTGATCCCCAAAAATCACGTTATGATCACCCGTTTCGACCTCCAGCACTTTCTGCAACTCAGCCAAGCGTGCCGCTTTAATTCGGCCGCTCAACGCAAAGACAACAAGTCTTCCATTGATCGATCGTTCAACCTTAAACATCGATTTGGGCGTTCAGCGCATGCTTGGAGCGGTGCAAGACGAACACCATTCGTAAGCGATTGAAAAAATTGGAATCAGTAGGCGACAAGCTGCCGACTTTTCGGAAATTGCCGAAAATTCGACAGGGATTTCACGAAGGAGAGCGACTAAACGGTTTTGAAGCGATGCGTGCTGATCTTCAGTGATCTGATCTTCGAATCCAGAGTCGATCGCGGAATGCCGAGCTTGGTGGCTGCGCCTGATGGGCCGGACACGCGTCCCTTGGTTTCAGCTAAGGCAGCCTCAATCCTCTCCTTCTCTCGAACCATAAGCTCTTCGGAGAGCGGGCGGCTCACGGGCTGAACCTTGAGCGGCTCCCGAGAGAGCCAATTCTCATCAATCATAAGGCTTTCACTGTCACAGACAATCACGGACCGTTCAATGACGTTTTGAAGCTCGCGAATATTGCCCGGCCAGGGATAGGAACGGAGTAGTTTCAGGCTCTCCTTATTGATGCTTTTTATCTTCTTCCCCGCTTTGCTGGCATAACGATCAATGAAGTACTCCACCAACATGGGAATATCTTCTCTTCGTTCGCGCAGCGGAGGAACTTCGATGGGAAACACGCTGAGCCGGTAGAACAGATCGCTGCGGAAAGCGCCGGCGGTTATAGCAGCTTTCAAGTCACGATTGGTGGCGGCAATCACCCGCACGTCGGCTCGAATCGTTTGTGTTCCACCGACGCGTTCAAATTCATGTTCCTGAAGCACACGCAAAAGCGTCATCTGAGTATCTGCTGGAAGATCGCCGATTTCATCGAGGAAGATCGTGCCACCTTCGGCAAGCTCGAAACGTCCCAGTCGCCGCTGGAGCGCGCCGGTGAACGCACCTTTCTCATGACCGAACAGTTCCGAAGCGATCAGTGACTGCGGAATCGCGGCACAGTTCACGCTGACAAAGGCCCGAGCCGACCGCGTTGACCGCTTATGAATCGCACGCGCGACGAGCTCCTTACCCGTTCCTGTTTCGCCGGTGATGAGCACTGTGGAGTCGGTCGGGGCTACCTTCGCCACTTGCAACAAGACATTTCGCAGTGCTGCTGAGGAACCGACGATCTCCTCGAACATGGATGCTTTGTCGATTTCTTCACGCAGCGCGACGTTCTCTCTTTGCATTTTCTCTTCCGCTTGTTTCCGATCCTCGATGTCTGTCGCCGTTATGCAGCGCCTAATAATTTCTCCCTGTTCGTTTCGTAGCGGGTTGGAACGGATTAGAAACCAGCGATACTGTCCGTCTTTTCGAAGTAAGCGAGCTTCCGCTTCCCACGAGGCCCCACCCGAGATGGCGCGCTGCCGTTGGTCCAGTACTTTCGCCAGATCATCCGGATGCAAAACCCTCTCGAAAAAGTCCTCTGCTTGAACCTCTTCCAGGCTCATACCGTGGTATTCCAGCGTTCCCTGATTTGCATAAAGACGAGTCCCGTCGGGTCTCGCGACAAGAATGTGCTGAGGAACGAAATCGATAAGCTGCCGCAGCTCACGCTCGTCTTGTTGGATCCTCTGTTCTGCAATCTTGGTCGCGGTAATATCAGTCACCGCGCCAACAAACTCGATTTGGTCCAGCTCATCCCTTATCCCATGGGCCACAACATGGAGATATTTGGTGGATCCATCCGGCATCAATAATCGATGTTCAAGATCAAAGTTTTTTCCGTCTTGACGGGCGCGGTCGATTACCTGTTGGACGAGAGTTCTGTCTTCCGGATGGAGTCGTTGCAGTACCAGCTCCGCTGAAGGCTTAGCCGCTCGATCATATTCAAAGATCCGGAAGGTTTCTTCTGACCAGAAGACTTCTCCACTGGATACACTCCAACCGAAACTGCCGGTCTGACTGAGCCTCTGGGCGTCCGCCAGGTACGCTTCCTTGCGCCGCAACTCCTGGGTCATGCGCTCTTGATCCGTAATATCCATAAGAGTGCCGATGAAACGAGTGACGACTCCGTTCTCATGCACCGGCGTACCAACGCAACGTATGACTCGAAGCTCGCCGTCAGGCCGGATGATGCGCTTTTTGACGTCGCAGCCTATGCCTTCCGCTACCATTTGATTAATTGATCCCTCGACGAACTCGCGGTCTTCAGGATGCACTCTAGTCAAATAGTCCGCGATCGTTGGGATCCCTTTTGCCGGGTCGAAGCCAAGAATCTCGTACAACTCCTTAGACCAGTAATCGCAAATTAACGATGGAGTGAATGACCAGCTTCCGGAGTGAGCGAGTCGCTGCCCCTCGGCGAGGTAGAAGGCGCTTCGTTCTAACTCCTCTTCGGCCCGTTTGCGCTCGATGAACTGGCCTATCTGGCTGCCGATGGTCGCCATCATATCGAGCAGGTCCTGGTCGGGCTGCCTCTTCTCCTGGCTGAAAAAGTCCATGACGCCAACGACTTCGCTGCCGAGCAGGATGGGAAAGGCGAAGGCCGCGTGCAGCCCTTCGCGCGTTGCGATGGGCGCGCGTGGAAAATTAGAATCCTGGACGACATCGGGGATGTAGGCGGGCTGACCGCTGGACCAGACTCGGCCCGGCAGACCTATCCCGGGCATGAAAGTCCTTTCGCGGCTCGTAGCGACAAACTGCGCGGCTTCTAGGGATTCTTTGTGCCACACCTCGACGAAGCGCAGCACCCCCGCCGCTCGGTCTGTGCGCCATAACTCACCCAGGTCCCATACCAGGCACTCGCACACCGCCTGCAGTATTTTTGGCGTGGCTTCTTCGAGAGTAGCCGCTTCTGCTAGTACCTGTGTGACGGTGTGTTGAGCCACGAGGCGTTGCTCGGCCCGTTTGCGCTCGGTAATGTCCGTCGAAATGCCGCTTGCAAGGTAGGGCTGCCCCTGATCATTGAGACGAAGCACACCACGCTCGTGAATCCATCGTATGGCACCATTCGGCTGCATGATGCGATACTCAATGTCGTGATAATTGACCTCCTCACCGGCTATCCACCGTGCGAAGGTGTTGTTGACGCGATCACGGTCTTCCGGAACAATGGTCTCTGTCCAGAGACGCGGATTCCGATACAGATCTTCGACCGGAAGACCCCAGATATATTCAAAGCTCGGGCTCACATACAAAATCTTTTCCGGCTCCAGGGCCGTGAACCAGATCACGTCAGGGATCGCGTCGCCCATCCAGCGAAAGCGCTCCTCGCTCTCCCGGAGCGCCTCCTCCTTTTCTCGCCGCTCCCCGATCAGGGCCGCGACGAACATCAGCGGGGTTGCCAGAACCGCCAGGGAGATCTGCAGCGCGAGCACGTTCTCGGCGGGTGTTTGGGCGACGTGAGGTCCTCGGCCGCTAATCGTCTCTGAAATGGAGTGGGCCGCAACAACCAGCAGAAGCACAGACAGGCCGCCAGGGCCGAAACGGACAGACGCCCATAGCAGAAATGGCAGCGGCGCGTAGAGCTGAATCGGGATACTTTCAGCTCCGGGCGTCGTCCAAGTGTGAGTCACGAACAGTGTCCCAACAAGTCCGCCGGCGAGCAGAGCCAACTCTCCGTACCGCTGAACACGAAGGCCCCGCAACCCGGCCAGCCCGCTTTCGGCAGCCATCAGGATCAGAGGCGCCACCGTTAGGCCGGTGATCATGTTGTTTAGAAACCGCCCCCGTGACACAAGCCAGTAATCGGTTTCCCATCCGACAGAAACGAAAAGCCACGCAGCCAGGAACGATACCATGGCCGGGGCGATGATAGCTGCTATGAGAACGAACAGGGTCATGTCGCGCAGGGTATTGAACCGGGGAGGCGCAGCAGCAAAGCAGCGCAAACCCATTGCAGCGACGATGACCTGGGCCACATTAGCAAAGAAAGGGTAGAGTAATACGAATACAGAGCCGCCGTCTCTTGACTGGGCGACGAGGTGAGCAGGAAGTGCGGCGAGAAACCAGATTGCCCAGGTGCGCGGGGGTGTTAGCAGCAGCACAGCCAGGAGTACAGCGTTCGGCGCCCAGATGATGGAGCTGCGCGTGGAAGGGATCCTCAGCATGAACGCGAGCTCAGCGCCGACATAGTAGCCCGCGCATACCAGGAGTGCGATCAGAGCTGTGTGCTTTACGCCATTCTGTCCAGGGACAGAGTCTCCCATTTCTCAGTCCTCGGGCTTGGCAGCAAACAGACGAAAGGACATCGATTGCGTTCCACCGACACGTTCTAATTCGCTGACGACTTCAACAGATAGCGCAAACCTTACTGGCATACCAGAGCTAAATCATCGACTACGGGTTTCGGCAAACGAATCTCCGCGGCAGGACGGGCTACACAGAAACCCAATGTTAAATTCTTGTTACGAAATCGTGCTCATCTCCGGACCTTTCCCGTAGGGGGGTTACCGCCTAAGGCGACCGCGCTCCAATGATAGTGGAAAGTCGGCGAAAGCCGCTGCCAAGGAGAAGAATGGGGCCTCCTCGGAATTTGCGGGTAGCTGCCAGCAGCAATCAATCAAAGACAACGGATACCGACCGTGTTCAATCGACTTGGGACTGACGGTGATGTCAACAAAGCCATTCGATTGGCGTGCGCTAACTCCTTCGACGAAAAGCAATTAAAGACCCAATCGCATTACCCAACCGCGAAGCTCTGGAACAACTCAATCGGGTTACCCGACGGATCTTCAATGAGGATTTGCTTGCCCCCATTGCCGGTGACGATTTCATTGCGAAACCGTCCTCCTGCGTTCTTAAGTTTCGCAACCGTCGCTTCCAGGTCCTCGACATCAATCTGGATTCGGTTCCAGCCACCTGGAACAGGTTGCTGACCACTAGGCATCGCTTGTCCGGCTCCGCCTGCGCCCGGCCGGTTGAGCAACAACTGTAAATCCCCCCGCGACAAACTCGCGAAGCCTGGAGCCGGATGCATTTCGAGCTTGAAGCCGAGCATGTCGGTATAGAAAGGAATCGCCGCATCGACATCGCTAACGATGTATCGAACGCTGACTTTGCCCATGATTTTTCACCTCCAAGAAATGATTTCTCAATTGATGGATTATTTAACGGTTCCTGCGCGTATTTATCGCACCGCGTTGCTATCGTGCGACAGCTTTCATAGTGCTCATGCATGCACGGCTATAACGATCGTCGAACTAGATCAACAAGACAGATGACGAAGGCCAATCCGCTGGCGACCGTGCGTGCCCAGTGAAGATAACCCCAACGGACGAGAAGCGCGCCGAGGTCGGCAGGCGCTAGCTCGTGGCCCTGAAACAATGCATCGTTGACGGGTTTAATCACGATCAGCGTGAACGGAACCGCGCTGCCGATGAGGACAGCGATGACCAACCATAAACGACCTCCACGGCTCAACCAGGCCGCAATCGCGCTTGCACAGCCGACTAAAGCGAGGCTCGCCTGAAGGATTGCAGCGCGCCGGTACATCGGCGGAAAAAACCGTGTTGCGAAGTCGGCGCCCGTTTCCAGCGCCGCCGGATGCTGCACCAGCGAGATGTAGAGCGCCGCTCCAAAGAACACGCCGCAGCAGAACGTCGCTATCAGCTTCGTTGCCTCAAGCATTGTCGCCTAATAGATATCGGTTACCGGCGACGCGCCATTTTCTCAGGAGATCTCCCGGCCTCGCCCCCGCGATAGAGATATATAAACGGTTCATGATAATTCCTCCTTATATTGTTACTGCTAAGCTTAGAACGTTTGAAGGGCACGACAACGGACATTTTTTGTTTGGCCGTCAAGCGCGAATGGGCCAGGCATCACTCGTCCGAAAAGGCGACATTTCGGCACGTGCCGATAAGCAGTCAGACGTTCCTCGTCACAAGCCCCAGAGGTCGAAGTAAAAATCCGGAAACTCTCCTGATTTCGCCAACTATAAATGTTTTCCGGACATCGATCCGTCTGGCACAAAGCTTGCCCAAGCTAACACACCAAGGTCAATCGAAAGGGGCAATGTCAATGTCTACGAATCTCCAAGCGAAGAGATATACATTCAGCGGGTTCGAGCAGAAAGCCATGCGGCGGCAAGAGATCATTAAGACTACTTTGGGAGAACTTATCGTTGCACTGACTGACGAGGTTAAGCCCTTCGTCCGTGATCCGTCGGTGCTGTACAAGGTGGTCTCGTGGACCCTAAATGACGTTTTAACTCGCCACCGCCTGCGAGCTCAAAAGGAGCCACGACGAAGTTATCCAAGTCATTTGGCTAAAGCGTTGCCTTAATTCCTTCTCCATAGAAGGAGCACGAACGCCTTTTTAGATTTTCCGCAGCCACGGGTTCGGACTGCTCTACAACTAATTTTTTCGTTCTGTTGCCACACGAGTGTTTTCTGGGCTCTGCAATCAACGCGGTCCGATGCGCAGGGTCATCGTTGCCAGATAGATCTCGCGCAGGAAGTACACCAAGCCAAGAAAGAAACACAACATCGCCGCGATGAACAGCAGGGCCACCGGAATCGACGCGTCAAAGCGCAGGAAGGCGCTCAGGAAGAGAACCGCGATCACGGTGCAGACGAGGAGCGCTGTCGTCGTACATAGCGTGATGGCGCGTCCGTTCAGTTTTGCCCGTCGTGATAGCACCGCGAGATCCGCGCGCAGTATTGCGAGAGATTCTGGTGGAGCCCCGTCTAGCCTTTCCTCCAAGACACGAGCGCGATCGATCACTCGACCCAGCCTGTTGGTCATGACCGAGAGAATAGCCGCGATACCAGTGAGAAGAAAAACCGGTGCGATAGCCAGTTGGATCGCATGGGCGACAGCGACGTCCGAGAATTCAACCGCGAAACCTCCTCCAAACATAAGCCTACTCTAAGCGTCAGAGATTAAAGTCCAAGGCCTTTTCATCCTCTCCGAACTGTATGGACTAGACAAGTGCCTCGTGTGAAGCTCGCCTTGCCCCTGCTCCAATCAAGGTTGATCTGTCTTTAGCATTTCGCCGCGTTTTTCACACCGTCGGGATGGTCCCGCCGTCGATGACGTACTCGCTTCCGGTGATCGACGAAGCTCGTTCCGATGCGAGGAATGCAACCAGTTCGGCGACTTCCTCCGGTCGGTTCGGCCTGCCCAGTGGAATGCCGCCGAGTGCGTCCATGATGCGTTGCCTTGCGGCATCCTTGCTGATACCGGTTCGTTGGGCGATTTCGTTGACCATTCCCTGCGCGGCTTCGGTTTCAGTGTATCCGGGCGCCACGGTGTTGACGCGAATACCCTTGGGACTGACCTCCTTGGAGAGCCCCTTGCTGTAATTCGTGAGGGCGGCCTTTGCGGCTGCATACGCTAGGGTGGCTTCAAAGAGCGGGAGGGTTCGCTGGATCGACGAGATATGGATGATCACGCCCGAGCCTTGCTTCAACATCGATGGAAGAAAAGCGCGATCCAGTCGGACGGCGCCGAAGAGGTTCGTGTCGAATGCATGTTGCCAATCGTTATCGGACAACGCCAAGACACCCCCGCCCGCCGCCGCCGAGCCGCCTACGTTGTGGATCAAGATGTCGAGGCCGCCGAGACGATCCGTCACCGCGTTGACGACCTGATCGATCCCTGCGCGCGTACTGATGTCTGCTTGAACGAACCGATCGGACGTGCCGCCAGTGGGCAGCGATCGCGCAGTGGCGATCACCTTTCCACCGCCGCGAATCAGTCGCTCCACAATGGCTTCACCAATACCCCTGGTCCCACCCGTAACCAGGATTCGTCTGGCACTAAAATCGGCTGCCTCTCGCGTTTGCGGTTCATTTTGCATATGTACCTCCGAGCGCGTCGCTCGCCGCCCGCTCCTGCATATCCTCCCCGCTGCGCCGCCTGGTCGAAATCAAGCTTATGCCCTTCGGCTGGCGACTCCTGACTTCGTGCTTCAGTGGCTTGTCAAATTCTAAATCGTTGCGTATTGATCCCCAGGCGCTTGATTTTTGATTCGAGAGTCTGGCGAGGGATTCCGAGCTTGGCTGCCGCGCCCACCGGGCCGGCGATTCTCCCGCGGCTCTCCGCCAGCGCGATTTCGATCATCTCTTTTTCTCGGCTGATAATGGCGCCGACGTATGGAACCGCTGGCCCGTGGACTTCGGGCGATTCGCGCTTGATCCAGGTTTCGTCGACGGTGAAGGTATCGCCATCGCAAAGGATAACGGCCCGTTCGATGACATTCTGCAGCTCGCGAATGTTGCCGGGCCAGCCTTTCCCTTCGTTTAAATCACATCGTGACAAAGTATCCGAGTGCTCCGTAATCCCTATTTCGTGGACGGTCTCCAATGCGGCGGGTATGTGCGCTGGTAATTCGGTAATGATTCGATGCGCTGGACCCATCTGGCAACGTTGGGAAAGATTTGGGCAAGCGGGAGCAGGCCCAAATTGAAAGGCTGGGCGGCTTCTTTGGACGCAGCGCGCAGGAGCAGCTGAACCAGTGGAAATATGCCGATGTCCGCTGCGGAAATCGTATCGCCGACGAGCCAGGACGACCGCGCCAGGCGCTCGTTGATCGTCTCGAGTTCGCGGCGCACCGTCTGGGCGGCCTCTTGGATTTCTTCGACTTTGTCCAATCCTTTGCCAAAGAAAATCGGCCGAACGACCTTGTCAGCGGCAGTTACGATATACGATTCACATTCAACGAGCGCACGCCAAATCAAACCTGTTTGTTCGGGTGTTTTGCCGAATAGCGGCGGCTCGGGATATTTCTGATCGAGGTAACTCATGATTGCCAGCGATTCGTTGAGCACGAAGTCTCCGTCCTTCAAAGTCGGGACTTTGCCGCGGGGATTTAGCTGAAGATAAGCCTGTGCCTTGTGGTCCCCTTTGGAAAACTCCAAGAGTTTCGATTCATAGGCCAGCCCCTTCACTTCCAAAGTCAGCATGACGCGCCAAGCAAATGGACTACCGCTACCCCAATAAAGTTCGATCGCCATGGCTCTCCCTCCTCTATCATTTACTGTTCTGGACTGAAGCCAAAGTGAATCCTCTCTTAATAAGGCAACCTCAGATCTCTTAGCTCTTCGTCTCTAGCAACTGCCCCGTTTTGCATCCCGGCTGTTATCGGACTACACCGTCCGGCCAGGAAGGGGTATCTCGCAAAAGTTGTTCGCCTCCACGCGGAGCGGTCGGTTCGACTTAGCGTTGTAATTTTCGTGAGCGATATGACCGGTCA
>Ga0114129_10011078_pt1 | contig 12846 bp, 11 predicted proteins | sample RhiMetdeltSRZDD1_FD_80071 | JGI IMG/M metagenome (GOLD analysis project Ga0114129, IMG submission 80071) | Populus rhizosphere microbial communities from Tennessee, USA - Rhizosphere MetaG P. deltoides SRZDD1 (version 2) (version 2) | ecosystem: Host-associated > Plants > Roots > Rhizosphere >...
CCGTTTCGGTACCACGGGATTTAAGACGGTTTTTTAATTCTTCAACCGAAGGCGGATCTATAAATATCGACAGCGTAGTATCGGGATACTGTTGTTGCACATGGATGGCGCCTTTTACATCAATATCCAGCACCGGTACCTGGTGGTTGTTCCAGATGCGGTCGAGCTCAGATTTTAAGGTGCCGTAATAATTGCCCTCATATACCATTTCCCATTCAACAAACTCATTATGCTGTATTTTTCTGTTGAAGTCGTCAACGGTCATGAAATAATAATCTACCCCACTTTTTTCGGTCGAACGACAGTTGCGGGTGGCCGCAGATACCGAAAAGGCCAGCTGGGGAAATTCTTTTAATAAAAAACGGGTAATAGAAGTTTTTCCGGCCCCTGAAGGAGCTGTTATGATAATGATCTTGTTGTTGGGTTGAAACATTATGCTTTTGTGGTTTGTGGTTTTAACATTCGATATTTATATCCTTTTTATTTCAGCTCCCAACTGCTGCAATCTCCTATCTATATATTGGTAGCCGCGATCGATTTGCTCAATATTCTGAATAACACTTTTTCCCTCGGCGCTAAGGGCGGCAATTAATAGCGAAACCCCGGCGCGTATATCAGGGCTGGTCATTTGAATGCCGCGCAGATTCTGTTCACGACCCAGGCCTATAACCGCAGCGCGATGGGGGTCGCATAAAATGATCTGGGCGCCCATATCTATCAGTTTATCTACAAAGAACAACCGGCTTTCGAACATTTTTTGATGTATCAGCACACTGCCGCGCGCCTGGGTAGCTACTACCAGCACAATGCTCAGCAGGTCGGGTGTAAATCCCGGCCATGGATGATCGTAAATGGTAAGTACCGATCCGTCGAGAAAAGTTTGTATTTCGTATATGTCCTGGGCCGGCACATGAATATCGTCGCCTTTAAAATTAAGCTGAATGCCCAGCTGCCTGAATTTATCGGGAATGATGCCCAAATGTTCAATACCGGCATTTTTAATGGTAATATCGCTTTGGGTCATAGCCGCCAGGCCAATAAACGAACCGATCTCGATCATATCGGGCAGCATGCGGTGTTCGGTGCCACCCAGATAATTTACTCCTTCAATAGTTAACAGGTTGCTTCCGATGCCGCTTATTTTGGCGCCCATGCGGTTGAGCATTTTGCACAACTGCTGTATATAAGGTTCGCAGGCTGCATTGTAAATGGTAGTAATGCCTTCGGCCATAACTGCTGCCATAATAATATTGGCGGTACCGGTTACCGAAGGTTCATCGAGCATCATGTTCGTGCCTTTGAGGTCGGGCGCCTCCAATTGAAAAAATCCATCCTCGGGCAGGTAATGAAACGATGCGCCGAGTTTTTCAAAACCAATAATATGAGTGTCGAGCCTGCGGCGGCCGATTTTATCGCCACCGGGCTTTGGTATAAATGCTTTTCGAAAACGCGCCAGCATGGGACCGGCCAGCATAACAGAACCGCGTAACCGACCGCTTTTTTGCTTATAGTCGTCACTGCGCAGGTAATCGATATTTACGTCATCGGCCTGAAAAATGCAGGTATCGCGTTGCGGGCGATCGACTTTCACATTCATTTCGGCCAGCAGTTCGATCAACAGGTTTACATCGAGTATATCGGGAATATTGCTGATAGTAACTTTTTCGGGTGTTAACAGTACGGCGTTGATAATTTGCAGGGCTTCATTTTTAGCACCCTGCGGAATGATTTCTCCGCTTAATTTTTTACCGCCAATGACTTCAAAAGAATTCATAGTTTACTTTTCGCTGGTTTTTATGCCGGTTATTTTGACTAATGGAATAATTATAGAATTGCAAATATAAAACCCCGGCAAAAGTAATTACTGCCGGGGTTTTTATTTATTTATTACCCTCTAATTGTCCCCTGAGGGACCGGGTTCAAAAATTCATACTTCTTACTTTCTACCGCTTATTTTCCGTACCTCTTCTTAAACTTGCCGCCCCTGTCGTTACGGTCGTTACGGTTATCACGGCCACCGCCGCCGCCGTCGCGGTTATCGCGGCCACGCGACTGGAATTTGCCGCCGCCGCCACGTTTGTTGCGGTAATCGCCATAGCCGCCACGATCGCGATCACGGTCGCGGTTGTCGCTGGGGCGATGCTGGCGCACATAAGGCGTATTGGTGAATGTTAACTGTCCAGCTGTAATGTTGGTCAGCTCACCCTGAATGGCATCGTCGTGCACGGTTTCTTTATGCCAGTTGTTATACGCCAGTTTCATGTAGTAGGCAATTGCATTGGCAAAGCCCTGGCGTTTTTCGGGACCCTCTTCCTTCAGCGCTTTATTGATAACCAGCTCAAGATTTTTACCCAGGTGCGAGAATTTGGGATATCGCTTGGGATAGGGAAGCGATAGTGGTCTTGATTTTAACGTTTCGCGTGTAGGAATGGGATAGGGTGATTCTACAGCAAGTTTAAAATCGGAGATCAGGAACAGGTGATCCCATAATTTATGACGGAAGTCTTCAACATTTTTTAAGTGTGGGTTCAAAAAACCCATTAATTCAATCACAGCAAAGGCATTACGCTGACGAATTTCCTGGTCCTCGAGGGTCAGCAGGTATTCAATCATTTTTTGAATATGCCGGCCATACTCACGCATCACCAGATGATTTCTGGTGGTATTATACTCCATGTTTTCAATACTACTGTTCATTCTATAAATATAAGGTTAACAAAAGTAACAAAGTATCCTGATATTTTTGGATTTAGGGATTTTGTGCTTTTTTGATTTGAAAAAAGCATGCCCGGTTTAAAAAGGCAATAAATCGCCAAATCACAAAATCCCAAAATCAGCAATCAAAAAAATCGGTGTACTTTTGCGGTTCAAAATGCAAAAAACTGATAATCAAAGACAATGAGGCAATCTACTATAACTATTGAGGTAGCGCTCGATGAAAAAAATGTTCCTGATCAGATACTATGGAAAGCGACCGACAGTACTGCCGATGCGGCCCAAAAGGCAAAGGCTATGATGCTGTCGTTTTGGGATAGCGCCGATAAATCGGCCCTGCGCATGGACCTTTGGACCAAAGAAATGATGGTGGATGAAATGGCAGATTTTTATTACCAAACCATTATGACCATGGCCGATAGCTTTGAACGGGCTACCCATCAGGAAGAACTGGTAAATATGATGAAACAGTTTGCGAAGGATTTTTATGCCCGTTTTCGTGAAACTCAATTGAAAGACAATAAATTATAATTCCAAATAGCCTCTGTATGAGTTTAGAACAAAAGATCATGGCCGAGCTGAAAACAGCAATGTTGGCCAAAGATGAAAAAACGGTGCGTAGTTTGCGTGCCATTAAAGCTGCAATAATTCTGGCTAAAACATCAGAGGGCGCCGGCGGCGAAATTAAAGAGGAAGATGAAGTAAAGCTGTTGCAAAAACTGGTTAAGCAGCGAAAAGATTCGCTGGAAATATACCAGCAGCAGAACCGGGCCGATCTGGCGTCAAAAGAACAGGAAGAAATTGAGGTGATTGAAAAGTTTTTGCCCAAACAATTAAGTGCCGAAGAACTGAAAGGCATTATAGCAGCCATTATAGCCCAAACCGGCGCTTCTTCGCCGGCCGATATGGGAAAAGTGATGGGAGTGGCCTCCAAACAACTGGCCGGCCAGGCCGATGGTAAATCCATCAGCGCTATAGTGAAAGAATTGCTGGCGAAATAGTCCGAAAATCAGTAAAGTCGGAAGTAAGAAGTCAGAAAAGTCCGAAAAGCCTGCCCGCCTGCCGGCGGGTCGGAAAGTCCGAAAGAAAGTCGGAAATGAAATCTGATTCTTCCTGACTTGCGGACTTCCGGTTTTTCGGTCTCGAAGAATATGCTCATAGATATATTAGTGCTTATATTTCTTGTTGCGGCCGTTATCAAAGGATTGCGGCGGGGACTTATTGTTGCAATATTTTCGATTTTTGCGTTTATTGCAGGCATTGCGGCGGCTATGAAGTTATCGGTAGTGGTAGCAGGATACCTGAAAGATTCAGTTAATGTATCTGCGAAATGGCTGCCGTTTATTTCTTTTGCGCTGGTTTTTATTGGGGTAGTATTGCTGGTGCGATGGGCTGCCGCTTTACTGGAACAAACCGTTGAAGCAGCCATGCTGGGCTGGGCCAACAAAATAGCGGGGGTAGTGTTATACATTATTTTGTATATGTTTACACTGAGCGTACTGTTATTTTTTGTACAACAGGTAAAGCTCATCAGCGAAGAAACCCTTGCCCGGTCGGTCACCTGGAAGTGGATTCAGCCCCTGGGGCCCTGGGTACTTGACGGTTTGGGAAAGCTGATACCCGTGTTTAAAAACATGTTTTCGGAACTGAGTAACTTTTTTGCCGGGTTGGTCACACCTGCAACTACCTGAAACTATGCATTATATATAGTTACCTGTAATAACCGGCAAATAAAAAATGTACAAAAATCAGTAGCTTACATTAAAATTGCAAGTTGAAAACTGCAAGGTTTGTACTATTTGCAGTAAAACGTTTATTTTAGCGATTAATTGACTGACTTGAACAGAAATAGCAGATGAAAAATTACACGATCAAAGAGGTGGATAAATTCAAGTATATTGAAGAAGGCGAAGGCGAACCGCTAATTCTATTGCATGGATTATTCGGCGCGCTGAGCAACTTTGAGAGTTTGATTGAATATTTCCGGCACCATAACAAAGTAGTGGTGCCCATGCTCCCTTTGCTTGAAATGGACTTGTTGCACACCTCAGTAGGGGGGTTGCAGAAGTTTGTGCATAAGTTTATTGAATTTTTCGATTTGCAAAATGTACACCTGCTGGGAAATTCTTTGGGCGGCCACGTAGCTATTTTACATGTTTTGAAAAATCCCGAGCGCATAAAATCACTTATTTTAACCGGTAGTTCGGGTTTGTTCGAAAATGGCATGGGCGACACCTATCCCAAGCGGGGCGATTATGATTATATCAAAAAGAGAACGGAATTAACCTTTTACGATCCCAAAATTGCCGACAAAGAGTTGGTAGATGAAGTGTACGAAACAGTTAATAACCGTTTAAAAGCCATAAAAATTATTGCACTGGCCAAAAGCGCCATCAGAAATAATCTGGGCGAAGAGGTCAATCAAATCAAACAACCCACGTTATTAATATGGGGAAATAATGACGTTATTACCCCACCGCATGTAGGCAGAGAATTTCAACGATTGATTCCCAATAGCGAACTGCACTTTATTGACAAATGCGGCCATGCGCCAATGATGGAAGTGCCCGAGGACTTCAATCGTATTCTCCATAAATTTTTGACAAAATTAAATGAGCCTGCAGCGGTAGCCTGACTGCTATCGTCTAAATGATTATATTTGGTTAAGGGATACACCTATTGCTAATCAAGGTTACTACCTATCGGTTAAATTTGATGGTTTTGCCACCGGGGCAAACCTGTTACAAATTTTATACGTATATACACTATAATAAGATAAGCAGAACAAAACTCTGATCAGTGCTTAACAAAGATCTCATATCAGCCACTATTCCCACACTCAACATGAGTGACACGGTGATTCAGGCGCTGGACCTGATGTCGGAGTTTCATGTAATGCAGTTACCCGTAGTAGCCGATGATAAGTACCTGGGCCTTGTTTTTGAAGACGACCTGATGAATAACGACGAACGGGCCACCCTCCAATCTTTAGATACTCACTTATCGAAAGTTGCTGTACACGCCAATACTCACTTCATTGAGGCGGTACAAATTTTGAATGATTATAATTTGTCACTCGTACCGGTTGTGGATAAGGAAAATGAATTTTTAGGTTCCATTGCTGCGATCGACCTGTTAAAAGAGTTGGGTAAAACCACCGGGGCCAGCGAGCCCGGCGGGTTAATTGTGCTTGAAATGGAACAACGTAATTTTTCGTTTTCCGAACTCAGCAAACTGGTAGAAACCAATGATGCCCAAATCACGCAGTTAAATAGTTATTGGGATAATAACACGAGTTCTTTTTTTGTAGCGATAAAAATAAATAAATTCGAGATTTCCGATATTGTTGCTACGTTTCAGAGATATGAGTATAATGTGAAATATTATTTTGGCGAGGAACTATACGAAAATGAACTGCGGAACAATTATGATCATTTGATGAATTATCTGAATATTTAGCACCAACATAAGAATCGAGCCAGCTTTTTTAAAACCAAAAACACAAGCAACTGCTTGCCGGGCATGTGAATGGGAAAGAAAGTTTATTGCATAATAGCAAAATTGTTGTGTTGCGTGGCTTTGGTGCATGCACAACCGTCACCCGTGGATTCAACACAGGCGTTATTTTCTGCTGCCGCCAGTTACAGTAACAACTATTCTACTCCTTTTGTTGTAGGCGAAATAATAATTGAAGGAAATAAAAGAACAAAGCCCTACATCATCGAACGCGAGCTCCCTTTTAAAACCGGCGACTCAATTTATTTGCCCGAACTGGTAAAGGGCTTCGAAATATCGCGCCAGCAGCTCATCAATACCAGTTTATTCGTTGATGTGGTTATAGCCTTAAAATCGTTTCGTGGTTACCAGGTCGATATTCTTATACAGGTAAAAGAACGCTGGTATGTTTTTCCCATACCATACCTGAAACCTGTTGATCGCAACCTGAACGAATGGGCCAAACAGGGATATGGGGTAGATCGGGTAAACTATGGTTTTAAATTTACCTATAACAATTTTACCGGGCGCAACGATAAACTAAAAATATGGCTGATCACCGGTTATACTCAGCAGATACAATTTCAATACGACCAGCCCTATGCCGATAAATCGCTTAAAAATGGTTACCGGCTTGGCTTTTCCTATTCATATAACCGCGAGATCAACTTTGCCACCATCGACAACCAGCAACGCTTTGTAGATTCTTTAAAAGATGGCATCAAACAATGGTCGGGCCACATTGATTATACCTACCGGCCGGGGTTGCGAACCGTTCATGCCGTATCGTTATCGTATACCCACCAGGAAGTAGACCCTCGTATAAACCAAATTAATCCCAAATATTACGGATATCAACGCAACGAAATCAGCTTTCCCGAATTATCCTACTCCATTAATTATGTAAACGTCGATTACAAGCCTTACCCCTTAACCGGATGGCTGGCCGATGGAGGTATTTTAAAAAGAGGCATTAACAAAGAGATGAACATGTGGCAATTTAACGGAAGGGTAACAAAGGGCTGGCAATTGAGTAAAAGGAATTTCTTCACCTCGCAGGCCGCCATGATATTGCGTTACCCGTTAGACCAGCCATATATCAATCAACGCATGTTCGGCTATGGCGATATGTACCTGCGCGGTCTCGAAAATTATGTAATCGACGGCAGTACCGGTTTTTTAACACGGCAAACTTACCGCCGCGAATTGTTTCGTTTCAGCGTTCCCACCTATATAAAATCACAGTCGCACGACCGGATTCCCTTTCGAATATATGCCCGCTTATTTGGCGACGCCGGCTATGCCTGTAATAAAACTTTTACCGCCAATTCGCTTACCAACACCCTGTTGTATACCTACGGAGTTGGCCTCGACATCGTAACCTTTTATGATTTCAATGTGCGCATCGACTACAGTCTTAACCAATTAGGCCAAAAGGGATTATTTTTACACATTAAGAGCGATTTTTAAATACAGACGAAGACAGGAAAATTCTATCAACCGCATTGTATGAAGGTAGCTATTTATAGCCGGGTTATTGATGATTACGACCAGTATAACAAGGTACAGCAATTGTTAGACGAGCTGGCTAAAGAAAATATTCAGCCGGTTATTTATCAGCCTTTTTTTGAAATGATTCAGGCGTCGGTAAGCTTCCCCGCAAAAACTACGGTTTTTTCCGATTCCCGCGATTTGACCGAGGCCATCGATTTTGTAATCAGTTTGGGGGGCGACGGTACTTTACTCGACACCGTAACCCTGGTACGCGATAAAAATATTCCAATTCTGGGCATCAACTTTGGCAGGCTGGGTTTTTTGGCCAGCATTGGCAGTAAAGAATTGCACATTGCGGTACAATCGCTGGTCAAACGCACAATACTAATCGATAAGCGTTCGTTAATTCACCTGGATGCGAGTAAGCCATTATTTGGCGATGTTCCATACGGTTTAAATGTATTTGCCATTCATAAAACCGACACATCACCCATGATAAAAATTCACACGTACCTGAATGGTGAATTTTTAAATACATACTGGGCTGATGGCGTGATTGTAGCAACGCCTACCGGTTCAACCGGCTATTCGCTGAGCTGTAATGGCCCGGTGGTTTTTCCCGAATCTTCAAGTTTTGTAATTACCCCCGTAGCCCCGCATAATCTAAACGTGCGGCCCATAATAGTGCCTGATGATAATATAATATCCTTTGAAATTGAAGGTCGAACCGATCATTTTATTTGCGCCCTCGACTCGCGTAAAGAGCTTGTTGATAAAAAAGTGCAACTGGCAGTTCGCCGAGAATCCTTTACCCTAAGCCTGGTACGGTTAAATGAAAACAATTTTTTACAAACCCTGCGTAACAAATTATCGTGGGGACTCGACACAAGAAATTAACTGTTCAGGTAAAAATTAAATTCCCGGCAATCCGGCACTTAATATTAAATTGCGAATTATGAAGAAATTGGTTGTAACGGCACTTTCCCTTTTTTCAATCCTATGTGCGCAACAGGTTACTGCCCAATATCAAAGTATTGTACAGCAGGGTGAGTTTGGTATATCTGTGGGAGGAGCTCATTATTTTGGCGACTTAAATACCAGGGCTAAATTGAACAGGCCCAAACCCGCTTTTGGCGTATTTTTTCGCAAACAGTTTGGCAATTATACCGCCTTACGGGTGGCTGCCCATTATGCCCGCTTAGGCTATTCGGATGTATATAATACCCAAAACGAATACCAGAAAAGGCGTAACCTCAGCTTCAACTCAAATGTGTTTGAGCTTACGCTGCAGGGCGATTTCAACTTCTTTAAATTCGTTCCGGCCGATCCGGCCTATGCGTTTACACCTTATATAACCCTCGGAGCAGGTGTTTTCAGTTATGATCCGTTCGCCTATCTGAACGGACAAAAATACTTCCTTCGCCCCCTCGGTACTGAAGGCCAGGGTACGGCTGCCTATCCCGATCGCAAACCCTATAATACCATGGCTGTTTGCTTTCCCATAGGCGTAGGTGTTAAATATGCGTTGAACGATCGGATAAACCTCGGTTTTGAAGTAGTTTATCGCTACACCACTGCCGATTACCTCGACGACGTAAGTAAAACCTATGTGGGCGCCGACAAATTTCCACCCTTGCCCGATGGATCACCTTCTGCCGCCGGGCTGTTGCAGGACCGTTCGTACGAAACCGGCGATATTATTGGTATAGAAGGCCGCCAGCGCGGTTTTTCGAAACAAAAAGACGCCTACGTTCTGGCCGAATTTACTATATCATTTAATCTTACTTCATATCGCTGCCCTACAGCGTATTAATTATTAATAGCCAATGGGCTATAAAAAAAGAGTGGGTCATTTTGCCAGCCGGCAGATGGCCCACCCTTGCTTTTAACAACTACCAACTGACAACTTTTACGTACCTTTGTGCCCTTCAAAAAAAGGGTATGCAAAGCCTAAAGGAGCAAATTAACCTTCAACAACTTCCTCGCCATATAGCAATTATTATGGACGGGAATGGCCGGTGGGCTAAAGAAAAAGGCCAGGACCGCCTCTATGGCCATTTTCATGGCGTTGAAAGCGTACGCAATATTGTAGAAGGTTGCGCCGAACTGGGCATCGAATACCTTACCCTGTATGCATTTTCTACCGAAAACTGGGACCGGCCCCAGTACGAAGTAACCGGTCTTATTGAACTGCTGGTAGAAACTATTCGTAAGGAAACAGAAACCCTTAATAAGAATAACATTAAGCTGCATGTTATCGGCGACGTAAAAATGTTGCCCGAATACGCACAAAAAGAACTGAACGAATCGCTGCAGATTACCAGTGCCAATACAGGTTTGAACCTCGTGATGGCGTTGAGCTACAGCAGCCGCTGGGAACTGGTACAGGCTGTACAGCATATTGCCGAAGACGTAAAAGCCGGTAAAATTGATCCGGCTGCTATAACACAAAATACCCTGCAGCAATACCTGGCCACCAGTAATTTTCCCGATCCTGAGTTGATGATTCGCACCAGCGGAGAATACCGCATCAGTAATTTCCTATTATATCAATTAGCGTATGCAGAATTGTATTTCACCAATGTTCGCTGGCCCGACTTTAGAAAAGAGAATCTGTATGAAGCCATACTCGATTTTCAAAGGCGCGAAAGACGTTTTGGCAAAACCGGCGAACAGATCCAAAAAGAGCATATAAACGGATAATTCTCATATTGTTCATGAATAATTTATGATTCCGTCGATTACTGTTCTTTTTAACAAACCCTTTTAATAAATCCCCCTTAATTTGCTCCACTTTAAACTCCCCGGAATGCAGCGTTCGCGTACTTTTAGTATCTTTTTACTGGTTTTGGCTTTATTTACTGTCGGTTCTCTCCGTGCTCAGGTTGTTACCGACACCGTTCCTACTTCAATAGATCCGGAATTAGAAAATATAGGCAGCTCAAAAGTTCCCAAAGAATATATTATCGGCGGCATTACCGTTACCGGAACCAAACGGTACGATCAGCAATTGTTGATCAGCATTGCCGGTATTAATGTGGGCGATAAAGTAATGATACCGGGGGGCGATAATTTCAGCAAAGCCATAACCAATCTGTGGAACCAACACCTTTTCTCCAATGCACAGATCTATTTCACCAAACTCGAAGGCAATAAATTATATATAGAAATACACGTAACCGAAAGGCCCGCCTTATCGAAATACTTTATTAAAGGCATTCCCAAATCGCAGGCAGATGAATTGAAAGGTAAAGTGGGAATGATTCCCGGCCGCGTGGTTACCGAAAACACAAAACGTACCGCCGAAGAAGTCATTAAAAAGTTTTATACCGAAAAGGGTTTTCAAAGCGCCAGCGTTCGCATCGAAGAAGCACCCGATCCGGCATTGCCCAATTCAATTATACTCACTTTGTATGTTACAAAAGGAAATAAGGTTCGCATTGATAAAGTAAACTTTTTTGGCAATGAGCAGGTGAGCGGACTAAGACTTAAAAAGCAATTGAAAGGAACCAAGGAAATGACCAAAATAACCTTGTTCCCTACCAAAGAGCAAAGTCCGTATGGAAGCAACAAACAACCTTCTTTTAAAGAATACCTGAGCCAGGCCGGCTTTTTATCGGTGACCCGCACAAAAGAGTTCCTGGACCCATATTTCAGGTTCAAATTATTCAGCTCGGCCAAGTTCAATGTCAAGAAATACGAAGAGGATAAAGAAAAAGTACTGGAATATTATAACTCGTTGGGTTACCGCGATGCATCTATTGTAGCAGATACCCAATATTATAATCAGAAAGGCAACCTGAAAATTGACCTGAAAGTAGATGAGGGTCACCGTTATTATTTTGGTAATGTAAGTTGGAAAGGAAATACCAAATATTCCGACTCTATTCTTACTATGTTATTGGGTATTGCCAAAGGCGATATCTATAACCTCGATATCCTGAATAAAAAACTGGGTAAACAAATGTCGCAGGAAGGCGGCGATATCAGCAGCCTTTACATGGACGATGGTTATCTTTTCTTCCGTATTGATCCTGTAGAAACTGCCGTATATAATGATACGATCGATTTCGAGATCCGTGTGCAGGAAGGCCCGCAGGCTACTATTAAGAACATTACCATTTCGGGTAACGAAAAAACAAAAGAGCACGTTATTCGCCGTGAATTGCGCACGCTGCCCGGTGAAAAATTCAGCCGCCAGGACCTGATCCGTTCTCAACGCGAAATTTCGCAGCTGAACTTCTTTAACCAGGAAAAGATCGGTATCAACCCGGTTCCCAATTCCGAAGACGGAACGGTGGATATACATTATAGTGTTGAAGAAAAATCGAGCGACCAGCTTGAGCTGAGCGCTGGTTGGGGTGGCGGTATCGGTTTAACCGGTACGCTGGGTGTTTCGTTCAACAACTTCTCCATTAAAAATATATTCAACAAAAAGGCATGGGATCCATTGCCTACCGGCGACGGACAAAAACTGAGCATGCGTGTTCAATCGAACGGCCGTGCATACCAGTCGTATAACTTTTCATTTACCGAACCCTGGTTAGGCGGTAAAAAAAGAAATTCATTAACATTCAGCTTATATAAGAGTGTATTCCGTACCGGTGGTATCGACGCCAGCGGAAGATACTTCTTCAGCGATACCAATCGCCTGAAAAACTTTGGCGCCAGCGTTTCATTGGGTAAACAGTTAAAATGGCCCGACGACTTTTTTACACTCGTTTATTCAATCAGCTATACTCAGTATAAGCTGCAGAACTATACCCTGTTCACACAGGACTTTAAAAATGGTACGTCAAACAACCTGAGCTTTAAAATTGCGCTTAACCGTAACTCGGCCGGTCCCAATCCTATTTTCCCTACCAGCGGATCGAACTTTTTGCTGAGCGCTCAGTTTACGCCGCCGTATTCATTATTTAAAAGCGATGTCACCAACCAGGATAGTTATAAACTACCTGAATTTCATAAATGGCGATTCAATGCCGAATGGTTTATTCCTATAGGGAAGGCCATGGGCGCCGACAGAAGCCGCCAGTTTGTATTACGGGCAGCTGCCAAATACGGCTTTATGGGCCGTTACAACACCAAGCTTAACTATTCGCCGTTCGAGCGTTTTCAGGTGGGTGATGCCGGTTTGGCAAA